>Ga0265760_10000343_pt1 | contig 12986 bp, 10 predicted proteins | sample NZIome_2_FD_200831 | JGI IMG/M metagenome (GOLD analysis project Ga0265760, IMG submission 200831) | Metatranscriptome of rhizosphere microbial communities from Maridalen valley, Oslo, Norway - NZI1 (Metagenome Metatranscriptome) | ecosystem: Host-associated > Plants > Roots > Rhizosphere >...
CGCCAAAGAGCGCGTCGCGTTCGGAAAGCCGATCGGCGCGTTTGAAGGCGTGTCGTTTAAGATCGCGCAGATGGCGATGGATCTCGACGCTGCACGAATGCTCACCTATCGGGCCGCGGCCCTTGCCGACGCGGGCGAGTCCTTCGCAATTCCCGCGAGCAAAGCAAAGCTCTTTGCTTCAACCGCGGCGCGCAAACACGCTGCCGAAGCGTTGCAAATCCACGGCGGATACGGCTACACGACCGAGTTCCCAGTGGAGCGGCATTACCGGGACGCGAAGATCACCGAGATTTACGAAGGCACGTCGGAGATCCAGCAGCTGATCATCGCGCGGTCGCTCTTAGGACGGCTGGAGTGAACGGTTTTCGCCTCGACGTCGGTACGCTGGTCCTCTGCGTCGCGGTCGTGCTGCTAAACGGCTGCAGGGCGGCGCCGTTGGCCCCGACTCCCGGAATGGCCCTGACGCCGCTCTCCCGGGTCGCGCATCCGGACCACGGCCAATCGTGGATGAAGTCCGGCGCAGCGAAGATCGCCGAGCTGCTCTACGTCTCCGATCTTGCAACCAACGACGTCTACGTCTATGACTACACATCCGGCGAAGCCGTGGGTAAGCTAACGGGCTTCGATCAACCCGGCGCTCAATGCGTCGACCCCAAAGGCGACGTCTTCATAGCGACCGCGCAGGGATTGGTGGGATACCACCATGGCGGCAAGCATCAGTTCAGAATAATTCCTGGCGTCGCGAAGGGCTGCGTCATGCATATGAACAGGTACAGCGTCTTACTCGCCGGCGGCGTTTACCGCGGAAGCGGTCCGGACCAAGACTGTACGTCTTACAAAAAGCACAAGAACATCTCTTGCTGGCAGAATTCAACAGTGTGCTACACGATGTGGCCGATTGGCTCCGGTCGTTCGGGGCCACAGGTGGCAGAAGGCGAGCCGACCGGTGGCGGCGCCGTGGGGGTTTGCTCGAGCTTCGGTACTTTGTCATTCGCGCAAACGATTTACTCGCCGGGCCCCGTCATGTGGGACGGCAAATATTTCGCGCTGACCGATCAAGAGGTGGGTGGCTCGGGTCAAACCGTTATCTACCAAGCCAGCCTATCCGGCAACACGCTGACCTCGCAGGGAGAGACCTATCTCGCTGATCCCTGCGACGCCGGCTCTACCGACGTCGCTCAGCCCTTCATCGTCGGCACGAAGAACACTCTCAAGAATAAGAAGCAAGGAACGGTGGTCGTTGGCGGAAACGCATTGTGTCCCGGCACCTTCGATTACTGGAAGTATCCGGCCGGCGGCGATCCGATCATGACGCTACCGTCGGCACCGCAAGAGCCCTCCGGCGACTCCGTAAGCATCGCGGGGAAATAGCAAACAGGAGGCATTCTCCTCATGCCTCCTGCGTTTAGGTGTCATGCTGAACCTGTCGAAGCCGGCGCCATCGAAACGCCGCGGCAGGCGGCTTTCACGAAATGCGACAGAGATAGCAAGGGGCCAAGCGCGAGGGTGCGAACCTGTCGGCCCGCTATGAATTTGATGGAGTACCAGGGCAAGGAGCTTTTTAAGCGCGTCGGCATTCCGGTGCCGCGCGGCGAGCACGCGCTGACGCCGGACGCGGTCGGGCAGTTCATCGAAAAGAACCCGGGCGAGTGGGTCGTCAAGGCGCAAGTCTTAATGGGCGGCCGCGGTAAGGCCGGCAAGATCAAGATGGCGGGCGATGCCGCGCAAGGACGCCGCGTCGGCGAGGAGATCCTGGCGACGCCGATGCCGCCGAATCGCCAGAATCCGCAGGGCGAACCGATAAAATCGCTGCTGGTCGAAGAGAAGCTCGACATTGTAAAGGAAGCCTACTGCGCGGTCGCGATCGATCGCGCGGCGCGCAAGCCCGTCTTCATCGTCAGCCCATTCGGCGGCATGGACATCGAAGAAGTCTCCGAGCACCATCCCGAGTCGATCGTGAAGTTTCCGGTAGATACGGCGATCGGCTACTCGCCTTTCATCGGGCGCGAACTTGCATTTGCGGCAAAGCTCGATCCGGGCTTTCGCAAACAGTTTCCGGCGATCGCGGGTGCCTTGTACGAACTGTTTTTCCGGTACGGCGCCAAGCTCGTGGAGGTCAACCCCCTCGCGCTTACCGCGGACGGACGCGTCATTGCTTCCGATGCGAAGGTCGAGTTGGACGACGACGCCCTATTCAAGAATCCGGAGTTTGCGCAATGGCACGCGGTGCTGCCGCTCGATGAGGACGAAACGCTCGCGTCGCAAGCCGGCGTCGGCATTCGCAACTTTCGCCGTTTTCCCGGCGACGTCGGCACGATGGCCAACGGTGCCGGGCTCGCGATGGCGACGATGGATGCGGTCAGCAATGCCGGCGGCCAGATCGCAAACTTTCTCGACGTCGGTGGCGGCGCGAACGCGCAACGGGTTCGCAACTGCTACGAGCTGGTCGTCAACAACACCGGCGCGACCGTCTTTTTCATAAACATCTTCGGCGGCATCACGCGCGGCGACGAAGTTGCACGCGGCATCGTCGACGCGATGCAAGAAACGGCATCGCGAAAGATTCCATTGGTCATTCGTTTGACCGGAACCAACGAAGAAGAGGGGCGCCGCATTCTCGCCGATGCCGGGATGACGCCGGTAGAGACGATGGACGAAGGCGCACGCGAGGCGGTGCGGCTCGCTTCTGAGATGAAGGGTTAAGCGTGTGTCGATCTTTTTAGACAAGAACAGCCGGGTCATCGTACAGGGCATTACCGGCGCCGAGGGTTCGTATCACACCGACCGCATGGTGAAGTACGGGACCAATCTCGTGGGGGGCGTGACCCCCGGCAAGGGCGGCCAGACGACGCCGCACGGACTGCCGGTCTTTGACACCGTCAAGGAGGCCGTCGAGGCAACCGGCGCGACGCACACCTGCATCTTCGTTCCGCCGCCCTTCGCCGCGGACGCCCTCTATGAGGCCTACGAAGCCGGGATTACGTTTGCGGTCTGCATCACCGAGGGCGTGCCGGTGCACGACACCCTCAAAGTCGTCGGCACGACCCCCGGGATGACCATCATCGGCCCGAACTGCCCGGGCCTCATCTCGCCGGGAAAGGCGCTGGTCGGCATCATGCCCGGCAGCATCTTCAAGGAAGGCAACGTCGGGGTCATGTCGCGATCGGGGACCCTGACCTACGAGGTCGTCGATCTGCTCTCGCGCGCCGGCTTCGGCCAGTCGACCTGCGTCGGCGTCGGCGGCGATCCGATCATCGGAACGACATTTGTCGAGTGCCTGCGCGAGTTTAAGAACGATCCGCAGACCGGCGCGCTCGTCCTTTGCGGTGAAATCGGCGGCTCTGACGAAGAAGATGCCGCGGCGTTTATCGCCGAGCACTTGCCTGCTACGCCGATCGTGGCCTTCGTTGGCGGCCGCAACGCGCCTCCGGGCAAATCCCTGGGCCATGCCGGGGCGATCATCTCCGGAAACTTCGGGACGCCGCAGAGTAAGATCGCGGCATTTCGCTCGGCCGGCGTGCCGGTGGCTGACCGGCCGTCCGACATCCCACGCTTGCTTGCCGAACGCCTCGCCGTTCGCGCGTAATACTGAAGAGCGGCGGGGGCCGCCATCCCTTAAGGGATGCTAAAGGAACCAACCCAATCCTGAGCAAATGCTTGGCGCAGTGGGTCACTCTGTGAACTTCCTGGGGCCATGTGGCAGCGGGAAAAGCAGGCTGGCTCGCCTTTTGACAACTCGATAATGATAGAGGGTTAAACGAACAATGAGTTCACAACGAACCCTCCGTCGCGCGGTTATAGCCGCTTCGTTACTTGTGGCGTTCCTCAGCCAGGGAACATGGGCACTGGCAGGCGTCACCGGCAACATCGCGGGCACGATTACCGACTCCAAGGGAACCGGGATTGCAGGCGTTCAAGTGCAGGCAGTCGCCCCCTCGGGAAGCCGGACCGCTACGACGGACTCGGGAGGTCACTTTACGATCCTCTCGCTAGGCCCCGACACCTACACTGTCAGCCTCACCAAGTCGGGATATCAGCCTTACTCGTATCCAGGCGTCGTGGTCTTCGCCGACCAGACGCAACAGGTCGCCTACCGGATGACGCCGGCGCTCGTGACAATCGCGCGCGTTACGTCCTCTGCAGGTACGTCGCTGGTCAAATCCGGCGTTGGCTCGGACCTGTATAACGTCACCGCCGCGCAAGCGGCTGCCGCACAGGCACTCGGCGGCGGCGGTAACCTCAATAACGCTTATTCGGCTATGGCGTCGGTCCCCGGCGTCCAGACGTCGCAAGGCGGCATGGGCTGGGATTTCAACGCCGCGTACATTCGCGGTCAGAACTCGTACTATTCCGCGTTTGAGTACGATGGTATCCCAGTCAACCGCGCTTTCGATAACTACAACTCCTCGACCGAGTCCAGCTTAGGCTTGCAAGAACTGCAGGTTTATACGGGCGGCGGTCCGTCGTCGGTTGCTTCAGCCGGCACCTCGGGGTTCATCAACCAGGTCATCAAGACCGGTACCTTCCCAGGCTTTGCAACGGCAAATCTCGGGATCGCGACCCCGCAGTACTACCATCAGGCTGCGGTCGAAATCGGCGGCTCGACGCCCGACCGTAACTTCAGTTACTACGTCGGACTCTTGGGCTACAACCAAGATTACCGGCAGTTAGACAATAACAATGGCGCCGGCTACATGACGCCTGGCGGAATCTTCTCCGGTAATAATATAGGAAATGCCATCGGGTACGGCGTCGGAAGCGATCAGCTCTATGGCACAGCGTTCGCGTGCATCGCAATCGCCACATGTCAGGGCGTCAAGCCGATGTGCCAAACCTATGGATCAAAGGGCTTCAACTATCCCGATCAGGGTTGCTGGCAGTATTACAGCGGTCTCTCAGCCGGCCCAAGCCAGATCGCGGATCGTGAAGACGTCATCAATCTCCACATGGGAATCCCGAAGGGAAACGGCCTTCGCGACGACGTGCAGGTCTTGTGGAGTGGCTCGGCCTTAACTAACTACTTCTATAACAGTCAGAACGACATGGGGCCTGGCAACAATCAGTTCATCTATTCGCTTTACGGTACAAAGGCGGCTGCACCGACCTGTGGTCCCGAGCCTCTCGCGCCAGGACTAACGGTCAATGGGTGCACCAGCGCCGGACAAATCGTCGCGCTTGAGAACCCGAACCTGTACGCTTACGAGCGGGGCTTCTTTCCTCCGAGCTTCGGAAAGCCGCCGTTCCTGTGTGCGACGAACGGCTTCGCTTGCGGGCCAACCTACCTGGCGTACGGCGATAACGTCGCGTACAACGTGCCGTTCGGCACGCCGATTGCGACGAGTGCGACGAGCATAAGGACGCCGGGCGTCTATATGTCTCCGAATACTCCGCAGCACGCGTTCAACGGACCGATTCCGGCAAACGACGAAGGACTGACCAACAACCGGAACGATACCGGGATCACGAAGATCCAATACACGTACGCGCTGAGCCAGTCGGCCTATCTGCGGGCGTATGCGTACACCTTCTACTCGGACTGGATGGAAGCCAGCCCCTCGTTTGGTGCGACCGACGAGGAGACGCCCTCCGCGCTTGCGGCCCAGTATCAGCTCGAGACTCACACGTCGGGCGCCGCGCTGGACTTTCAGGATCAGCTCAACGACCAAAACCTCGTCTCGCTCGACGGTAACTATACGACCGCCGGCGTGATCCGGTTCAACAACTCCTCGGCGTACGCTGGATGTCTCGGTTCGTGCGCTGACGGCTCTCCGACTGGATACATGTCGGGAACTCCGGGCGGGTTCACCTGTTACGGCTGGAAAAACAACAATTCAACGGCAAAGAAAGCAAAGTTCGGCTATGCGGTTCCTTGCCTTTCCAGCAGCTACTACGACGTGGCGTCGGGAGGCACCCTAAGTCCGACCTGGACGAGTGGAGCCCAGAACATGACTCCGATGTTCGCGGCGGCTGGTACTCCGGCGGCGAACGCCGGCGCGACGTACGATAGTCTCTGGGCTGGAAACGCCACCGGTTCGTACAACTCGGTGACGCCGAAGTTCAGCAACTTCTCTCTCTCCGATCAGTTCCGGCCCAACGACCGGTTCCTGATCAACGCCTCGATTCGCTACGACAACTTCCAGTATGACATGCCCAATACGGCCACGGACGCCAACGAGTTCTACGCTAACATGAGCGCGAACTACACCTGCGTCCAAGCCTCCACGAACGAGGTCCTAACGCAACCCCTAGCGCCGGGCGCGGCGCCGCCGGCCGCAACCCAATACGTGGTTGGCAACTGCGATAAGGCCGTCGCGAAGCTGACCAACGGCGTCGGACCGCAGACGGGCTGGGTTCATCCCAACGGAACCACCCAAAACGGGATAGCCGCGCCGAACTTCACCGCGGCCTCGCCGAACTCGTATTCCCTCGACTATTGGGAACCGCGCTTCTCGGCGACCTACACGCAATCGCCCGACGTGGTCTGGCGCGTTTCGGCCGGGCGCTTCACCCAGCCGCCAATCACGGCGTCGGTGCAGTACTCGAGCCTCACGGGCGACGACCGCTCGGTCTGGAACAACACGATGAACCTCGGGTTCTACTCCCCGTTCCACCCGATTCCGGGAATCTCGTCGGGACAGTACGATCTCTCGTACGAACAGCACTTCCGCGGAACGGACATGAGCTTTAAGCTCACGCCGTTCTACACGTGGGTCTCGAACTGGCAGCAGCAGACGTTCATCGGCTCCGGTTTCGTCACCCAAGTACCGGTCGGCGTCAACCGTAACCAAGGCGTCGAGTTCCAGTTCAACAAGGGTGACTTCTCCCGTAACGGGTTCTCTGGCGAATTGGCCTTCACGTACACCAACTCGAAGGTACAGTTCCAGAACGTTCCGACGGCTACGGGCGGCACCATTACCAACGAACTGGTGGCTCTCAACCAGGTCATCGCGGCGTACAACTCGCTGACCAAGGCTGGCGGCGGATTTCCCTGCTACCAAGGCATCAACGGGGTTGCGTGCAGCAAGAAAAACGCGAGCGGCCAAGATACCATCTTGAACCCGTACTACAATCAGCCGGCACAGGGGCTGCTCAATACGAGCGGCTGGTACAACCCGTACTCGACCGCGATCGCGCCAAACCTGAATGCTTCGCTCGGAAGCTACATCTCGCCGATCGTCTCGTCGTTGATCCTGAACTGGCGCCACGACAAGCTGGCGATTACGCCCAGCTTCTCGTTCCAGAACGGCGGCTACTACGGCAGCCCGTTGGATACCAACGGTCTCGACCCGCGCGCTTGCGCGCTAAACTCGGCCGACACGAAAGCCGTCGGCGGCTCGATTACCAAGGTCTCGCCGAAGACGAATCCGCTGCAGTGCAACGTGCTGTACGGAACCGGAAACGGCCTGGGCCAGTTCGGATACCTGTACATCCCCGATCCTCAAACGGGAACGTTCCTGTTCGATAACTACCAGCAGCCGAGCTCGATCGTTGGCAACCTTCAAGTTGCCTACGACGTGAGCCCGACCGTGAGAGTCACGCTCTTGGGCGCGAATCTCTTCCACTCGTGCTTCGGTGGTACTTCGGCGCCATGGACGTCGGCGAACCCACCCAGCAACGTAGTCTGCGGATACGCGCCGGCTGGCGGCAACTTCAACAGCTCGCTCTATCCGTCGAACTTCTACAACGGCACCGGTATCGGCGACCGGGCGGCCAACCACGCAACCACGCCGTTCACGCAGAGCTATGCACCCAGTGGGCTCAATAACGGCGCTATCGGTGGCGCGCCGGCACCGATCAACCTCTACATCAACGCGCAGGTGAAGATCTAAGCGGTCCAACCTCGCCAACGTAGAGCCAATGCAAGCGGGGCCCTTCGGGGCCCCGCTTCTTCTTTGCGGCAGGCGCCGGGCACGCGCGCGCGAAAAATTGCCGACGTGCAGAGAACGCTGCTGTTCTCGATCTGCGTCCTAGCGTGCGCCGGCCTTCTACCACTTCAGGCTCGGTCCGATGGTACTATTGCCGCGGCGACGCCGCCGCCGCAAATCTATCACATCGTAACGACCGCGCTCTGCTCGCGCCTGCACGAATCCGTCCGGCCCGCCGTGGCGATGATTCTTCAGAACGACGGCACGATCGCGAAGGGCACGCCGCTCTTCAAGCGGTACGCGCGCGCGGTTTTCGAGAATGGCACCGCGAGCGGCCTCGGCGGCGATTCGATAAATAACGTTACCCCCGCGACGAGCATGGCGCTTCAACAGATGTCGTACTTGGTGTCGCCGATTGCGCGCAATTTGATCGCGGCGCAGACGCTGCTCGACGACCAGAAGCTCCTTGCGCCGACCGGGAACCCGGCCGACGACGCGACCCTGGCACAGATCAAGAAGCAGCTGCTGGAAACGATCGCATTTCAGAGCGCGTCGCTCGACCTGATCAACGGCTTCGTGCAGACGCAACAGATGGGCGAGCTGCAACACGCCGGCGAGGAGTACATCTCCGAGATTCAAGGTACCGACGCCACCTACCAAACGGCTAAAGAGACTCCGAACCCCTGGCAAGATCCCAATACGCCGGGCATCTCCCAGAATCCATACTCGCTCGACCCGAGTCAAATTCCCGGGCTGGCGGTCGGCTATAACCCGCTCTCCCACATCATGGATGGGATGCAGTGGCTGCAATCCGAAACTTCAAAGCGAGAAGACGTCGCCGGAAAGACTCTCACTGCAGCACTCGCTGCGTGTCCAAAATAAGTTCAACGATGAGGTGAGTTTGCTACTATGTATGCATTGAACAAGGTCTTCGCAGCAGCAGGTTTGGCCGCGCTGTCTTTCGCGCCGAGTGTTGCTTGCGCGGCGTCAGCGGGACCTACGCTGGTCTATAATTTCACCTACTCCTCAAAACAGTCGATCCAGGCGAGGGATGCGAGCGATAGCGCCGAGTCGATAAACACGGGCGCCCTGGCCGGCGGTAGCAACGGGATCAGCCATTACAGCGGCGCCTTGGACGACAAGGGCACGATGACCGTGCAGGTGGTCGGTACGGAGCAAGACGGAGGTCTGGTCGTCAATATCAGCGAGGCCGGCCAACAGACGCGGCGAGCTCCGGCTGCGACCTGCGTCGTGTACGGCAACACCCGCGTCATCTGTGACCCGAACAAGACGGTATACACCGAAGAGTATACGCTCTTACGGTTTCTCGGTGGCAAGTTCGTCGATCCGAGTCAGCTCGACGCGAATAAGCATTGGGCGGCCACCGGTTTAAGCAATCCCAGCCTTACCGTCACGGCCGACTACAGCATCAACGGCAACGACAACGGCCAAATGCAGATCGGCGAAAAACGCATTGTTAAGGCTCTGGGAGCCGGGCATCTGACGACGGACGTCGAGACCAAGATCGGCTACGACTTCAATCGCTCCGTGCCGGTCTCGGTCGACGAATACGCGACTCAATATACCGACGGCGGCTTGAAAGGCACCTCGACGACGATCTATCAAACGACGCTTCAGCTCGTCTCCGACACCATGGCGAATACATAGCTCGCTCGCTACGTGTCCAGACTACGTTCAACCATGAGGTGAAATTTGCTACTATGAGTTCATCGAACAAAGTCTTGGTGGCGGCAGCTATAGCCGCATTGTCTTTTGCGCCGAGCCTCGCTTACGCGGATTCAACGGCAACTACGCTGGTCTATAATTTCACCTACTCCTCAAAACAATCGATCCAGGCGAGGGATTCGGGCGATAGCGCCGAGTCCATCGACGTTGCAACCCAAGAGTTAGCCGGCGGGACCGGTAATAACGGAATCAGCCATTACGGCGGTGTCCTGGACGATAAAGGCACGATGACCGTGGAGGTGATCGGTACGGAGAAGGACGGAGGACTGGTCGTCAATATCAGCGAGGCCGGCCAACAGACGCGGCGAGCTCCGGCTGCGACGTGCGTCGTGTACGGGAACACCCGCGTTATCTGCGACCCCAACAAGACGGTATACACCGAAGAGTACACGCTCTTGCGGTTTCTCGGTGCGAAATTCGTCGATCCGAATCAGCTCGACGCGGATAAGCATTGGGCGGCAACGGGCTTAGGCGGTCCCAGCCTCACCGTCTTGGCCGACTATACCATCAACGGCAACAACAACGGCCAAATGCAGATCGGCGAAAAACGTATTGTTAAGGCGTACGGAGTCGGGCATTTGACGACGGACGTCGAGACGAAGATCGGGTACGACTTCGATCGTTCCCTGCCAATCTCGGTCAACGAGTACGCGGCTCAATATACCGATGGCGGCTTGAAGGGCACCTCGACGACGATCTATCAAACAACGCTTCAGTTAGTCTCCGACACCGTGGGAAAGACATAGCGCAGTACGGCTGCCGGTGCGAGGATTGCCAAAGATAGTTCGCTTCGGAAAAAGCAGAAGGTGACGATATGTTGAGAATCAAGGAAATCTTCGTAACCGGTGCGACGGCGGCAATTCTTCTTCTGCCTGGCGTAGCCCGCGCCGACGCCACCGTTCCTACGCTCGTCTACAACTTCACGTATAGCGCGAATCAGGATATCAACGCCAAGGACTCGGCTAATCCCGCGGAAGACTACAGCATCGGGAACTCCGGCGGGGGTAAGAACCCGACCACCGGCGGCGGTAATGCGCCCTCGAATCCGGGCTCGGGTACGTCCCACTACAACGCGGCACTGAACGATAAGGGGACGATGACGGTCGACATCTTGGGCAAGCAGAGTGACGGCGGTTTGATCGTTTCAATCAGCGAGGCCGGCCAGCAGACGCGCAGAGCCCCGGCGGCGACATGCGTGGTTTACGGTAACACCCACGTCATTTGCGATCCGAACAAGACCGTCTACACCGAGGAGTACACGCTCCTGCGCTTTCTCGGGCAAAACTTCGTCGACCCGGCGAACATCGATGCCAAGCGCCACTGGCAAGTTGTGCAAAACTCGCCGGCGACGAATGTCACGGCGGACTACGTGATCGGACCCACCACCGGCAGTGACGTGCAGATCAGCGAGACGCGCAAAATTAGCACGCCCGGCCAGAGTAACGTGACGACCGACGTGGAGACCAAGATCGGTTACGATATGAGCCGCACCGTCCCCACGAACGTTGCCGAGTACGTGACCCAGCGTCAGGATCGCGGCGTCTCCGGAATGGCGACCACGATCTATCAAACGACGCTCCAGCTCGTCTCCGACACCATGGCGAAAACATAGCGCAGTACGGGTACCGGTGCGAGGATTGCGAAATCGCGATCTTTCCGACGACGACGCGTAGCGAACTGCGCTGGCTTCAGGATCGGCTGCACGTCGTTCGCGAGGTCGCGAAGCACTCCGGTGGCGGCCTCGACACCTGGATGATGGACGGACTCGGTTTCTTAGACGAGCATCAAGGGCACAGCGTTGTTCTCGTCTCTCGCCGCTAGCGCGCTGCCCCTTCCGGTCTCCCTGAGGTCCCTCGAAGGGTCCAAAAATAGAAATGGCGCCGGCGACGGCACCATTTCTGTATGGGTCCCGAGAAGAGGCGCCTTACGCTTATCGAAGGACAGGTATCCGGAGACGTTCGCCGGGCTGCAGTTCGCCCGACTGAAGGCGGTTCGTATCGGTGATCCGGTCGACGGCCTCTTGGACGTCGGCGCTCGGACCAGCGTGAGCGGCGGCGAGCCCCCAAAGGGTGTCGCCCGGCCGCACGGTGACGGTCGTGTAGTGTTGTGCCGTCGCTGCGTAGAGACGGACGCTCGAGAGCATGGGAAGGGCCACCATGACCCCCAGAGCCGCCAGCGCGATCGCCGGCATCAGCGTGAACCGTTTGCGCCTACCCACCGTTTTTTCTCCTATATCTAGTGCCAAACGCCTGTTCGTCCACTACATTTTAGCACGTGGCCGCCTTGCGTTGTCAAGCGATTACGAACGTATGTTTGCCATCATTCATAATTTGTGATAGGGTTGTACCGGTTATCCGTGCCATACGCTTGGCACTTTGCCGATGGGAGGAGCGATGCGCAAGGCGGCGTTGGAGAAACCGGCGACGGAACGTCAGCGGAGCATCCTAGACGTTATTCGGGCCTTTACCAGCGAGCGGGGCTACCCGCCGTCGGTGCGCGAGATCGGCGAGCGCGTCGGCCTTTCGTCCTCCTCGACTATCCACGCGCACCTCAAGGCTCTCGAGCGCCGGGGTCTGATTTCGCGCGATGCGACCAAGCCCCGCGCGATGCGCTCGGGCGCCTCGTTCCAGGGACACGATGCGGTGGTCATGCCCATTCTAGGACGCGTAGCGGCCGGAGTGCCCATCACGGCTCAAGAGGACGTCGAAGGCGAGTTTTTGATCTCCGCCGGCTTCGTGCCGCGCGCCTCCGACGCGTTTATGTTGCGCGTAACGGGCGACTCGATGGTGGAGGCTGCGATTCTCGACGGTGACCTCATCCTTGTTCGTCCCCAGCGAAATGCCGAAAATGGCGAAATCGTCGTCGCGATGCTGGAGGGCGAAGCTACCGTCAAGCGTTTCTATCGCGAGGCGGGGCGCGTCCGTCTGCAGCCGGAGAATCGCGCAATGGCGCCAATCTACGCGAGCGATGTCGAGATCGTCGGTCGCGTCGAAGCCGTCGTCCGCCGCCTCTAAGCTTTTCCTCGCCTTCGAGCGCCGCGCCGTGCCGGTGATGCGGCGGCTCGGCGAGCTGGCGTTTGTTGCGTCTTTACGCGACGCACTGCCCTGGAGCTTCATTGGCCTGGCGGCAGCCTTCCTCGGGATCTTGATCGCAGAGGTCGTCGGCGGCGGCTTCCATGGGCAAACGTTGGGCTTGCGCGTCGCCTCGGCGCTCTTGCCTGCATTCGGCGTGATGGCGGCAACGCTTGTCGTCATACTGCCGATCCGCTTGGCACGCGCAACGCACTATGCCGCTGTTCCCTTGCTGCTGGGCAGCGTGGCCGGGTTCGCGCTTGCGCTGCCGCAGCCGTTGGGGCCGGATCCGATTACTTATCTC
>Ga0265760_10000345_pt1 | contig 12967 bp, 13 predicted proteins | sample NZIome_2_FD_200831 | JGI IMG/M metagenome (GOLD analysis project Ga0265760, IMG submission 200831) | Metatranscriptome of rhizosphere microbial communities from Maridalen valley, Oslo, Norway - NZI1 (Metagenome Metatranscriptome) | ecosystem: Host-associated > Plants > Roots > Rhizosphere >...
GCAGAAGGCCGGGGCCGGCTCGATGACGGTTGCGGCGCCGGCCACGTCGTGAACGTTGATCCCGGTGCCGCAGGCGACGCGCGCCGTCGCCGCGGTCACGCGCGATTGGCAGAGAATTCCCCCCAGCTTGCGATCGTGCAGCAACAAATCGTTGGGCCATTGCAGCGTCGTGGGCACGCCGCACTCCCGCAGCCCCGCTCGTACCGCGAGCGCGACCCAAAACGGCACGAGCCAGAGGCGATCGACAGCGATGCTTCGCGGCAGGATCGTGCTGAAGAGCAGCGCCGTCCCCGGCATCGCGTGCCACGCTCGCCCTTTGCGGCCGGCGCCGTGGCGCTGGAACTCCGCGACGATCGTGTGACCGACGTACGAGTCATCGCCGAGCAACTCCGCCGCGTCCGCGTTCGTGCTCCCGGTCTCTTCACGATACTCGATCGAAGCAAACGGGCTATCCGCCAGCTCCCGGGCCACATTCCGATACGGCACAATTTGCCATTCTTCCGGCGTCGTCTTGAGGTTAGCCTGCCCCGAGCTTGCCGAAGGGACCCAGCCACCTAGGCGCCGTATCGCGCTTCTATGGCTATCGAACGAACGCTCATCCTCTGTAAGCCCGACGCCGTTTCTCGCGGGCTCGTCGGCGAAATTACCGCGCGCATCGAGCGGCGCGGCTACGTGATTACTGCGATGAAGCTCATGCAGCTCACCGGCGATCGTGCGCGCGAGCACTACACCGAACACCGCAGCAAGCCGTTCTTCAACGACTTGGTCGATTTCATCACCAACGGCCCGCTCGTCGCGCTCGCGGTCGAGGGCGAACGCGCGATCGACGGTTGCCGTCAGCTGATCGGCGCGACCGACCCGCTGGCCGCAGCCCCGGGCTCGATTCGAGCCGACCTCGCGCAAACGATCGGGCGCAATCTCGTGCACGGCAGCGACAGCGCCGCCAGCGCCGAGCGCGAGCTGCCGATCTTCTTCGAAGACAAGGATTTCGCTTCGCGGCGTCACGACCTCGAGCGCTGGATCACGGAATAAGCGTGACGCTCGAATCGCTGCGCGGCGGCGGCAATCCGTCCGTCGAAGGCGTTCACGCGCGCGAAGTGCTCGATTCGCGCGGCAATCCGACGGTCGCCGTCACGGTGGCAACCAACTTTGGTGTCGTCGAAGAGGCGATGGTGCCCTCGGGCGCATCGACGGGAACGAACGAGGCCGTCGAGCTGCGCGACGGGGACCCGCATCGCTACGGCGGCAGGGGCGTGTGCAAAGCTGTGATGGCGGTGAACGACCTGATCGGGCCTGCCATCGAAGGCCTCGATGCTACCGCCCAGCGCGAGATCGACCAGAGGCTGATCGAGCTCGATGCTTCTCCGAACAAGTCCCAGCTCGGCGCCAACGCGATCCTCGGCGTTTCGCTTGCGGTGGCGCGTGCGGCGTCGGTCAGTCTATCGATGCCGCTCTTTCGGTATCTCGGCGGCCCCGCCGCGGCCACGCTACCCGTTCCGATGATGAACGTGATCAACGGCGGCAAGCACGCGGAAGGGGCGCTCGAGTTCCAGGAGTGCATGATCGTACCGCTCGGCGCGGAGAGCGAAGCCGAAGCGGTTCGCTATGGCTCGGAAGTCTTTCACGCAATCGGCCGGATTTTGCACGAGCGCGGTCTGCCGACGCTCGTCGGCGACGAGGGCGGCTACGCGCCTCCGCTCGAGACGCCGCAGCAGGCGCTCGACCTCATCGTCGCCGCGATTGACCGAGCCGGTTATAAGCCGGGCACCGACGTCGCGATTGCGCTCGATCCCGCCTCGAGTGAGTTTTACGAAGACGGTAAATACTATCCGCTCTCGCGCGATCGCGCCGCGAGCGTCGACGATATGATCGCGCTCTACGCGGAGCTGTGCGACCGCTACCCCATCGTCTCGATCGAGGACGGCCTTGCGTATAGCGATTGGACGGTCTGGCAAAAGCTCACGGCGGCACTCGGCGATCGCATCCAGCTCGTCGGCGACGATCTCTTCGTGACTAACGTGCAGTTTCTGGAGCGCGGGATTCGCGAAGGCGTCGCCAACGCGATTCTCATCAAGTTGAACCAAATCGGAACGCTCACCGAAACGCTGGACTGCATTGCCATGGCGCAGAAGGCCGGCTACGGCGTCGTCATCTCGCACCGCTCGGGTGAAACCGAAGACACGACGATTGCGGATCTCGCCGTCGCCACGGGGGCCGGCCAAATCAAGACCGGCTCGCTCTCCCGCAGCGATCGCACCGCGAAATACAATCGCCTCATGGCGATTGAGGAACAGCTTGGACCGGCGGCCCGCTACGCCGCCGCCAAAGTCTTCCTACGTTAGCGTGATCATAGGCGTCGGCGAGCCGTCCCACACGAAGCGATAGGTGAGTCCTTTCTTCACGTTCATCACCAGCGCCGGCCGGAAGCAGCCGATGCACGTGCCACCGGAGCGCCGCACGCTCGGATAGACGATGCCGAGCGAGCCGATCGCTAGGAGTTCCTCCGCGAGCTTCTGCGACGCGACGTAGCTGTTGGGATCCAAGTAGCGAGCAAAGCGCTTGGCATCGAGCGCATCGTGGAACTCCGCGCTGAAGTCCGCGGTGTAATCGTCGTAGGTGACGTCGTCTTCGAAGACGCCGACCTCGGCCAAATCGACCGTCTTGTGATAGGCGACCTCGGCCTGCGACGTTTCGATTTCGAAGCCGCAGTACCACGCGCCGCGATCGGGCCCGTTGAAGCGGCTGCCGAGCGGATGAGGGTGCGTAAAGCTGGCGTTGACGATGCGGTAGTAAGGAATGGCGAAGACCAGCTCGTGGCTGTCGATGTCGGCCGGGATTCCGCCTTCGACGAGGAGCCGGTCGTTGGTGGCGTTGTCGAGCGTGAAGAGATCGACCAGATGCCGGTTTGAATCGGCGATGCGCCCGAGAACGCTCTCTCCGTGCCTTGAGGCAATGAAGCGGTGCGTGTCGTTCCGGCGAACGAGCGCGGTCTTCGGAAAGGGTCTAGATGCCGCCACGGCGCGCGTCGAGCAGCCGGCGAACGGCCTGCATTGCCGGGATGCCGCCGCGAATCATGTATTCCAGCGGCGGCGTACCGCGAACGATCGGATTCGTATTTGGAAGACCGATCCACCGATCGGCGAGCGCCTTGCTGTGGAGAATGTTGAGCGCCTTAAAAATGCCGATCAAGTACGAAATGCGTAGGATCGTATCGGAGTCGAGCGTGCGCCGCGGCGACTTCTTGATCGCATAAAACGTGCTGCTGGCCATTCCGCCCAAGAGTCCCATCGCGTCCTCGTCGCGGATGTGCCAGCATTCCGTGATGTTGAAGAAGGCCTTCAGAGCTGACGGACCGAGTCGCTTGCGTTCCTCGCGGGAAGTGATGTCCACAAGCGCGGAGGGAGCGTAGCGCGTCTCGGGGTAAGCAAGAGCAGGCATTGCAAGATATCCTTTTCTGGAGATTATACACTACAAATCGGGAGTCAGCAAGCCGCTAAGGGCTCTCGCCCGTCCTCGCGAATATCACCGTCGCGCGGGCCTGTAGCTCAGCGGTAGAGCGGCCGGCTCATAACTGGTTGCGCGTAGGTTCGAATCCTACCAGGCCCACCATAAACCAGCGTTTGACTCGGACTGACTCGGACTAATCCCTCGGTTTAGCCGCGGCTTTGGATGAGGTCGTTCAGTCGGTCGGCTGCCGATTGCAGCATGACCGGGGAGATGTGCACGTAGGTGTCGGCGGTGATGGCAACGGACGAGTGACCGAGCGCCGTCGAGACGGTCTTGAGGTCGGCTCCAGACTGAAGCAGCAGAGAGGCGTAACTGTGCCGGAGATCGTGCAGCCTAACCTTCGGCAAGCCCGCGGCGTCACGTATCGTCGTGAAGAGCATACCGAACGGGCCGGGATTCCATGGCAGGCCGTCGCGGTCGAAAACGATCGTGTCGCCATCGGGCCGAATCCCGGCGGTCAGCAGTCGTTGCGCCTGATCGACGCGATGCTTGCGGAGGCGTTCGACGGCGAAAGGTGGAAGCGGAATCGTTCGGCGAGAGCGTCGCGACTTCGGCTCTTTGAATCGCGTTTCGTAGCGCACGCGCTTAGCGGTGCGAATCGCCACGCGCTCGACGGATCGCTCGACGCGCAGTGTGCCGCGTTCGAGGTCCACATCCCGCCAGCGCAGCCCAAGTAACTCCCCGCGCCGGCAGCCGCTGCCAAGCGCGATCGCAATTGCCGCGCCAATGTCCGTTCCGTCGAACGCTGCTAGGTAGTCTCCGACCTGCGCGGGCGAGAGAGCGTTCATCTCTTTGCGCTCGACTTTTGGCGGATCAATAAAGTCGCACGGGTTACTAGTGATAAGGCGGAGCTTCTTCGCCTTGTTGCACGCCGTTCGCAGAGTGCTCCAGACCTTCTTGACGAACAATGGCGAAAGGTCACCTTCACGGCCGTCCTTGCGTTTCCACGCGGCCATTGCTTCCTCGACGACCTGGGGGCCGCGCTCCAGGTCTAAGAGCAGCAAGTGGCCCAGAGAGGGAATAAGGTGCTCCCTGGCGTGCGACTCGTATTGATGCAGCGCGCCCGATCCGATGCTGTTACGAATCGTTTTCAGCCAGCGTTCGAGGAACTCCCCGACCGTTATGGGCGCTTCCTTGACGACCTCCGCCTTCGCGACGTGGCGGCCACCGTTTTTCTTTTGTTCGAGCCACCAAGCGGTTGCGTCGTCGCGTGTCGCGAAGCCGCGCTCTCGTACGCTTCGATAGTCGCCAGGACCGGCGTCGAAGGCGGGGTATTTGACGGTCCAGGTCGCGCACGTCATACGCTTCCCGGTCTTTCGGTCGCGGTAGGTCTCGTGACCGATCCACGCGCCGAGTCGATGATTTCTCATGTTGACTCCTTCAGCCGCCGCGCGGCCAGATCAGCGTGTCTAAGCGCCGCTCGTTGTCGATTAAGGTGCTCCTCCATTGGTCTCGTGTCTATGCCACGAGCCCGAAGCAGTCCCGATGCGTGGTGAATGAGCGCCTCGGCGTCGCGCTCTGTGAAAGCGCCGAATGCCGGATTTGTGAGGTTAACCCAAAGAGACCACAGAGTATTCTCGCCAGCGATTTGATGGCGCTGGCGCTTAAGAAGATCGAACGAGGTGTAATGGCGTAGCGCTGTTGCAAAGGCCACCAGCTCGTCGCTTGGGCCGAAGTCCTCCCGCTCAAGTGGGACCACCATTCGCCCGGTAATGCGCTGCAGTTGAAGCTCGAAGTTACCGAGCACCGCCTTTTGCTGGTCGGCGTCGAGGCTTTCGAGCGCGCCCAGCGCTTCGGGGACGGCGCCGTCTTCGAATTCCGCTTCTCTGCGAGCCAGTACTAGCCGCAATGAGGCGTCGATTTGTCGGTACTCACGCTCGCTCAACGTCGCGCCGGACGCGAGCTTCGCATGGCGCTCCGTGACGCCAATCGCCCGACGCAAGGCGTCGATCGTCGTCGGGCGCGGATGTTGTGCTTCGAAGTAGCGACGAACGTTTGAAGGATCGACTGTCGCGTCTTTCTTGCTTATTCGCGTCGCAATCTGACCCAGCGACAACCTCCGCCAGGTGGCTGCCCCCGCCAGCTCGCGCATCACAAATGAGGGCGCGTCCTCGGCAAGGCGCTTAAGCCCATCATCTTGTCCGGCCGCCTGGGCCTCTGGCTTCTTGCTCATGACCACCTTTTAAGCCAGGGCATGGCTCATTCCTTCTCGTATCGGCTCGGCATGACTAGAAAAGAGTCGGCTCCGCTCGCACGCCCCAAATGGCAGGAGCCGTTGACAATGAATGTCGGCGAATTTGTCCGCGCCTCGGGCTGGAGCGAGTACACCGTGCGATTAGAGCTCGCGGCCAACCGAATACCTCACCGTCGCGTGGGGCATCGCGGGCTCATAAAGATTTTGCGCGGCCCTGCGCTGGCGCTGCTTCAGTCCATCGGCACTGTAGTCGAAAGTGAGCACGCCGAAAGCGCACACGTGCGCGTGGCGGATGGGGCGAGCGTGCCATGAATAAAACCGGCCGCGGTGGGGCGGCCGGCGATGCAAGCACGGAAACGCTTCGCGCCGACGAACGCCTCCCCTTCACTATTCTGAACCTGCAACCTGTTCGCCACGGTGCGAAGGTCCTCGAATTCGAGATCGCAACGGAGATCGGCGTAATTCAACTCGACCTTTTCGAGCCGCCGGGTCGCGAGCCGTTCATTCAAACTCGCAGCATTCGCTCAAAGTACGACGGCGAGTGGAAACGCACCATGTCGCTCGATCGCGAGTTTGCCAAGCGCGTTCTCTCCGCGCTCAGCGCTCAGGCTTCGTCGGCGAAGGAGAAGCGTGCCCAGCGAGCGGCCCAGGGCGCCGAGCCGAGCGAAAAGCTCCTGGAGAGCGAGCGACGCTTCAACTCCGCCTTCGCCGCGCTCGACGGCGGGGGCGATACGACGTGAGCGATTCCATCTTTACCCGCGTAGGCGTGCGCCGCGCTTACGAGCTCACGACCGGACGGAGCGTCGTACAGCAGTCGCACAGCACGATCGCGCGGGTCCGCTGCCCTAGCAGCACGCACGAGGATACACACGCATCCTGTGATCTGGACCTGTTCGAGAACGTTTGGAAATGCCGCACGTGCGCCGCTGGCGGTGGCGTCGCCGATGTAATTGTCGCGGCGGGAAAGGCACGCGATCGCGCCGAGGCGGCTCGCTGGTTGGAAGAAAAGCTCGACGGCCCGCGCGCTCCCTCGAACGGCAAGAGCCGGGTCGTCGGCGAGTACGAATATCGCGATGAGAACGGCAATCTGCTCTACGTCGTCGAGCGCCACGAGCCGAAGCGCTTCGTTCAGAAGGTTCCCGACGGCACGGGCGGCTGGCGTTACAAGGTCGATGGCGCGCGCCGCGTGCCGTACCGGCTGCCGGAGCTTCTCGCGGCGATTGCGGGCGGCGAGACGATCTTCGTCATTGAAGGTGAGAAGGACGCCGACGCGCTCGTAGCGCTCGGCCTCTGCGCGACGACGAGCGCGCAGGGCGCTGCCTGGAAATGGCCGGCGGCCTGGGCGGAGTTTTTTCGCGGCGCGAAGCGCGTCGTCGTCCTGCCTGATTGCGACGGGCCAGGTCGTAAGGCCGCGCAGCAACGTGCAGCGGTAATCGAAAAGGTTTGCAATGAGGTTCGCATTCTAGACCTCGCACGTGAGCGGAGCGACGGCTACGACGTTTCGGACTGCCTCGCCGAAGGTCACACTCGCGACGAGCTACTCGCACTCGCGGACGCCGCGCCGGGAGTTGAAGCGCAGCCGCGACGCGACGTAGCGGAACGAGATGATGGTATCGGAAAGCTCGTGACCGTTCGAGCCAGCGAGATTCACGCGCAGCGCGTTTCTTGGTTCGCCCGTGATCGCATTCCATTTTGCGGATTGACGCTTTTCGACGGTCCTGGTGGTATTGGAAAGACGACGACGCTCATGGCCATCATAGCGGGCGCCTCGATTGGCCGTTCGTTCTTGGATGGGGGGCGGATCGAGCCGATAACGTCCCTAGTCGTCGCCGAGGAGGACGGGCTCGGTCGCCTCAAGATGCTGCTTCGCGCAGCCGGCGCGGACCTCGACCGCGTTCATTTCGTCAAAGCCGTAGAGGTGGGCGAAGCGCTGGAGCCGGTTGCGCTCCCGAGGCACGTTTCATACCTTGAACGCGAGATCATCGAAACCGGGGCACGGTTGGTATACGTCGATGCGCTCTTCTCGCATCTTGAGCTCGATGGCGACGGGAGAATGCCGCAGCAAGTACGCCGCGCTCTCCGCCCCATTGTCGAAATGGCCGACCGGACCGCCATCGCGTTTACCGCGCTTCGCCATCAAACCAAAGCTAACGGCAGCGCGATGCAGCGGGCACTTGGTTCGGGCGAGCTCAGCAACGTCGCTCGAAGCGTTCTATCGTTCGGGCCTCACCCCGACGACGAGGGCCTCTATGCGCTCGCGATAGCGAAACTCAATTGGGCCGCTAAGGCTCCAACGCTTGCCTATCGCATCGAAGCCGTCATTGCGATCGACGACGATGGCGAGACCTGCGAGGTCACCCGTGTTGTGCTTGCCGGCGAAGCCGAAGGCGTCACCGCCGACGATCTTGCGATGCGCCTGCCGGCCGACCCTGACGAACGCGGCGTCGCAGAAGATTGGTTGCAAGACTATCTCCACGACGGCGAACCGCACGCCTCAGCGGCGATCTACGCTGCGGCGCGCAAGGATGGCATCGGTTCGCGAGCTACGTTGAAACGGGCCGCTAGGCGCCTCGGAGTCCTGATGAACCGCGAGGGGTTTGCCACGAAGGGAGGCTCGCAAAGTGTCTGGACGCTGCCGCTCGCCTCGCGCTCGGCTCACTCTCAGAGTGTGAGCCGAGCGGACGAAAGCGCGATGAGCGATACTTCAAAAACCCTTGATTCACAACGCTCGGCTCAAGGTTTATTGCTCGGCTCAAACACTGACGATGAGGTAGGCGATGAGCCGAGCGATGGCGGGATGATACGCGAATGGTGAGTGCTCGCGATCTGGTCGCGGAGGCCGAACGGTACGGCGCTCGGTTCCGCGTCGTTGGCGAGCGCCTTGAAGCTACCCCGGCAAACGCCTTCGATGCCAAGCTCGACAGGGCCATCGGCGAGCAGAAGGCAGAGATCATCGCGTTACTTCGCGGGCGTGGCGCGACGGACGCCGCGCTTTTCGCGCAGGCGCTTCTGCGGCACGGGTGCTTCGCACCCGAATCGGCGCCGTGCGTCTACCATTGCGGTCACCCTGTAGAGCGGTGCAGGCGATGCGGCGCACCATGGAGCGAGCACTACTAAGTCGCGGCGGCTTCGGCGCATCATTCTCGAGCCTAATAGTGCACCACCGGTAGCGTCGGAGCCGTGGAGGTAGCCCGTGCGGCGGCCCGCCAAGGGCAGTAAGGTAAGCGAGTGACAGGGCGAAGTGCTGTTTTGTGAATCCGCTGGTGATAGGTCATACTCGACTTCTAGACCTGGTGATTCTCGTCGTCGGCATAGTGCTATGGTGGAAACTCTTAGGTTGGGCAATGGGACCGAATACACTATCCCCCAAGCGTCCCTCTTCCGATCTTGAGATCTGGGCGAGACTCGTCATTATATTGCTGCTCCCCGCGTGGCTGTTCGTCTGGTGGCGCTTCCTTTAGGGCCCGGTATGGTTGGCTTGCCGTGACAGGGAAGTAAATGCTCCAAACCTATGGCAGATGATCAGCCGGGCATTAAGGTGCCGGATGTGGGCATTATCAGCGCGGAGCCTTTTGCCTATGAGGTCGCTGCCAGGGCTCTAGAACACCAACTGGAGAGATTCCGCGATGTTCTAACGCTTTCACTTGGCTTGTTCGCAGCAGCTTTAGCAGGCGTAGCTTTCATGGTCGTGGACAACGCCACCCATAACGATAGAATGGTGGCCGTAGCCTTAGCGATCGGCGGATTCGTTGCTTTCTTGGCCTTCTTTTGCTGGTCCGACCCCAGCGATGCGCCCAACCCTAAAAAGGTAGCTGAACTCTACGATAAGGCTCCGATGCACGCTAGAGCCTTTTCCACCGGAGCGGTTCTCTTGGCAATTAACGAGAACAGGCCCCACCTTAGAATCAAGTTTCTGCTAGCTAAGCTAGCCCTCTGTATCATAATAGTGGCTTCTACTTTCGGAGTTTGCCTGAAAGTAGTAGAATCGGGGAGAAATGGACAAGTTCGCGTTCCAACACGAAGGGTCGGTTTCTCTAGCTACGAACCGCGCGGCAAGCAGCCTGGCGGAGATTGTTTCCCATTTAGCGGAGGGCACTTCCCATGAGGAGGCGTCTGCTGAGGGAGATAACTGCAAAGCCTCCCGGATTTTGACAGCCAAGGACCTAACCTTCAAGGTTTCCTCCGGCTGGTAGGTCGTCCCAGCAAAGACAACCTTTGGCCCTCGCTCCGGCGGGGGCTTCTTTTTTGAAGTCAGTATGGCGAGAGGTGCCTTGCCAGGGTAACCATATCCATCCGCAGACCGAACCACAATATGTTGTGGCGTTAACTGAAATTAACGGGCATATAAAGGGTTGGCCGCTCTGATTGCTTAATCTGCCCGCCCAAGAAAGCGAAAGGGGCAAAGCCCGGTAGCTTCGCCCCTTTTCGTAATCCCTTGGGGGAGTTGGCAGAGTGGCCGAATGCGACCGCCTCTAAAGCGGAATGAGCCCTAGCCGGCAAACATCATCGGTTCGAATCCGATACTCTCCAACGACGGGCCTCGGTCTCAGGATCGGGGCCCTTTGATTTTCAAGGGACGGGCGTCCTTGGCGATGCGATAACCGCTTTCCTAGGACTGTCCGTTCGATGCTTCATGGTGGTCCCGGAGAATCCTGCACTCTCCGGGACTTTCCGGGACTGTGGTATCATGGCTGCCTTGGGACGCAGCAAAGACCTTCGTTACCTAACCGAGATTCCGCTAACGCCGAAGGATTTTGAAGCGTTTGAGCGGCTGCGTCAGTCATTGGAAAACATCAGTCAGGCAAGGCTGGCCCGTATTCTCTTGCACCATGCGATCTGGCATCCAAAGGACGCGGTAGGCGATACCCTGGAGGCTGCACTCAGGGGCGAGGATGCGGGCGCGGAAGCCGAGGATAAGCCTGGCGTGGTAGAATAGGCCAGCTTGGCAGCCTTGGTGAAGCGGTAGCCGTCCTGCTCCTCGCATTCGTTGAAGCGACGACTTCAGGGAATCACTTCCTTGACTTGCGCGACCAGCGCTATCGCGGCGGTGCGACTGAAACCGCAACACCGTCGCCGCTCCCAACGTTGTTAATCACTTTCGTCGGTTCACCGCCTTTGGGATAATCCCAAATCATCACGCTGCGGCTGTCGTAGTTTGCGCCTGCTATTCTGCCGCCTTGAATCCAAATCGATCCTACGTCGAATGAACCATCAAGCGAAACCACGCCAATGGTTTTTGCCTTGCCGCCGCTAATTGCCAGCCGATATATCCTGCCTGCACCATTGCCTAGCGCCAAATACTTCCCATCCCACCTGTCAGAACCGATACTGTTCGTCTCTTCAATGCGCGGTATCGTGATGCTGACAAGTTGGGACGCTCCCTTTGCCAACTCCGACAACGTAACGCGCCAGGGTTGGCCAATCTTTCTATGCTCCGATACACCCTCAATAAAGAGGTCCCCCTTGTTATCGTAGTCGCAACCGACAGGGCTGGTATACGGGAGGTACGAGTAGCCTTTGGGCGGGCCTTTAGACTTAGGGTAGATGAGCAACTTAGAGCCAAAAACGGCGAGATCGCCAGTGTTGCGGTCTACTGAACAAGAAGACGTTTCATTCGCGTCGGTATTCAAAATGCGCATGGGGCTTGTTCCGCCATGTGCATATACGAGGACCTGCGAGCCGCTGGCATTCACGGCGTAGGCGCGTCCAGAGTCATCAGCGCAGTCGCCCCCTAGCGTTCCGAGCGGGTAGCCCGTGATTGTCTTCCTGTGCTGCCCTTGCGGGTAGGTGAATATGAACAGCGCTGCCGCGGAATTCGCAAAGCCGGAGACATACAGCAAGTCCTGTCCAGAGTTAGGATGGGCGGCATGCGAGCCGTAGAGACCACCTACCGCAGTCCGGGGAAGCGCGCCGCTTATTCCCGTTTGCGAACCACTGCAGCCGGAAACCATTGCGGCAACCGCGCTGATGCTAAGTGCATAGCGACCCAGAATCGAAATCTTCATTCGTCTTTTTCCTTCGCCGCCTTCCTCGCGCGCGCATGGGGGGTTGCCCGGTAAATCGCCTATGTTGAAGTCAACTGCCGGGGCTGATTGTTACGGCGTTATCGGTGGTATCGTAACCGGGCCCTGGTAATATTTTAGTTGGCGAGCCGCCTCGTGGGTAGTTCCAAAAGCCGACGTAACCGACCCCTTTCTTCGCGAACGGGGCGATCACCGTGCCCTCATAAATCCACGATCCCCAGAAGAGGTTGGAGATACGGTCTAACTTCGTTTTGCCTACGACGATTGCTGCCGAGCCGTTAATCTCGACCCTGTAGATTTTGTTAGTGCGCTCGTCGGCGATAGTTATATATGCACCGTCCCATTGAACCTGGCCAGCCGTTTCAATTTGGTGATTCAGCTGAATGGTTTCAAATTTGCTGCTTCCGGCGGCGAGCTCGGCAAATGCCGACGGGGAACCAGACTTAAATCCGTCGGCAAAAAGGTTGCCCGAGCCGTCGTAACCGCAGTAGAACAAATGCTCGAAAGCTGCGTCAGTGTACGTGGTTTGATTGCCCGTGGCGTTCTTAAAAATAGCGACTCCGGTCCCTCCGCTTTCAGAGGTCACCGCGGAGCTCCCGGTGGTGGGATCAGCGGAGTATTCTTCAAAGGTCGCTGCCAGGTTCCCAGTGGTGGGATCGACGGAACAGCTCCAGTAGCTATAGCGACGATTACCCAGCGTATTTATCGGAGTTGTGCCACCATGCGCAAACTCGTAAATGGCGCCATCGTTGACCACGAACACGTTCCCCCCGGCATCTGTGCAGAGCCCACGAGCTTTTGCGTTCAAAGTTCCGACGAGTTCGCCGGCCGGATAAGTATAGTATGCGACATCCCCCGGGGTAGTATTCTTGCGGGGCCCATCGAGAAAGTTCGGCGCGACGTACAGAAGATCGCCGGAGGAGCCAGACGCAGGTTGAGCGCGGTTCGCGTTCGGCCGTGCGAGGGCATCTTGGCTTAAGGGGCTGGTGCAGCCGCTGACGATCACCATCCCAAATGTCGCCGCGGCTATGGCGAGGCGGTTGAACATAGCGCAGACCTCCTAGATAACGGGACCACAAAACCCTCCCGCGAGAAGCGGGGGGGAGGGGTGCCCGCAAATGACCCGTTTCGCGGCTGCTTCGGCTGCTTCCCCGGGCTGCGGCTTACGGGGACTCGTCGCTCGTGTTGCCGAGAAGCTTCTTCAAAAGCTCTGCGATGCGGAGCGCGGTGGCGTAGTTTTCGC
>Ga0265760_10000346_pt1 | contig 12967 bp, 8 predicted proteins | sample NZIome_2_FD_200831 | JGI IMG/M metagenome (GOLD analysis project Ga0265760, IMG submission 200831) | Metatranscriptome of rhizosphere microbial communities from Maridalen valley, Oslo, Norway - NZI1 (Metagenome Metatranscriptome) | ecosystem: Host-associated > Plants > Roots > Rhizosphere > Soil...
ACGGAATATAGTGCGACTACGTTCGTGCCTACGCGAACGCAGTTTTGGCGGGATCGAGTGGGAAACTTGCTGATTCAGATTCGTCCCTAGCCCGTTTAATTCATTACGCTCCGATTCGGTGGCGGGCGAGTCGCCCGCCACCACACGAGCTGTCTCCACAAAATCTCAGATCAACTGCAGCGGACAGGAGTGTCCGCTCTACTTCAGGCCTTCTACCAGGTAGAGATCGGCTAGCATGCGGTGGTAGCCGAAGATGCAGGTTTGGGCATCCGGGGTCATGAGAATGGGACCGATGGTTTCGACTCCAGCGGGATCGGAGGGCAAAAGCTGTTTCCACAAAGTGCGCTTCCCCGTATCTATGTCGAGGCGATAGACGCTCGCAGGTAATTCGCCCGGTTGATAAATGTAGAGGGAGCGGCCGTCGGCGGTCCACGTAATCGGTTGTTCTCCGGGATTCAGGCCGGGAATTACGCGAGGATCGCCGCCCGCTACCGGGTAAAGATATCCTTTGCGGTCGGGGCCAATGCCGGCGATCGACTGCGAATCCGGGGAAACGAAAAACGAATTGCCATCCACACCTTCAGGGGTTACGGGCTGGCTCTTCCCTGACGCGAGGTCGTAGACGTAGAGCCGAACTCCCTGACCGGGATCATTTCCCGAAAACAGGATGCGCTTGCCGTCAGGAAACCAACGCGCCCAAGTATGATTCACGTTGTCCTTGGTCAGGTCCCGGGCTTCGCCGGCGCCGGTAGTTAGCAACCTTAATTGCGAAGGCGTGTCTTGGGTTTGTGCAATTACCGACTTTCCGTCTGGCGACAAGGCCAGCGCTCCTCCTTCGCCCAATAAAACTGCGGGAGAGCCGTCGGTCTTGCGAACGTATACCGCGTAGGAGAGGCCGCCGGACTTCGAATATGCCAGAGAGCCTCCGCCGCCCTCCTCGTCAAACAGCAGAGTCTTGCCATCGCCCGATAGTCCCGCGGGATAGGAATAATCGAGCCAGGAGAGATCGCGTTGTTTGGCCTCGCCGCTAATTACCCCGACCAACTCGCGGCGCCAACTGGCGCGCATCAGCAAAACTCGTCCATCTTTCCAGATGTCGAACAGCATCAACGCACCGGGCAGGCGCAATACCATGCGTTCTTTGCCGTCGAGAGTGGCGGCATAAAGCGTGCGGTCAACGCCGGACTTGCTGGCTGTGAACCAAATCTCTTTGCCGTTGGGGGACCAGGCCAGGCCTTGAATGGTGTACCACTCTTCGGAGAGATTTTTCTTGTGACCAGCGAGATCGATGACCGCAACCGTGCCTCGGTCGTCTCCCTGAACCGGATGGTCGATGAATGCGATCTGCTCTCCGCCGGGAGAGAATCGAGGGTGTCCGATCCATCCGCCAGTTTCGTAGAGCGGCTTGCCTATCGGGAATTCGAGGCGATTGCGGCCCCCGAAATCACGCACTACGGCGAGATTGTTTCCGTCCGCCGACCAATCAGCCCATTGCACTTGCTCCAACAGTTCGCGCGGAGCGCCTCCCACTAGCGGCGCACGAGCCAGCGTGCCCATGCTGACCCACGTGCCCAAGGCTTTGCTGTTGAGCAGGACCGCCATTTCCGAGGCCGACGACACGGACACAAGTTGGGTATGACTTAGGCCCATGGAACGCGCGTCAGGCGCTTCGGGGCGAGCGGTGAAAACATCGAGCGGTCCGCCTTGCCAAGCCGCACTGTAAAGAATGGTTTGTCCATCCGGCGCGAAGCGGGCCGAGCGTATGCTGCCGCGGCGGAATGTGAGTTGTCGGTACAGCGGTGGTTGAGGAGGTGCGCTCGAAAAAAGCAGCTTCCCGGCGAACAAACCTGCTGCGAGCGCTACCAGCGAGCAGAGACCGGCGATGAATGCAACTGGTAAGCCCTTGCGCGGCGCGGGTGGCAGCGGTTTTGCTGGTGCAGGCGCGATCGGCTCCGCTCTCTCCATCACTACAGCTGTGCGCGAGGAATCGAGCGAGCGCTTCAGGCGCTTGAGGTCGGCCCGCATCTCGGCTGCGGTCTGGCAGCGCAGATCACGATCCTTCTCGAGCGATTTGCTGATGATCTCTTCCAACTTCAGCGGAAGGTCGGGATTCAGCCGGATCGGGGGCGCGGGCGCGCGGTTGAGGATGGATTCGGTGATGACGGCGGAGGTTTCTCCGCGGAATGGCAGGACGCCAGTCGCCATTTCATAGAGCACCACGCCGAAAGAAAAAAGGTCGGTGCGGCCATCGAGTTCCTTCCCCCGCAGTTGCTCTGGCGACATATAGGCAACCGTGCCCACGGCGGTTCCGGGGCTGGTCAGATCGAGAGCCGTTATGTCTGCGCTGGTTTGGGAATTGCCGCTGGCAGCCTTGGCTTGGGCAATCTTGGCCAGTCCGAAATCAAGGATTTTGGCGGGGCCGCGCTCGGTAACAAAAATATTCGCGGGCTTGATATCGCGATGCACGATGCCTTTGCTGTGGGCGGCCTCCAACGCATCAGCCACCTCGATCCCTAGCGCCAACAGCCTTTCCAATTCAAGTGGTGCGCCCTGAATCAGGTGCTTCAGGGTTTTGCCGGTGAGGCATTCCATGACGATGAACAGCAGGCCATCGTGCTGGCCAATTTCGTGGATGGTGCAGATGTTGGGATGGTTCAGAGCGGAGGCGGCGCGTGCTTCGCGGCGAAAACGTTCGATGGTCTGCGGATCCTGGGCTAAATCATCGGGCAGGAATTTAAGCGCAACAAAACGGCCCAAGGCGAGATCTTCGGCCTTGTAGACGACACCCATTCCTCCTCCGCCGAGCTTCTCCAGAATGCGGTAGTGAGAAATAGTTTGGCCGATCATGGCGCGCGATGCGGCAAATGCGTCCAGCCATCTTAGGGGGAATCGGCGGCGGCGTCAATTGCACAATGATAACACCGCTCTGAAGGCTTTGCGGCTCCCGAGGCGGCTTCAACGCTCTCACTATCACTTCCCTGATCACAGACGCCAGAGCTAGGACATCCCGCCAATCGCTATAATAAAGAAAGCGTGCTTCGAGGAGATTTCGCAATCAGAGCTGAAGCGAAAGTACTCCAGGTGCATCGAATCCAAGGGTATCGAAGATATGACGAAAGCGCATCAACATCCTCTTGAAAAGATCCTCCAAAGTCGCATTGCCATCATCGACGGAGCGATGGGCACGACCATCCGCACCTATGGCATGACAGAAGCGGACATTCGCGGGGAGCGTTTCAAGAACTCGACCAAGGGCCTACTGAACAATGGTGACCTCTTCTCGCTGACTCAGCCGGAAATGATCGGCGACATCCATCGCCGGTTTCTGGAGGCCGGAGCGGACATCATCGAGACAAACACCTTCGGCGCAACCAGCATCACGCAGAGCGAATTTTTTGTCGACGATCCTCGAGAACACGGGGGCCGAAAGGATCCTGCGTTTTACCAAAAGGTCATCGAGGATCCGTTCCTCGGCAGCCTGGCGTGGGATATCAATGAGCAATCGGCGCGGCAGTGCCGGGAGTGGGCCGATCGGGTTAGCAATGCAAGCTCGCGGCAACGCTTCGTAGCGGGATCGATTGGGCCGCTGACTGTGTCTCTTTCAAACTCGCCTGATGCCGATGACCCCGGCTTCCGCGTGGTCACATTCGATCAGGTTAAGACTGCCTATGCTCAGCAAGTACGCGCCCTCATCGCCGGCGGCGTAGACCTGCTGTTGGTCGAGACCATCTTCGACTCGCTGAACGCCAAGGCGGCGCTTGTCGCCATCCGTGAAGTGTTCGATGAAGACGCCAAGAAGCTGCCAGTGATGATTTCAGCGGCGGTGGGGCGCGGCGGCGAGACGATGATCTCGGCGCAGACCACCGAGGCGTTCTGGAACGCCGTGCAGCACGTGAAACCGTTGTCGGTAGGTCTCAACTGCTCTCTCGGTCCCGATCTGATGTATCCCTTCTTGGAGGAGTTATCGGAAAAAGCGGACGTGGCGATCTCGTGCTACCCGAATGCAGGTTTGCCAAATCCGCTCTCGAAAACCGGGTTCGACCTGGGGCCTCAGGACATGGCGCGTTATCTCGGCGACTTTGCGCGGGCAGGGCTAATCAATATTGCCGGCGGTTGTTGCGGCAACACACCCGAGCACATCGCCGCCATCGCCAAAGCGCTCGAAGGCCAGCCTCCGCGAAAGTGGGGAATGCAGCCCACGGAGGAATCCTTCGCCCACTCGATTGAGAGTCGAGCGTGAGCGTGTCTGATAGCGCAAGCCTGACGGAGCCCACGAAGCCACTCCGTCTCTCGGGATCGCAGCCGTTCACCCAACAAGCCGGCGTCTTCATCATGATTGGTGAGCGGACCAATGTGGCCGGTTCGCCGAAGTTCGCGAAGTTGGTCAAGCAAGGCAAATATGAAGAAGCGGTAAGCGTAGCCCGGCAGCAAGTCGAGAATGGAGCCAACGTCCTCGACATCTGCATGGATGAGGGCATGATCGACGGCGTCACGGCAATGACGCGCTTCCTGCAATTGCTCGGGAGTGAGCCGGAAGTTGCTAAGGTGCCCTTCATGGTGGACTCCTCGAAATGGGAGGTCATCGAGGCTGGGCTGAAGTGCCTGCAGGGCAAAGGCATCGTCAATTCGATTTCGCTGAAAGAAGGCGAAGAAAAGTTTCGTAAAAACGCCGCCACGGTCCTCAAATATGGCGCGGCGGTGGTGGTGATGGCCTTCGACGAACAGGGCCAGGCTGCGACGTACGAGGACAAGATCCGTGTCTGCGAGCGCGCCTACCGGATGCTGGTCGACGAGGTCGGGTTTCCGCCGGAAGACATCATTTTCGATCCGAACATCCTCACCGTTGCCACTGGCATGGAGGAGCACAACAACTACGCGGTTGACTTCATCAACGCCACGCGCTGGATCAAAGCCAATCTCCCGCATGCGAAGGTCAGCGGTGGCGTATCCAACATCTCGTTCAGCTTCCGAGGCAATAACAAAGTGCGCGAGGCCATGCACTCCGCATTTCTTTATCACGCCATCGGCGCCGGCCTGGACATGGGGATCGTGAATGCCGGAATGCTCGAAGTGTACGAGGAGATTGAGCCTGAATTGAAAGTGCTGGTCGAGGACGTGCTGCTGAACCGCCGTCCCGACGCGACCGAGCGCTTGGTGGAGCACGGCGAATCGCTCAAAGGCGAGGGCGCCGTCGTGAGTGAAAAAAAGGCCGAAGAATGGCGCAACGGCACGGTCGAGGAGCGTCTTTCTCACGCACTGGTTAAAGGGATCGACACATACATCGAAATCGATGCCGAGGAAGCTCGCGTCAAGCTCGGCCGTCCTTTATTGGTGATCGAAGGCCCGCTGATGGCGGGCATGAGTGTGGTCGGTGATCTATTCGGGGCTGGCAAAATGTTTTTGCCCCAGGTGGTCAAGTCTGCTCGCGTGATGAAAAAAGCCGTGGCGCATCTGACGCCGTTCATGGAGGCTGAGAAGGAAGCCAGGGCTGCGGCTGGGGAAATCGTCAAGGCGCAGGGAAAAATTCTACTAGCGACGGTCAAGGGCGACGTTCACGATATTGGCAAGAACATCGTCGGCGTCGTTCTCGCCTGCAATAACTACGAGGTGATCGACATGGGAGTGATGGTGCCCTGCGAAAAGATCCTCGAACGCGCCAAGGCGGAAAAGGCGGACATGATCGGACTGAGCGGCCTGATCACTCCGTCTCTCGACGAGATGGTGCACGTGGCCCGCGAGATGGAGCGTCAGAGTTTTAAGTTGCCGCTGCTGATCGGTGGGGCAACCACGAGCCGTGCGCACACTGCGGTCAAGATTGCGCCGCATTACAGCGAGCCAGTGGTCCACGTGCTGGATGCCAGCCGGGCGGTGCCCGTGACCACCAGTCTTTTGAGCGACGAGGGCAAGTCGGCGTTCGTGGCGCAGCATCGCGCCGATTATGAGGCGCTCCGCAAGGCTCACTCCGCGCCGCGCCTAACGGTTGTCTCGCTTGAGGTCGCGCGAAAAAGACGGACTCCTATCGAGTGGCGTGCCGAAGACCTGCCTGGACCCGCGTTTACCGGTATACGCGTGCTGGACAACTTTCCGCTGGCCACCCTGCGCGACTTCATCGACTGGACGCCGTTCTTCCACACCTGGGAGCTCAAGGGCGTTTATCCCCGTATTCTCGAAGACAAGAGACAAGGTGCGCAAGCGCGCCTGATCTTCACCGAAGCCAATGCTCTTCTCGATGTCATCATTGAGAAGAAGTTGATCACGGCGCGGGGCGTTTACGGCTTCTTTCCCGCTAACGCCGTGGGCGATGATGTCGAGTTGTACGCGGACGAGACACGCCGACAGGTGCTCGAACGATTCCACTTCCTCCGCCAGCAATCAAATAAGGAAGGCAGCGAGCCGTGCCGATCGCTTGCAGACTTCATCGCGCCGAAGGAAGCAGGTTTGCCCGATCATATCGGCGCGTTCGCGGTAAGCAGCGGGATTGGCTTGAAGGAATTGTGCGACGGGTTCAGGGCCAAGCACGACGACTACAACGCGATCATGGCGGAGGCCATCGCCGATCGCCTGGCTGAAGCTTTCGCCGAATGCCTGCACAAGCGCGTGCGGTGTGAATGGGGTTACGGTTGTAAAGAAGGCCTGAGCAACGCGGATCTGATCCAAGAAAAGTACCGTGGGGTCAGGCCAGCAGCGGGTTACCCGGCATGCCCGGATCACACAGAGAAGGGTCCGCTCTGGCGTCTACTCGATGTGCAGGCGAACACGGGAATGCTGATCACCGAGTCATTTGCCATGTGGCCCGGTTCAAGCGTGAGCGGGCTTTACTTTGCGCACCCGGAATCGAGGTATTTCAGCCTCGGAAAGATCGACCGAGATCAGGTCGCGGATTACAGCGAACGCAAGAAAATGAGCGTGGCCGAAGTCGAGCGATGGCTCGGGCAAAATCTGAACTACGACCCTGCGGAATAGCAGATGGACTTGTGGCGGCGGGCTGCATCCCAACCCTTGGGAATTCGCGCCCGCTGCTGCCAAGCAGGTTTAAAAGCGCCTTCTACGAAGGTCCCGCTATCGATTTTGCCCAACATCCTCACTTTTGACAAACCTCTGACAATTACCCATCAGTCTTGACAAAGCTTTGACAATCAATCGTTTTACGACATATAAGATGAGAAAACGGTGAGACAACAATGAACCCCGCAGTCATTGACCCGTCGCAGCAACTGAGCCAAGGTGGGCGGTGCAAGGTTCGTTGGAGCAGTCGCCGGAAGGCCAAGGGGCGATTCTTTCCAAACTGCTAGGAGAAACGATGAAAGCCAGAAAAAGTAATATGTATTGCGGCGCTGACATTCTTTGTCGCCGGGCCATCTGCCTTCGCAACTAAATGGTACGTCGACGGCGTGCACGGCAGTGACAACAACAACTGCAAGTCACCCCAGCACGCCTGCAAAACCATCTCGAACGCCCTTTCGCTCACCTTGCCGGGTGATTCCATCTTCGTCTCGCCCTCGATCTATCACGAGACCCTCATCATCTACTTCAACCTGGAGATTATTGGTTCCGGAGCGAAGACAACGATTCGACGCGCCACACGCCGGCACTGGTAAGGGCCAGGGCACGCAAGCGTTGAACATCGAACCAGGAGGGACAACGATCGCGGGAATCTACCTTGATTCGGCCGGTGTCAATCATGGTTTCGTGCGCGCGACCAACGGCACTATCACTGAGTTCAGTGCTAAGGGCGCGGGGACAAAAAGCGGACAGGGTACGTTCACTGCAGGCGTCGACGGTATCAACGATACCGGCACTGTTCCCGGAACGTATGCGGACTCGGCCGGAGTATTTCACAGCTTCGTGCGCTCTGCGAAAGGCGCTATCACTAAATTCGCCGTTTCGGGCGCGGGTACAGGCGCCGGCCAAGGAGTCATAGTCTCAGGAATCGATACCGGCGGGGAGGTCGCGGGAGTTTACATTGATTCGGCCGGCGCCGACCACGCCTACGTACTTGCGAACGGTAAGGTCACTAAATTCAGTGTTTCAGGTGCGGGCACGGGCTCTGGCCAGGGAACTGAGCCGGAGAACATCAACACTCCGGGAGACACCACCGGACAGTATATTGACAGCAGCGGTGTGAATCACGGCTTCCTGCGCCTTGCCAGCGGCAGCATCATGAAGTTCAATGTGTCGGGCGCCGGCACGGCCAGCGGCCAAGGCACGGTCCCGAGCGGCAACAACGACACGGACGCGATCACGGGGGACTACATCGATTCCGCTGGTGTTTTCCACGGGTTCCTGCTGACGCAGTAAAACGAGTCGCCAACAAACACGATGCCGCCCGCTGTCTGGGCGGCTTTTTTTGGGGACACTTTGCAACCGCAAACGGGTCTTGGGAAGGTTATTGGCGAGAGTCGAAATGTTTCAATCAGGTTACAATCGGGGCAATATTGCGGTCTCCCGGCTACAATACCCGTGTGAAACCAAGCATCTTTGTGGTTGAAGACGATCCTGATATTTCCCGGCTCGTGCGCCATCACCTGGAGGGCGCGGGATTCGCGGTAAAACTTTTCCCGACGGGAAACACTGTTGTGATGGAGTCGGAGCGGCAGCGGCCCACCCTTTTCATTCTTGACATCATGGTGCCGGGAAGGGATGGGCTCGAATTGTGCCGTCAGATTCGGCAGACGCCGTTGTTGGCGTCGACGCCTGTAATTTTTCTGACTGCGAAAAGCGGCGAGGCGGATCGCATCCTTGGGCTGGAACTGGGCGCGGATGATTATATTCCCAAGCCATTCAGCCCGCGGGAGCTGGTGGCGAGAGTGAAAGCGGTGTTGCGCCGCTTCGAGCGTCCCCTCTCGCAGTCGCCGTTGAAGGTGGGAGAGATCGAAATTGATCCCAGCGCAATGACGTTAACGGTGCGCGGGCAACTCGTAGGCACGACGGCCACCGAGTTTCGCCTGCTTGATTATTTCGCGCGGCACAGCGGCCGCGTTTTCAGCCGCGACCAGCTTCTCGACTCGGTCTGGCGGGATACGGCATATGTGACCCCGCGGTCGGTGGATGTGTACGTGCGCCGCATTCGCGAGAAAATTGAACCTGATCCGGAGAGTCCGCGCTATCTGAAAACAGTGCGTGGGGCGGGCTATCGCTTTGAGGCTCCCAAGTGAGGAGCCGGCTTTTCTTGCGGCTGCTGGCCGCGTTTGCCCTGGTGATCGCGGTCGCCACCGCGACCGTTGATTTCTCCGCCAGGCGCGCGTGGGAAAATTCATTTCGGCAGGAGATCGACCGCAGCCTTAAGCAGAAAGCTTCTATGTTCGCAAACCGTGTGAATACGGACCGCGAACACAATCTTCAAGACATTGTTTCCCAAGAGGGACAGGCCGCGGGTGCTCGGGCGACGGTCATCGACGTCACCGGCAAAGTTCTAGCCGACTCTGAAGCGGCCGCGTCGGCGATGGAAAATCTTGCGCGTTTGCCCGAGTTTGCCGCCGCCTTGAAGGGAGAAATTGGAACCGATTCACGCCTAAGCCGCACTTTGGGAATTGAATTTACTTACGTGGCCGTACCGGTTTCCGGGGGAGCAGTTCGCTTGGCATACGCGCTATCAGACCTGGGAGCAGCCAGCTTGCACCTTCGAAATACACTGCTGATTGGCTCAGCACTGGCATTTCTGGTCGCGCTGGTCCTGGCCGGCGTGTTAGCCCAGTTCACGGCGCGCCGGCTGCAACGGATTGTGCAGTTTGCCAACAAAATCGCCGGTGGCGAACTTACCGCACGCATCGCCGAAGCTTCGGGGGATGAAATTGGGCAACTCGCCGCCGCTTTGGATAAAACGGCGCGTCACGTGGAAGACAATTTCGCGGCTCTGCGCGACAGCCAGCGCCAACTCGAAACTTTGTTGAACAGCATGGAAGATGCCGTGATCGCCGTCGGGGCGGATGACCGCGTGCAGTGGGCCAACCGGCGCATGAACAGCCTGGTTCCGCAACGCACCCGGCTGAATTCCCCCATTGTTGAGACGGTGCGCGATCCCGACTTCCTGCGGGCGGTGCGCGGAGCCAGCGTGGCCCGGAAGGTTTTCACGGCCCGTGCCACTTCCATTGTGCCTGCCCGCACTTTCGATGTCACCGCCGCTCCCATGCCGGGAGGCGGCGCGGTTGCGGTTTTGCGGGACTTGACCGAGACCGAGCGGGTGGAGAAAACCCGTCGCGACTTCATCGCCAACGTCTCCCACGAACTGCGGACGCCGTTGACCTCAATTCAGGGCTACGCCGAAACTTTGCTTGACAGTTCGCCGGAGAATAACCACTCGCGCGAGTTTCTGGAGATTATCCGCAAGAATGCCCATCGCATGTCTCGTCTGACTGAAGATCTTCTGACCCTGGCAAGAGTGGAATCGGGGGAGCAGCGTTTTGACATTCAGCCCGTGGCCGCGGCGGAGATTCTGCAGGAAGCGGTGCAGAACTTTCGTGAACTGGCGCGCGCGCATGGTATTGACCTGCAGGTGGAAGACTCAGCGCCCGACCTGGTGAGCGCCGATCGCGAGGCCATCCACCAAGTTTTTTCTAACCTCATTGACAACGCGTTAAAATATGCAGCTTCGGGCGGGCGCCTGGTCCTAGGGGCGAGACCCGCGGAGCGTGGAGTTGAATTCTACGTACGCGATTTCGGCCCGGGTATTCCGTTTGAGCACTTGCCGCGCCTGTTTGAACGCTTCTACCGCGTGGACAAGGCTCGCTCCCGCGAATCTGGCGGCACTGGACTAGGACTCGCCATCGCCAAGCATATTGTGCTGGCGCACGATGGCACCATTCGCGCTGAGAGCGAACTCAACCATGGTTCGGTGTTTCTGTTTAGTCTGCCCTTAGCCAATGGTTCTTCGTTAGCGTCGTCGTAACCCCGTGGCTGATGCAATCTCTGCTGCAACCCGCCCCCGGGCGGGGACGCCCGCGCCAGCATTAGCCCAAAGAATTTACAAGCTTTTAACAACATGCTCCAGAGAAACAACCTATGCTTGCACTGTGACCGTCAGTCCAGGCCGGCAGCGAAGACAATCGAATGCAGTGCGTTCACCATTCCGTGAGCCGAGGAAAGTTGCGATGAGTACTGCTGCCATCAACACTCAGATACCTGAGCCCGGGTATTCACACCTGGTAAAGAGAACCATTGAGGCTTGTGCGGTTGCCAAGGATGCTGCCGCGGCTGCCGCCGAAGGTATTGCGACCGGCTCTTCGCCACTGCTCAATACCATTCGAGACCGGGAGAAGGAACTCGACACGCTGGACCGGGAAATCGACGATGGCGTCACCCTCGCCATCACCCAGGTGACCGGAACCGAAGCGCGCGAACTGCTGGCCTGCATGAAGTTCATGATCAGCCTGGAGCGCATTGGAGACCTGTTGCTTAGTTTTGCCAGCAGCGCCCAATCCGTTGGACCGCGAATCGATCCCCAGGACACCCGCGACCTCACGCACATGGCGACGGTGCTGGAAAAAATGCTGTCTGACGCGGGCAGCGCCTTTGCCACTCGCGACGTGAAGAAGGCCGTGGATGTGCTGCGCGCGGACGCCGAGATAGACCGCCTGCGCAATCTTATTTTCCTGCGCCATATCGAAAACCCGGAAGGCTCGCAACGCCACGCCAGCCTGCAAGTCATCTTCATGACCCAATCGCTCGAGCGCGCCGGCGATCACGCCAAGAACCTGGCGGAGGAAGTCTGCCATTTTGTCAGCGGCCACACCATCCGCCACATAATGATGGGCTATGACAAACCGATCGAGCAGATGTTTTTGGATTGGCTTCGCCACCGCGACGATCAGCACTAGCGTTTTCAAGTATCACTCACACCAAGCCTATTGTCATCCCGAGCAACGCGAGGGATCTGGGTTCTTGCCCGCGGCGACCACGTTGATAGCGGCGACAAGAACCGAGATCCGTCGCGTTGCTCGGGATGACAACGATTACTGGGATAGGTATCCGCTTAAATTGAATGCTCGAACTTTCGCTTGCTACACTTTCTCACGGTCGCCAAGCTATGAATATCAGTCTGCGCCAAGCCGTTCCCACAGATATTCCAGCTCTTCGCGTGCTGATTGACGCGTCGGTGCGCGGATTGCAGGCAGCAGATTACACGCCGGCCCAGATCGAAGGCGCCCTGCAAACGGTATACGGCGTGGATAGCCAGTTAATTGCGGATGGAACATATTTCGTTGTAGAGACCGAGGCGGTGATCGTTGGCTGTGGTGGTTGGAGCAAACGGAAGACGCTGTTTGGCGGTGATCGCTGGACGGGCCGAGAAGATTCGCTGCTGAATCCCGAGCAGGACGCCGCTAAGATTCGCGCCTTCTTTGTTCATCCTGACTGGGTGCGCCGCGGGATTGGCAGCATGATTCTCGCGGCTTGCGAGAACGCAGCCAGTGCGGCCGGTTTCACACGTTTCGAAATGGGAGCGACCCTGACCGGAGTGCCACTCTACCGCGCCAGGGGTTATGTCGCACTAGAAAATCTGACGGCTCCGCTGAGGAACGGAGAATCGCTCGTGGTTGTTCGCATGGAAAAACGGATGAGTCGGGAACAATAGGCCTGCGGCTCGGGCACGCTTCGACCAAACGATCCTCCCCAGCCTGCCCGGACGATGCGTCCGGATTACGTGTTCATCGCGGAATCTCGGGCTGGTGATATTCTGCTGCCGACGACATGCTTCTGATCCCTTCCACGGCCGTGCCGGAAGCCCGAGTGGCTGCGGCTTACATCATCTTTCTTGCCAGCTATCTGGTCTTCGCCATCGGAAAGTTTCCCGGGCTGAAGATTGACCGCCCCGGCGCGGCAATTATCGGGGCTGTGGCCATGATCGCCTTTCGCGTAGTGCAGCCTTCGGATGCGCTCCACTTTATCGACTTCTCTACCCTTGTGCTTTTGTTTTCGATGATGCTGATCGTGGGCAATCTGCGACTGGTGGGCTTTTTCGAGTGGAATGCGG
>Ga0265760_10000347_pt1 | contig 12960 bp, 6 predicted proteins | sample NZIome_2_FD_200831 | JGI IMG/M metagenome (GOLD analysis project Ga0265760, IMG submission 200831) | Metatranscriptome of rhizosphere microbial communities from Maridalen valley, Oslo, Norway - NZI1 (Metagenome Metatranscriptome) | ecosystem: Host-associated > Plants > Roots > Rhizosphere > Soil...
AAAAACGCAGGCACGAACAGAAATGCGATCGGATCACGCGCGCTAATTCCGAAGAGCATGCTCGAGAGAACCCAGGAAACCGCCGCGCAACCGGCAATTCCAATCGCGCCGCCGACCAGGACCGGACGCATGCTCTGGCGGAGCATCAGATTCATAACGTCTCGCCCGTCTGCGCCCAACGTCATGCGAATGCCAATCTCGCGAGTTCGCCGGCTGACCGCGTAAGATACCACTCCATAAACACCGATAGACGCGAGCAGCAATCCCAACATACCCAACGAGCCCGCAAGAGCTGCCACGATGCGTGCCGGAGTCCGCCAAACATCGAGATTGTCCTCGAGCCTGGTGACATCCACCATAACGTCGGGATCCAATCCGCTCGCCGCGCCACGAACGCCAGCAGCGACAGCGGCAAATCCTTCACCGCCATGAATCATCATGTGGAGCTGCGACTGCTCTTTCGGTCCTGCCGGCAAATAAACATAGAGCTTCGCCTTCTCGCCCAGGTGCGACACTTGTGCATCTCTGGCAATGCCCACGATTTGCAGGTCGGTGTTTTTCCCTTCGCGCAATATCTTCCCGATCGGATCCTCTCCGGGCCAGAGGCTTTTGGCCGTGGTCTCCGTGATGATGGCGACCTTTGCGCCAGCGCGGACTTCTTCTTCCGTAAAATCGCGGCCGCGGACGATGGGAATGCCCAGCATCGAAAAATAGCCTTGCGAAATGACGTCATTTTCGAGGTCATATTCATCGGGCTTGCCGGGAATAGAAAAATTGGTGATGTTGTGGTCGTCGCTGAGCGGAGTCTGAGCTGCTTCCACGACTCCGTCCACGCCAGGCAATGCCGCTACTTTTTCCTTCAAGCGGCGTTCAAACTCTGCTGCCGGCTCCTTCTTATATCCTTGCGTGCGTAGGTCCAAGGACACCACCGAAATTCCGTTCATTGCAAATCCTGGGTCGACGGTCTGCGCAAAATAAAGTCCGCGCAACAGCAGCCCTGCCGCAATCAGCAAAATCATGCAAACTGCTACTTGCGCAGCAACCAGAGAATGCCGCAGAAACCCTCCGCCAGCGCGCCCGCCTAGTCCGCCGTCCACGCCTTTTAGAGTGGAGTTCAAATCGACACGCGATGCCTGGATCGCTGGCGCCAGCCCAAATGCCACTCCGGTGATTAGCGTCAGAATCAACGCATAACCCAGGACGCGCACGTCAGGAGTCAGATTCAAAGCTAATGGTGGGAAACCGTGTGGCAAACGGGAAATCACGAAATGCGAGATTGCTTCGAAGGACCAGAAGGCGAGAATTGATCCGAGCGCGCCGCCTATTAAAGCCAGCATCACGCTTTCGGTCAACAATTGCCGAATCAATCTCCAGCGACTCGCTCCCACGGAGAGTCTTACGGCGATTTCCTTTTGACGCGCGGTGGCCCGGGCCAGCATCAAGTTCGCCACGTTTGCACATGCGATCAACAGCACCAAACCAAAGCCAAACAAAATGACGGCGGCCGCTCCCATTACAAAATTGTGTTCTTCCGGCCGGCCCAGAAACGTCGCGGTCCGAATCGCCAAAGATGTTTTGCGGCCCTGGTGCTGCTGATCAATCCGGCTGGCAATTACGCCCAGGTCAGCTCGCACCTGGCTCATGGAAACGCCCGGCTGCACTCGGCCGAGTAACGACAACCAGCTCACGTTAGCGTCGCCGAGAAAATCGCGGTCTGGCTCCATCGCGGGCTGCATGGTGATGGGTACCCAGAACGCGCTGGGAACGGGCTCCGTACCTCCGAATCCTTGAGGGGCGATGCCGATTACGGTAAATGCCGTGCGGTTCAGAATCACTCGTTTACCGACAAGCGAAGCATCCGCGCCAAACGCGCTTTGCCACAATTCATCGCTCAACACCACCACGGCGCCTTGGCCGGGCGCCGCGCAGTCTGTCTCTACAAATCCGCGTCCCTCAGCGGCATGCACGCTTAACACATCGAAGTAATTACAAGAAGTGAGTTGTCCGTAAAGTTGCCGTGCCCTGCCGCCTGCCAGCGTTGCGTTCAGGAAGGGTTCGTAAGCTAGCAAGCCCGAAAAAACATGGTTGTTTGCGCGGTAGTCCTGATATTCAGAATAGGAAAAGAGTGTGGGCTCGCCGTGAACGTTGCGGTTTACGCTTCCGTGAAAAACCTGATCCACACTGACAATCTGTCCGGCGCTCGGCACGGGCAACATCCGCAGCGCCGCTCCATTCAGGACGGAGAAAATCCCCGCGTTTACGCCGATGCCTAAAGCAATCGCCAGAACGGCGACTGCCGTGAATCCTGGATTTTTTGCCAGCATTCGCAACCCGTATCGAATGTCCTGGAACAGGATTTGCATCAGCCCCTCCTACTCATAGCGCAACGCCACCATGGGATCGACGCGCGTTGCCCGCCGCGCCGGGATGTAACACGCCAAAACTCCAACAGAGATGAGCAGGCCGCAGACGGCCGCGAAAGTCCACGGATCGGTTGGCTTGACTCCGAAAAGAAGACTCTGCAGGAAGCGAGTCGCTCCGAAAGCCACCATGACTCCTGCGACTAATCCAAAAACCACCAGCACGAGACCCTGCTTGATGACCATTCGCAAGACATCTTGTCTCTGCGCGCCCAGCGCCGCGCGAATTCCAATTTCACGCGTGCGCCGCGCGACTTCGTACGACAACAACCCGTACAGTCCAATGCACGCCAGCACCAATCCAAGCGCTCCGAAAAGAGAAGAAAGGCGCGCGACCAGCCGCTCACCGAAAAGCAGCCGATCGATCGTCTGCGTTTGCGTTCGAACGCCGAAGACCGGCAAGTTCTCGTCTACCTCGCTCACGATATGCCTCACCGCCGGTATTAGTGCGCTCGGGTCTGTTGCCGAACGCAATGCGAAGGTCGCCTCGCCATTTTTCAGGGGAATGTATGCCGTCGGCTCATCTGCTTTCCGCATGTCGTCATATTTTGTATCCGCCACCACTCCGATGATTTGCCGCTGCGGATCGTCTTTCTCTGTTCCGCCAAAATGCATCCCGATAACATCTCGCGACTCCAAGAATTTATGGACGAAGGCTTCGTTGACGACGGCGACCTCCTGCTTTGAACGCATGTCCGCCGCTTGGAAAGTGCGTCCCTTTACAAGCGGGATTCGCATCGTTTCGAAAAAATCCGGTCCGGCAGCCAGCATTTGCACGTCAGTGGTGTTTTTCTCCGGCTGCCCTTCGACGTGGACGCCCTCCGTCCAAAGTCCGCCGTCCAGAAGCGCATCCGAGGAATAGCTGGCGGAGACCACACCCGGCAGCGCGGTGAGCCGCCGATCGAGTTCGTCGTACACGTTTTGGATATTCTCTTTCTTGTAGCCCGCGAGCGTGGGGTCCACGGAGAAGAGCAAAACATTTCGCGTATCAAAGCCGGGGTTTATGCTCTTGAGTTTCTCAAGCGTGCGCAGCAACAGACCCGCTCCAATCAGCACGACCATCGAGAGCGCCACCTGAGCGACGACCAGTGAACTTCCCAGCCCGAAACGCCTGCCGCTTACATGACTTGCGGGGGACAGGCTCCCCGCGTTTTCTTTCAGTGCCGGCGCGACGTTAATCCTGGTTCCGCGGAACGCCGGTGCCAAACCAAACCCAATCCCCGTCAGCAGGGCCACCGCGACGGTGAAGGCGAGGACCATCAAGTCGGGCTGCAGATCGATCTCCATCGGGTGATACCAGTTCGCGGAGAGAAATGACGCCAGACCCTCCGCGCCCCAGAATGCAACAAAAATGCCGAGCAGCGCCCCAGCGGCCGAAAGGAGCACACTTTCCGTCAAGAGTTGCTGAACTACCCGGCGGCGGCCCGCACCCAACGCCAGCCGAACTGCGATCTCTTTTTCGCGCGAGGTTGCCCGCGCCAGCATCAGCCCCGCAACATTTGCGCAGGCAATCAGGAGCACGATGCCAACGGCCGCCATCAATAAATAGAGCGGCGTCCCGAACATCGAACGAATTCCAGTCAATGCTTTCTGCGCGGGAAGCAGTATGACTTTTGGATCGTCGGATTCCTTCAGTGGAGGTTTTTCGCCATGCAAAATTTCATTGCGGAAGAGCAGGCTGACAGCCTCCTGCGCCTGTGACGCGGGCATTCCCGGTTTCAACCGGGCAACGAGGGTGAGCCACCAGTTTCGCGCGTCGTCCGATCGGGAACCCCAATGAAGACCCAACGGCACAAGCTGCGTAAGCGGCAGCCACATGTCGAGCGCTTTCCCGGGCGTCAATCTGGTAAAGCTCGGTTCCGTCACGCCAACGACTGTGAAGGCAACGCCATTCAACCGAATGGTTTTCCCGATTGCTCCTGCGGCTCCGCCGAACGCGCTTTGCCAATAGCCGTAATTGAGCACGACCACCGGTGTCGCGCTGGGCTGTTCGTCAGCGGCCTCGAGCGTTCGGCCAATTACGCTGCGCACGCCAAGGGTTTGAAAATAATCTCCGGAGACAAGCTCTGCTTGGGCCATGCTTGCGGGGCCGTTCCCGCTAAGGTCGAGCTGTGCAGGGCCAGCGAAAGCCGCAACGCTCGAAAAGAGATCCTTCTGCTCGCGAATCTCTTTGAACATGGGGTAGGAGAAGGAGCAGGCGCCAGAGTTCGCGCCGACCCTTCCACGACCATTGCAATCGCCGAAACTGCTTGTCCCAATATCCTTCGGCCATTCGTGCGCCAACCATTGGGGCACGACTAACTGCTCGGGATGGCGCACCGGCAGGGACTGCAACATAACGGCATTGACCAAGCTGAATATCGCGGTATTTGCGCCGATGCCGAGGGCCAACGTGGCAACGGCTACTACTGTGAAGCCCGGATTCTTCGCCAACATTCGCAACCCGTAGCGAATGTCTTGCCAGAGAGTCTGCAACTGGGCCTCCGCAAGAAACGCAGAACTTCCATCTAGTGAATGAGAGAAATCTAAACCCGAACTCGTTTGCCAGCCGGCGGCTAGCCGCGGAGCAGCTACTTTAATTCAGCCGGATGCGGTCGAAAGCGTCCCAGGCCGACATGTCGGACAAAATCACTTTGTCTCCCACTTTCAAGCCATCAAGGATTTCGATCGTATTGACGGAACTGCGGCCTAGCTTCACGTTGACGCGCGTGGCTTCTGAACCATCTTCGGTAAGCTTGAAGAGTCCGATCGTGCTGTCGGATTGCCCGTGCACTGGCCTGCCGACAAACAGCACATCCTTCAGATTCTCGAGTGTGATTGTGCCGTCGACGCTCAAATCCGGCCGCGCGCCGTTAGGAAGAGGTTCGTCGATCATCACGTCCACCGTAACCGTTCCATTTACTACGGAGGGATCGATTCGCGAAACGTGTCCGCCTACGATTCCGTTGCGCGTATCGATCGAAGCTTTTTGCCCAATCACGACGTCTTTTGCCTGTGTTTCAGCAATCTTTACTTCCGCTTTGAGCTTCTTCGGATCAGCGACGCGCGCCAGGTTTGTGCCGGGGGTTATGTGCTGGCCAACTTCGACCGGTACGAGTTGCAGAACGCCGTCGATGCCCGCGCGAACATGCAGGGCATCCACTTGGCTCTTTTTCAGGTGATAGAGAGCTTCTGTTTCATCGACCTTTGCCTGTTGTGCGGCTATCCGCGCATGCCCGGAATCCGCGGCGATTCTGGTCTTGTCGCCCTCGAGTTGGGCGCGAATCGCCAGTTGCTCTACCTTCACTCTGGACAGATTCTCAATCAGCTGCGCCGTGAGGCCTTCCTTCACGAGTTTCACGTCCACGTCGTGCTGGATTTTCGCCTGCTCGTAATCGCTGCGCACTCCAGCTTCGGTGGCCTTTTGGTTCATCAGATCGCTGTTTACTTGCACCTGGAGGTTCGCCAAATCTGCTTGCGCGCCCTTCCACTGGAGTTCCGCGTCGAGGGCGGTTTGCGACAAGGTGGGATCGCTCAGCTCCATAATGATGGAATCGGGCTTGACGATCGCGCCCGGGCGCAATACCCAGCGATCCACGCGCGAATCCGTCTGCGCCGCGATCCAACGAATGTCTTCGGGCACAAGCGTCCCTAGCCCGCGCACTTCGCGCAGCATTGGGCCGCGCTTGACGGTGTCCGACCAGACCGTGCCTTTGTCGACCGCTGGCGCGGCAGGCTTCAGCTTTGATAGGGCGTAAGTGACCCCGCCCAACAACATAAGTGCGACGGTGCCGTAGGCAATCCGCCGGATTTTCTTGGCTCTTGCGTTAGATGGTCTTTGGATGTCCATAGTAGTCAGCGCCCTTCCTAGGCGCAAATCCCTTACCTAACAGAATTCGCTTAAAGCCCCGATTTGTCAATGGCTTACGGCACATCGCGTAAGACGGAATACCGCCTCGCTGGCCGTATATGGGAATCTGTGTCCCATGACCGGACACTCCACGAGCGCTATTCGGCTTTGCGCGTCTCTTTTGACGCTACATATTATAGATACGTCTTGGCAGCGTCATTGTTCCTCCAAGACCCATCCTTGCGCAAGCTTACCCATGGCTTTGCTCCCTGGGCGAAATAGGGGCCATCGGAAGTTATCCAGCCAAGGGGGCAATCCAGCCAAAGCAGGCCTGGAGATGTACAGTTCCAGCTATTAGGTAGTCGGCGGAGTAGGGTCGTCGCAGCCGACGAACTCCATCAGAATGCGATTGCCCTTGTATTCGAGATCGTCATGAATGCCGATTTTGCTGGTGTAGTAGCCGCGGACCGTCAAACTTTTTAGGTCGTGGAAAAAACGCACTTCTGGAAGCTCAGTCAGTTGCGCATTATCCGAAAGCACCTTGAGGATCGCGGTTTTTTCATCCGCGCTCGAATCCACAATGGATTTTCCATTGTAGTGCTGGCTCATGGACTCCATCAGTCGCAGCCCTTCGCGCCAGAGCGCCTTCTGCTGTTCGTCCACACTTTCTCTAATTCTTTGGTCGATATAGTCAGCTACCTTCGCAGCCTTCGCTCCGCCGGAGTGGCTATCTGCCGGAATGATCGTTTCAGACAACTCTTCGATCATCGCGTGCTGCGCGGGCGTAAAAAAACGTGCGCTTGAGCTGGTCTCCGCAGTCGTTGCAGCGGGTGTTGCTCCGACGGCGGGCTGCGCAGCTTGCAAATTTTCCGGTGTGGCTTCCGCCACCGCTCCGGACAGGGGCAAAACCGCTGCGCCCAGGACGGTCGCCGAAGTCTTCAACCACTGACGCCGATCCTGTTTCAAATTGATGGGGTCACTCGCAGACATTTAGCCTCCTCACGCTTCCGACGTTTTCTTTTCGCGGTTCATGCGACTCTACAGCTCGTTCTTGGCCAATTGATCCGCTAGGTAGTCACAGGAACGCCAGCAGAGCGCCATAATCGTCCAGGTCGGATTCTGACAGCTGGCATTCACAAACGCGCTGCCATCCACAACGAACAAATTTTTCACATCATGCGACTGCTGGAATTGGTTCAACACTGAGGTCTTGGGATCATTTCCCATGCGTGCGGTTCCAAGTTCGTGGATGGACCATCCTTCGGTGAGCACCCGGTCGTTTACATAGATAATCTTGAAGCCCGCAGCCTCGACCATCTCCTGCGCCGTCTCCTTCATATCCTTGACCATGTTGTGCTCGTTCTCGCCGAATTTATAATGAAAGCGCAGCGCCGGGACGCCCCATTTGTCTTTCACCACCGGGTCGAGGTCCACATAGTTCTCATAGCGCGCCAGCACTTCGCCGAAAGCTCCCATGCCTATATATGAACCCTGATTTTTCCGGATTTCTTCTTTGAACGAAGCGCCAAATCCGGGTTGGTCTGTGCCTGCTGGAAACATGCTGCTTCCGCTTCCGCCTTCAAATCCATAGCCGCGGATGAAATTCGGATGTTTTTCCTTGAGGTTGCGAAAACGTGCCAGATAAAAACCGCCAGGGCGGCCATCGTCGAGCGTCGAAGGTTTTCCTACGAGGTCCTTGGCCTGGCCCGCAACGCCGGGTCCCATCACGTGTTCGCAGAAATTGTGCCCAACATGGCCGCTCGAGTTGGCGAGCCCGTTCGGATAGAGCCGCGATTTGGAGAGTAAAAGCAGCCGAGCGGATTCGAGCGTCGAGGCCGCGACAATCACAACTTTGCCGCGCACCGTGTAGTCCTTCATCGTCTGGGAATCGGTGAAGTGCACGCCGGAAGCTTTGCCGGTGGCTGGATCGACGGTGATTTCTCGAACGGTCGAATTCGTTCGCAACGTAAGGTTTCCGGTATCCATTGCGGGGTAGATCAGTCCGGTTGGCGAATCGAACGCGGCGTGAATATCGCAACCGCCTTTTCGTTCGCAAGCGCCGCGCCCATAGCAGCGGCTGCGATATTTGTTGTGCTTCAGCCCGTCGGTGGTTACGCCCGCTCTGTACTGCGTCAGCACGCGACCCATTTTCTTTAGACCTTGCTGGAGCGTCACCTCGGCGCAATTCAGTTTCGTGGGGCGTTGAAACAAGCTGTCGGGCAGATACGGCAGATTTTCTTTCACTCCGGTAATGCCGAGATACAAGTCCACCTTGTCGTAATAGGGAGCGATGTCGCTGTAACTGATGGGCCAGTTTTCGCCGAAGCCGTCGCGATCTTTGGCTTTGAAGTCGTAATCGGAAAGGCGCAGCGCGAGACGCCCCCAAATATTTGTTTTGCCGCCAAGACAGCGTGCGCGGACCCACGCGTAATTCGTCCCCGTGAAAGGATTCTCCCGCTCGTTGACTACGATGTTTTTCATGTAGTCGCTATTGCCGATATAACTGTAAAGATTTTTCGATTTTTCAAACCCCGGCCCGTAAGGCGGCCTTCGAATCGTGTATTCATTGAAGCTAATAGAATGCGAGTCTGGCGGAAGCGCTCCCCGGTGCGCATTGTCGTAGGGCCATTGCATCGAGCGCAATTCCTTCTCGATGTCCAATTTTTTTCCGGCTTCGAGCAGTAAAACCTGCAGGCCATGCGTTGTCAGAACGTGCGCCGCCATCCCTCCGGCCGCGCCCGATCCGATAATCACGGCATCGTATTTTTTAGTAAGGTCGACTTCCGGCTGAGCCATGGGAAAACTCGCTTTCTCTGCTTCGCACGTTTCAACAGCACTCAACAATGAACCTCTCGCTGGGTCCATTTCAACTTTTTCTTACTTCGCACAGCGAACTCCTCCGGCCCCACGATGATACAATTTCGCCGAAATGTCTGAGAACGAAATATCATCTCCCAACATCATCCGCACTGTTCGTCATCGCGGGATGGAACTCCTCAACAATCCGGCGCTTAACAAAGGCACCGCTTTCACCGTAGACGAGCGCGAACTGTTTGGCCTTCACGGGCTCCTTCCGCCTGTCGTTGAATCGCTCGATGACCAGTCCGTCCGCGCATATCAGGCTTTTTCTCTCAAGCCCAATGATCTCGAGCGCCACATCTATCTCCGGCAGCTTCAAGACACCAACGAAGTTCTTTTCTATCGTCTGCTGCTCGGCCACATCGATGAAATGTTGCCTATCGTCTATACGCCTGTCGTCGCGCTCGGCTGCGAGGAATTCAGCCACATCTACCGCCGTCCGCGCGGCCTCTTCATTTCCTACCCGCTGCGCCATTCTATTCCTGCGCTCCTGCGCAATCATCCAAATCCCGAGGTTGACGTGATCGTCGTCACCGACGGCGAGCGCATTCTGGGCATCGGCGACCAAGGTGTCGGCGGGCTCGGCATTCCCATTGGCAAACTTTCTCTCTATAGCCTCATCGGCGGAGTTCATCCAGCGCGCACTCTCCCCATCGTTTTGGACGTCGGCACAAACAACGAGGAACGCCTTCGCGATCCGGAATATCTTGGATGGCGGCACACGCGCATCGCTGGCGCCGATTATGACAGCTTTATCGACGCGTTTGTCACCGCCGTCAAGCAAGTTCTACCTTCGACGCTTCTTCAGTGGGAAGACTTCTCAGGCGTTCACGCTCGTCCCATCCTCAATCGTTACCGCGATCAAATGCTGACATTCAATGACGATATTCAAGGCACTGCCGCCGTCGCACTTGGCGCCATCCTTTCTGCCGTTCGTGTAGCAGGCTCATCGCTGCGCGATCAACAAATAGTTTTTCTCGGGGCCGGATCCGCAAGCACGGGTGTCGCGGATTACCTTCGCGCAGCCCTAGTCACTGAGGGTCTTTCGGAGGAAGATGCGCGGAGCCGATTCTGGATGGTCGATCGCGACGGCCTTCTGCACTCCGGCCGTGTCGATTTGACGCCCGAGCAGCGCATCTACGCGCAACCTCTCAGCCGCGTCGCTTCCTGGCTACGCGCGAGCGACGCAAACTTTGGCCTATCTGACGTGATTCATCACGTTCGCGCGACTATTCTCATTGGACTATCCACAATAGGCTCCGCCTTTACTGAGCCCATCGTCAGAGAAATGGCTAGCAAGTTAGACCGCCCCATCATTTTTCCTCTTTCGAATCCCACTGAGCATTCAGAAGCGGATCCCGCGGATTTGTTTCGCTGGACAAACGGCCGCGCGCTGGTTGCGACAGGCTCGCCATTCCCGCCAGTCCTTTTCGAGGGCCGTAGCATCTCTATTTCCCAGTGCAACAACGTCTACATTTTTCCGGCGATCGGACTCGCTGTAGTCGCCTCGCGCTCTTCCGCTCCTAAGCCCGCCACTGTGGCCCAGCGAATTACTGACACCATGATGATTGCCGCCGCTCGCACTCTTGCCGAGCACTCTCCCGCTTTAAAAGACCCGTCCGCCCCACTCCTTCCTGCGTTGAAGGATCTCCGCGGTCTCGCGGTTGAGATCGCTTTCGCCGTCGTTCAGGAAGCTGCTCGCTCCGGCGTGGCTCCACTTCTCGATTCTGCCGCATCGCTCCATTCGCAAATCCTCGCCAGCCAGTGGTCGCCGGCCTATCCAGCCTACGTGGCCGCATCTGCGTAATCGCGGAAAGCTGAGCTGATCGTGGAGCTGTCCAAAACGGAACACTAAGGCAGAGCAGGGAATTAACGGGACCGTAAAAGGACGCGCGGGGCATGGGTTGCTGACATACAATCGGGCCAGCGACGAGAAAACTCTTTGGCGGGGGCCGGCTTATGAGGTTTGGAATCCGGAAAAAATTCAAGATACTGGCGCCTGGAAATTCTCTGCGCAAGAGAGTGGCGTACAGTCTGGCGATTGCACGGTTTATCTTGGTGCCCGTGATTTTCCTCGCGGTCTACTATCTGTTCGAGATGGGATGGATCGTGGACCGGATCGTAAACGTGGACGCGCCGGCCGCGACGCTGGCGCAGCAGGCTTCCATCGAGACTTTGGAAGCGCGGCGCGCGGAACGAAATTATTTATTGCTGCATGACCCCGCCTATCTCGCGGCGAACCACGAATCGTTGGGTAAAACCCGGCAGATTTTAAGCCAGATGCAGGATCTCCAGCCGCAAGATCTGGGAGAAACACAGAAGGCGCTGGAGGCACTCGGCGTTTACGAACAAAGGTTTGCCGCAGCAGTTGCCGCAATGGGGCAGGCGGGGCAGGGAGATGCCGACCGCATCCAGGCCGTCGTGCGTGCTTATGAAAAAGATCTGAACGATCTGTTGCGTGGGGCCAGGGTTAAAAAGCGCGAGCAGTTGATTGAAGAACTGCGGGACCGCGTTGGATCGTTTGATACGCAGATCGCTGAGACCGTTCAGGAAGGCAATCCCGCTTTGGCACCCGTTACGGCCGAGTTGCAGAGTTCGATTCAGGAAGTGCTGGGGGACCTGACGGAACTGGAGACAGAGAATTGGAAGCGTGTGGAGAACGATCATCGGGAGGCCCGCCATTTACTTCATCAGGCGGAGTGGTCGCTAAGCATTGTCTCCGCGATTACGCTGCTTTTCAGCATTTGGGTTAGCTTTATCTTGCCCCGGCAAGTGGTGAAGCCGCTAATCAGCTTGCGGGAAGCTGTAGATCATGCCGCGCAGGGAGACAATGCCATCGAGCTTGAGATTGAAGGCCGCGGAGAAGTGGCAGACTTGGCGCGGAGCGTGCACAACCTCATCGTACGATTGCGGCAGAATGCATGACCGCATTTTTGCCAGAAAGCGTAGTCGACCGCTTGAGTCTTATTTGGCCGGCGTCGAGAGTCGCTTGACCAGTTCGTATAGGAAGGCTTGGCCCTCGTAGAAAGATTGGACTCCCATGCGCTCATCGCGGCCGTGGAAGCGGATATCGTCGCGATCCATGAAGAATCCCTGAATGCCGTAGCAAGGAATTCCGGCGGCGCGAAGGTAGCGGCCGTCGGTGGCTCCCATCACCATAATCGGAACTGTGGGAACGCCCGGCCACATGCTGTTGGTGATTTCGCTGACGGCTTTCAAGAGGTCCTGACGCATCGGGGACGCGGCCGATTTGCTGAAGTCGCTCAACGGTTTGACGCTGACTTGATCATCCGCGACGACCTTTTGCAGCGTGCTGAGTACATATTCAGGCGAATCCTCCGGAAGCACGCGGCAGTTCACCGTGGCGGCAGCGAGTTGCGGCAGCGCATTGATAGCGTGGCCGCCTTCGAGCATTGTGGCGACGCAAGTTGTGCGCAGAGTGGAGTTCCAAGCGGGCGAAGCCGCAGCGACTTTCTCCATCGCTTCTTGCGAACCGGAAGGTACCTTTGCAAGATCATCCTTGATCGCGCCAGTTTCGATTTTTGACATTTGCTGGAAGTAAGCCGCAGTGACTTCATTGGTTTTCAGAGGGAAGCCGAATTCGCCGAGTCCCGTCAGCGCTCCGGCGAGATGATAGATGGCGTTATCGTGAACCGGCATCGAGCTGTGGCCGCCTTTGTTGCGCACCTCGAACCGGAAATTTAGCACGTACTTTTCGCTGACTTGTAAGTCGTTCGAGATTTTTTTGCCTTTGGATTCTTCTCCCCAGCCGCCCTCGTTGAGTGCCAGGTCCGCCTCGATCAAATCGCGGTGATTTTTCAGCAGCCAATCAACGCCGTTGTACGGCCCGCC
>Ga0265760_10000348_pt1 | contig 12957 bp, 14 predicted proteins | sample NZIome_2_FD_200831 | JGI IMG/M metagenome (GOLD analysis project Ga0265760, IMG submission 200831) | Metatranscriptome of rhizosphere microbial communities from Maridalen valley, Oslo, Norway - NZI1 (Metagenome Metatranscriptome) | ecosystem: Host-associated > Plants > Roots > Rhizosphere >...
CAACGGGAAACATTTCGGGCTGAAGCACATCAACTACACCTATCAGGAAGGCGAAGGCGGCATCGCCGACGCGCTGCGCCTGTGCGAGCATTTTGCCGAAGGCGGCCCGGTCGTGGTCGTGCTCGGCGACAATATCATCCAAGAGAACATCGCGCCGTACGTTGCCAAGTTTCGCGAGCAAGGCGCCGGCGCTCGCATCCTCCTTAAAGAGGTCGACGACGCGCGCCGCTTTGGGGTCGCGGCCTTCGACGGGGAGCGCATCGTCGCAATCGAAGAGAAGCCCGCGCAGCCCAAGAGTTCCTATGCGGTTACGGGGATCTACATGTACGACGCGCGCGTCTTCGACTATATTCGCGCGCTATCGCCCTCGGCGCGCGGCGAGTTCGAAATCACCGACGTGAACAACCGGTATCTGCAAGATGGCGAACTCCGCTACGACATCATGAACGGCTGGTGGAGCGACGCCGGCACGTTCGAAAGCCTCTTCCGCGCAAACCAACTCGTCGCGCAGGAGCGCAACCGCGGGTGACCCGGAGGATTAGGCGTGGTGAAAGAGGTGAATCGGCAGTAAGAACAAGGCAACGATGAAAAGCACGCCTGCGAGCGCGCCGCGGAACCACCGCTCCGGCAGCCGCGTAACCAGCATCGATCCGACGAAAACGCCGGGGACCGATCCGATCAGCAGCATTCCTGCGAGCCTGGGGTTGACGTCGCCAATCTTCAAGTGGCCGAGCAGCGACGGTACGAGGACGACGATCGCAAAAGCAACGTCGGTGCCGACGAGGCGCCGCAATGCAACCGCCGGCACGACGAGCAGTAAGAGCGGAAGCGTCAGCGACCCAGCGCCGATCGACGTGATGCTGACGGTCAGGCCGACGAAAAACCCAATGGCGACAGTGGGGAGGGTCGGCAATTTATTTGTCTGGGAGACATCTCCGGCAAGCCGGCGGTTGAAGACGATTCCGCCTGCCGAGAGCAACAAGGCTACCGCGACCGCGAAGCGCAGAACGTATTCCAGTTGATGAATGTCGAGAACCCGATGCATCTGCGCGCTCACGATAACGCCGATGATCGCGCCGGGCAGGCCTCCAAGCGCGAGGCGCCACAGAAGCGATAGGTCTACGGTGCGCCGCTGAACGTGAGCGATCATCGCGACGAGCTTCGTACCGAGCGCAAACATCAGATCGGAGCCGATTGCGGTATCGGCGCCTACACCCAGAAAGATCAAGAGTGGCGTTGTTAGCGCCCCAGCTCCCACGCCGCTGTATGCGATGCAGCAACCGACGACAAAACCGACGAGGACGTAGCTCCAGATCACAGTAAGGCCATCTCCTCGACGCGATTGCGGAGGACGGGCGAAAACAACGGCATTATAGCGAGGAAACCTCCATCGGAAGAAACGGCGACGGCTACCGGGCGCCGTGGGCCCCGCGTTCGCGACCCCATAAAGGCAAACCTAGGTCAACATTCAACAATCGTCACGGCCCGTTCCCGCCCCCTCCTCGGCTGGGGTGCACGCGCTGGAACTGCGACGCTGAATTTCCTCGAAGATCTCAAAGCGGTGGACCGGAACGTCGCGCGGCGCCTCGATGCCGAGCTTCACTTGGTCGCCGTCGAACCCCACGACGATGACCCGAATCGCATCGCCGATCATAATCGATTGGTTGGTTTTACGACTGAGTACCAGCATCGCCGCCCTCCCTGGCTTGGCGCCGTGCTTCGCGCGGCTTGATTCGCGCGCCTGCGCTAAAAGGTAGCCGCATGCGCCGTACGGAATTCCGTAACGTGTCGGGAGGAGCTACATGATCAAGGACATTGCGTTCTTTGCCTATTCCGTAAGCGACGTGCCGCGGGCTCGCGACTTTTATCGTGACGTCCTCGGCCTGCAAGCCGGCGACTCCTTTGGCGATCATTGGATCGAGTTCAACGTTGGGAGCACGACCTTCGGAATCGGCAACGGCGAAGGTCTCGGATTTAAACCGGGCGCTTCGACCGGCGCGGCCTTCGAAGTCGACGACATGAACGCGATGCGCGAACGCCTCAAAGCCAGCGGCGTCGAGGTCGGCGAGGTGCACGAGTTTCCCGCTTGCGTGACGTGCTTTGCCAGCGATCCCGAAGGAAACCGTTTTGCGCTCCACCAGCGCCGTGCACCCGCGCCTCAGAATGCCGCGTAACCCTATGCCTTAGCCGGCTCGCGCGACGCTTCGATCAGGATCTGCGCAACCTCCGGCCGCGAGAACTCCTGGGGGGGAAGCTGCCCGGCGCGCAGCATCTCGCGAACTTGCGTGCCGCTGAGTGCCACGTGGTGAGTCGGATCGTGGCTGCACGTCTTTTGCGAGCCCATTCCTTCACAGCGCGTGCAATAGAAGCTGTTTTCGAACTTGAGTGGGATGATGCCCAACTCTTCGGGGGTGAAGTTGTCGAACATCTTCTGCGCATCGTACGTGCCGTAGTAGCTTCCGACGCCCGCATGATCGCGCCCCACGATGAAGTGCGTGCAACCGTGGTTCTTCCGCATGATCGCATGAAAGATCGCCTCGCGCGGCCCTGCGTAACGCATTGCCGCCTTGAGCGTGCTCAACTGGACGCGGTTGGACGGATAGTAGTTCTCAATCAGGACCCGGTAGCACCGCATGCGCACGTCCGCGGGAATGTCGTCGCTCTTCGTCTCGCCCACGAGCGGGTGGAGCAACAGTCCGTCGACGATCTCCATCGCGCATTTCTGAATGTACTCGTGAGCCCGATGCACCGGGTTGCGCGTCTGGAAACCGACGATCGTCTTCCAGCCGCGACGCTCGAATTCGGCGCGGCATTCGCTGGGCGAAAGGTTCTCGGGATCGCGTTCGCCCGCCAACACTCTAACGGGCCCGCTTACCAGCACGTCTTTGCGTTCGTAGAGCGCGGCGACGCCTGGGTGCTTTTCCTCTTCGGTCAAATAAACGTTGCGCGCTTCGCGCTTTTTGTCATAGTCGAAGACCTCCTCGACATCCATAACGCCGCGAAGGGTGCCTTCACCATCGTAGAGTGCGACGCGCGAGCCCACGCTGGGCGCCTCCTCGCGAGTCACTCCCAACACGACCGGAATGCTCCAGGCCAATCCGTTCGCCAATCGCATTGTGTCGACGACGCTCTCGTAATCCTTCTGAGACATGAAGCCTTCGAGCGGACTGAGCGCGCCGTTGGCGATCAGAGCAAGATCGTTGAGCTCTCGGCCGGTAAGCGTAAGGCTCCGCAGTCCCCCGCTCTCCTCGCGCAGCGCGCGCTCGGCTTCCGGAGAATCGACGGTTCGATTGACGAGCTTGCCGCCATGCGGGGCGATCATGACGCCACCTTCGCGCCAACCGGCACAAGACCGCGGCGTTCGAGTTCGGCAAGGATTTTCGACACGCTCTCCTCTACCGCTTCGAGTTCGCTGTCGACGACCACGTCCGGATTTTCGGGGGCTTCGTACGGATCGGAGACGCCGGTGAAGTGTTTGATCTCGCCGGCGATCGCCTTGGCATACAGACCTTTGACGTCGCGGCGAGTGAGCTCGTTCAAGGAACAGCGCACGTAGACTTCAACGAACTGGTCGCTGCCGATGCGCTGGCGCGCCTCGGCTCTTGCCAGCGCGTACGGGGAAATGGCGGCGGTGATCACGGCGGCGCCGTGCTTCACGAGCAGCGAGGCGACGAACGAGATTCGACCGATATTGATATCGCGGTCTTCTCGGCTAAATCCGAGTCCCTTAGAGAGATGGGTCCGGACTTCGTCGCCGTCGAGCACTTCGACGTTGGAGCCGCGAGCGATTAGCTCCGGCCCGAGCCGTTCGGCAATAGTACTCTTGCCGGCACCGGAAAGACCGGTGAGCCATACGGTGAATCCCTGGTTCAACTGGATATCCTTTCTGGGAGGTTAACTATATTAACCTCGGTTGCTTTTTTTCGCATCCATAGTTTTGGGTCGCCGAGCCGCGGACCTTTCGTTAAGCGCCACGAAACGAAAACTGTGCCGCATGCAAGCGAGCATAAGGGCCGCCCTTCGCAAGCAACTCGTCGTGCGTTCCGACCTCAACGACCCGGCCGGCCTCGATGTAGAGCACCTTATGTGCCCTGCGAACCGTCGAGAGGCGATGGGCGATGATCAGGGTCGTGCGCCCGGGCAATAAGCGATCGAGGGCCTCTTCGATCAGGGCCTCGGAGTGAGTATCGAGCGCGCTGGTAGCCTCGTCGAGGATCAGAATTCGCGGATCTCGCAGCACGGCGCGCGCAATCGCGATCCGCTGGCGCTCGCCGCCGGAAAGCCGCATGCCTCGCTCGCCAACCTCCGTGGCGTAACCGTCGGGAAAAACGGAGACGTACTCTTCCACGTTCGCGTCGCGTGCCGCAGCATAGACTTCCTCATCGCTGGCCTCGAGACGCCCGTAACGAATGTTTTCGAGAATCGAGCCGCGGAAGAGCTGCACGTCTTGCGGCACGATGGCGATAGCGCGGCGTAAGTCGGAGAGCCGCACGTCCGCGACGTCGACCCCGTCGAGCCGCACGCTGCCTTCTTGCGGTTGGTAAAAACGCGGAACCAAGTTTACGATCGTGGTCTTGCCGGCGCCCGAGGGACCGACGAGCGCGACGATCTCGCCCGCGGCAATCGAAGCGTTGACGTGATTGAGCGCCGGCGGTTCGTCGGCTCCGTAGCGAAACGTCACGTCAACGTAGTCCAGCTGCCCGCGAACGCTGGGCATCGCGATTGCATTTGGAGGATCGCGCACCTCGACGGGAAGGTCCAGCAGCTCGAAGACGCGCCCGGCGCCGACGATCGCCTTACTGATGTCCCCGAAGAACGCCGCCACGCGATTCATCGGATTCATCAAATTGACGAGCAGCCCCCAAAACATGAAGACGCGACCGGTATCGAGCCGGCCGACCAAGACCTCGCGCACCGAGAGCCACATGATCGCGACGACCGCCGCCACCATGATCGTCGAGACGACCAACGGCTGGGTCTGAATGAACTGCGTGAGCTTCATGTACGCGCTGAAGAAATCGTCGTTTCGCGTGCGGAAGCGGTCGACTTCGAACTCCTCTCTGCCAAACGATTTAACGACTCGCTGGCCTTGCAGAATTTCTGAGAGGTTTGAGGTGAGATCCGCGATCCGCCGCTGCGCCAAGTGGGTGCTCGCGGAGATTAGCCGCTGAAAGTTGGAGACCGCAAATGAGACGATCGGGGCGACGAGCACGAGCGACAGCGTCAAAAGCCAATCGAGATAGATCATCGTCGCGAACGACGAGATGAAGGTCGCCAGCGCGACCACGAGTTGCGGGACCGAGACGCTCACGGCGTCGATCATCATTTGAAGGTCGGTGGCGAACCGTGCGATCAGCTCTCCGGGACGCCACTTTGCAAACTCGCCGAGCGGCAAGTTCAGCAAGCGCGCGAAGAGCCGGACGCGCAGGCGTGCCACCAAGTTCTGGCCGCTCCAGGCCGTCATGTACGTCTGGCCGTAAATCGCGGCATTCGACAGCACGAGCGCGACCGACGTCAGGCCCAAGGCCACGTAGAGCGCCCGCAAGTCGGCAGCGTGTCCCCGCGCCGGCATGAGCACGTCGTTGATGATGATGCGAAACGCGAGCGGAGGAACGATCGAGAGAACGCCGGCCAAGACTCCCATAGCCATCGCCACGGCGAGGCGCGCGTAGTACGGCCGGGCCTCGCGAGCCAGACGGTAGAGAATCGAGCGGGAATTCATCCGCCGTAGGGGCTTGCCGCCGCCGCGCAGTGAAACCTCCCGCCGCGCGACACGGTACGTGGAGATGCATGACCCAGGAGGATCGCACGACTTACATGGACTGTTACTTCCACTCCAACGTTCCGTCGGTTGCGCCGTGCGCCGAGTGCGGGAAGTCGATCTGCGCGACCTGCCGCGACGAACGCGGCGGGTGCCCCAGTTGTCGTCTTGCCGCGAAGGTCGAGGCGGCTACGGCGACACGCCAACAAATTCCAGGCCAGGTTCCTCCGCGCCCGGCGCCGGCGAGCGTGCGGGGCCCGGCTACCATCGTCGCAGCCTCGGATTCCGCGGAGTCGCGCGCCTTGGTCGCGCTCGGTTACCCGCTCTGGCCGCTCGCGCTCATCGCGCTCCTGGATCGCAAGCAATCTCGTAATTTGCGACGCCAAGCATTTCAGGCACTCGGATTCAACGTCGCCTTCTTCGGTTTTTGGGCGCTCCTCTCGCTTGTCGCGGAGGTACCCTTTCTCGGAATCTCTGCCGGCGTGCTCGTGCCCTTTCTCCTCCCGCTCTTCTTAGTCGCGAGCGTCTACTACGGCATCAAGACCTGGAACGGCGACGACGTCCGCATTCCGGTCGTTACGAGTTGGCTGGACGAGCGGATGCCTCACGGCGATACGAACGCGCGATAGCGCGAGAGAAACGCCCGCGCGGCGACCGCGTGGTCGACGACCGGTTGCGGGTAGGCATCCCGCTCGAAGAGCGGCAGCGACAACTGCGGTGAATCGTCCGCCGGGCCGTGCCAGGCTTCGCGCGGGATGTGCCGCAACTCGGGGATCCAACGTCGCACGTACGTACCGTCGGGATCGAATCGCCGCCGCTGCCGTTCGGGATTATAAATTCTTGGAAACTGCGCCATGTCGGCGCCGACCCCCGCGATCCACTGCCAGTTGCCCGTAGCAACTGCCGGGTCGTCCTCAATGAGCCAGCGATTCCACTCCTCGCGGCCCACACGCCAATCCACCGACAGATCGAAGCACAAGAGCGAGGCTGCCACCGCGCGCACGTGCGGGTGCATCCACCCCGTTTGATGCAGCTGCCGAATTCCGGCGTCGACGAGCGGATAGCCGGTTTTGCCGGCGCGCCATGCGTCGAGCGCCGGATGGTCTTGCGCCTGGGCAAATCCCGCCATCTTCTGTTGAAGCGCTACCTCGGTCGCGTCGGGGTAGAACCACGAAAGCTGCAAAAAGAAGTCGCGCCGCGCGAGCGCGCGCAGAAAGAGTCTCAGCGAGACTCGCTCCTCGCCCAGGGAAAACGGATCGCCGAGCCGTTCGCGCACTCTGCGTGCAATCGTTCGCGCCGAGATCGTTCCAAAGGATATGCACGCAGAGAGTTGCGACGTTCCATTCTCGGACGGAATCGCGCTCGCAACGCCATACTGCGCGGCGCGATCCTCCAGGAAACGCTCTAAGAGTATGCGCGCCGCTTGCGGGTTCGCTAGCGCGCCATCGTCGCCGGATCCGAACTCGCGTGGATGCGGCAGCGCTTCATCGCCCGCTTCGCTCGCAATGAAGTGCAGCAAAAGCGGGTTCTCATATGAAGCGATTCCAAGCTTCCACCAGCGCTCGAAGTACGGCGCGAAGGCGCGGTAGCCGGCGCCGTCCGCACCGCGCGCCGCGGCACCCTCCTCGGGCGGAATAACCGGAGCGTCGTGTACGACCAGCGCGGCAAGGCCGGCCTCTTCTAGCTCGGATTGCAGTCGCCGGTCGTCCCGGATCCCCTGCGCGTCGTACGAGGCACTCCAGGCCGCTCCGTCCGCGCCGCTCTCGCGCGCGAGCTCCGCGATGATCTTTCCCGGCGGTCCGCGGCGAACCACGAGCCGGCTTCCCATCTCTCGTATCGCCGCGGCGAGCGCCCCCACGGCCGAACAAAAGAACGCACCCCGGCGCGGCGAGGCTTTTAGGCGCGACGCGAGCGCGTCGTCGATCACGATTGTCGGAAGAATGCCGCCGCGCGAAGCCGCTGCAGCTAAGCCGGCATGATCCTCGAGGCGCAGGTCGGTTGAAAAGCGATAGATGAACGGCCTTTCCGGCATGGGGCCGACTTCGGTCGCGCCGTCAGCTTCCCCCGGGACTAGTGCGCTCGCATCACCGCATCGCAGACGGCGGCATCGAGCGATGCCCGGCCGGCGTGCTTGACGACCGTGCAGCGTACCGGTTCGCCTCGCGCGTCGAGCTTCACCTCGAAGGTTATCGTCGAACGGGCGGCTTCTGCGGGAGTGAACGCTAGCGACTCAGCGCGATGCTCGCGCTGCGGGAACGTCTGCGTACTGAAAGCCGTGACGGCCCCAAGATCCGACGTCGCCACGCTATGCACGACCACGGGAGTGTGGCGTTGCGTCGCAAAGATCGCTACGACGAAGACAGCCGCGACGGCGGCCAGACCCGCGCCCCATTTCCAGGCATAGCCGGGGGTGGGGACGCGCGCTCGGAGTCTCCGCAGGTCCGGCTGCCAGCGCTCCTGATCGCGCGCTTGGGCGACGATACTGATGACCCGCTCGATCTCGCGTTCGCCGCCGATGGCCATGACGCAGTGGCGGCACGTCGAGAGATGTTCCCGATAGGCATGGCGTTGCTCGTCACCGGCCTCGCCAAGAGCGATCGCGCCGGCCAGAATCTCGGCCGTAGCACAGTTTGAAGCAACTTTCACGAGTTCGAATCCTCATTCATTACGTGTCGCAGCGTTTTCATCGCGCGGCAGACCCGCTGCCGAACGGCATCCGCGCTGGTGCCGAGAATTTGAGCGGCCTCGGACGACGAGTATCCGGCATAGCTCGTCATGAGCAGCGCCGCCGTCTGTTCTACCGGCAAACGCGCCAGCGCCGCCTGCAAATCGACCGACTCAGCGCCGTGCTCGTCGACCCGCCACGCATTGCGATCGAGGTCGCGGTCGAGCGGAAGCACGTGCAGGATCTTTCGACGGCGCATAAAGGAAATCGCGGCGTTGGTCGCGGCACGATAGAGCCAGCCAACGCGCAGCTCCCTCGCCGGATCGGCCTGCAACGTGCGATAGGCCGAGAGAAAAACGTCCTGGGTCAGATCGAGCGCGACCTCGGCGTCGCCAACCATGCGGCGAAGGTAGCGCGCGAGCTTGGTCTGGTGCTCGAGCACTAATACTTCTGTTCGTCGTTGCGCGATCGCCGTTCGATCCATCGCAACCGATGTTTCCAACGTACTTCTCATTCCGGAGCCCGCCATGTCTCCTCTACCCTGGACAACGGCGGGGCCCCACCTCTTGTGACGGTCGCGGCCGGCAAACTCAACCGCCGATCTCCGAGAAGGCCCGCATTCGCGAGGAGGTCTCGCCGAGGCGAAGGTGATGGCGCGCGGGCTTGATCAGCATCGCCGAGCGCAAAAGGCCGGCAAGCTCGTCCGTGCTCGCGCCGGCGCGCAGCGGGGTTCGCAGATCGAGCGCGTAGTCGCCAAAAAGACAGAGCCGCAGGCGGCCGTCGGCCGTCAGGCGCACGCGGTTGCACGTATCGCAATAGTCGTGCGAGAGCGGACTAATCACGCCGACCGCGCCCAATGCGCCGGGAAAGGCAAAATATCGCGCGGGGCCGTTGCCTTTTGGGCCCGGCACCGCTTCCAGCTGCGCGCCGGCCGAGATACGTTCCAAAATTTCGTCAGACGAGACGTACGCATCGCGCTGCAGTTCGAGGTTCTCGTGTACCGGCATCACTTCGATGAAGCGCACGAAGACCGGCCGATCCTTCGTCAGCATCGCGAACTCGATGAGCTCGTCGTCGTTCTGACCACGCATGACGACGCAGTTCAACTTTACCGGTGCCAGGCCGGCACGGATTGCCGCGTCGAGACCGCGCAGCACGAGATCCAAGCCAGGCCGGCGCGCGATGGCTTCAAAGCGATCGGGCCGTAACGTATCGAGTGAAAGGTTGACGCGACGCAATCCCGCCGCAGCCAGCTGACCAATCTGCTCGTCCAAAAGCAGTCCGTTGGTAGACAGCGCGATGTCGTCGATTCCCGGGATCGACGCGAGTGCGGCAACCAGCCCACTTAGCTCTTTGCGGACCAGCGGCTCGCCGCCGGTTAAGCGAATGGCTCGCACGCCGACGGTTGCCGCGGCGCGCACGATCTCGGCGATCTCCTCATAGCTCAGAATCTCGTCGCGCCGAAGCCACGGCAGCCCCGACTCCGGCATGCAATAGACGCAGCGCAGGTTGCACTTATCCGTAACGGATATGCGAAGATAGGTAATCGGCCGGCTGAATCCGTCAACCAGCGAGATCGTCGGCGTGGGCCTAATCGCCCGCGAAGATATCATCAGATAGTGCGGGATTTAGCTTGTAGTCGTCGATCGTCGAGCTGATGTCGGCGACGTAGCCGGGCTCGCTCACGTGCCCGGTTTGCGACGCAACGACGAGGTTGCCGCCCTGGCGGCCGTAGTGATTGGTCATCTCGGCGTCGCCGCCGTTATAGTAGTTCCACCGCAGCGTTAGGACCGTTGCCGCGCGATCGTCGGCGGTTGCATCGATATGTTCGACGTTTCCGCGCTTGTGCGGCACGAGCCGGAATGTGGTCGTTGTGCCGTCGTCGGAGACGATCGTCACGGTATAGAGGTCGCGCCATCGCGACGGCGGCTCGATATGCGCGTACAGCTTGTCGAACTGCTGCGCGACCAGAGGCACGCCGCTCGTGAAGGCGACCTTATACTTATCGGGTTGCTTGTAGTAATACGTGCCGACCACGTCGGCCGATAGGAACGGAAACGACTTCATGGAGACGTGAGCCCGCAACGTCGCGGTAAATGCGTGAAGGTTGGGGTTGAGCGAGGCCATGCGGTCGAGCAGCCCGCCCATGGGTACCGTCGGACCCGGTGCCGCGGCACACAAGACGGCGGCCAAGAGGCAGGCGATTGGCGTAGTGAACCGGTTCATCTGCTCGAGCATACCCCAGGCTCGCTGTGAAAGGGTTGAAGCGCCATTGAAATCTCGGCGCGGACCTCGTCGCTTGCTTCCACGTTCGACCGCCCCCGCAGGGCTGCGAGCGCCGCGGGCGAGCCGATTCGGCCCAACGCCCAGGCTGCGTGTCCGCGGACCATCGGGTGGGGGTCGGTGCACAGGCTCTCGGCCAAGGGCTCGACCGCCGACCGGTCGAGGGCGTTTCCCAATGCCACCGCGGCGTTGCGCCGAAGGACCGCGCCGCCCCGCCAACCCATCGCGGTCGCTTCAAAGCGCTTCTTGAACGTGGCGCTGCGTAGTCGCAGCAGATCGACTAGCGCGGGCCGGCCGGCTTCGGGGTCAAGCGGCGCCCACTGGGCACCGGCCACGGCCCCGGCCTCGCGCGTCGGGGGACAGACGAGTTGGCAGAGATCGCAGCCCCACACCCAGTCGCCGATCAGTGGGCGCATCGAAACCGGAATCGCCCCGGTGCGCTGCGTGAGATCCGAGATGCAACGGTTGGCATCGATCGTGTAATCGCCGCGCAGGGCCTGCGTCGGACAGGCCTCCACGCAGCGCGCGCAACTGCCGCAGCTCTTCGCGAGGGGTTCGTCGAGCGGCAGTTCCAGTGTGGTGACGACTTCGCCGAGAAAGACGAACGAGCCCAACCCGGGTGAAATCAGGTTTGTGTGCTTACCGATCCATCCCAGGCCCGCGCGTGCCGCCAGCGCCCGCTCGGCCAACGGGCGCGTATCGCAGGCGACGGTTGTGACCTGCTTTCCAGCCGCCTCATCGATCGTGTGCGCGACCGCATCGAGCAACGCGCGCAATCGGCGGTGGTAATCGGCCGACCAGGCGTAGTTCGAGACGCGGCCGCGTAACGTTCCGGAGCGTGGGGCCGCGGTGGCATACGGAAGCGCGATGCAGATAACGCTGCGCGCGCCGTTGCACAACTCGCCGGGATCGGTCGCGCGCCGGGCGTACTCGGCGTCGTAGCTCCAGCAAAGAAAGTCACGCCGAGCGAAAGCCGCCTGCATTCGGCGGCGGGATTCTTCATCCGCGCGCGCGCTCGTAACGCGAACCGCGCCGGCGCCCAGCTCGAGCGCGGTGCGGACCGCAAGTTGCTTTATCGCTTCGCTCACAACGTCGCCAATGGCCCCGGTCTTCCTCGCGGGAATGCTCGATCGATCGCAACGACGTCGGCGGATTCCAACGTCAACGATCCCGCTGCGGCGTTCTCTTCGACGTGGGCAACCTGCGCGGCTTTTGGGATTGCAAACACATTGGGCTCTCGGGTCAGAAATGCAAGGGCGACCTGCCGGGGCGTCGCGCCGTGCTTACGCGCGACGCCCTCGAGCACGTCGCGCCCCTTTGCCGCGCGCAAGAAGCCTCCACGGCCAAAGGGTGTGTACGCCACAATCGCGATTCCGCGTTGGCGCGCGACCGGAATCAGCTCGTGCTCGACGCCCCGTTCGCCCAGATGATAGAGCACTTGATTGCAGGCCAGTGGAACGGCGCGCAGGTAGGCTGCCGCCTCGAGCATCTCATCGGTCTCAAAGTTGCTAACACCCACGAAGCGGGTCGTTCCCCGTTCCACTAAGGCTTCTAGGGCTTGCATCGTCTCTTCCAGCGGATGCGGACCCGGCCAGTGGAGTACGTACAGGTCCAAGTAATCGCAGCGCAGACGCTCCAGGCTGCGTTGCGCCGCGTTCAATGTTCCCTGATAGGTCGCGTTGCTCGGCAGTACTTTCGTCGTGATAAAAAGATTCTCGCGTGGAATGCCCCCGATGGCCTCTCCCAACAACTGCTCGACGGTGCCGGTGCCGTACATCTCTGCGGTGTCGAGATGGGTCATTCCCAACTCGATCCCACGCAGGAGCGCGCGTTGCGCATCCCGGCGCGCGGAACCGCTCTCCGGCATATTCCACGTGCCCTGACCTATCACCGGAAGATCCACGGCGGTCGTCCCAAACGGCTTGTGCTTCATCGAGACTCCACCTAAAAGAACTCGAAGTCTTCTTGATGCGCAGCGTACACGAGTAAGCCTCCGCGCAAATGCATCAAGCGCTCGAATCCGGCTTCCCGTAAACGGCGCACGGCCCAGAGCGATTTTATCCCCACGCGGCAGGCGACGATGTAACTGACGGCGCTATCGAGCTCGGACATCCGCTCGTCGAGCTGGGACGCGGGAATTTGCACGGCGCCGGCGACCGAACCGAGCACGGCTTCGTGCGGTTCGCGAACGTCGAGCAGGGTTGCGTCGCGTAGCGCTTCGTCGAGCCGGTCCGCCTCGATCTCCGCG
>Ga0265760_10000350_pt1 | contig 12946 bp, 10 predicted proteins | sample NZIome_2_FD_200831 | JGI IMG/M metagenome (GOLD analysis project Ga0265760, IMG submission 200831) | Metatranscriptome of rhizosphere microbial communities from Maridalen valley, Oslo, Norway - NZI1 (Metagenome Metatranscriptome) | ecosystem: Host-associated > Plants > Roots > Rhizosphere >...
ATCCATGATCACTGAGGCGCTGCATCGTATTGCCAATCACCGCGAATCGCTTTCACGCGAGGACGCGCGTTTGGTAATGACGCAAGTATTAGCGGGTAGATGCACCGACGCGCAGATCGCGGCCTTGCTGGTGGCGCTGCACATGAAGGGCGAGACCGTCGAGGAGATCGTTGGTTTTGCGGAGGCGATTCGCGCTGCCGCGGTGCCGCTGGGGCTGCGTTCGAATCAGACGGTGGACGTCAGCGGTACGGAGCGGGACGCCCTGGTCGACACCTGCGGCACGGGCGGCGATGCCAGTGGCACCTTTAATATTTCGACGGCCACCGCGCTGGTGGTCGCGGGCGCAGGCGTGCGCGTGGCTAAGCACGGCAACCGCAGCGTTACTTCCAAGTGTGGTTCGGCGGACGTGATGGAGGCTTTGGGAGTGAAAATCAATTTACCCCCCGCGGCTCTGGCTGCCTGTCTCGAAGAAGTGGGTATCGCCTTTCTTTTTGCTCCGGCCATGCATTCGGCGATGCAGCATGTTCAATCCGCCCGCCGCCAGTTGCGACTGCGCACGGTCTTCAATCTGCTGGGGCCGCTCACCAATCCGGCCCAGGCTTCGGCACAAATCGTTGGCGTATATTCCGTTGCCCTGGTGGAAAAGTTGGCGGAAGCACTCAGCATGCTGGGACTGCACCGAGCGCTGGTGGTGCATGGATTGGATGGGTTGGACGAAATCACGATCACTGCTCCTACCCGGATTGCTGAAGTACGAGATGGAACAGTGCGCACCTACGAAATCACTCCAGAAGAGTTTGGGATGCACCGTGGCACGCTTGATGACATCTGCGGCGGGGATGCGGCGGTCAATGCCGCCATTATTGCCGAAGTTCTCGCAGGCAAAAAATCACCCAAGCGGGATGTGGTCCTATTAAATGCGGCTGCAGCCTTAGTCGCCGCTGGCAGAGCTGACCGTCTGGCGGACGCTCTTCCTCTCGCGTCGAAGGCGATCGATTCTGGAGCTGCGGCAGGCAAACTGGCGGCACTGGTGCGCTTCACGAACACCACTGATTTGTGACACAAAGCACGGGCCGAGGACACCCGCGCCTACATTTCTGCCTGCTTTTTTAATCGCTCGATCTGTTGCAAATGATTTGCGCCGTGCGTTCCCATCTTTTCTACATACTCCGCCACCGTGACATCGTGCTTGAGTTCAGGATGGTACGCAGATTTTTCCAAGTCCACGGGTTTCAGACGACGAAGCAATTGCAAATTGTGATGCCGGTTCAATCCGTAAAGCGCCACTAACTCCGGAGCGGACGTCTCCATGTACCCGAGATTCCGCGCCCAGGCATCCTGATCCATGGGCGCGATTACGGGCTTATTGTCGGCTAGCATCTGCCGGACGCGGTGCGCGAACACAATCTCAATGTCCGCGAGATGGCCCAGAACTTCCAGGATGCACCACTTTTCCGGCGACGGTTTGTAGCGCAGGGTTTTGTCGGGCAGCCCCGAAACCGCCGCCGCAACTTGTTTGGGACTTTTTTCGGCCGCGTCGAGATGTTTCTTGAGTTCAGCTTCGGTCATGGGAACCTCTAATTTGGTAATTGAGTAATTTGGTAATTCGTAATTTAAGAATACCCGCCGCGCTCCACCTTTCAATCGCCAAGTCGCATTCACTTCGCCGCGTCGGGCGGGGGCACTTTGAATTCGTTGTTGCTCATGTCACTTTCCGGCACGCTGCCGTCATTGACCACGACTTCCTGCGGTGCCGACGCGGTCTCGATTCGAACCGCAGCCTTGGATCTTGCGTGCACTTCAAGCCGCTTTATGATTTCTTCGCTTTCCGTTCGGAGAAATACTGGCACCTCTGCACCGGCGTCTCCCAGATTCTCAATGGTGATGGTTACCATGTAGCGCCCATCGACAATGGGACGCGCGTAAACCGAATCGACGCGAAAATCCGGCAGGCCGCGATCACGATAAACCCAATCGTCGAAGAACCACTGCAAGTCGCGCTGCGTCTGTTTCTCAAGCACGCGCTGCAGGTAGTTGCCATCTTTGTCTTCCGTAGCATGGTAGTTGAGCAAGGCCCGGAGTGACGGATCCCCGAGCATGTCCCTCAACATCCACCACACGTCCATAGCCTTGGTTTGAAGGTACAGATCATCCGTCGCATTAATCAATGAGCGGGCTGCTTCCCCGTCTGTCGCATGCGGTTTCGTTTTCTCAGTTTCAACTAGCGGCGTCCTATGCGCGGTTAAGTAGTTGAGCGCGGCCTGCCGGCCTGCTTGATCTGCGATAAACGCCGCTTGCACGTAATGCGCAAGCCCGTCTTGAATCCAGGCTCTTGGAGACGACACCAGATGGCTGGCTTTGGCGTACACGATGTCCAATGTTCCCTCATTGGTTATCGGTGACTTGAGGGGGCACAGCAACATTCCTTCGCTAACAAATGATGCCGCGTCGGGATCGGGCAGACCCAAAATCTGGAGACTGCCCGAACCAGTTCCTATTGCCAGCACAGGGTCGATGTTGGTGGCAACTTCGGCATACTCTTTCGCTCCGTCTTCTTGACCTGGCAGATAGTGAATGGCGAGTAGATTATTGGGCGCGAGCTTTTGGTAGTTCGCAATCGCAAAAGTTGGCACGGTCAAACCCAGTGGGTCAAACGAATATTCTGTCTGGACCGAATATGCTCTGCCCATTTGCTCGTGAAGCTGTTTACCGCCCTTACCATTGCTCAAAACAACTGGCGGTTCAGAAAAACTCTCTCCGGAATGAGTCAGTTTGATCTTTAGATTTGCCTGTGCTTCCCGGGCTTTCCATCGTCCTACGGTCTCGTCTACGCTGTTCGCGTCGGACAAGCTCGCTGATTCCGTCGCCACTGGATACCATGCCACGTATCCAATTCCGCGCACGGCGGAAAAGGACTTGCCGATCTGGTCCCAATCCGCGTGCCTGGCTTTGTCTTCTGGCACGCCGATTCGCGTCAGGCGCGTAACGTCGAGCGGGATCACTCCTTCATATCCGACGTCGACTTCGATTATCGCCTTGGGTGGAACTTCGCGCGTTAGTGTGACGATTGCCTCGGATAGCGCCCCGGTGTGATCGATGTCGGATGTGTACTCGTGCGTGACAAACTCGACGGCATTGCCTCCGGTCTGGATCGACTTCCAATCCAAGCTGGAAGAAATCTGCAAGGCAATAGTTTTTTGAGGAGAGGTGGAATCGTTGCGCAGCGTAATCTTGCCGCGCACTCCCAAGCGTCGCTGGGCGGGCTCGACCCGGACATTCAGGTCGTAGTTGGTGAAGGTGAACGCCTCGCGGTCGAGGGCGAGACTCGGAACAAGCAAGCCGCAGACGACACACAGGATGCGAAAAACTTTCATGCCGACTTCTTTCTCCGCTGGCGCACGATCTCATATAGCATCACGCCTGCTGCGACGGAGACGTTCAAAGACGGCACTTTCCCCAGCATGGGAATCGAAACCAGGAAGTCGCATTTCCTCGCGACCAAGTCATGCAGGCCCTTGCCTTCCGCACCCAGCACGATGGCGCAGTCCATGTTGTAGTCGAGCGCGTCGTAAGATTTGTCGCCGCGTTCGTCCAGACCAACCATCCACAAATTCTGCGCCTTCAATTCCTCCAGGGTGCGAGCGATGTTGGTGACCTTTGCGATGGGCAGGTGTTCGCTGGCTCCAGCTGAAGTTTTGGTCACGATCGCGGTGACTCCCGCTGCGCGGCGCTCGGGAATTACAACGCCGTCGGCGCCAGCCGCGTCAGCGGTGCGGAGAATCGCGCCGAGATTATGCGGATCCTCGACGCCATCCAGGACAACGATCAGCGAGTGCTCTCCGCGCTTGGCCGCGACCACATCTTCGAGGTCGTTGTATTGTTTCGCCGAGGTGACCGCGACCACGCCCTGGTGAGCATTGTTGCCAGCCATTTGATCCAGTTCGTCGCGCGGCACAAAGCGCACCGCGACTCCTTGGCGGCGGCATTCATCGACCACGTGTTTCAGGCGCAGGTCATGGCGCTCTTTTGCGACTCCTACCCATGCAAAGGTACGTCCGCGCGCCTTCAGCGCCTCGGCCACCGCATTGATCCCGTAGATGTAATTCATGTTCTTGCTAGTTTAATTCAGTAAGCGATCTTAAGAGTTCCACGGTTTCGACTAATGCGGTTTTTGAGATAGTGTAAGTGCCCAGCGGCACGGCTGCCGTGCCCTTCCCTTCCTGCTTTTGCTATACAGCGAATCGAGAACCTTTCTAGTTAAACTGGAAGAATGTTTAGAACCAGATTCAAAAAGGAAATCGTTGCGGAGTTCTTGCCTCCGGCTCGCTCAAGCAAACAACAAAAAGCAATTATTCTTTGCGATGGGATGCCATCGATCCCGAGGAAACAGCCGCTCGTCGAGTATCTGTCGGGCCAGGGATATTGGGTGTTTTACCCGCGATGGCGGGGCGCCTGGGAGAGTGGGGGGCAATTTCTGGAGCGCTCTCCGCACCTTGATATTTTGGATATTGTCGACGAGTTGCCGAAGGGAATCCAGGAGCTTGCGTTTGGCCGAACCTTTAATTGTTCGCCCGATAAGATCTTCGTTATTGGTGGAAGTTTCGGTGGCGCCGCCGCCATTCTTTGCTCGCTGGATCGACGGATCACAAAAGTAATTGCCAATTGCCCGGTGGTGGATTGGGCCATTTTGCGGAAGGAGCAGAAGAAAGAAACTTCAAACCGAAGCTATTCCGCGTACATCCGCGCCGCATTCGGCAACGGATACCGCCTCTCCGCCAAGAATTGGAACAAACTGCATGGCGGGGTGTTTCATAATCCCACACATCATCTGACGCAGCTTACGCCTTCAAAAATATTGATCTTCCATGCCAAAGACGACCCTTACATTCCCTGGAGAATTGTCGATCGTTTTGCGAAACGCGCCGGCATACAGCTTAAGCTTCTCCCCCGCGGCGGCCACCTCAGAACCGAATACGTCGTACAAACGTACTGGCGCCAGATCAAAACGTTTCTGAATTCTTAACCGCGCCTGGGAAGCGCCCGTCGAAGCTTTGCCCGCTGCCTTCGCATCTAAACTCATGTTCATCGAATGCTAGACTGAAAAACGGGGGCTTGATTGCGCGACGTTTACCTGATCTCGGCCGTACGCACGCCCATCGGCAAGTTCGGTGGCTCGCTGGCCTCCATGACCGCTGTCGACATGGGAGTGGTTGCGGCGCGAGCGGCCATGGAACGAGCTGGAGTTCGTCCAGATCAGGTTGAGGAAACGATCTTTGGCAACGCGCGTCAGGCCGGCGTCGGGCCAAATCCTGCGCGGCAAATCTCCATCCGCAGCGGCGTTCCGCAGGAAGTTCCGGCTTACACAGTGAACCAGGCCTGCGCGTCGGGCCTCAAATCCATTGCGCTGGGGTATCAGGAAATTGCAAACGGAGATCTCGATTGCGTGCTGGCAGGCGGCACCGAGTCCATGTCGCGTTTGCCCTACTACCTTGACGGCGCGCGTTGGGGCTATCGTTTGGGCAATCAGGAGCTCGTCGATGGCATGTATCGTGACGGCTTTTTCTGTCCGCTGGCCAAGATGTTGATGGGGGAGACGGCTGAAGTGCTGGCCGAGCAATACCAGATCACTCGCGACGAGCAGGATGCATATGCGTTGTGCTCGCAGAAACGCGCGGCGACAGCCGTCGAGGCTGCGCGATTTGATAGTGAATTGGTTCCCCTCACCGTGGAAAGCAAGAAAGGCTCGCAGACGTTCACGCGCGACGAGCATCTTTTTATCGGAGCGACCGCGGAAAAGCTGGCTAAGCTTGCTCCTGTATTTTCGAAAACCGGAACCATCACCGCGGGCAATTCCTCCGGCATCACGGATGGCGCTGCCGCAGTGCTGTTGGCGAGCGAGGATTTCGCCAGGAAAAATAGTCTGAAGCCGCTGGCTCGCATTCTGGCCGTCACTTCGGTGGGCGTGGATCCGCGCATCATGGGCATCGGTCCGGTACCGGCACTGCGCAAGATGGAACAAAGGCATCAGCTGCGCGTGGCCGATTTCGACCTGGTGGAACTCAACGAGGCCTTTGCCGCCCAGGTTCTGGCTTGCGATCGGGAGTTGCATTTCGATCGCGAGAAACTCAACGTGAATGGCGGCGCCATCGCGCTCGGGCATCCTATCGGTTGCACGGGAACGCGGATCACGGTCACGCTCGTGCACGAGATGCTTCGGCGCAAGGCCAAACGTGGGGTCGCGAGCCTGTGCGTAAGCGGCGGCCTGGGTATGGCGCTAGCCATTGAAAATGTGGGATAAGGTATAAAGCCACCGATTCATTCTTATATCTAAGCCGTTGTAAATGGTAACTTAATACCAATCGCTAGGTCTCGTAATTTAACACGAACCCAGTTTACGGATGAACTGCGTTTCATTCCCAAATGGGCCTATGCGTTAGCTGCCGTAGCATTTGTAGTGGTTCAACAAGTCCTCTTCGCGACCTTGTTGGCGATTCAGAAAGATGCTCCCTCGCCCCCAGTCCGAACTCTTGTTGGTCTGATCGCCGGAATCATACTCGGCTGTTACATATTGCTGGCCTACGTAAACCGCGACGCTGGGCGACGAGGTATGAACCGGGTGCTGTGGACGTTCATCGCCATTGTGATTACTCATGGTCTCGGCATCATCCTGTATCTGGTTTTGCGGCAGCCGCTGCTAATTCACTGCCCACAATGTGATGCCGTGGTGCAGAGCGGATTCAACTACTGTGCTAAATGCAATCATCGACTGCTTCCCAGTTGCCCGCATTGCCAGCATGCGGTTCAGGGGAATGATGTCTACTGTCCTTACTGCGGAAGCGCGCTGGCTCCGCCAAAGGCTCAGCCTTCATCCTCGCCGATGGCAACACAGCACTAGAATCGCCCAACTACGCAAGCCTTTTCGCCAACTGCCGCTTCTGATATGCTGCTTGCGCTCCACCACGGCTGAGCCCGTCAGTGTCAATCGTCTATTTCGGAGGAACATGTGAACAAAAGATGCACGAGCAGCATTATTTTATTGATGGCTTGTTTTGCGACTACCGCGGTTTTCGCCCAGGAAGATTTTTCTGCGAACGTGGTCAACCAGAGAGCGGGAAAACCCACGACCAGCACGCCGACCAGGCTTTACGTTACGAAGGATAAGATGCGCGTTGACTCCAACGAGGCAAACGGTCACGGCGGCTCGGCGATTATAAATTTCTCCAAGCAAACCACTATTGTGTTGATGCCCGAACACAAAATGTACATGGAATTCCCGCAAGGTCAGGGGCCGGGCGCACAGCGACTGCAGGGGCTTTTCCGCGTCGGCGACGTGGACAACGCATGTGCGGAGTGGCCGAAGTTAACTAACAAGCCCGGCACGAAGTGCCGCAAAATTGGCAGTGATACCGTCAATGGCCGCAGCACCGTCAAGTACGAAGCAACCTCCGAGGACGGCAAGAGCGGAAACTTCTGGATCGATCCCAAAATTCGCTTTCCCATAAAGTGGCAGGACACTAGCGACGGCAACAGTGGCGAGTTGCAAGATATTAAAGAGGGATCGCAGCCTTCAAGCCTGTTCGAAATTCCGTCCGATTATCAAAAGATGGACATGGGAAACATGGGCGCTCACCCTCATTGATGTGGAGCGATCCGGTCTTCTATACTCTTTCCTAGCACCCTAGGAGAGGAATGCCTCTTTCTGCTGTGATCGTTGACGACGAGCAACTCGCGCGTGACGAACTTGCCTTCCTGCTAAAAGATGTTGGCGATGTCGATGTGATTGCTCAAGGCAAGAACGGCCTCGAGGGCGTCAATCTTATTCGCGAACACAATCCCGACCTGGTTTTCCTCGACGTACAAATGCCGGGCCTCGATGGCTTTGGCGTAATCAAAAAACTTCTGGATCGGAAAGTCGCGTTGCCGAAAATTGTCTTCTCCACCGCTTTCGACCAATATGCGGTGAAGGCGTTTGAAGTGAACGCCGTCGACTATCTGCTCAAACCTTTTGACAAGAAGCGGGTAGCCCAATCGGTGGAGCGGGCGCGAGCCAAAATCGAGGGCAGCGGATCGTCGTCAGAGAAGTTAGACACGCTCATGCGGATGCTGGAGTCGCAGAAGCCGCAACCCTCTAAAATCCTTTTGAAGGCGGCTGGCCGCCTGTTCCTGGTGAATCAGAGAGACATCTGTTTCGCGTCCATTGAAGATGGCATTATCACGGTGGTGACGAGTGGTGCGAATGGCATGGAAGGACAGTCCAACTGCCGCACCCTGGAAGAACTGCTGGATAGTCTCGATCCCAATCTTTTTTGGCGAGCCCACCGGTCGTTCCTGGTAAACATTAATCGCATAAAAGAAGTGGTTCCCTGGTTTAAGAGTTCGTATCAGTTGCGCTTGGACGACAAAAAACAGACCGAAATCCCGGTCAGCCGCGCCCAGACCAAGCGCCTGCGAGAACTCTTTAACCTGTAGGCTTGCCTGCCTCCATTACTTCAGATAGGACCTGACCATCTCAATCACTTCTTCGGCAGCCAACCTCTGTCCGGCGTTGGATTTTTTTTCGTTGAGCACATGGTTGCGGATATGGCCCTCCAAAAGCTCGGCCATCAGACTGTTCATGGCGCCTCTCGCCGCGCTCATCAGCTGCAGAACGTCTGAGCAATCACGCTCGTCTTCCCACCACCATGAGCATTAGTTTTGCATAACAGAAACACTCACGGCGTGTGCCGCAGATTCGTCTTGGGCCGCGGGGAACCACGGCTGAAAACTGGAACGAATGTTGCATCCGGATGCCAGTTGTTCGACTTTTCGTGAACAACCGCGATTGCAGAATCAGGCATCATAATTGCAACTGCTTCCTGTTTCGGTGTAGATTCATTCAGTTGGTATAGGTTCGCTTGCATGCGCTCGATCTCGAAGTGGATAGCGTGGCTGTGTATCCTGCTGACCTTTTCGTCGGCAGTAGAATTCGCTGCTCATAACCATTCGAGTGCGACTGACGCGGCAAAATGCACGGTTTGTATCGCTGCCCATTCAGCTTCCCCCAAAACTACTTCCATACTGCCGGATGCAACATTCGTTGCGGTAGCCACGTTTCGACCAAAGCCAGTTTCCGCCAAGCAACGCGTAATCGCGTTCGCACTCTGTGTTCGCCCACCTCCAAACGTCTGAAGATCAGACTTGAAGTTCGTATTACCCCGGTTCGTGCGCTGTGAACGGTGGATTGATCTTTTAGACCAATTCTTTTGGAGGAATTCATGCTGGCTTCTTACGAGAAGTCGCTTCGTGCGACTTTTGTAGTGCTTATTTGTTTGGCCTTGGGTCTTCATGCCCATGCCCAGTCGGGCGGAAGTTCCGCGTCCATTAACGGTACGATTCTCGACCCTTCAGGTGCGGTGGTACCGAATGCTACCGTTGAGATTCATAACCCGGTGAGCCACTTCGACCGGTCGGCCACCTCCGACAGTTCGGGAAAGTTCAACTTCCCGAACGTGCCCTTCAATCCGTATCACCTGACCGTGACCGCGACTGGATTCTCTCAGAGCGCACAAGACGTGGAAGTCCGCTCTGCCGTGCCTCTCATCCTCAAAATCAGCCTCCAAGTGTCTGGTTCCTCCACCTCAGTGACGGTGGAAGCGGGAAACGATTTGCTGGAAAACGATCCGACTTTCCACTCCGACATCGACAAAGACCTCTTCGACAAGATTCCCTTGGAAAGCGCGTCGTCGTCACTGAGTTCGCTGGTTACTCTCTCCACGCCGGGAATAGCCGCCGACTCCAATGGCCTATTTCACGGGCTCGGCGACCACGCGGAGAATTCTTTCTCCGTTGACGGCCAGCCCATTACCGACCAGCAAAGCAAAGTCTTCTCCAACCAGCTTCCGTCCAATTCGATTCAATCCATCGAGGTCATCAGCGGTGCACCGCCCGCCCAATATGGTGGCAAGACGAGTCTTGTCATTGTGGCCACCACGCGCTCAGGCCAGGGTGTTACGACGCCCCATGGCAGTGTGACTGCTTCTTATGGATCGTTTGGCAGTTCCAACCTGGCAGCGGATCTCGCTTACGGAGGCAAGAACTGGGGAAACTTCATCTCCGTGGGCGGTTTGAACAGCGGACGGTTCCTCGATCCGCCCGAATTCGCGGTGCTGCATGACAAAGGTAACGAACAGAACCTGTTCGACCGCGTGGACTTCCAACTCAAAACCAACGACTCGATTCACCTCAACTTCGGCTATAGCAGGAGTTGGTTCCAGACCCCGAATTCACTGGATGCTGAAAACGCCACGCCCTGGGCCGGATTGGACGGCATTCTACCGCAGATGGCAGCCTTCAACGGCATAGGCCCAAACGGAACCATCGTCGGACCCGCAGACCAGCGCTCTAAGATTGGGACTTTCAACATCGCTCCGTCCTGGACGCACGTGCTGAGCCCGAATGCAGTGTTCACTCTAGGCACATTCGTGCGCCGCGACGACTACAACTACTACCCCAGCAGCGATCCTTTCGCGGACCTCGGCCCGCCGAGTCTCCAGAGACAATCCGTGGGTCAGAACCGCACCCTTACCAACGCGGGAATTCGATCCGATCTCTCCTACGTCAAAGGCATTAACCAGATCAAAGCTGGAATCACCTATGAGCAAACATTTCTCGACGAGGACGACACCATCGGCATCGTCGATCCAACCTACAACGCGCCCTGCATAACTGCCGCAACTGTGACCTCAGTGAACCCCTTCCCGTTTGTCGCGGCGCCCGCGCCGGGGATTACCAATCCCTCACAGTGCACCGGCATCTACCAACCAAACACTGCTCTCAACCCGAACGCGCCCACCATCCCTCTTTACCCTAATTTCAATCCCATCCTGGCTCCTTACGATCTGACCCGTGGCGGAACCCTATTCGCTTTCAATGGCCACACTGACGTGAAAGAGCTTGCCCTGTACCTGCGAGACAACATCACCAAAGGAAACTGGTCTCTGAACCTCGGCCTGCGCGGTGACCTTTACAACGGTCTCTCCACCGCGCGACAAGCCGAGCCTCGCCTTGGGATCGCTTACAACGTCAAGAAGACCAACACGATTCTCCGCGTTTCCTACGCCCGCACCCTGGAATCTCCTTTCAATGAAAATCTGATCCTTTCCAGTACCGGATGCTTAAATCCTGTGTTGAACCCGCTTCTCCTCTGCGGGTCATCAGGCGGCGCTTTGAGTCCCGGTTTTCGCAATGAATTCCACGCTGGCATCGAACAGGCATTCGGACGGTATCTCGTCTTTTCGGGCGAGTGGATCTCGAAATACACCCACAATGGCTACGATTTCAGCGTGCTCGGCAACACCCCGATCACCTTCCCCATCGAATGGCACAACTCTAAAATTCCCGGATATGCCGGCCGTGTAAGCGTGCCCGACCTCCATGGCTTCTCGGCGCTCATGGTCTTCTCCAGTGTGGCAGCGCGCTTCTTCCAGCCACAAATCGGCGGAGCCGGCGCGACCGTGGCGACCAGTGCCGGACTCCCGTTCCGCATCGACCACGACGAAAAGTTTAACCAGACAACTCACTTGCAATACCAGCCCTGGAAGCGCGGACCATGGCTTGGCTTCAACTGGCGCTACGACAGCGGTCTGGTGGCGGGCGCCACCCCGTGTTACGGGACAACCCCCCTGGTAAACGATTGTCCGGGATCAGTCCTCATCGCTGGCGTGCCTAATGTCAGCATGGGTGCTGCCAACGTGGGCGAGATTCCGCTTTCTGCCGATCAGGAATCCGAGGCTGGGTTCGCTTGCAACGGCGTCCGTGCAACTCCGACATCGCCTCTGCCTTTCAACTGCCCGGCTTCACAGTTCGGATCCCCTCTTATCAAGGTGCCATCGCCGGGAACCGAGAACGACGACCACAATCCGCCGCGCATCGCCTCCCGGAATCTCTTCGATCTCTCCCTGGGCCATGACAATATTTTCCACGGGGAAAGATACAAGTGGAGTGCGCGCTTGACGGCCGTCAATCTGGCCAACAATTTCGCGCTGTATAACTTCCTCTCAACCTTCAGCGGCACGCATTACGTGACGCCGCGTGCGCTCACCGCTGAAATTGGATTCCACTTTTAGGAGAGGATCAGCAAACGTAGACGGCCGGGGAGGAGATCCGGCCGTCTACTGGCGGCTGCATCCGTCACTATGCAGCCAGCGCTTCTAACGCCGTACGATTGCGAATCACCAGCGTGGTTCCATCCAGGCGAATAAATTCTTTCTTCTTGAGATCGCTCAGCAGCCGGGTCACGGTCTCGCGGGATGAGCCGATCATCTGCGCCATCTCTTCATGGGTCAGGCTTGCCCGGATGCGGATTTCCGGCGGCTCGAATTGTTCTCGAATCGGCGTCCACGACAGCAGCAATCTTGCCAGCTTGCCCGCCGAAGAACGCGCCAGCACCAGATCGTGGATGTCCCGATAGGCCGACTGGAACTCGCGGCTCAGGGCTTGCGACGCATGCAGCCCCAGCTCCCCATTCTTTTCCATCAGCCGGATCAGGGCCTCACGTTCCACAAAGTTTATCTGGCACGGTCCAGCAGTCTCGGCGGTTAGTTCGTAGGGCTCGCCTGAAATTACGGCACTCAGCCCAAGCACCTCGCCCGCTTCGGCGATTTTCAGAATCAGCACTTTGCCTTCCCGCGATGTGGTCGAGAGCTTGGCCTTGCCCGAGCACAACACAAAGGCTCCTCGCGGCATTTGCCCTTCGACGAAAAGGACGGCATTGCCGGGATAGGTGCTCAAATGGCTGGCTGCGCTCAGCAATTTCAGAGGCTCCGCCGACAGCCCGCAAAACCAGTGATCCTTCCGCAGCTTGCAGGTCAGACAGCTCTCTACGATTTCCAAGCCGTACGGTGTATTCATTTCGGCAACCTTGCTGGGCGCCTGCGCTTGCGGAGGCGGCACATTGCGCGCAGTTGGC
>Ga0265760_10000351_pt1 | contig 12934 bp, 12 predicted proteins | sample NZIome_2_FD_200831 | JGI IMG/M metagenome (GOLD analysis project Ga0265760, IMG submission 200831) | Metatranscriptome of rhizosphere microbial communities from Maridalen valley, Oslo, Norway - NZI1 (Metagenome Metatranscriptome) | ecosystem: Host-associated > Plants > Roots > Rhizosphere >...
ACCGTTGCCGGCGAGAGCGCAGACCAGCGGAATCGTGGCCGCTGGCGTAGTTGTGGGAGCCATGGTGGAGACGGACTGGGCCAGCGTCTCCATGGGCGAAAGAATCTCGTGACGCAAACCGTAGTCCGCTGCCTGCGAATTCGCTTGCGCCGTTGGCGTCACCCGGGCCGATCCTTCCTAAAATTGCGTTGGGGTGGGATTGTACAACACCAACCGGGCCCGTGATGGTGAGACAATGTGATCGGAGAGACAGTGGACTATAGGGCCGCGTTTAGCTGGGTTCGTGACCGCTGCGGCTGGGAGAAACACCGCACTTTATGAAACTTGATCAAGGCATACTACAGAGCGTTCCCAAAGTTCTTTTGCACGAGCATTTGGATGGTGTACTGCGACCGCAAAGCGTTATTGAGTTGGCAAAAGATGCGCGATACCTGAATCTTCCGACCGCCGATCCTCTGGCGTTAGCGGAATGGTTTCATCGAGGCGCGAACCAGGGCAGTCTGGCCAAATACCTGGAGGGCTTCGCCCACACCATTGCGGTAATGCAGACCGAGGAGGCGCTGGAGCGCGTCGCCTATGAGCAGGCGGAAGATTTGAGCAAAGATGGAGTGGTTTACTTTGAAACTCGCTTTGCTCCGGTTTTTCATACTCGCAACGGATTGACCCACCAACAGGTGGTCTCGGCGGTCCTGAAAGGGCTGGAGCGAGGCCGCAAGGATTTTGGAATTTCTTCGGGATTGATTATTTGCGCTATGCGAAATATGGATGTCTCGCTGGAGATGGCGGAACTGGCCGTTGATTTTCGTGCCCGCGGAGTCGTGGGCTTCGATCTCGCGGGAGAAGAAGGCGGTCATCCGCCCAAGAAACATGTGGATGCTTTTCACTATATCCAACGGGAGAATTTCAACATCACAATTCACGCCGGGGAAGGCTATGGTAAGGAATCGATCTGGCAGGCGATTCAGTACTGCGGGGCGCATCGGATCGGGCACGGAACCCGAATCATCGACGATATTGCCGTCGTGGGCGGTAAGGCGGTGAAGTTGGGTGACCTGGCTCAATACATCCTCGACAAGCGCATCCCGCTGGAGATTTGCTTGCTGAGTAACGTTCACACCGGGGCCACGCCGAGCCTGGCGGAGCATCCTTTCAAGATTCTCTATCAGGAGAAGTTTCGCGTCACCCTCAACACCGACAACCGGTTAATGAGCAGCACCACCATGACTCGGGAATTCGAAGCCGCTGCGGATACTTTTGGTTTGTCCCTGGATGATTTCGAGAAAATTACCATTAATGCGATGAAGAGCGCTTTTTTGCCGTACAAAGAGCGCATTGATTTCATCTACGCGATCATTAAACCCGGGTATGCCAGGATCCGTAGAGAGCACGTGGCGAATCGTGAATCTGCCATTCGCTAGTCAGGATGGGTCTTGAAGCACTCGCTTCGACAAGGCCGCCAAAGTTTCCGCGAGCACCAGGGTTCCACGAACGATATCTTCCGGTGCCGCGTACTCATCGGGGCGGTGGCTGTATCCGTTGCGGCAGGGAATGAACAACATCGCGACCGGAGCGACGCGGGCGATGAAAAGCGAGTCGTGATACGCGCGGCTTACCATGGGAAGAAAATTCAGTTCGTGCTTGCGGCAAGATTGAGCAAGCGCTTCGATTATGGCGGGAGCACAATCGGCGGGCGCGTCGGCGTTCAGCAATTCGCTTTGGATCGACACCTGCCGCTTCGCAGAAATCGAATCGCATGCGGCCTCAACCGTGCGTACTACGGTGTCGCGCCGTTGAAGATCGGTGTCGCGGACGTCCACAGTCAAGCGGACTCGGCTGGGAATGCTGTTGACTGCGCCGGGAAACACTTCGCAGATACCTACGGTCGCGACCGTGTCAATGGCTCCGCTGCCGCGGGCTGCGTTCTCGACCGCTAAAATCAGTTCCGCAGCAGCGCAGAGAGCGTCGTGGCGATCGGGCATCAGAACACCGCCAGCGTGTCCGCCTGCGCCCTCAATCAAGGCCCGGAGACTCGCAGGCGCGGCAATTTTTGTAACAATCCCGAGAGGAATTTGCCGGCGTTCCAACAGCGGCCCCTGTTCAATATGCAATTCAACGAAGGCTTTATAGTAGCCACTTGGCAACTTCACCTGCTCGAGTTCGCTTGCGAAACCAGCGTTGCAGCGAACCTGGTCGAGTGTGGCGCCGTCGCCGTCCGTTAGTTTTCTCGCCGCATCTGGAGAAAGCGTGCCGGAGAGCAGCCTGCTTCCAAGGCACCCGATGCCAAATCGCGTTGGTTCTTCGGCGGTGAAAACAAGCAGCTCGATCGAATGAGTTGGACGAAATCCACTCTGCCGCAGCGCTCGAATCGCTTCCAAGCCTCCCAGCACTCCCACGACCCCGTCGTATTTTCCTGCGTTCGGAATGGCGTCGATATGCGAGCCAGTGCCGACCACCGGCGCGGCCGGTTCAGAGCCACTCCAGCGCGCGAAGGTATTTCCGACGGCATCGTGGCGAACCGTGAGTCCAGCTGCCTCGCAACGCGCTTTCAGCCACGCCCGGGCCATGAGATCTGCTGGCGCGAAAACAATTCGTGTCACCGCAGGAGCTTCAGCGTCGGAAAATGTAGCCAGCGCATCGATTTCTGAAAGCAGGCGATCTCGATCGATCGTAAGCGTCATAGCAGGTGACTGGCCGAGGGATGCCGGTTCCAGTTCTTGTAGATGAGGTATTTTGCGGGCACCTTGCCCAGCGCTCCGAACCACTGCGGACACCAGGGCCCCATCCAGATGAAGTCTCCCGCGGTCACCGGATACCAGGAATCGCCAAGCCGGTAAATTCCGCCGCCTTCGAGCATGATGAGCCCGTGCTCCATCACGTGCATTTCGACCATGCGCAGCGAGGCTCCCGGCTGGTAGACCATCGTGTTTACTGCAAAGTCAAAACTCATCTCGTCGGGAAGCAGGCATTTGACCTGCAAGGCAGGATCGTCATCGAGCGGATGCGAAGAGACCGCATCTTCGTTCGAGATGATGAGATGTGGGGGCTCGACAGAATCGAGAGCCTGATAGGGCTTCTCAATGACTGCGACACGGCTCATCTTCGTAGCTACGACTCGATGGCGCAATCCTTCGGGGAGATAGGCGTAGCCGCGTACACCAAGTTCGCTCGATTTGCCGTCAACTTCCAACTGCGCACCGCCCTCAATCACAAAAATAAAACGCTGCGCGGCCGTGCCGCCAAGTTCGCCGCCCGCCTCGAACTCCGCCGTGTATTCGGTAAATCTCGCACCCAACGCCGGGCCGGCATGCACAACCGCGGAGCAAGCCTTCATTCCCGGGAGGGTGGTGCGCACAAATGAGTCGGCGGTCAGCAGCAAATGATTCGGCTGTTGGGAACTTCTTGTCCAGCCAAGATTATGCACGGTTTATCCTTTGACGAAATTCAGACGAAGAGGCAAGTTGATCGAGCAGATGCAAGCCGCACTGGATCGCCTTTTCGACATCTTCACTTGCGACCGATTCGGCGGGATCGTGGCTGATCCCTCCCGGAGTTCGCAGAAAAATCATTGCGGCGGGAACCTTTTCCGCCAGGATCATGGCGTCGTGACCCGCGCCGCTCACCATCCGGTGCGGCTTGCATCCGGTCTTGAGGATTGCCTGATCTATTTGCGCAATAAAGAACGGATCCATCGCGACTGCCTCCTGGTTTAACAGTGTGCTTTCTCGCACGGATAATCCGCGGCGCGCGGCAATTTGTTGAGCTTCGCGGATGAGATCCGTCACGACGCGCGTTCGTATCTCATCGGAGCGGTGACGGACATCGAGCGTCAGCCGCGCCTCCGCTGCGATCGCGTTTACGGCTCCCGGCAATGCGTTTATTTTTCCCACGGTCGCGACCAAGCCGGAAATTCCCTGCGCTGCTTTTTCGACGGAGCAGATCCACTCCGCTGCGCCTGCAATCGCGTCCTGCCGAAGATGCATGGGGGTTGTGCCGGCGTGGTTGGCGCGACCGAGGAATGCACACTCCAATCGGCTCTGTCCGGCAATGGCCTCAACTGTTGCCAGCGGCAGATTCAGTTTCTCTAAAGCCGGTCCCTGTTCGATGTGAAACTCGAGATAGCCTAACGCATCGTTCTCCAACTCGGCCTCAGAAATTTCTTCTGGATTCAACCCAAACTCTTCGATCGCTTTGCGCACGGAAATTCCTTGTGCATCATTTGCATCCAGAAGTCTCTGATCCAGCCTGCCCACCAGAGCTCGGCTGCCGATGAAGGGAGCGCCAAAGCGTACTCCTTCCTCTTCGGAAAAGCCAATCACATCGATACCGAATGGAAACCTCCGCCCCTGTAACTGCTCCAGCAGCGCGACCGCAAGCACAACTCCGAGGACGCCATCGTAAGCACCGGCGTTCGGAACGGTATCGAGATGTGAACCTATCAGCAGACGTGGTGCGTTCGGCTGCGCGGCCGGATAAAGCCCGCGAAAATTGCCGGCAGCATCGACGCGCAACTGAGCGCCCAGTGGTCTCATCCATTGGGCAATTTCCCGGTGGCAATCCCGCATAGGCGGAGACAAAAACGTCCGCCGCGTGCGGTCGGGGTCTTCGCTGAAAGATGCCAGCCTCTGGCACCGGGCGATCACTTCGCCCGCGCGATTTGTTGTCGCAGTTGCCTGCACTCGATTGTGCTCACGGTGATACTTCCCATGGAAGATCACGCTTCGCGTATTAGTTTCGCCGCTACCCAACCGACAAGAACGAGAGCGACGAGAACCTCCCAGCCGTACGTGTTCCCGTAGGTCGCGACGGGAAAGTGATTGCTGATCATGATAAAGACAACCGGAACCGCCATGAATGTATTGTGCTTGGAGCGAAGCTTGGCCTGAGCGCTGAGGGATGGATCGAAGTGGGCGCCCGCCGCGGCCGCTGCGACCATTTTGCGCTGCGATGGAAGAATTCGAAACCAAACATTGGCAGTCATAATCGTGCCCAGCAGCGCCCCGACGTGAATGTAGGCTGCGCGTCCGCTGAAGACATGCATCAATCCCCACGCGAACATAGCAATCATCAGCAGTGAAAACGCAGCGAATAAGCTTTCCGACTTACCCAGAGGCGACCGTAACGCCAGATCATAGACGATCCACCCGCCAGCGAGCACAGCTAGTCCGATAGCAATACCGCGGCCTTGAGAGATGTCGGCGACATCGGGATCAATGAGCCCACTGCTCAGGTAATAGACGAGGAACAGCAGCAGCATTCCGCTCACCCACGTCATGAGCGCTTCCCAACGGAACCAGCGAACTTGCTCGGGCCTGACTTTCAGTGATTCTTGTTTGTCGACGGCGTAGAAACCGCCGCTGTGCACCATCCATACCGACGGGCTGGCCCCATCGCCGGCGGCGGTCTTCTCAAGCCTGCCAAATTGGCCGTCGAGCCAGGTGAAATAGTAAGTCTGGCCGACCCACATGATGGCCGCGAAAACATGGAACCAGCGCACCAGGAGGTTAAGCCATTCGCGGATTGACGAGGTCACTTTATCAACTCCGTCGCGAGACGCATGTCAGCTTCCCCGGTAGGTCGTGTATCCGTTCGGGCTCAGGAGCAGCGGAATGTGAAACTGCGATTCGCCGTCTCTCACGCGAAATGTGATTTCCACTGATGGATGCAGTGCGTCAATCTTCTGCTGTGTGTAGTAGCTCCCGGTGTCAAAAATCAAACGATAAACTCCCGCAGACGGATTTTCGCCGTCAGGCAACAGTTGAGGACACCGGCCATCCTGATCGGTTCGCGCTGAGCTCAACAGCCGCCAATGTCCGTTCCCATCCTGCCTCTCCAGGCGAACGGGCACGTCCCTTGCAGGCTTGCCAACGACCAGGTCCAGAACGTGGGTGGAGATGCGATTCATTCGTGAAGCCATTTTCTTAGCCGGATCTGCGTAATCTGCCCTTGTTGCTCGGCCGCTTCGTGAAGTTCGGTTTCTGCGTCATTCTGCAGGCGTCGGCGAAGGTTCTCCAGTATTTCAGACGCCGACTTCCCCGCGGCACACACAATGAAGATACGATTGAAACGCCGCTCATATTCACGATTTGCGTCTGCCAGATCGGCCTTCACGACTGCGTCCGCGTCCCCGACATTTCTTTGCTCCTGCGACGACCATTCTGCAGACTGGGTTGATGCAGACTGCGATGGGCGCGACTCCCCGATTCGGGGATGAGAGTTGAACGCTTCCATCCAGTCCGGCGGCGTGAGCTTGCGCCAAATTTCGTCCGACGCAGTCAGCACCGAATTTTCGTCTGTCAGGGGTCTTCGCTTCGCCATCCCTTGCGCCCACGCCTTCGATCCGCAACAGGGTAGAATCGTTTCTACGGCTTCTTCGATCGGGAGACGATTCCATCGTGCCAGCGTCTTTCCCTCGCGCTCGGTGCGAGTTCGGTCGTCATTCAGCCGGATCAAGAACTCAGCCACGAGATTCTCCACTACCGTCGCACGATATCGCGCAGTCGATCGCATATCGTTAATCGGCCGAATCTCAGCAGCCGCGGTCTTCCTCGCTGAGAGCAAGAGATCGGAATCAATCGTTTTGCCTCGCACAATTTTCTCAGTCTCGCTCAGACGCAGGGGAACGGGCGCCACGCTTCCCAAGGCGATGCGAGCGTCTTCAACCACACCATCCGTTAAGCGTCCGAGAGCGGCGATACATACTTTGGAAATGGACTGTGCATTCCGAGCCCCGACCTTGCGGGCGTGGCTGAAATATCCCACGAATCGACGCGGCAGGCAAACCGTTTGAATCAATTCATCTGCGGCGAGCAGCGTTTTCTTGTAGCCGGTGTGAAAGTCTGCATAGGGCAACCGCCGCTCGCCTCGGACGGACACTAGAATCAATTCCGCATCGTACACCAGGAGCGCAGGCAACGAATCCGCGGCCGGCGATGCGTTCACGATGTTGCCGCCGATGGTTCCACGATTCTGATTCGCAATTCCGCCGGTCCAGCGGGCGGCAGTGGCTAGCAAGGAGAACTCGTTTCGGATTGTCTCGTGTTTGCGGAGGTCCGTATAAGTACAGCCTGCGCCGATCCGAATCTCGCCGGACGCGACTTCGATGCGCCGCAACTCCGGAAGGTTCCAAATGCTGACCAGCTTTCGCGCCGCAAGCTTCCCGCCCGCGTATTGCACCATTACATCGGTGCCTCCGGCAATCGGAAGCCATACCCCGGGTTCTTTCGCCAGCAGCGACACGATCGCGCTCAAACGGTTGGGAGCGAGCATTTCGTAATTCGAAGGATTCGCTCTCACGCGGTCGTCCTGCGGCGCGCCGCTTCCGCGACGGCTTCAACAATCTGGCTGTAGCCGGTGCAGCGGCAAAGATTTCCGGAAAGGCCCTCCCGGATTTCTTCCAGGGTGGGTTCGGGTTTTTCGTTCAATAAATGGCAGGCTGCGAGAATCATCCCCGGGGTGCAGATGCCGCATTGCGCGCCGCCGCATTCCAGAAAGGCCTGCTGCACCGCATGCAGGCTTTCTCCCGCCGCAATTCCCTCTATCGTAACCACACTTGAACCTTCAGCCTGAAGAACAGGTACGAGGCAGCTGTTCACCAGTACGCCGTCCATCAACACTGAGCACGAACCACACTCGCCTTCTCCGCAACCTTCCTTCGTTCCGGTTAATCGGAGTTGTTGCCGCAACACGTCGAGCAGGCGCTCCGTGGGATACGCATGCACCGTTTTCTGCTCACCGTTTACCACGAAAGAAATCTCCGATTCGCTGCGGCGCCCGCGAGAATCCATCATCTAACTCCGCGTGCGGATCCAACACCGCTATTTTCTGTTGTTATAGTGAGTCCATCCCGATTCAACCCATCTTCGTTCAAACCGTTCATGATGTCTTCCGGAAGCAAGGGAATGGAATCGAAATGAACTGCCAGAGCATCTTCGACGGCATTGACGATTGCTGGAGCCGGACCGTCCATCGGAAGTTCGCCAATGCCCTTCGCGCCGTAGGCTCCGTAAACGTTGCCCAACTCTTCGAAGAAGACGCGAATGGGAGGCAGGTCGCTCGCAGTCGGCATAATGTAATTCGTCATCTGGCTGTTCTGCATGCGCCCATTCTGCCAAACCACTTTTTCGTACAGGCTGAATCCGATGGCCTGGGCAATGCCCCCGATGATTTGGCCTCTGGCCAGAAGTGGGTGCAAAACTTTGCCAACTTCCTGCAGCGCGACGAAGTCGTCCACCGTCACGCTATAGGTCGTCAGATCAACGGTGACTTCTGCGACGTAAACTGCCCAGGCAAAGGCCGCGTAGGCTTCTCCTCGATACTTTTCATCGTCCCAGAAAATGTCACTGGGCGCCTCGTAACGCGACCAACAGCGGAATTGGCCATGCGCTGCGACATAGTGCCGGCAAGCGGCCATAAATTCATCCGCGGAATAGTTCTCGCGGAGCAGTCCAGACGAAATCAGGGTCTGTTTAATTCCCAGCGCTGCGGACTGCACTAATTTCCCAACCACCATGACCGTGCGCGACGCTACAGTGGGCCCGCTATTGGGCACCTCTGAAGTATCCGGTTGCGTCATGCTGACGTTCTCGTAGGGTAGGCCGAGAGCTTCGGCGGCAATCTGGCTGAGAACGGTGTTTGTCCCCTGGCCAAATTCCGTGCTCGAAACCAGCACGCGCACACTGCCGTCAGCGCAGCCTTCCACACCGACAACAGAATTCAAGTAACGCTCACCCGATCCCGTGAACCCCGCGCCGTGCAGAAACGCAGCAATGCCCATGCCCTTCCTGGCGACTCCGACGCGATTGTCGCCAGTGAAACGCCGTTTCTTGGATTCATATTCGGAAACTTCCAAAGCGCGGTCCAGCAGCTTTCCGAGATTAATCGGCTCTCGGATCAGTTGTTCTGTAGTCGTGGTCTGTCCCGGCTGCAGAAAATTCCGGCGCCGTATTTCAACCGGAGAGAGACCTACCGCCTGCGCGATACGGTCCATATGCCGCTCCATGGCAAACAAGCTCTGGGGCGCGCCGAAGCCGCGAAAAGCTCCATGCGGTGGAACGTTGGTGGCGACCGCCTTCGCGCGGATACGAACACTCGGCCAGTAGTACGGCCCGCCAGCGTGAATTGCCCCACGGGAGAGCACCACCGGCGAAAGGGTCATATAACCTCCACCGTCAATCGTGAAGTCGATTTCTCCACCCAGGATTTTGCCATCCTTGCTTACCGCCGTGCGGTGTCGTGTGCGCGAGGGGTGGCGTTTTGTCGTCGCCGCCATGTCTTCCATTCGGTCATAAATAATCTTCACTGGTTTGCCGGCCTTGATCGCGAGCAGCGCCGCATGCGCCGCGATCATCGACGGATATTCTTCCTTGCCGCCGAACGCGCCTCCCGTCTCCATTTGCACCACTCGAACTTTGTCCGCCGGCAAATTGCAAAGCGCCATCAACGCCTTGTGAATGTAATAAGGACACTGCAGCGAGCCCCACACCGTGATTCCGTGCGCGCCGTCGAAGGCCGCAATCATTCCGTTATTTTCGATGTAGAGTTGCTCCTGTGCCCCGGTCGTATACTCACCTTCCACGATGTAGTCGGCCTTCTCCCAAATACCATCGACATCGCCTTTTTCGATCAAGTAGGTTTTGAAGATGTTGTTCTCGCCCCACACAATTTCGGAGCGACGTTCGCTTTCTTCAATTGTGAAGATGGCAGGCAGAGGATCGTATTCGATCGATACGGCTGCGACGGCCTTTGGCAGAACATGACGGTCGGAATGGGCCAACAACAAAATGGGTTCTTCGGGATGATTGACAAATTCACTCGCCAGGCACGGCTGATCGTCCCCGATCAACGAAATACAATTTGTTCCGGGAATATCTTGGGCAGAAACGATCACGAATTCGTTCCAGTCGACGTCCGCACCGAATGTGATCTTTGCGATCCGGCCGCGCGGAATCTGGCTGCGAACCGTTGCCCCGAACAGCATGTCGGGCAAAACCATATCGTCGACATACTGAGACCTTCCAGTCACCTTGTCGCGTCCCTCTTTACGCGGGACCGACTTGCCGACAATGCTATCGCTGTTCATTTCTATCCGAATCTCGCGGCAACGGCAAAACCCGCGGATGGGATAGTGTATGACAGACGCGGTCACAATGGTTTGTGGAAGGGCACGGCTTCGCAGGCTGCGGAAAAACTCTCCAGGCGCGGGAGGTTTGGGAAGGGCACGGCTTCAGCCGTGCCGCTCAGATCCGGCCCTCTCTCGAATCATCTCCTATGGTTTCTTCTTGCCGGGATCATCATTGGGATCAACGTAGTTGAACTTCACCGGAGCAACACCGTGTATCTGCACCACCGTCTCTCCACTGGCCATCGCGGAATGGTGCATGCTGGGATCAAGATAAGCGAAGCTGGTAGCAGGGAAACTCATCATTTTACTTTCGTCGAACTTGTCGCCCATGCCCACTTTTAAAGTCCCAGAGATAACGGTGACGTTCTCGCGTTTCGGGTGCCAGTGCGGAGCAATCTTGTAGCCATCCGGCATCTTCAAACGAATGGTGTAATCACCCGTAGCTGCCATCGGGTTACCTTCCAGAACTGCCAGTTCCGCACCCGCCGGCACGAAAGGCGGCGGCGGTCCGTACTGAATCTGGTCGGGGGTGAAGGCGTTTTTGTGAGCTGCTGAAGCCGGCTTGGAAGCGGGTTTGGCTGCCGCCTGCTTCGGTACAGTTGTGACGTTATCCTGCGCGGCAGCGAGACAGCACAGCACGACGATGGAGACAAAGAGGGGTTTTTTCATAGTCTCTCCCTTGTGGCCGTGAAAAACTTTGTAGGCTGAATTGGAATCCGCGTACGCGGCATTGTACACGGAGCTAGGTTCGTCGGAAGTTAGACCGTAACTTTGTGGCTTCGTTGGGCAAGGTGCAAGCCTGGGACGCGTCCTGCAACGCTGCATCCAGTGCCCTCCCTAATGCGGCCAGGGCTTGCGTGCTCATGACCTTCTGCATTCCCTCGAAGAGCTGGCGCTCTTCTTTGCGGATGTGCTGCACCAGTTTCTCGCCGAAGTTTGCCAAACTCTGCCGATCGAGCCTGCGGGCGGCCGCGCCTGCGAAACAATCGCGCAGAGAGATGTGCTCCTCGAGGAGTTCGTCCACCAACGGCTGCATCTCGGAAAAGCGCGCCGCCACCGGAAATAATTCCTTCTCTTCCGCTGCGAAGTGGATTCCAATCTCACCTTCGAATTGCTGTTGGATCTCCGCCTGCCAGGCCTCAAGATCAATTTCTCCCGCTTGAATTGCCCGCTCGAGGCGCACACACAGCGCCAGCGCGTGCTGGTGCTGACGCGAAAGCGGGATCAGGCTCGGGTCACGCAGCATGTCCTAATAATAAACGATGGAGGATTCCGGCTCGGGCCGCACCGGAGCGCACGCCCGCGCCTACATGGGGAGACCTAGCTCACGCCTGCTGCCAGCCAGTCGCGGCCGTCCGACCGCAGCGTAAGCCAATCCGTGCGGACTCGATCCCACTCCTGGATGAGCATCCCGTAGGATTCGAAGAATTGCCGGATGCGCGGTCTTTCCCAACCCACTACATCTTCCAAAATCGGCGCCAGCACGGCCAGCGCATTTTTGCTCAAGATGGTTCTTTTCGCCACCTGCGACACCAGCTTGGCCTCGGATACGGCGATGGTGAAACCGTCGCGAACATTGACGTGCAGCATGACGTGCACATCAGAGCTGCCGTCTCCTACGTAGATGATGTGGTCCGGCCCAACTTGCTGTTCGGTCTGCAACTGATCGAGCCTCGCCACTTTGCCGTAGCCGGCGGTGGCGCGAGCGATGGATTCAATCTGCCCGTCGGCGTTATAAAGGAACTCGGTTCCATAAATGTGAGACGGCGGAACGATTCCCTCCAGCGCCGACTGAATGACCTCAACCGGCGCGGCTGAGAGAACATAAAAATCGAACTGGTAGCCATCAATTCCGCTCTTGAGAATTTCGTAAAGCAGCGCGATGTTTTCCTTCAGGCGAACACTCTTGCCCGCCTCGTAGAGGTGTTCTTTCCGCACTCGATTCTGAAACTCGGGATCATGCAGCAGCAGGTAGGCCAGCTCCGCGCCTTGCTGCACCAGGTTGAGCTTCGCCATCCCTTTAGCTTTGCGCTCGAACTCCTCGGTCGGAATGCCCACCAATTCGCTGAGCACGTAGCCAGAGTCGTTGAAGGTCAACGTCTGATCAAAATCACTGGCGAAGATATAGCGTTTCAAAGGTTTTTCACTCATCTTGCTATTAGATGAGATAGGAAGGCGAAAGGCCAATTAAAAACATCGATGGGTGCTATACGCCTCGAGATTTTAATGCCCTGTTAACAATTAAGCTGTCAGCCCGCAATTCTAACCCACACAAAACAATGGGTGCCCCACTCTTTCGCGTTTTTGCGAAAGGGTGCGAGGCTAACCCGTGAGCGGAATAACAAGCCTCACCCGCCGTGTGTATCGAATTCTCCAGGTTTACTCATTCCCATTTTGGAACTCCGCTCCAACTCCCTTCATTATTTCCTTGACTTTACTAAAAGATATATAGTATCATGAATTTATATCCTAACAAGAAAAATAGACCAAATGCCCCCAGCCCTCCCCTTCGCACTGTTCTCCATCCCGCAACTCCTTTGTTCCCAAGATTTTGCCCGCAACCCCTTTGTTTCCATAGATCTGGCCGGTACCCCTCAACCTCGCCCCAATCGATTCATAGATTTACGCGGAAACGCGATTTTTTTTCAGGAGTAGTTTCATGCCCAAACCGCTACCCACTCGTCCAAACGTTCGCAACTGCACCCACATCAAAGTCACCGGCCAGCGCTGCGGATCGCCCGCCCTGCGCGGCGAATTCTTCTGCTACTTCCACACCCGCGTGATCAAAGGCGTACAACAGCGCGTCGATATGCA
>Ga0265760_10000352_pt1 | contig 12848 bp, 11 predicted proteins | sample NZIome_2_FD_200831 | JGI IMG/M metagenome (GOLD analysis project Ga0265760, IMG submission 200831) | Metatranscriptome of rhizosphere microbial communities from Maridalen valley, Oslo, Norway - NZI1 (Metagenome Metatranscriptome) | ecosystem: Host-associated > Plants > Roots > Rhizosphere >...
CTCTGCGATTACCCGGCAAGTGCAAAGGCTGGAGGCTGCATTGGGTGCCGAGTTGCTCGACCGCTCGGTAAAGCCGCCGCGTCTGAACTCGCTTGGCTCCAGGGTACTCGAACAAGCGCGAGATCTGCTGCAGCGGACGGAGGCGCTGAAATCTCTTACGTCGAGCGACGCCGAACCTCACGGCCTCTTGCGCATCGGGCTCGCGCATGCCCTGGCCGAGGGAACGCTTATCGAACCTATTCGGGCGCTGACAGAGAAGTACCCCAAGGTCCGACTACGGCTGTCGAGCGAACTTACCGGTGAATTAATTCACCGGCTGCTCGCGGGTGAACTCGACGTTGCTGCCGTGCTGTTGCCCGAAGGTAAAACCGCGCCTGCACCTCTTCTGACGAATATCATCGCTAGGGACCGCATGGAGATCGTTCAAGGCGACGCAGGCAACATTGACGGTGATTGGAAAAGTTTGGGCCGAGCACCCTGGGTGCTCAATCCGCCCGCGCCGAATCCCAACTGAAGTCGGCCATGAATGTGAAGCCGGGCTTGGCCTCTCCTGCTGGTGCGGCGATTGCTGCATCAAGGCTGGCGCTTTATGCGGCATTGGTAAAAGCAGGGGCAAAGACTCCGGCGGGAGCGCCCGACACCGGCCAGGCCGAGGCTCTCGCAAAACGAATTCTTTTGGCCTGGGCAAGTCGGGGTTTCCGAAATCAGAAGGGAAGTTTTCTAAACAGGGCCGAGCAATTTTGCGACGGTCAACAGCATTTCAACCGGCTCGAGGAAAATGGCGTCGGGCTGCAGATCGCAAGAGGCGTCGTCTATTCGGTTCATGCTCAGGATCTGCTGCAGTCGATTGCCGCGTTCAACGCTGCAGAAACGACCAAGCTTAATGCCTTTCATACCGCTATGTTCGATTTGATCGGCGAAGCCTCGAATTTCCGATTTACACTGCCGGAGCTGAATCGTTCCGCCGATACGAGGTGCGAGCTCTACAGCAATCACGTGGGCGCTCATATGGCAGGGCTTCTATCGATTGCGCGCCTGCTTGACGACGGCCGAAAATTCAATGCAGTTCTCTCTGGCAATGATCGTTCGACTCCGGTGGCGCTTCCCTGGACGGTATGGTTCAACCACGCGGTCTACGGAGAAAACGATAAGCCGATTGCGTGTTACAAAAACAAGGGTGCCGATCGGTCGACGAGTCCTGATTCCTTCCAGACCCCGGTTGTCGCGCCGGGAGAAATCGAGGATCGCTATAGAAACCACAACGCATCCCAAGGGTTTGGCTATCCACTGGGTGTTCTAGCGGGGCTCCTTAATATGGCCGTTCTCATCGAAAACGCCGGATTCGACGCCTACGGCTATCGCGGAGCTCACAGGCAATCCATCGAGATGGCAACTCAGTACTATGCTTGCTATGGCAAATATGTTGGATTCAAGAAGACCGTCACTGCCGAGAATGCCCGTGCCTGCCCCGACTATCAGCAATATGTTGGGCAAATCGTCAGCGGTCTGGAAATCAACATCGTGATGGGCGCCTATCACTTTCCCCGGAATGGCGCGATTACCGAGCTGGAAGCGGTAGCGAAAGCCGGAGCGGGAGGAGATCTTCTCGACACAATCCGTTTCGGCCGCTGGAGAGAGTGAGGGGGCTTATAAGGATCCCCAGGCAGACAATAGGAACTGGTTTGTGCAACTCGGTCGCCATCGGCGAACTCGGCGATTGTGCAACGTCATGTCCTTCATAGCGGACACCATAGAGGATGTCCTCTATAAAGGACATGTCCGCTTCAACGGACTCCCAGCACCTCTAAGCCCGAGACCCCACTCCAATTTGATAAGGCGGGCGTTATCGTGAGCGCCGTCATGCAGGCCAGACTTTACTTGCGCTCCACCCGGTCGCGCGGGTCGGTCTCAGCCGCAAGCGCGACGTCGACTTTCAGTTCCGGTCCTATAGGACAGTCGCAATAGGACTGTCAGGGTCATCTCGAGGGCGCTAATCAGTCCGATCGCGTCTCTTTCACGACGCGGCCGTTCAGCGGCTGCACGGCCCGCACATCGTGCGGATAGAGCTTGGCGAATGCCTCGATCTGCTGAGCGGAAATTTCCACCGGCGTCTTCAGCACGAACCAGGTAACGCCTTCGTTGCAGGGAGGAGCGGTTTGCGATCCTGAGTAGGTGTAGTAGCCCCGCATGAGGGGAACCAAGTCCAACGGATTGAGTTGCAAGCCATCCACCTTCAGGTCACCCTCGGTCATCGGCATGTGCGCCCACAACTTGGCGATGGTCGCGTTCATCCTGCCGGCCTTCAAAAGTACCGCCACCCCCGCGACCTTGCCGTCGCTCGACTGATGCATCAAGTGCAGCACCATGTCGTAGGCCTTACCTTGGATGCGCTCCTCGCTCGGTCGGTGAAAATGGAACTGCGTCAGCTGATAGCGCGTCTCGCCCACGATCAGAAAATCGCCGCTGCCCGGCGCCTCGTAATTCACGCGGATGGTGGCGCCGTTGTTGGTTACATACGGAATCGGGCCCGGCTTGTAGTCGAAGCGCAACGCGGGCAGATCGGCTTTCTGCGTCTCTCGAATGTCGATCGGGGACTGCTCCTTGCCGCTGCACGCCGCATATTGCGGATCCAGCTCCGCCCAATGATCGCTGCCCCTCGGCCCTTCGTAGGTCCAGGGTGTCCGCCACGGCGATACATAGTGATGCGCGGTGTCGGCGTCCGCTGTGCCGAGCGCCGCGGCTACCGTCGCAGGCAGTGACATGGCGATCATCACCGGCAATACGCACTTCAAAGTTGCCGCGTTACGCATCGGTAGGCCTCCTGAGTCCTGAGTCTAAGATCTTCAAGCATACCGAGGACCCTGCACCGACATTTCGCTTCACATCAAAGCATGGCGGACTTACCTTGGCGCCGCATTTCCCGGCGCCGACTCCCCCTGGCATGAACGCGGTACGTACGGCGTACCGACATCCAAAGACGCAATCAATTTTTCCAGGCGCTTCACGTTTGCAAAATTATCGACCAAGATCAATTGATTGGTGCACGGCATCGCACTCAAATGCCCGTAGGTCGGCATCAACGGTCGTAAGCTAGGCACCAAGGCTGGGGCCATCGTGTTCTTGACGGTGATGACCAGCGTGACGAATTGTCCATCCGGGTAGCTCTCCTTGCCCGTAGCCAGCGGCAATGACATTGACCGCATGTCAGTTATCGGTACCACGCTGATGTAATTGCTGCCTTCAATGGCCGTATATCCGCTGAGCAGCAGGACGGAGAGCAGATCGCTGTAGGTTACCGCTGCGATGTCCTGGCCCAGAATCTCAACGTTGCCATGCACTCGGGAATCGATAAGATATTTTTTGCCGGTTTTCTTGGCTACTGCGGCAATGACACGCTGGATCGGCACGCCGTCTCCCGGCCCCGCGGATTCCGCCGCGCTATCCGCGGCCGCGCGCACGCTGGCACTATGCTCCTGCGCGCTCGCTATACCGCCGGCGCCCCCCGCGAGACTCAGTATCAGAACAATCGCATAAGCCTGTCGCATTTTCAGTCTCCTTACTCAAAATTTCATCTCTTGCAGCGGCGCCAAATATCCGCGCGCGTCGGCTTGGCGCTGCGGCGCCACGAGCGTGGTGATCGACCAGGATTCCTCGACCGACCTCCTGTAGCCATCGACAAACGAGAACATGGCAGGATTGCCGCGCATGGGCTCGATATTCACGTACATGAACATGGCGCGCGAACCGGCGTAGGTTCCCGCGACGATGGTGTTCATGCTGGGTTCAACCCCGTCGACGGTTGCCGCCGCGAACGTGTCCGGTTTCGCTGCAATTTCCCGGAAATCGAACAAACCCAGCGCGTTGGGATACGTTTCGAGGTGCTCCTGCAGCTTCTCGCCGCGGTCCCGATAGACGCCGTCGTCGCGCAGCGTTCGACACACCTTCTCGTAGCGTTCCGAATCGGTTTGCCTGAGCGCCGCAAGCCAGGGAAAGGTCGTGCATCCCGCCTCCATGAGGGTTCCGCGGAACGCCGCCGCCGTGGCCGAGGACAAGGGCGGCCCCAGTATTTCGATTTTCTCCTCCAAGAGAGCGCTGTCGATGGCGCTCCAAGTACGATACGGGTTCTTGATCAGGGTTTGCGGCCGGTAGGGATCCGGGACTTCCGCGGCCAGCGCCAGAAAAATGTCGCGCGCCGAGAGCTTCGGCGAGCCATACAGCTTGCTGCGCGCCAGCACCACGGTCTCGTAGCCCGACAGGATTTCCGCCAGATGAGTAACACCGTTGAACCTACAATGCTCGAGTTCCGACGGAAGAATTCGGCGGCTTGCACCGGCGATGTCGGCGGAGCCCGTACCGGGCGCGCCCAGACGTGCATGGCAAAGCATCGCAAGCGCTTCAGTACTCGAGGTCAAAGTGAATCCCGGCTGTATCTTCGATCCCGCCAGCGTCCAACGCCGCGAAATCTCCTGGCCATTGAGAACGATCGCGGTTGGACCCGCGACCATAAAAGCGACGCGAGATTGACCCACGGCGGAGGGCGCCCGCTCTGCCGCTGCTCCAGTCACCGCCGCTGCCGGTGGGCCGCCCGGCGCCGCCGAAGCGATGCTTTTCGGTGCGCCGCCGCCGCTCCGTTCCGCCGTTAATTTCGACTCCGCGGACTGCGGCCCGATGCCTGGCATATGCACAAGGGTTCTGGCTGCAGGCGAGCCTCTCAATACCGCGAATGCGACCGCAACGGCGGAGCTGCCGAACAATGCCGCCAATATGGCGGTCCGAAACAGCGTGCGCCGCGCCTTTGCCTGACTGATCGCCTGCCGATCCAAGTTCGCCTTCAGCGTCGACAGGAATTTCTTGCTCGGCTCGGTGCGCAGACGCTGCAGGAAATCATCGTTGAGGTCGTTCTTCATCGGCTCACCATCGATCCCGCAGCGTCTGAACCACTCTATGCAGGATGGTGCCGACGTTGGATTCGCTCAATCCGGTCAGCTGGGCGATCACGCGATTGTTGATCACCGCGCCGTACTTGAGCGCAACCAACTCGCGCTCGCGCTCCGGCAGGGCCGCGCAGAGCAGCGCAAGCCTCATCAGATTGGAGCGTTGTTCGGCATCCCGCTCCGGCGTGCCTTCCGTAGTCACCTCCATGGCTGCGTCGAGCGGCAGATGCTCATGCCGCGCCCGCAAGTGGTCGGTTCCGATGTTTTGCGCAATCCTGAAGAGCCAGGTAGCGAAACCCGCAAGATCTCGCCGGTAGCGCGATCGTGAGCGCCAGGCACGCTCGAAGGTCCGGGCGGTGAGTTCCTCGACATCGGTATCGCTGCCCAATCGAAAGCGAAAATAGTTGTAGATACGCGGAGCCTCGCGAGCATACAGAGCATCCCAGTTCAGCTCCTTGGTCTCCATGAACTCCGTTAACCGACCTGACGCCGCATGCTCGAGGGTCATACAGCTATATACGGCCGAATTTGCCGGGTGTCACAAAATTTGCACGGCGATGGTGCCGCTGGGCGGAGCCGGCATACCGTTCATGGCTGATGCGGTAAAATGCAGCCCACTCATGACCCCCGCGACGCTAGCCCTCACGCGCCAGATGCTCGAATGGATCGCCGCCCGGCCGCGCGAGTACAGCGAGGTCATGGAGACCTGGCGCACCTCCTGCCCGCGCCTGTCGATTTGGGAAGACGCCTGTATCGACGGATTTATCGATCATGAGCCGGGGACCGGCAAGATCATGCTCAGCGCCGCCGGCCGGGAATTCCTCAGTGGCACGAACCTGCCGTCAGCGTAACCGCCCATGCCTCGAGGGCTAGCGACATCGCTAGCCCTCTCTGGCCACCCCAATTTGACTACTGAAATCGGCCCGTCGACTTGATGCCGTAAAAATTGTGCACGTCCGTGACCCAGGTCGTGTCAGCCATGACCGGCCAATGATCCTTGTCAAATCCTGGGGCGTCCTTGAGCCGCTCCTTCGAGGCATTGAGGATAAAACGCTTATTCGCCGTATCCAGTTTTAACGCAGGCCACGGAACCGCGAACAAGCGATCGCCCATTCCTAAGAAGCCGCCGTATGACAGGACCGCGTAGCTGATTTTCCCGGAACTCATTTCGATCATGAGTTCCTTGATCGTGCCCAAGCTTTCATTGGCAGTGTTGTACACGTCGTTGCCGATCAGCGTATCTGCTCCCATGAGCGCCGGACCCGGGTCGGTCCCAATGTTCTTGTACATGCCATAGGTATCGCGTGAAATGTAATTCGTTTCCATTCATTTACTCCGAGTGAGTGATGGGGCTCAATTGAGCGGGGAGCCACAATCGCCCAAATTTCGCCGTGCGGACCTCAGCGAATGACGCGATCCGCTCCCGGTGGCGCGCAAATCCGTGTCAGCGACCACTGTCGGACAGGGGAAGCGGCGCGAAGCGCCTCAGCAAGCTTGGATATCGGGAGAAATCGCGCCGCGGCGCGGTTGATCAGCGCCGCTTTAGCCTAGGGCTTGGGAAGATGCTGCGGCTTCGTCGTTGTTGCGCTCGAGGTTTTCGGCTTGGCCGGCTGCGCAGCAGTACCCTCAGGGTTCGCTGCGTTCGCGTTCGCTGCGTTTGTTGCATTCGCTGCATTCGCTGCGGTGACCGGTGCGTGATGTACACGAGCGGGGCGCTCAACACTACCCGGCGCGGCGTCAGCGTGCGCCGGTCGAGCGACGCTGCTTTGCGCTCGCGGCACACCGGACCCTGCGGCCTGATGCATGACCTCGGCGGCAGGACGCGCCGCGACGGGATGCACGTCGACAGGATGCCCGTCATTGGCGCGCGCCATGAGGGCCGGGTTGCCGGCGGCTTGTTGTGCGCGTTGGCGCTGCCACGCTGTTGGCGGGATATGCGGCTCCGCGGCGGCTGCTCTTTCTTGCGCTGTCGCGGCCGCGGTGATGCCGCCCGGCCCGCCGTTGAAGCTCACCCTATTTAAAGCGACATTGTTGTCTACAGACTCGCTGTAGGTGTTGTGGATGACGGCCGTGTCCACGTGATAGACGAATCTATTGTAGGCAAATGAATTGCCTACCCAACGCCCACCCACGAACCCGACCCCGAGATAACCGAAGCCGTAGTTGACGCCTCCGTAAAAGCCGATGTGCGGCCCCCAATATCCGGGATGGAACGCGAAGACCGCGCCCGAATATCCCCAATAGCCGGGGGTCCACAGTAGGCCTGTTCGCGGCGGGAGTACCCATACTCCCGGCACCCAGTAGTATCCGCCTCCCCATGCCCAATAGCCTGGGGTCCAAAGATATCCATCTCCGGTGCACGGCGCCTGTTCCTCGGTCAGCAAGGGCGGCGGTGCGTCCGCGGCACGCATTTCTACATCGACGAGGCCAGAGTTGAATTCAGTGGACGGCGGTGGGCTCGCATCGATCGCCGGCTCTTTCGTTTGCGCCGCATCGTGCTGATCGCGCTCGGCATTGCTCCCCGGCAGCGTGTCGAGTGCGGCGCCCCACGCTACCTTGATGTCGGGCACGGCCCTGCCGTTGAGGGTGACGTTAATCAACCGGTCGTTTGACACCTCACCCTGGTAAGTCACATCGGCACTGAAACCATTCCATGCCGCAGGGACACTATGGCGGTGCAAGATGACCGATGCGGACGTAAAGCGTTCTACCGTCCAGGTCTCGTCGGAGCCATCCGTCCGCGTATAGAGTCCATTGCCGAAACTCAGGCTGAAGCAGTTTGTCCAGCAGAAATGAAGCACGTCGGGTGGGGTCTGATCCGCCAGCACCCGGGCCGGACCCACAAAAAGAACCAGCGCGATGAGAAGCGCCCCGTAGCGAGTATCTGATGAAACGCGTGACATCCGCAGGGACTCCTCGTACATACGCCCATTTGACGTGCAACGGCAGTTCTCCTCGGCGAAGTGTGTCACAGTCCCGCGGCCAAGAAATACGACGCGCCACTCAAAATCATCGACTTTCGGAAGCGCAACTACACGCTCCTTCGCACGCACATTACCGCCGTTTCAGCGCTTCCAATTCATCCAAGGTTCGCGGCCAGTCGGCGCCCAACAGCCTCGACAGGGCTCGGTCCGCGAGCACTCGGCCGCCGGTCTGGCACTTTGCGCAGTAATTGGTTTCGTTGTCGGCATAGCGGATGCGCTGTACGGGTTCCCCGCATCGCGGGCACGGCTGCCCGTAGCGGCCGTGCACCGCCATCTCTTTGCGAAACGCCGTCACCTTTTCGGGAAACCCTTTGGCCGCCTCGGCACCCAGCCGCAGGGTCCATATACGCAACGTCTCGCGCGTCGCCGCGTACAGCCGCGCCCATTCCTCCGGCGACATCTTGGACGTCAAGGTAATCGGCGACAGCCGCGCCGCGTGCAAAATTTCGTCCGAATAGGCATTGCCGATGCCGCTCAAGATGCGCGGATCGGTCAAGGCCCGTTTGAGCGTGCGGTTCTCCGCCGTCATCGCGGCGATGAACTCCTCGAGGTCGCTGTCGAATACCTCGATGCCGCCGGGGTCCACGGAGCGCAGGGCCGCTTCGCCCTGCACGACATGCAGCGACGCGCGCCGCTTTGTGCCCGCCTCGGTGAGCACCAAAGAGCCATTGGGAAAATCGAATGCCGCCAAATTATTGCGGCCCACAAGCTTCACGTCCGCGGCGCGCCAGTGCAGCCTGCCGGCAATCATCAAGTGCAGCACCAGCCACAACTGATTGTCGAGGCCGATGCTTATGCGCTTGCCGATCCTGCGCAACTCCGTGACTTGATGGCCCTCCGCCTCGGATATCGGCGGTGCGGCCGTGCGCAGCAAAAAGGGACTGCTCAGGCGCACCCGCATAAGGGTTTGACCCACAATGCGTTCTTGCAGTGCGCTTAAGTACGCAGAAATGTCCGGCAGCTCAGGCATGCGCTTGGGGCCAACTCCTCTTTGCTATGATGCGCGGGCTAACAAGAAAGAGGATCTCATGAGCACCGTTGTCCACAAAATCGCCCTTTGCGCCGTCTTAAGTCTGGCCCTAGCTGCCGCATCCCAAGCCGCCCCCGAGACCGCCGGCCCGAGCGCGATCGCACCCGTCACACCCATCATCGCGCCGAAGGATCGTGCCTATGCCGGCGAAATTCAGCTCAAAGTCGATGCCGGCGACACCAACCATCGCGTCATGCACGTTCATGAATCCTTGAGCGGCGTGAGCGAAGGCACTGTGCTGCTTTACCCCAAGTGGCTGCCCGGCACCCACGCGCCGGAAGGGACGATCGATCGGCTGGGCGGAATTCGCATCAGTGCCAACGGCGCGCCGGTTACTTGGAAGCGCGACCCGGTCGACGTGTTTGCGTTTCGCTTGACGTTGAAGCCCGGCACGCACGCGATCGACATCGACTTCGATTATCTCTCGCCCACGAGTCCCAAGGTCGGCGCGCTGGAAGTGAGCCGTGAACTGCTGATGATCGAATGGAACGAGCTGGTGTTCTACCCCGCCGGCTACTTCGCGCGGCAAATCCCGGTTGAGGTAAAGCTGCAGTTGCCCGTCGATTGGCAGTTCGCTTCGGCGTTGGAAACTGCCTCCTCCGACCGTGGGCTCGCGAGCTTCAAGCGCACGACGCTGGAAACGCTCATCGACAGTCCGGTGTACGCGGGCCGGTACGCCTCCAAGCTCGATCTGGATCCGGGTGCCGCGGTCCCCGTGCATATGGACCTGTTTGCCGACCGGCCGGAGAATCTAGCCGTGAAGCCTGAACACCTCGAGGCATACCGCAACCTAGTAAAGCAGGCTTACAAGCTCTACGGCTCCCATCATTACAACCACTACGATTTCCTCTATTCGTTGAGCGATCAGATTCAACAGAACGGGCTCGAGCATCATCAATCGAGCGAGGACGGCAGCGATCCGGATTCTTTCACCAAGTGGGACAAGGAAGCGTTCGCCAGAGACTTGCTGCCGCACGAGTTCACGCATTCGTGGAACGGCAAGTTCCGCCGCCCCGCGGATCTTTGGACCCCGAACTACAACGTGCCCATGCAGGACAGTCTGCTGTGGGTCTATGAGGGACAAACCCAGTACTGGGGTCAGGTCCTGGCGGCGCGTTCAGGGCTGCGCACGCGTCAACAAGCCCTGGACCAGTTCGCCATCACCGCAGCGCATTACGAAGTGCAAAAGGGGCGTCAATGGCGCCCGCTGCAGGACACGACCAACGATGAAATCATCAATCCACGGCGCCCGCAGTCCTGGGGCGACTGGCAACGCTTCGAGGAGTATTACGATGAAGGCGCGCTGATCTGGCTCGAGGCCGACACCTGGATCCGCGAACATTCCAAAGGCGCGCGATCGCTGGATGATTTCGCCCACGCCTTCTTCGGCATCAATGACGGCAGTTTCGCCGTCGTGACCTACACCTTCGACGACATCGTCAAGGCGCTGAATGCCGTCGAGCCCAACGACTGGGCGAGCTTCTTGCGACAGCGCCTGGATGCCATCGGCAAACCCGTGCCGGAGGAAGGCTTTCATCGCGGCGGCTACAAGCTCGTTTACACCGATAAGCCGAGCGACTATCAATCCGCGACCGAGGAGCAGCACAAGCGCATCGACTTGCTCAACTCCATCGGCATCGAGATCGACGCCAAGGACGGCAGCAAGGACGGCATGCTCTCGCAGGTGATCTGGGACAGCCCGGCGTTCAAAGCCAAGCTCACCGAAGGCGCGCAAATTCTCGCCATCAACGGCATTGCCTACGACGCCGATGTGCTCAAGGACGCCATCCGCGCAGCGCATGGCACGCAAGCGCCGATCCAACTGATCGTCAAGATCGGCGATCGCTATCTGGTGGCGAATGTGGACTATCACGACGGACTGCGCTATCCACACCTGGAGCGCGATACCGCCGAGCCCGCCCGGCTCGACGATATCCTGGCGGCGCGGCCTTAAGGCACGCATCTACACGCGTCGCGCGTAGCCACTGACAGCGCCATCTCCAAAGGGTCGCGCTTTGCCGCGATGTTACACTTCAGGCATGCGCTTAAATCGTGCGAAACCGCGCTGCATTATCATCGCCGGACCTTATGGCTCTGGCAAAACGACCTTTGCACGCTATTACCTGTCCGGCATAGCAGGGCTGATTCATTTCATCAACGCAGACCTCATAGCCGGAGGCATATCGCCGCTGCGTCCGTCCCTAGCGGCCGTGACGGCCGGAAGACTGGTATTGCGCGAACTGGGTCGCTTGGTTGAGGCAAGAGCCGAATTCGCATTTGAAAGCACGTTGAGCGGCCTGCAGTATGCCCAGCGAATTGCAGATTGGAAAAGACGAGGATATTTGATTGAAATCGTGTACTTGAAGCTTGTTTCGCACCATCTTGCGCTCCGCCGAGTGGCGGCGAGAGTAAGCCAGGGAGGTCACGATGTTCCCCGCGCGGACGTCATCCGAAGATTCAAGCGCGGTTGGACAAATTTTTGCAACGTGTATCGGCCCTTGGCAGACCGATGGGCTATATACGAGAATTCAGGATCCAAGCCGAAACTATTGGAGCGCGGCCCATGACTGCCAAATCTAAGCGGCCCAAGCGCAGGGAAAGTTTTGCCGCCGGAGTGGGCCGCGGCCTGCGGCGAGCAGCACGGGCCGCACGCGAAGTTGCTCGCATGCACGGCACTCCTATTTATGTATGGGAAAATGGCAAAGTCGTCGCGAAGGATCCCAACAAAAAAGAGTCCAAATAAACAGGCCAATGCGTATCCAAGCGCACGGCTCGCATCGATGGCCTATCGATCAATATCTAAAGAGTAACGAAACATGACAATGGATCTCGACCGCCGCGCCTTTATCGCCGGTACCACCGGCGTCCTGTCGCTGTCGCTGTTGCCGCTGAAGCTCCTGGCCACCGCCGCCGCTTCGAAGACCGCGCCGCCGGCGCCGGTCGCGCGCGTCGACGTGGTGAAAGACACCTACTTCGGCGACACCTTGAGCGATCCTTATCGCTGGATGGAGAACAGCAAAGATCCCGACTGGCTGCCGTTCCTGAAGGGGCAGAATGAGCATACGCGAGCCATCATCGATGCACTGCCCGGCCGCGCGGACCTGCTCAAGCGCATTGAACAACTCTCGGGCGAGGCGGTGGCGACGGCGCGTGTGCAGCGCGCCGGCGGTCTGACGTTCATCCAGCAGCGCCCCTTGGGCGCCGACAACTTCAAGCTGTTCGTACGCCAGGGCCTCAACGGCCCGAACCGCGTGCTTATCGACCCCACCGCCCAGAGCAGCGCCAAGAGCCACGTGTCGCTCGACTGGTGGCGCGCCTCATCCGACGGCAAGTATGTGGTGTACGGCCTGTCGAAGGATGGCAGCGAAGATTCGTTGCTGCACATTCTCACCGTCGCGGATGGCAAAGATTTGCCCGAGACCATTCCCAACACCGAAGGCGCCAATCCGCAATGGCTCGATGATGCCAGCGGCTTTTTCTATACGCAGCTCACCGGTGCAGTGGGCACTCCGGAGCGCTACCTGGATGCGCAGGCGCGCTTCCACAAATTGGGCACCGATCCTAAGTCCGATCCGATACTGATGAAGCGCGGCTTGGTCGCCGGGGTGGAGTACGAAAAGATCCAGTCCCCATCCATCCTCACCTCGCCCGGTTCACGCTACGCGGTCCTGCAGCTCGCCGACGTCAGACCCGAGGGCCGCTTGTTCATCGCGCCGCTCACCGATGCCATTGCCGGCAAGGCCAAATGGGTCTCATTCGCCGGCTTCGACGATGAGGTCACGGATTTCGAGCTCGACGGCCATGATTTGTATTTGCTGGTCAACAAGGGTTCGCCGCGCGGGCGCATCGTCAAGACCTCCGCGGCAGCGCCCAGCATCGCGAACGGCAGCGTCGTCGTAC
>Ga0265760_10000353_pt1 | contig 12837 bp, 4 predicted proteins | sample NZIome_2_FD_200831 | JGI IMG/M metagenome (GOLD analysis project Ga0265760, IMG submission 200831) | Metatranscriptome of rhizosphere microbial communities from Maridalen valley, Oslo, Norway - NZI1 (Metagenome Metatranscriptome) | ecosystem: Host-associated > Plants > Roots > Rhizosphere > Soil...
GATTCTGCGGCAACGGCCTATACCGATGCGGCGATAGATCAAGCATACCGGGCTGTGAACGAGCTATTGCCCGGCTGATCGCACGGGCGATTGTTATTGTGCAGAACGGGACATCCGGGAAAGACCTAACGGTTCCCGGGCTTTCTCCCTCTCGGACCCAGAAAATCTCAATACACTCCCAAGATCGCAGGCAAAGTAATTTTGGAACACAAAGCAATTTTGGACAACAAAGCAATTTTGGGCTTGACAGTTGAGATGTACTTTTTCTAACCTTCCCAATCTATAGTAGGGTTTTGAGACCTCTCCTAGCTCAAAGTTCTTGTCTGCTGCCTGCCGCGCCGTGCGTCAAAATGGCTACCGGTTCTTAGGCACTCTTAAGGATTGCTTAGGAGACCGCTCATGGCGCCGTGGAAACGATTTTCGTTCCTGTTGTTCTGCCTGGCCTGCCCGCTTTTGGTATGGTCACAGACGGGCCTCACTTCATTGCGTAGCTACGGTCACCGATTCCTCGGGAGCCCTACTGGCAGGCGCAGAGGTCAGCCTTGAGAATCCATCGACTGGCTAACGGTCGAACGGGTTCAACAGTTCTCGTTGAGGTTCGGGTTTCAAGTTGCAGAGTGGAGACGAGCTCAGAATGTTGGCGGAGTATTTACCCAGAGAACAGCAGCGTGCTTACTGGTCGGGTTAAACCAGCGATGGCCACGGTTGCTCTCGAACCAAAAGCTGTCACCCTGCTCCAGCAGGTGACATTCGACCTCATCAAGCCAGACTTCCAACGTGCCTTCCAGCATGTAAAGGAAGTCCTCGCCCTGGTGCATATACGCGCCGTCGCTTCCGGTTCCTGGGGGAACTCGAATCAGCATGGATTCGAGCATCTTGGTGCCTGTCGAAAGCAGTTCCATGCGGACGCCGGACTTCGTTTCCAGACTTTTGCGATTGCGTGGCCGGATCACACGATTCGATTGCGCAGGTAAGTCATAGAGTTCCAATACCGTAGTGCCATAGGCTGCTGCCAACCGGTAAATTGTAGCCACGGAAGGATTGGCACGAGAGAGTTCGATGGCACTGAGAAAGCCCGCGGAAATGTGGGCCTGCCGAGCCGCCTCCGTTACGGTCAGACCTCTTTTCTTTCGAAGCCGACGGAGTTTGTCACCCAGATCCGGAGTGGGCTTGGCAGGATGCGTTGATTGGTTAGCAGGTAGGTTTGTTCCTAGGGCTTCCTTTATCCCTGGGACATTCAATTTCTTAACGTCGCGAAGGTACTTGATGCGTTTCAGAACATCGAGCAGCTCTGGAGTATAGAGGCGATAGCTACCGGCACTTCGCGCCGGAGTCACAAGACCCACGCTTTCCCAGAGACGCAACGTCGAGGAACTGATTCCCAGAATTCGCGCAGTCTGCCCCACAGTCAGAAACCGCACACTCTCCGACCCAGCAATGCGCCTTGATTTACGTGATCTCGGGCGTCGCAAGCAAGTCATAGTAACGCGAAATATTGCGAAATGTGAAATTTGCTGGTCCGCATTCACAGAGTAAGGACGAGGATTAAGAAATGGAATCGCGCAGCAGGCGTGACCATAAATAAGGTAGCGCGCAACGAGCCAGATTTTAGATGAGTGATTGCACTCCTGGGCGTTTGGCTAGGACTGCGATTAGTTTAGCGGACTTCTATTGTTACGGGTGAGTCGTGCGAAGTGTAGATTACTTCGCCATCCTACTTGGTCACCCAAACCAAAACCGATGTCAAAACGGTACAGTCCCTGCTGCGGCAGGCCGATGTCGGCACAACTCTGGATCTCTACACGCACGCCAACAACAAGGACAAGCTGGTGGCGCAGAATCAGGTGATGGAGGCAATGATGAAGCCGGGGCTGGTGAATTCAGAAAGCGGAATCGCGGCCCGGCTTGAATCAACAAAGCGCTTCTTATCTCCTCGGCTCCGGTCCGAATAGCGGCTGCACCGAGAAATCGCTGCCGCCGACCAGCGTTGCCCTAACCGCCTGCCGCCCGTTAGAATTGAAACGCAGCCATCCATGTAGGCCCGTAGCTCAGTTGGTTAGAGCGCCTCCCTGACACGGAGGAGGTCGATGGTTCGAGTCCATTCGGGCCTACCATTTTCAAGTCGCTGCTCCATTTTCTACCTGTGATTCTCTACCTGTGTTGGCGTTCTCACATGAGTTTCTTTGCGTTTCCCCGTTCCGAAGGAGCATTCTGCTAATGTGCAAGAACTGGGGAAGACATGATCCTTCGTCGCGTCAGTCAGTTTTTCCCGACAATGGATTCTCCTACCGTCACTCCTCGGTCGTTTGGCCGGGTGGCGTGTCAGGACATCACTTGGAAAGAGGTGGATATGCGAAGAGGCGAATTGTTGGCGGTCTTGGCCGTTTTTTGTTGCAGCCTGTGCACGATCTTGGCCGCCTCCACGGGACCCGATGACCGCCCCCTCACTGATCCGAAGTCGGTAGTCTCGGCGTCAAACGCGGCCGCCCGTCCCGCGCCCATCGACGACCTCTACTACACGCGAAGCGTATTTGCTCCGGCCTGGTCGCCCGACGGCCAGCAAATCGTATTCGTCAGTGACATTGCAGGCCGCTTCAATCTGTGGAAAGTGGTCGCCTCCGGGGGATGGCCGATCCAACTCACCCAGTCCGACGATCGCCAATACAGCCCAGTCTGGTCGCCCGACGGCAAATGGATCGTCTACGAGCAGGACCGGGCCGGTGACGAACTGTGGGATCTCTATGCCGTCCCCAGCAACGGCGGTGAGATCATCAATCTCACGAACACGCCCGCCATTCGCGAGCAGGATCCGCACTGGTCCCACGATGGGCGCACCATAGCATTCTCGTACAAGCCCAAGGAAGCATCGCAATATGACATCGCCCTACTCGACTGGAACACCCGCAAGGTCCGGAAGTTGACCGCTGAGGAGCAACCCGGTTACTCCTGGAGCGTGGTGGCCTGGAGCAGCGATGACAAGACCATCTACGCCGGCCGCGTGAATGCTCCCTTCACCGACGCAGACATCTACCGCATCGATGTCGCGACCGGAAAGACGGAGAATCTCACCGCCCACCAGGGCACAGTTCGCTATCTCGCCTCATCCGTCTCGCCCGAGGGTGGGACCCTGTTGCTGAGTTCGGATGCCAAGGGCGGCTACATGAACATCGGCCTGCTCGACATCGCCACCAAAAAAATCATCTGGGTCACCGACTTGAAGTGGGAAGCTTCCTCCGGTAATTTTTCACCCGACGGCAAACATTACACCTACACCGTTAACCAGGACGGAGTGACCGACGCCTATCTCGTCGATCGCGCCTCCAACGACGCGAAGAGGGTGGACCTGCCGCACGGCCTAAATTATTTCTCGGGCGGTTCCAGCGAGTTCGCGCCGCAAAGCGACCGAGTGATCGTTTCTCACGAAGCCTCCAATCAGCCCGGCGATCTTTGGGTCTACAATCTCCAAAGCGGCCACACCGACCAACTGAGTTTTTCTACGGTCGCCAGCCTGCGCGCGACCCCGCTTCCGCCGTCCCAGATTGTCCACTACAAGAGTTTTGACGGAAAAATCATCACCGCGTTGCTCTGGGTGCCGTTCAATCTGAAACGCGACGGGAGCAATCCTGCAATCGTTCTGCCACACGGCGGACCTACCGGCCAGATGGTCGATTACTGGAACACGGATGTGGCGGCGCTGTCCTCGCGCGGGTATATCTGCATCGCTCCTAACCCGCGCGGCTCCACAGGTTATGGCCTGGATTTCCAAAAAGCCAATTTTCAGGACTTAGGCGGCGGCGACCTCAAAGACGAGATTGCCGGAGTAGACTTCCTCAAAGCCACGGGTTACGTTGATCCCAGAAAAATCGGCATCTATGGGGGATCTTACGGCGGATTCATGACGCTGATGGCCATCGGCAAGACGCCCGATATCTGGGCAGCCGCCGTGGACGAGTACGGAATCATCAGCTGGTCCACCATGCTGAAGAGTTCCGACCCCTCGTTGAACGAATACCTGAAGGCGCTTTTGGGCGACCCTGACAAGAACCGCAAGGTCTATGTAGAGGACTCGCCAATCACTTACATTCGCAGCGAGAAGGCGCCTTTGCTCGTGCTGCAGGGCGATAACGATCCACGCGTGCCGAAGGAGGAGGCGCAACAGGTTGTCGATATCCTCAAGAAAGAAGGCCGCGTCGTGGATGTTCACTATTACCCGAATGAAGGTCACGGTTTCGTGAAACGCGAGAACCAGATCGACTCCATCCGGCGCACCATCGCCTGGTTCGATCAATACCTTAGGGGAAAAACCCCAGCACCCTAGCAACAACCGGGCCAGAACTGGGAAGCGAAAAACTCAGCACCAACTGCCCTGTGCTTCTGAAAAGTCGGCGTGGTCTCCGCGTCGCTCACCGTGCCGCACTCACTGCGGCTTCAGCCGCGATTTCTTTCATGCGGCGCAGATCGAGCTTTCCTGTGCCGAGATAGGGAAGAATTTCCACGCGGACGAACTGATCCCCGCGGGGCTTCCACAGCGCTGGCAGGTCCGATTTGCCAAGTTGCTCCAGGCAGGCCTCCAATCTGTCCTCGGGCAGAGTGTGCAGCACGATCAGGCGCTCGCCTTTTTTGTCGTCCGGAACCGAGGTCACGGCGAAGGTTTGCTCTGCCGCGCCTACGATTTCGTGGAGCTTGTCTTCGATCTTGATATGCGGAACCATTTCACCGCCGATTTTGCTGAACCGGCTCATGCGATCGGTGATTCGGATAAATCCATCCTCGTCCATCGCAGCAATGTCGCCCGTGTTGTACCAGCCGTCACGCAGAACCTCGGCCGTCTTCTCCGGACGACCCAAATATCCCAGCATGACGTTGGGGCCGTGCACCAGCAGCAATCCCGTCTCGCCCTGAGGAACCGGCTCGAAGGTTTCCGGATTCACAATCCGCACGCTGATCCCGGGCAGGGGATGCCCGATGCTGGAGCGCTTCGCTCCCACTTGCCGAAACTGCGCCGCGCGGAAATCGCGCGTGTTTACAGTGACCACCGGCGCGCATTCAGTGCATCCGTAGCCTTCGAGCGGACGAATTCCAAAATGATCTTCAAACGCCACGGCGATCCGCTCCGGCAATTTCTCGGCTCCCGCCATCACATATTGCAGGCTGCCAAATTCTTCCGGCGTGCAGCGCCGCATGTAAGTCTGCAGAAACGTCGGCGTGGCCAGCAGAAACGTAACCGCGTATTGGCTGACCAGCGCGCCGATCGCGCGGGAGTCCAGCGGACTGGGATGGTAAACCACCCCCATTCCGATCGCCGTGGGCAAACACAACGTCCCTGTGAAACCGAAGGAATGAAAGAAAGGCAGAATGCCAAGAATCTTGTCGTTGCGATTCAGCATGAACACCTGATTCAGCTGGTCCACATTCGAAGCTACGTTGTAGTGCGTAAGCATCACGCCCTTGGGGTCGCCGGTGCTGCCGCTCGAAAAAATAATCGTTGCGATGTCGTCGAGCGCGATCTTGCGCCTCGCCCCAACAGATTTCTCGATCAGCCGCGCCGGCAATAACCACGCAATTAGCGCCGCGGCCAGCCGTTCCAGCGTGCCGGGATTCTGCGCCAGATCTTCCAGCAGGACGACTTCCCCGGGCGGCCGCACAGGAACTCTTTCCAGAAAAGCTTTCGACGTGATCACCGTCTTCAACTCACATTGCTTCGCGCACGAAGCAAGAATTTCGTTGGAAGCCGTATAGTTGAGATTGACCGGAACTTTTCCCATCAGCAGCGCCGCCATGTTCACTAGCGCTCCCGGCACCGAGGGTGGCAGCAGAATTCCGACCATCGGCTGATCGCGCCAAACCGAGCGCAGGCGCCGCGCCAGGAAAATCGTGCGCGTCAGTGCTCCGCCGAAACTCAGCTTGGGAGTGCGGCCGTCGGCCATGGCGAAGCGGAAAGGATGCCGCCGCGCCGTCTGCACAAACGAGCGATGCAGCGGCCGCATATAACGCTTGCGCGCCTTATAAGCCTCAGCCCCGAGTTCCTGCACTGCCTGCCGCGCCTGCTGCGGTCCAGTGGTCGATGGCATCGGCTTGCCAAACGTGACCGAAACCGGATACGGAATTCTCCGCGGCAGCTTCCACAAAAACCTTCCACGTTCGAAGCTGAAAATCGAACCCCACACACCGCCCAGATTTACCGGGATGATCGGCGCATCCACGCCCTTCATGATTCGCTCCATGCCTCGGCGGAACGGTAGCATCTGCCCAATCCGCGTCATCTGGCCTTCGGGAAAAATGCAGACGACTTCTCCGTCCTTCAAGGCCTGCGTTGCCGTGCGCAGCGACGCGATCATCTCGCGCGGGCGCAGTTCCGCCGAAATTGGAATCACCTTCATGATTTTCGCGAACGGCTTCACCAGCGGATGATCGTACGAGCCTTTGAACATCAGGAAGCGGATCGGTCGGTCAATGGAAGCGATCAGCAAAACCGCGTCCACCATGGAAACGTGGTTCGGAACCAGCAGCGCTCCGCCTTTTGCAGGAACATTCTCGCGGCCTTCGAGATGAATCCGGTATAGCGTATGCGTGGCGAACCACAGCAGCAGCCGCAGCAGCGCATCGGGCAACAGATAGAGCACATAAATCGTTGCCGCCACCGTAACCAGCGAAACCGAAAAGAAAATCGTGGACGGCCCGAAATGCCAGTAGTGCTGGAAGACGTAGTAAATCCCGGCCGCCCCGCCAATGCCAACGAAAGAAAGCAGGTTGGCCGCGGCGATGACTCCGCCTTTGTCTTTCTCGTCGGGACGGTGCTGAATCAGCGCGTTGACCGGAACCGCAAAAAATCCCGCCGAAAATCCCAGCGCCGCCAGCAGCGCCAGAACATGATTGAATGAAAGGCCCGGCCCCGAGAGCAGAATGCCGAACAGGGTCATGCCGACCGAGCCCAGTGGAATCAATCCATACTCAACCTTGCCGCTCGAAACATATCCCGCGGCCAGGCTGCCCAGCCCAATGCCGATGGCAACCGCGGCCTGAAGAATTCCCGAGTGCGTGGGAGTGATGTGCAGCACATCGCTCCCGTAGAAAACGATGTTGGCGGTGAGCACCGCTCCCAGAAACCAGAAATAGGTGTTTCCAAGTACCGCGAGAAAGAGAACGCGATCCTTCCGAATCAGTTTTCCCTGCGTCCAAAGATCGCCGATCGGATTCGCGCGGAATTTTTTGCCCGGGTCCGCCGCCGGCACTCTGGCGATGCCCACGCTAAAGATCAGTCCGAAGACCGCTAGACTCAGAAAAATCAGCCCCGACCACTCCTGCCGCCCGTGAAAAATATCCGCCAGCCAACCTCCCGAGAATCCTCCGGCAATCACCGCCAAAAAAGTCCCGAGTTCGAGCACTCCGTTGCCCCAGGAAAGCCGCGACTCCGGCAACAATTCCGGCAACAATCCATACTTTGAGGGTCCGAAGAGCGCGCCCTGTGTGCTCGCCAGAAATACCGCCACCATCTCCAGCTTCAGGTTCTGCCAACCCAACCCAGCGATGGCCAGGACCATCACCGCAATTTCAAAAAACTTGGTCCAGATTGTGACGGTACGTTTGCTGAAGCGGTCGGCGAAGAATCCTCCGGTCATGGAGAAGAGAATGAACGGGAGCGAAAACAAAGCGCCGACTGCCAGCACCAGTTTGTCGCGACTTGCCCGTTCAATCCCCATCCCGAGGATGGTGTAAATCACTAACTGCTTGAGACCGTTATCGTTGAACGCGCCCAGAAATTGCGTCGCAACCAGCGACCAAAAGCCGCGCCGCCAGGGCCCGGCGATCGCAGGATGGTTTTCTGCGGCTGAGGATGTCGAGTGCTCGACCGCGCCGGCAAAGCTCGCTTCGCTCATAGATCGTCAAAGTACAGATAGACAAAGAAAAAGAGAAATCGGAAAGCATTGCGAATCCCCGACTTCACGCACAAACAGTCATCGACTTAAAGCTTAACCTATCGCAACCGTAAGAACGCTGGTTACCTCTGATTTTGCGGGAAAGCTTCGCGCAAAAAGCCCGCGGGAAAGCTCTTGCAGGGAGGTTTGGGAGGGGAGTTTGCCGCGGGAAATGCCGCGGAAAATAAAGAGCAAGACTCTCGCCTCTGGACGTTCTAATATGGCCCCTTACGTATTGGGGCCAACAGAACCGCGTACACACGGGAGAGTGCCACGGGTGGAGCTCCTAGTCGTACCGTTAGTTTTGTTAGTGGTGTTAATGTTGAGTGCGCCGCCGCTGGCTATTTACGCTCTTTGGCGGCAGCGCAAGCTTGGCCAGCGACTAGCCGAGCTGACCGCACTCGCCGCGAAGCAGAACGATGCTCTGCATCGTGAACTGCTCGATCTCAAGCGTCAATTAGCGGCGTTGCCACGCGTCGCAGCGCCCCCCGCCGAGCCTCGTGCCGAGCCGTCTGCCGAACCGCCGTTGCGCATTTCGGCAATCATTCCCCAGCCGGAGCAGCCTGCCCCGCCGCCATCGGTGGTCTTGAAGGCGGACGCGCCAACGCCGCCGCTTCTGGTCACTCCTGTCCCAGTTCCTCCGAACGCTACTCCGGTTTCAGCCACTCCAATTGTCGGCACTCCTGGTGAACCGCAGAAAACTCCCGCCGCAGTTCCCGCACCGCCCGTCGAGCAGCAGCCCACCGCGCCAACGCCGGCCGCGTCCACACCCGCCAAGCCTACCGTCGAACCGAAACCTCCCTTGCCCGCTGTTCCGCCGCAGAAGCCCGCGCCGGCGCAACCACCGGTAATTCCGCCACGACCGCCCCGGTATGTCGATGTTCCAAGTGTCCCGCTTCAGCCTCCAGTCACACCACTCCCCGCAGCCGCGCGAGTCGCTGCCCCGCCCCAGGTGGCGCCGCTTCGATCCGCCACAGCGCATGCAACCGCTCAGCAGCGCATTAAATCGGTTTCCGCGATTGAAGACGCCCTCGGCCGGAATTGGCTGAACAAAATCGGCATCGTCCTGATCGTCGTCGGCATAGCTTTTTTCGGCATTCTAGAGTTCCGCCAGCTCACGCCGGTGCTCAAGGATGTCCTGCTCTACGCCGTCTCTTTTGCGTTTCTGGGTGGAGGAATTTTCGTCGAGAAGCGCGATCGTTACCGCGTGCTCGGCTACACCCTGATCGGCGGCGGATGGGCCACGCTTTACTTCACCACCTACGCGTTGAATCACGTAGCCGCCATGCGGGCGGTGCAGTCGGAAGTGCTCGACCTCGTCCTGATGCTTGCCGTGGCCTTCGCCATGGTCGTGCACACGCTGCGTTATCGTTCGCAGTTGGTGACCGGCCTCGCGTTCCTGCTCGGCTACTTCACCGTCACGCTCAGCCAGGACAAGATTTATAGCCTATCCGCAGGCTTGATTCTGGCCATCGGGCTGGTCTCGATCGTCATCCGCATGGGATGGTACGAGCTCGAAATCTTCGGCATCCTCTCAAGTTTCCTCAATCATTTTTATTGGCTCTACCGTCTACTCGGTCCCGAAGGCGCGCAGCATCAAGCCTTCCCGGACTATCACGTCAGCACGCTTCTGCTTTTTTTCTACTGGCTGACCTATCGCATCTCCTACGTCGTCCGCAAGCCGAAGAATCCGTTTAAAGAACACATTTCGACCGCAGCCGCGCTGCTTAACACGCTTCTCCTGCTCGGCGTGTTGAAGTTTCAGTCGGTGCAGCCCGAGCTGGCGTGGATCGCTCTCCTGGTCGTTGGCGCGATGGAATTCAGTTTCGGCCAGCTTCCCATGGTCAAACGCCGTCGCGAGGCGTTTGTGGTCTTGACCGTCCTGGGTGCGGCGCTCATGGTTGCGGCCGTTCCCTTCCACTACTCGGGCAACGACGTAGCCATCCTCTGGCTGATCGGCGCCGAAGTATTCTTGATCGCTGGAGCGGTCGCGAGCGAAGTGGTCTTCCGTCGCCTCGGCCTGATCATCGGGCTGCTGATCGCGTTTCGTTTGTCGCACTTCGATTTCATGCAACTCATGGCGGCCCGCCGCATAAGCGAAAATCTATTGTTGGACGCGGGCGTGATGTTCGGCCTCTGCGCCGTCGTCTTCTACACCAACGCCCTGTTGATCGGGTACCGCTGGCCAAAGTTTTTTCAGGATTCTCCCGACGCTCCGCTGCTCGCTCTCCACTCCTACATCGGCGGATTCGCCGCTGTCTGCTCGGTCTGGGCCCTCTGCTCGAATGATTGGACCGCTCTCGGCTTCGCCGCCACCATGCTGACCATCGCCGCGTTCCAGCGCAAGCTCCGCAACCTGCATCTGGTCGTGCAGTACGCTGGGGTGATTGCCCCGCTCACCATGTTCCGCGTGTTTGCCGTCAACCTCCACACTGAGGTGCTCTTGCCCGCTCACGTCAGCATGCGTCTGCTGACTCTGCCTCTTCTCGCTGCGGCGTTCTACTTGACTGCGTACCTGAACGATCGAAGCGAGAATAGCAGCGGCGACGTCGACCTGACTGTTCTCCGCGGACTATTTTCGGCAGCCGGAACTTTTCTCATCGCAGCGCTCATTTATTTCGAAATCCCCGCGCTCTGGCAGCCGCTCGCTGCAATCGCATTCGCAGTCCTGCTTCTGGAAGCTGGAAATCGCCTGCCATATCGCCCGTTGGCGTGGCACACGCACGCCGTAGCCGCGCTCGCGGTGTTCTTTGCCGTCACGGCCGATCCTCTCGCCGCGTACCGCTGGGGCACCATTCCCGTACACGCGTTCTCTGCTCTGCCGGTGGTGGTTGCCGCCTACTGGATCGCAAAACGCATGCGCGCCGTTCTTCCCGGCGGAGCCGATCTGCGCAATGCCGAGCTACGCAATAATGACTCGCAGCAGGCTCACGTAGCTGCCATCGCCTACACCTGGGTTGCCGCGGGTCTCGTCGTGTGGGGCCTGAATGAAGCGCTGTCCGCAGCCTGGGTGGCCGTCGGCTGGATTATTTTCGCCGTAGCACTCGCCCATTCCACTCGCTGGATTCGCTATCGCCATCTCGCCTGGCAAGCCGACGCCGTCGCGCTTCTCGCCATCGCTCGCACCTACACCTACAACTATGCGTTCGACATAGACTTCTGGCCCCACATCTCGGTGCGCCTGCTGACGGTTGTCATCGTGTCCGCCGGGCTCTACTCCATCTCGCGCAAGCCCATCAAGCTCAACGAATCGTATGCCCGAATCTCGCCGTTCCTCATCAGTGCCGCCGGCACGGCTCTACTCGCCTTGCTGGCGTGGTATGAATCTCCCGCCGGCTGGCTGGCCGCGGTGTGGGCCTCGTTCGCGCTAGTTCTCGTGCTCGTAGATCGCCGCTTCAAGCTCGACGAACTTGGCTGGCAGGCACACGCGCTCGCGGCACTCACCATGCTGCAAAGCGTCACCGTGAATCTTTACGTCACCGATACTTGGCATGGCGTGAGCGTGCGTCTTCTGTCGCTCTCCGTCGTCGCCCTGATCTTTTACGCACTGTCGTATCTGGTCCGTCTGCCGCAGGAGTGGCGCCAGCGCGAGTTCCATCACATTTATTCCTGGGCCGCATCCGCGCTGGTTTCGTTGCTGGCTTGGTACGAACTGCCGGCGCTCAGCGTGGCCGTCGGCTGGGCCGTGTTCGGTTTGCTGCTGTTCGAATACGGATTGGTGCGCCGGATCCGCCAGTTCCGCTTCCAAGCGTACGTGGCGCTCACCGCCGCGTTCGCCCGCATCTTCTTCGTCAATCTCACGGCCGGCGATCCCGGAAACTTCTGGAGCGATCGCACCTATACCGTGCTGCCCATCGCGCTCATCATCTTTTTTGTCTACTCACAATTGGAAACGGACGAAAAGAACGCGCAAGACGACCAGCGCCTGCACTTCGACGAACTCCTTGCCTGCCTCGGAACCGGCAGCATCGTCGCTCTGCTCTATTTCGAATTCACGCATGTCTGGGTGGTGACCGCCTGGGCCGTGGTGGTTTTCATTCTTCTTGGCGTTTCTCTCTGGCTGGAACGGCCAAAGACAGCTCAGCAAATGGATTCGAAAATCGATGGCGCGAAAATCGACAGGCCGAAAATCCTCCGCCGCAAGCCAGACCGCCCGATTTTTCTCTATCAGGCCCTGCTTCTCACCGTCGGCGCCTGCGCCCGCGGCATCGTCCACAATCTTTTCGGTGCCAGCTATTTCACCGCCGGCAACTGGACCGGACGCTACGCCGTCCTCGGCTCGGCCGTGGCCGTACTGTTCCTCTGCCTGCCTTTCGCTTTCAGACTGCGCGATCGCTATCGTGAAAAGCCGCCTGGCGGACGAATCGCCAGTTTGTTCGGCCCTATCATCAAACATCCCGAGCAGATCCTCTTCTTCGCACCGGTCGTCCTGCTGACTATCCTGCTCGCTCTCCAACTACGCGCCGGCATGGTGACCGTGGGCTGGGGCATCGAAGGTTTTCTGATTCTGCTCGGCGCATTCGCCATCAATGAACGAAGTTTCCGCCTGACCGGACTGGTTCTGCTGCTGGCCTGCTTCGTTAAAATCGTTCTCATCGATATGTGGCGACTGGAAGCGCGTGACCGTTACATCACTCTGATCATGGTGGGTGGCGCAATCTTGCTCGCGTCGTTCCTCTACACTCGCTACAGCGAAAAGATTCGGCAATATTTATGAGGCGTTCCGCCGCGTTCCTCGCCGTGCTGTTCGTAGCCCTCGCGGCGCTTTACTACACTCAGCGCCATCAGCGGCCCATCGCGGTTTCCGCCAACGCCGTCATCGACATGGTCGCCGACGTGCAACGCGACCTCACCCGCGCCCCCATGCGCTTCACGCGTCTCTCCGACGACGAAGAAATCGCCATCGGCAACGAACTCGCCC
>Ga0265760_10000354_pt1 | contig 12825 bp, 9 predicted proteins | sample NZIome_2_FD_200831 | JGI IMG/M metagenome (GOLD analysis project Ga0265760, IMG submission 200831) | Metatranscriptome of rhizosphere microbial communities from Maridalen valley, Oslo, Norway - NZI1 (Metagenome Metatranscriptome) | ecosystem: Host-associated > Plants > Roots > Rhizosphere > Soil...
CTTCCGCTTGCCGTTCGAGGTAGCCAGTAGCTACCAATTCGCCTGCACGGCACACGCGAGCGGTCAAATGACGGTGATCGTGGATGAGCAGCCGGACACGCCGTGGCGGCGGCTGGCGTGGAGAACACGAAAAATTTTCAGGATCGTGGCGTAGATGAACAAGATCAAAGAGAGCCTGCCCGCGATGGCTGTCATCGCCCTACTGCTCGCTGCGTGGTGGTTGATCGTCGCCGAAACCCACAGCGTTATTTTTCCCACGCCCTGGCAGGTAGTGACCGGCACGGCCGAGCTGATCAAGGATGGCACGCTATTCATGCACATCGGCGCTTCATTGATGCGCGTCGGCATTGGTTTCTCTCTGGCGGTACTCATCGCCGTGCCGTTGGGCCTGTGGCTGGGGTGGGTCAGGCGCGCCTACTCCACACTCAATCCGCTGTTTCAGATATTGCGGCCGATCTCGCCGATCGCTTGGATTCCCATTGCCATTCTGTGGTTCGGTGTCGGCAATGCCTCGCCGATCTATCTCATCTTTATATCGTCGGTATTTCCCATGATCGTGCAAACGACCGCGGGCGTGCACACCGTCGAGCGCCGCTATCTGCGCGCCGCGCAGAATTTCGGCGTGTCGCGCTACACGCTGTTTCGTCAGGTGGTAATTCCCGCGGTCTTGCCGCAGATCATCGTCGGCATGCGAATCGGACTGGGCGTGGCATGGTTGGTGGTGGTCGCCGCGGAAATGATCGCCCTGCGTTCGGGACTTGGCTATCTCATCATCGATTCGCGCAATGCCGGCAATCGATATGACCTGGTGATCGCCGGAATGATCATCATCGGATTGATTGGATTGATGCTGGATGGCGTGATGCGATTGCTCGAGGGACTGAAATCGGTCAGGTGGCGCTATGCGCACTAAGATCGAAGTGAACAACCTGCGCAAAGCATTTGCGTCGAACGGTGGAGCACTTCAGGTCGTCGAACACGTCAGCCTCACGGTGGGCGACGGCGAGTTCGTTGCAATCGTGGGTCCGTCGGGATGCGGAAAGACGACGTTGATGAACATGGTCGTGGGGTTCTTGCAACCGGACTCGGGGTCGATCCTCATCGATGGAGTGCCGCGCGCCGAACCCAACGCCAAGGGCATCCTCATTTCGCAGCAGGGTTCGATTTTCCCCTGGCTTACCGTGCAGCAGAATCTGATGTTCGGATTGAATGATCATCCGCAGGCCGACAAGAAGGGTGTCGCCGATCACTACGCGGCCATGGTGGGATTGAAGGGCTTTGAGGGCAGCTATCCCCACGAGCTTTCCGGCGGAATGCTCAAACGGGCCGAGCTCGCGCGCGCGTTCGCCGTGAAGCCCGAGATTCTTTACATGGACGAGCCATTCTCGGCGCTCGACGCCCTGACGAACTTGCGTATGCGCAATGAGCTGCTGCGAATCCTGGAAGAAGAGCGGCACACGGTCATGCTGATTACCCATGACGTGGAGGAAGCCATTCACCTCGCCGATCGCATCATGGTGTTGTCGCCGAGACCCACGAGTATCCAGGCGACGTTCAATGTGGATTTACCGCATCCGCGCAGGCTGACCAGTCCCGAAGTGCAGAAATTGCGCGTCGCAATCCTGCATGAGCTCGGCGTCGATCGAAATGCCGGATGAAGGGCCTGCATATTTCTTACGCTCCGGTCGTTCGCAACCGGCGCCTGTGCATGGCTGTTCCGCTGCTCATCGCGTGTTTGTTCGGATGGGCGCCGGGTAGCGCGGAAACACCCGAGATCCTGGTCGAGGCTGACGCGGACGCACTCGCCGCGGGACGGATCAGCAGCAGCGATACGGCACTGTTGCTGAGCGGCGTCGACTCGGCTCAAGCGGGCGGCGTGTCGGGTCTGCCCATGATTCACAGTCTCGGCGACGAGCGGATTCGGATCTTGGTCAATGGCGTACCAGTGGCCGCCGCCTGCCCCATGCACATGAATCCACCGCTGTCCTATCTGGATCCATCCAATGTGGCGCGTATCGAGATCCTCCCAGGCGTGACACCCGTGCGACTGGGCGGCGACAGCATCGCTGGCACCATTCAGGTTGAATCTGCGTCGCCCACTTTTGTTGCGAACGACGATTCAGTTGTACGGGCCGGCCAACTGTCAACTTTCTATCGCAGTAACAGCTCCGCGTACGGCGCCACCGCGGCAGCTTCCCTGGCGAGCAGCGCTCTCAGCCTGTCCTATCAAGGTTCCGCAACTCATGCGGTCGACTACCGCGATGGAATGGGCCAACGCATCAATGCCTCGGGCTTCGAGACATTGAACAGCCAATTCACGGCAGCCTATCGCAGCGGGCAGCATCTCATCGAGGCGCAAGCGTCCTTGCAGCACATTCCCTACCAGGGATTCCCCAACGCGGATATGGATATGCAGGGAAATGTCGCTGCATTTGTCAATGTCCGTTATGCGGGCGATTATCAGTGGGGGGACCTGCACATCAACACCTACTACGACCACGTGCGCCACGAAATGAATGGCAACGCACCGGATCGCTACCCGCCCAGTCTCAGTATCACCGGCTTTGGAGAATTCCCCACTCTTGAGCAGGGACAGGACTTCGGCTACCGCGTCGATGCCAACATCGTTGCCTCAACACGCGACACGGTGCGCATCGGCAACGAATTGCATGCGCAAACGCTGGATGACCGCTGGCCCGGCCCCCCAGCCGGCATGATGTTCGACTACATCAGCCTAAACGGCGCGACGCGCACGCAATGGGGCACTTTCGCCGAATGGGAGCGGCAGTGGAGCGATCGTTGGACCACCCAGTTCGGCGTGCGCAACGATACGGTGCGGATGGATACCGGCCCCGTGCAAGGATATGACGGAATCGACTCAACTGCCGCGACATTCAACGCGCTGCATCGCGGCCGCACCGACGTCAATTTCGATTCGACACTGCTCGTTCGCTATGAACCTGATGACCAGGAAAACTACACCTTGGGTCTGGCGCGCAAGAATCGCTCCCCCAACCTGTACGAACGCTATGCCTGGGGTACGAACACCATAGGGACAGTCACTTGGTTCGGGGATGGCAACGGCTACACCGGCAATCCGAACCTCAAGCCGGAAACAGCCGATACGGTGAGTGTTTCCGGGAATTGGCACGATCGTGATGCGAAGGTGTGGCAATTGCGCGCAACTTCCTACTTCACCATCGTGCAAAACTACATCGGCGTGCTGCCGCTCTGCGGTCCGGCCTGTTCCGGAATGCCGGCCTCGCAATTGTTATTTGCCAATCAGCGGGCGCGCCTGTACGGCGCCGATGTGAACGCAGCCTACACGCTCGCGGATAATCCCGTCAGCGGCGTGTTTCGATTCATAGGCTCAGTCGGCTATGCGCACGGCGAGGACTTGTCCACGCAGAGTCCCCTGTATCACGTGATGCCCTTGCACGGCACCATCGCCATGGAACATGATTTGAAGGGTTGGTCGAGTGCCCTGCAATTCCACACGGTCGACCGCAAGACCGATGTCGATCCAATGCGTCTCGAACCTCCCACGCCCGGTTACTCATTGGTTGACTTACGCACCGCTTACCATTGGCGAAATCTGCGGCTCGACTTTGCCATCACCAACCTATTGGATCGCCAGTATGCGAACCCGCTGGGCGGCACGTGGCAGTCTGCCCTCTACGCGCCAGGGGTTGCCGGCGCCACCTTCCGGCCCCTGCCGGCCGTGGGCAGATCGTTCGACACCGGCTTCACTTTGAGCTTCTGAGTGTCTCAATCATCGCTTGTCGCCGGGGCGGTAGTCCGCCTCGACGTTGCCGACAAGCTGGCTTTCGGTGAACAGCACAGGCTTGGTCTTCATGGCCACGAACAGCGGCGTCTGATCGGCGTAGTGAGGCGACTGCGAATCCAACGTGGCCGAGCCGAACTGGTTGATGCTCTCCGAGGATAGGCCGCCCGCCTTGTCCCAGCTGACGAACATAATAAAGGTGTCCCCCGCCGAAGCGGTCAGGGTGCCATCCGTCTGCGCGACGCCATAGACGGCGCGATAGACGTCGGGGCCGCCGTCTATGGCCAGATCGAGCTTACCCCGGCGAATGCGATTGACTTGGCCCCACTCCGGATCGATGCGGCCAAAGTGGGTCTTCAGCGCCGTGATGGCGTGGCGCAGAGCGTCGATGGGCGGCACGTCCGGGTGGCTGTCCGAATGCGCAGATTCAGTGCCTGTCAGCACCGCCAACGCCGCTGCTCGACTGCCGACATTGGTGCGCCGGTCCCAGCCCTTGAGCAGCGCCTGGGCGGCACCGAGATCGGTGTCGGAACCCGGATCGACCTTGAGCGCCTCAGCGATTCTACGAGCGAAGTCGGAGTGCTCGCTGAAGGCGAGGTCAAATTTGTACGCACGGAACGCCTCGGCCGTGATGGCCGGGTCCGCGCCGAAGGTCTCCTGGGCACGATAGGCCCTGTTGGTCATGTCGGTCTGTATGCCCATCGTGGGGCTGAAGTCTTCGGGTTTCAGCGCGTCCTCAACTCCGGTGGCCTGGAACGGAGTGTTGTTGGAGTTGTACACATAGCCGGACTTGGGATTCCAGATCTGCGGCACGCGATCGAAAGGCAGATAACCCTGCCAGATCAAATCTGAGCGATCGCCGGGTTGGACCTGCGTCCAGTCCCTTCCTTCGGCGCGCACGGGGAACTGGCCGTTGTAGACGTAGCCGATGTTCCCCTTCTCATCGGCGTAGATGTAGTTGATGCTGGGCAGAGCCTGCAGGCGCATCGCGGCCAACCATTCGTCGCGCGTGGCCGCCTTGTTGAGTCGATAGTACTGCAGCGACTGGCGCGCCTCGCCCATGCCGGCGTAGCGCACGGCGAAGGTACCGTGATCGGTCTTGAGCACTGGACCCTGGACCGACCACAAAAGCGGGCGGTGCACGGTCCAGACCAGCGGCCCCCAGATCTTCACGCGAATGGCCGCATCGCCCTTCTCGAAGTTCTTCCACTGGCCGTCCAGCCGGTATTGGTCAGGGTTGGCGGGGTTCACGTCCAGCCGATACACGGTCGACACATTAGGGGCGTTGACGGTGTTGGCCCAGCCCAAATGGGCGTTATGACCGTGCAGCATGAAGGGTGAGCCGGGGAAGAAACCGCCGGCAACATGCCAGCCCTCGCCGGAATCGAGCACCGCCTCGTACCACGCCACGAATCCCGTATACGGCTGGTGCGAATTGACCAACAAGCGCGTGGCGCCATCCGCTGACTTCGAGGCCGCCACCGCGATGCCGTTGGAGCCGATGGGCAGCGGTCCTGTGAGTGTCATGGCCACCTGACTCGCCTTCGGCGCGGGCGCCATGATCTTCGCGAACACATGATCGAGGCCATAGAAGAAAGGCGTGCGAAACACGAACCCGGCGGCCACGTCCTGGCCGCTCATCGGCAACAGGCCGCGCTCGACCTTTTCCGGATGCAGGGCCGCGTAATAATTCACGCCGTCGGCATAAGCCTTCAGCACCGCGCGAGCATCGGCCGGCAGAGCCGTGTCGTATTGCGACGCTACCGTCTCGTGCACCTTGAGCAAGCGCACCAGATAGTCCGTTACCGCCGCCTTGGCGCCCTGGACGCTTGCCAACTGACCGCGCGCGATCAGCGCCGCATCCTGGATGGTGGCGAAATCGTCCTCGGAATGGGCGAAGCCCAATCCGAACGCGACGTCCGGATCGGTTGGGCCGCTGATGTGCGGCACGCCGAAATGGTCGCGCTGGATGCGGGCATGATAGAGAGCCGCCTGAGCGATCAAGGTCGCGCGGGCCGGTGCCGGTGGCTGGCTCAACCGATCGTGAGCGATCACTGCTATCAGGCCGACAAGCACCAGTGCCGCCAGCGCGGCCGCGCCGCTCTTCAGATATCGCATGAGCCGTTTTCTCCTGAAATTATTGGCGGGGCCATAGATTTTTGTTGCGGCCCCGAGATTCGAACGTAACCATCAGTCAGCGGCTCGAACTTATTATCACGTCCGTTCGTTGGCGAACAGATCCCGCGCTGCCGTGTGTCATAGATTAGCGTGCTCGAATGTCGATTCACCCGAGGTAAATCTATGAGAGCTCTTAAATCTCTGATGTTGGTCGCTGCTGCGGGAAGCTGCTTCGCGGCACTTGTCCCGGCAACGGCCCAAGTCAGTGTCAATATTGGCATCGCCCCCGAATGTCCCTACGGATACTATGATGCCGCCCCCTATGGCTGCGCGCCTTCCGGCTACTACGGCCCAGAATGGTTCACTGGAGGCATCTTCGTCGGTGCCGGACCCTGGTTTCACGGCTCAAGCAACTTTCGCGGCCAGGTAAACAACAGCTACCACCCGGAACACGGCTATAAGGGCGCGGTGCCAAACCGAGGCGATAAAGCCGAACCGGCGAAGCGTGTTGACGCCGCCCACTTCAAAGGTAACGAAGAGCGGGATGGACGCGGCCACGCAACCGAGGGCAAACACTGACAACTGGCCAAAACGAGGGGTCCGAATCCGGACCCCTGAAGCTCAAAATTTCCAGGCCAGTCCTCCAAAGAATCCACGACGCGGGCCGAACTGGGGTGCAAAGACACCGACGCCTGTACCGCTGCGGATTTGATAGACCTTATCCGCCACATTGATCACATCGAAACGCACCGTCAGGGGTCCGGATCCCCCAATATCAAAGGCGTGGCTCAAGCCCAAGTTGACCTGGGTGTAGCTCGGCGTGTGATCGCCATTCGGGATAACGTTGCCGTCGGGAAGCGTGAGATCGTCGCGTAGTCCGGTACCGAGTAGCGCATCGACGCTAAAGCGAGTGCCCCACCAGAGGTATGAGACGCCAGCCGAAGCAGAGACGCGCCCTTCGTGATCGAGGTGAATATAGTTACTGGCAATATAGGCGAGCGCCGCCTGATCAAAGTTGAACTGCGCGGACTCCACGTCCTTGCCGTGCGCCGCCTGCCAGGCGCTGTTTAAATAGGCGGCAAAATTATCGACGGTATAGCTCGCGGTGAACTCCACCCCACCGATCAGACCATAGCGGTAATTGAAAGGCGTGAGGATGATCGGCGCGCCGAATTGCCCCTCATCGATCAAGTGCTGCGCCTGCTCGTAGAAGCTATCCACGCCGAGGGTCAAAGTCTTGTCCAACAGCTTCTGCTGCACCCCAAAATCGTAGTAATTCGCACGTTCAGCGATCGGCGCGGTGTCCTGAGTATTGGAGCCCGGTGGCACGGCGGTCGTGCCCGCGAACTGCGTGAAAGTCCCCGCGCCCACGAGTTCAAAGGGCGGCGGAGTGAAGTAGCGCGAATAACCTCCATGCAGCGTCGTGCCCGTAGGAAACTCCCAGACCGCATTGATGCGCGGGCTCAACTGGCCGCCGCTCGAGAACGCACTGTAATGGTCGTAGCGCAGCCCGTAATTGACAGTAAAGGGATCGAGAGGCTTCCATTCATCCTGCAGATAGACGCTCTCGATTTGCTGGGTCTGCGTGCCGTTGCCGACGATCGTGAGCGGGACGATCGAGGTTTGCGCACCCGTCGCATCAATGGGCAACACCTGCGAGGTCGTGTCGCTCTTCGAGCTGTCATGCTGATAGTACAAACCCGCCCGCACGGTATGCGCATCGTTCAATTTATAGGCACCATCCGTTTGCCAACCGATGGCCGTGTCGTCCTTGAAGGCATCCTGAGCGATGCCGTTATACAGCAAGTCGCCGACCAAATCGGGGGCGAAATGCAAGCTCGTATAACGCGCGGAGAGTGAGGTCTGCCAATTGAGCGCACCTTCGGAGTGCTGCCAGGTGACGATCGCGTACTCAGCGAGTTCGTGCTGCCTTTCATTCAAGTTGTCGCTGAGGAAGTCGGTTTGGCCGTTGACGTTAAGGCCCAAGGATGGCTGCAGTCCGCTTTGATTCGGGATCTGAAATTCATCATTCGAAAGGCCCAAGATGAGCGATACGCGATTGCTGGAATCGAGAATGTCCTCGAAATAACCGAACGCATGTCCCTGAGTGGTGTGATCGTGCAGGGGATCCGAACTGCCGTCGGGCGATTCGATACCGAGATTGTCCTGCTTGTAGTCCGCGCTCACATAGTAGGTGTATTGGCCGACGCTACCGCCAAATTCGGCGGACGGCTGATAGGTTCCATGGCTGCCCCCATAGAAGGATATTTCACCGCCCGGCTGCAACAGGCCGCTGTTGGTGCTCAAGTCGATGATGCCTGCGGTTCGAAGACCGTACTCCGCGGGTAAGGCACCGGTGATTAGTTTCAGGGAGGAAATCAGCCACGGACTTAAGGTCTGACTGAAAACGCTGATGCCCTCGGGCAGGATGATGCCGTTCAAGCGGTATTGCAGATCGTTATGATCGGCGCGCACATGGATCTGCCCGAAGGAGTCTTGCACGACGTCCGGGGCCTGCAATAGGACTTGATTCAGCTGGTTGTTCTGGCCTCCGGGGATGGCCGCGATTGCCTCGGCATCAATCGTATAGGTCGACGCGCCCGTTTGGGTCTCGATGCTGCTGCGAGCCTCATTGAGCCGCTGCGCCGTCACTTGGATTTCCGCGAGCGGAACGGAAGCTGAACCGCTCAATGCGGCTGAGGCGTCGGCGTCGGGACTTGCCGCCGAGTCGTCGGTCGCGGCGGCAAATACTGCTGAACTTGAAATAATAAGAATAAGGGCCGTCGCAACAGACGATGCTGTGCGCGCCGTTGAAAACTTAAGCATCAGAATTACTCCGCAAAAGCTGAAAGAAGCGGAACCGCTACCGATTGCTCGGGCAGTTCCAGCTAGCAAGGCTAAGATTTCAGCTTAAGGCGGGCGGACCGCGGCTACGCGGTTGAGGACCCCTGGCGTCGATCGTCGAATTTTGCCGCTCCGCAATGAGTCGCAGAACAAAAACGGCGCGCAGAGGAATGTGAATCGAATGGCTAAAAGCCGGGGTGACTACTTGCGCGAATGCCGGACACAGTGCGCACGGCGCTTGCGTGGTATCGCCCGGCCCGGCGTTGAACCCCGCGACTTCGAGAGCGGAGAAGTGGCTCAGCTCGTGTTCAACAGCACCCTGCTGCGCCAGCAGGAACAGTAGTAACAACCCAAGTGCTTTAAGAAGCTTTGCCATCGCGCAGACAACAGAAGATGAGAATTTGATTCCCGTTCGGGGCGCAAATGCTACCAGGCTTTCTGGCCGCGCGCTAACGCGGGGTCTTCTCACCTCGAAAAGACCTGATTTACTCCGCCTATGAACGTGCGCCGTTTTCGGGTTCACGCGACAGGCTCGCGCAAACCGGCTCCACTGCTGGGGCTGCTCGGCGCTTTCTTGCTTTTCGCGCAGTTGGGCGCTCTCGCCCATACTTACTCGCACGATCGCGCCCGGGGATTTGCGGCGCTACACAGCGCGGAAACTAACTGCGCCGAGTGCCCGAGCTTTGCGCCGCTACCGGGTGGCGCGGCCGAGAGCCACAGCCTATTGCACATCGCCTCTCCCGCGCCGTTTTTTGTACGCGAAGAGATCACGTCGAGTTTTCTCGATTCCTCGCCGATCCTCGCCTTCCGATCGAGTGTTCGCCTTTGACGATTGCGCTGAGGTATTTCAGTACCTCCACGAGGGAAACCACTTCGGCAAGGTTGCTATGGAGCTCAAGGTTCGCGGTTAGAGAGTGAATCCTCGCGCGCGAATGAGTCAACCACTCGGGATTTCAACTCGCGACCGCGGGGCTGGCCGGCCGGGTCAGAACGGTTCTAAGCAGGAGCGACGAGAGGTCCGATCTACTTCCGCCATCGACCCGTTACCGCCGGTCGTCACCCGCAGCTATGCGGCACCTAACCGCCATTCGCTACGGACTCCGTGCCACGATGAGACTGGCGACCAACAGCAATATCGTGACCGGCAGCCAGACATTTCGCTCCCAAGCACTTGGAGTGATCGCGTTCGCGACTACGCCCAGAGCGCTGCACCCAACCGCGACCCAGATTAATTGCCTTGTTCTGTGCTTCCAGGATTCCAGGAGCAGACCAGCTCGAACAAGCACCACGAATGCGAGCGCCAACAAGACAGCTCCTGAAGCTCCCGAAGCAATTCGCAGTTCTCTTGGGAGGGTACCCGGATGACTTCCACCCCAGGCAAGCCCGCCCCAAGGCATACCGGCGGCCAGCGCAAATTGGAATAAAATTACGCACGTGATAAGCGCCGCGTATAGGCGGGCTGCAATAGTGGAATTCATATGCTGCTCACCCAGTGCAGGACCGACGCGGGTGCCCGCATCCATCTGCCGCTCATAGGTAGCTCCAAGTCGACACCTGCTAATAAAAAGAAAGGCCCTGGGTAGGGCCTTTCGGTTCACCTTAAGTGTCGATCACCCGACTTTTTCAGGCGGCCGCTGCGAGCAATTGCCAGTTCCTTGGCATAATGACTGCGTCGATGACGTGGATAACGCCATTGGTTGCAGTGATATCACGCTGCCTCACATGCGCACCGTTCACCTGTATGTCCGCACCCGACACCACGGCCGTCAGGGGGCTTCCCTGAAAAGTCATCACTTCGCCTGACTTTAAGTCCTGCGCCAGCACGTGGCCTGTGATCACATGATAATTCAAGACGGCCTTGAGTTTTGCGGTGTCCTTGAGCAGCGCTTCCAACGCGCCCGAGGGAAGTTTTTGGAAGGCCTCGTCGGTGGGCGCGAAGATCGTGAATGGGCCTCTGCCCTTGAGCGTATCCGTGAGCCCGGCTGCCTTAAGACCTGCAAGTAGCTTGGTAAAATTACCCGCTTCGATCGCCGTATCGACGATGTTCTTCATTGGGACGGCATGTGTGGTGCTGCCTTGTTGATTCGCGGAAGTATTCTTTGACTGTTCCATAGATAATAACCTTAACGTATAGCCCGCAAGAATTTGCTGACCAACTCAGCTCGTATTCGGCTGAGGCGATCACTATGGACCCTATATGGAGCGCGTGCGGGATTCGGTCAATGAAATTGCAAATGGTGCACCAGCACTTGTAATGGACGTGTATGACGCGATGGCGACACAATTGAAATTTTGACAATTGAACGACAAGGAGTAGGCGCGCGGATTGTGCGTTCATTTTCCGCTTTTGTATGAGAGCAGAGTGAAACAAGAGGACCCCTGTACGGGACGCAACGCCGAGGGCGTGCCGATAAAACTCGTTTCGCTATTTTGCGACATCATCATCGAGGAGCTGTCGCCACGCATCATTCCGATGCAGCGCTTTTAAGAATAATCGGTCTCGGCAAGAGACGAAAACTTCATCTCGTCGCCGAATTATTCGCCTCATTTATCGGCGCTCGTCCTAACGGACCGCGAATGGCAGCTTTGTTACAGCCAATTTAAGATGCCGGATGTCTCAAAGTGGCCGTTGGCCGACTGCCGCCGATGCGGATCGGGCCGCGGTCGATGGACGGGTCGGGTCGACTTCGCTGGTCTCGAGCGCCTTGCCTCGCCGGAGTGAAATACTAGCCTCCTAGGTTGATCTTTTGTTCCTTGAGCAACCTGGTGATTGCCGCCTGAACGCAGCGCGAGTTTATCGAGCAGTGTTTCGCGTTCAGCGCTTGCTGTTCGTTCTCCGAACGTTTCCTCCGATTCCGGATTGGGTTTGAACTCCTCTTTGGGGCACTGGCTTGTCCGATGATTTTCTCGTTGCCATTTTTCTTCCTCCCGCATCGGTGATTGCACGCAGGCAGTGAGTAACTTATTGCGAGTTGAAGATGAATTAAACGGGTACATCGGAATCGTCCAATGAACTCGCGTCGCGCGATTGTATTCACGCTGATCGAAATGCTCATCGCGATTGCCTCTTAGAGACTCTTGCGGAGTGTGCTGAACACCACATGGCAGAGCGCTTCGTCCGATCAAACGGATTGCTGCCAGTTCGGACCGCCCTTCCGTCATTTAGAATGACTGGCCGAAAAGGCGCCACCATCTATCCGAGCGGTGCTGCAAATTCAGGGTCTTACGGTCAAGATCCTCATGAGCAATAGCACAAGACTTCGAATCGCACAGATCGCGAAAACTTATGATGCGCAAGTGCTTGATTGAAAAGCGCGCCCGGACGGATTATTCGCGCTGCGCGCTCACCCCTTCGGGGTCGCCCTGCGGGCGATCAACTTCGCCGGACGGCGAAGTTGTCGAACCGTCTTGTTGTCTGTCGGCGGTTCGATTGTGGCTATTCCACAATCAATTGCAATTTTCGGTATTTTGGCCTAAAAAAATTGGCGCGCCCGGACGGATTCGAACCGCCGACCACCTGGTTCGAAGCTCGAGGGGACAGAAAAGTTGGATATTTTGATATTTGCAAGTAGTTGATTCTTAACAACCACGCTCGCGGGATGTCCGTTGCAAATTCACCCCAGAGCACAACAAAGCACCACTGAGTCACGCAAAAGTCCCGCAACCACCTGGCTCTTTTGGACTGGGCCAACCAGATTTGAAAAGCCAGGTGGTCGGGACTTTTGGACGGAATTCGCGGGAGTCAACCACCTGGTTGTTCGCGGCCCAATATGCGAGGGGCGGACAGAGGCAGTTCTTCTCCGCGTTGCTGTCCACGGTGGCCTCAACCAGCATGGCGAACTGTTAGCAGTCAAATCCCTACATGAACGGTTGGATGGTAACCGGGCGCGAGGATTAAAAATCATCTTCGCTACTCACAATAACCACTGGCAAATGGGAATACTCGACAGCTTTCGACGCGTAAAAGCGGTGAAAACCGTCCACTAGCTTGAACTTGTAAGCGGAACCTGCTGGCGATTCCTCGGCTTTGCAAGGAGGCAGCGACGGTCGTCGCCCGTCATTTTGGTATTTGAATGCGC
>Ga0265760_10000355_pt1 | contig 12813 bp, 10 predicted proteins | sample NZIome_2_FD_200831 | JGI IMG/M metagenome (GOLD analysis project Ga0265760, IMG submission 200831) | Metatranscriptome of rhizosphere microbial communities from Maridalen valley, Oslo, Norway - NZI1 (Metagenome Metatranscriptome) | ecosystem: Host-associated > Plants > Roots > Rhizosphere >...
CCGGATTAGTCCGAATCGAATGGCGGTTCTGGCAGGAGCGTGTAGGAGGTTCTCCTGACGTCCCCGCCACTACCCTCTAAGCTTCGAAAGTCCCTATTAGTACTGGCGTTTTACGCATAGATCGTTCGGCAGTGAATAAAACGGAAGCTCAGTTTTGGCCGATTCTGTGTAGTAAACGGTGTAGTGAGCCGCTCTGCCCTTTAGGAGCGGATCGTTTCCACTAGCGTGGAGCTCGCGGGCTTCAGATGCTTATCGGCCCGTTCGCCGACGCGTTCACGTCTACGTACGAGAGCTGCTCTTCGTCGTGCCGGGATGGCGCGGGCACGCCGTGCGGCGAGCGGCGCAGAGGTCGCAGATATCGAGTTCAGCCAGGACGTTGGCGGGGAGGTTGCATTGTTATCTTTTTCGGGCATCAGGATATGCGGCTCTCAACCCATTCACCTAATCCCAAGCGGACCACGAGCCGCGCCATATGGTCACCCGTCCATACCTGCACAGGCAGACGTTTTGCCCCAATCTGTGTTATTCCGCGCCCGAAATCCACCGTGCTCCATCAGGCACTGAATCTCGCAGTGGCAAGGGGTCGAAAAAACCTGAAATCTCGGCGCGAGGTTATCCTGAAATAGTCGGCGATCGCCTTGGGCGCCCCCCGCAGCTTGCGCTTTCGGTCCGCAACCCGCGAAGGAAGGGTATGCGACGGTTTCCGTCGCTATCTTCGATCGCGGCACCGCGTTGACGGAAGATGCATACCACGACTTTCTGCGGTGGGGCTTTACACCCAACTCGGCCAAGAGCACCGCGATCTCACGAAACGACGCCCCGCCGCGGTCCATCCTCACTGCTTCGTTTAGAGCATCTTGTTCCTTGGGTTCAGGAACTAGCGTGTCGCCTGCACGAATGAATCCGAAGGGTGTCGGGCCGCATGTTAACGTCGGCTGAAAGTTGACCCACCTTGGGGTCGGATCGTCGGTTTAAGGATTATTGATTTGGCGGACGTTGACTAGGCGCATGGCGTAACACCGGTCGCAATCCGGCGATACCTGGGTGCACCCCGTAGCGGGGTTCCAACTGTTCTCCGTCCATTCGATTGCGCTCTTACCAGCCACGACCTTACCTCCCTTTGCTTGAAGTCGTCCGCTAGTGTGACATACGTCGGCCCGCAGTGGAAGGGGACAACGTTGCGCTGGGCACGGGGATGTTTTTCGTCGAAGGGCTTCGGATGCCTATTCTGGAGGCTGCAGCCTGAAGAAGCCGCCGGCAGATGATTACCCACTTGAGCTCTTTCCTGCGCTCGCAGGCAAGTCTGTCCCGATGCGCCCAAAAAGTAAACGCGCAAGCTTTTTCGAGGAGCAGCGAACCGCGTCAGCCGTCAAGAGCAAGATCGTCGTCGCCTATTTCCGCCCGTGGGCTAACATCATGAAGGGGCGCAACCGCTCGGGGCGCATTGGTTACTTTGACTTCTTCTGCGGTCCCGGTGTCTATGACGACGGCAGCGAATCGACGCCGGTACAGGTAATGCGGATTGTCCTCGCCGACGGCGGCTTGTGCAAGGCGATGAGGATGCTCTTCGAGGACAAGGACCGCGAAGGCGTCAAGTCTCTGGAGGCGACTCTTGCATCGCTTGACGGTTATGGACGGCTAGAACAGAAACCCAGCTTTTCCCACGGCGAGTCGGCGCGCCGGCAGATCGAGGTAATCTTTCGTAACAAAGCGGTTATTCCCACCTGGATGTTTCTCGATCCTTTTGGATACGTCGGCGTTACGCAAGAGCTCATTCGTGCGATTCTCAAGGATTGGGGCTGCGATGTGCTTTTTTACCTCAACTTTAACCGAATCGTCGGAGCGCTGCGGCATCCCAACCCAAAGATTCGCTCTCACATGGAAGCGCTGTTCGGGCTGCGGGGGTTGCGGAGATGCACAAAGCGCTTGCCTCACGTCCGAAGGAGACGGAGCGCGAGCGCATCGTCATTTCCGGGGCTAAGCGTGCGCTGAGAAGTGTGGGCGGCGAGTACGTTCTACCGTTCGGTTTTAGGACGCAAAGCGGCACACTGGATCACCATCTGGTATTCGCGACGAAGAATCTTGATCCCGCTAAAAAGGTTATGAAGGGAATTATGTCACGCGCCTCGTCGGTCATCGACGTGGACGGGGTAGGAAACTTTGAGTTCGACCCAAAGGCTTCCGAACGTCAATCATCTCTTCTGCGGACGGTCAGGCGACTCGACGGATTGAAGAGTGATCTGCTATCGGCTTTCTCGGGAAGAAAGATCCGCGTTGGCGACGTTTATGAAGAGTACGAAGGAACTCATGACACGCCGTTTACATTTAAGAACTATCAGGATGCGCTACGCGAACTCACTTATGACGCCGAGCGGCTCAAAGTGGAGAAGGGCGGTTTTGTCCTGGCAGAATCAAACGTTCGGCATCGGCACATGCATGAGCTCTACGATCTGACTTTTCCACCCTAAGGTTCTTCCTTCCGCACGCGCGGCCACGGCGCAATTTTCATTCCCCCCCTAGGGAAGCCTCGCGAGCGCCTCATTCAGTTGCGCCGTGACTTGCTCATCCTCTTCGTCGCCGGGCGGTGTGGGCGGCGTCGGACGGTCATGGGGCGAACCGAATTCGTCCCCGGCCGCCGCCAAGTCTTCAGGAAGCAAACCGGGACGGCGCGCGTTCGTCTGCGCGAGGGCGTCCTGAGTCGCACGGATTAGTAGATCGAAACCACGCCCGTGGTGGTCGAGCAGCAATTGATCGCTAGGGCGTTTCGGCATGGGCCCTGAAAGACGCTCGCGCTCGATACGTTCGAGTGAGCGTAAGCGACGTACAACTGTCGCGACGTTGTCGGAGACCAGGGCTGTACGAAGACCAACGGCTAAGTTGGATGCGCTCGCCAGCATCGGGACGACGGCGTTTGGCGGCGCGACCAAGCGCTCTTCGAGCGCCATTGTGCGCTGTAGATTTTGCGCCCAAGCAACAGCCACCCCCGTCATTCCGAGTGCGACCGTTTTCATTGCAACGCGGTTGCAGACATTTTCGAGATGTAGCACTGCATACGCGAGTGCGTCATCGCTGCGGTACGCAAGGTTTTCACGCGCGAACCGGGTGGCTTCGGCGAGCGGATCGAACGGGAGTCCTTCTAAGCCGGTTTCAGCTGCGAGCAATAGGACGCGCAAGACATGATACCGTGCTGGAATTCTGCAGAGGCCGTCGCCGACCGAGAGGACTTGCTGAGCTATCGAGGCTCCCTGGTCTGGTGCGCTTTCAGAGATCCTGCGGTACAGCTCGTTGGACCGGTCCGCGAATACTTGAGTGGGCTGTTCTATCGTCCAGAGCAAGCTCGTAATTCCATGCCGCGGAGGCTAGCCCCCCGCTTCTCCTGTTCTTTCCGAAACGCTTCGACGACGAGTTGGCGAACATTCTCTCGAATGAGCGGACGGGATCGCGACACGACGCCATGAACTGCGGCAAGAAACTCGTCGGGCGCACGCTCGTCTATTTCGGCCGCTAATGCGCGTTCGAGATCGGCGAGAACATCGCGCCGAATCACCGCAAGAAGCAGCTTCGCTGCGAGAAGCTCGTAGAGCGCGTCGAACGTGTCCGTTGCCGACTCACGCTCTATCACGACGCGCGGCTCGTCGAACGACTCCGCCCAGGCATCGTAGACGCGAATCTGCAAACCATCCGAAATCACCATGTAGCGCGCGCGGACGCGCGGGTGCACGGCATAGAACTGCGCCTGCGCGAACGCCTGTTGGTCGAGGGTCCCAGGTCGCTTTACCTCCAGCAGCCAGAACCGTTCCAGGCGATATGTTAGAATGTAGTCGGGGCGGATGGAGGGTTGGCGATCCTTTCGAAACGCAGGCGGTAACGGTTCGTTTTGCTCATATAGGAACCCGGCTATCGTACCACCGGAATATCCGAGCATGCGTAAGAGAGGCGCGACGAATTCTTCCCGGACCCCTTGCTCGTTTAGCGACTCAATGTGAAGTTCGCGCCACCGCCGAACGAAGTCGACCCAAACCGGTTCTTCACTCACGCGCAACCGAGTCTTGAACAGTTGTCATGTCCCGCAAGATTATTGCACGACCCCTTTGGGAACGTGATTGTCGTTGAGGAGCCTCTCGATCTGGGCCGCAGTGTTCGGTGCCGGCAGAATGCGCTCTATCGTGGTGACGTCTTTACCTAGGCCGGAGTAGGACTGCTGTGCGATCGCTCCTTCGTTTCCGAAGATGTCGCTGAACCGTGTTACGCAGGTATAGGGTATACGATCGAGCGGTTGCGCGGTCGGGCTAAGCTGGAAGTCTAGGTTAATGGGATGCTCGGCGCGTGGCGCGATGTCAGGAAGGTTGATCGCATGAGTCGGCATATACGAGACCGTTGCCAAATGCAAGTAAACGGATGTGGCTGGTCCTAATCCTGAATTGACGGCAACGCCGCGGATCGTGACTTCGGGGATGAGCGCCCCGCGTTTTCCGGTACAATCGAGCCGCATGGACACGATGGGCATGAGCGACTGCTCGTGCCGTCGTTGCTCTTCAGCTGAAGCCCGGTCCTCCGGTCTGGTTGGTGTCTGGGTATGATCGCCGCTCATATCAACCGCGGCCGTTGGCGTAGCGGGATTGAGCCCCACATGCGGGATCTCGAGGTATTCCGGTAAGAGCCGCTTCAACTCGCTCGTCAGGGTGTCGAAGTCCGGATAGCATATGGAATCCATCCCTTGGAGGTCCGAGAAGATTCGGCTCGCGTTGCGAGAGTCCACCTGATGTTTGGGGTTTGTCGAATAGAGGATCGCCCATTTGCGCCCCAATGTATAGGCGATCCCGAACTCAACCGCCACGTTCGGATTATGCAGCGTGAAATCAAAAAGTGACAGATCGGCTTCGCGAATCATTTCATCGATCTTGACCAAGAGGTGCTTACCCCGTAGCCGATCTGAGGCAACGATGACATTGGCAATCCCGCCGCAGCCAGCCTCAACAGCCGCGCGAATTTCCGGGATTGCAAAGGGATAGCCGAGGAAGACTTTTTTCATTTCTGTTCGCTTTATCCTAGCCCGTATTCTTCGCTGACGACCGAAGTTGCGCCTATTTAGTAGCTCATAGGTAGCGCTCGATGCGTCTCGTTAACGTAGGGGCTGTTTGCGGACGGCCTAGGGGTGCCGCCTCGCTTTGGCCGATCTCCAGAACGGCGAAGCGCAGATACAAGATGAACATTGCGTGGAAGTCGACGAGCCGATACCCTCCGCGGTGCAGCAGGGCGTGGCCAACGCGATCCCGCAGGCCTTCGGGTGGCCGCAGGAGCGTATGTTTGGTGAACTCCACGAGATCTTCGCCGACCACCGCGTTGATGCGCGGGTGTTCGATCAAGCGAAGTCCAGCATGCTCGACCAGCACGCGATTCTCACCACCGGTGGCTCGGACGTGCGGTATCCCCAGGAGGCGCGCCAATTTGCGCACCAAAGACTCGAAACGCATCACGAGCGAATCCCGCGCCGGGACGCGCATCTCATGGTCGTCGTCGAGAACCGTAAGATACAGACGGAGGCACGGCATCAGAAGGTCGACCAGGTCGTTTGGTTCCTCACCTCCTTCGTCGCTGGCCAGCCACGAGCCGCGCAGAAACGCCTCGACATCGTACAGCGTGAGGCCCGATTTCAGAAACTCTTCGAGCATCATACCGCTAATCTGGGCTGTCAGGGTCCATGCGATGTCGTACTGTTCATCGAACTGCCGATCCGGCGGGTCCTCGGCAATGATGCGCTCGTCCGCGGATACGATGGTATGCGCCAGATTTCTAAACGTACCGACACCTTCTGCCTCTAGCCGCTCGACGTTCGCCCGAACGGCGGAGACTTCGGGGAAGGTCCGGCCGCTTGCGATAGCCGCGAGCGCCCCTGCCGGCCCACGCTCTGCATAGACGGCACGAGCTAACTCGCGGTAGGCATCCTCACTCGCGCCCTCGTCGTCCAGGCCGAAGGTCACAGTCTGATACTCCATGTTGGCGGCGGCCGTACGGTTGCGCTCGATCGTGGCGGAGAGGCGCGCGTCGTCTCCGAGCAACTGATAGATGCGGAGTAGCCGAGTTCCGATCATCTGCACCAGCATCGGATGCTGGTTATATTCTAACTTGGCTTCGAGCGCCCGCGCTTCGGCCTCCAGCCAAGGGGTGTGCTCCTCCCCAAGTCGATCCGCTAGGCGTCGACCCGCCTCCGCCGTGGCCACGATTTCTCCAGGGTCGCCGCCGCGAGCACCCAAGACGATTACCAGAGACGGATCCTGCAACCGTCGCGCCGCACTTTCTTCCAGACGGACGTCTGCCATAACCGAGCGAAATACTCGCGTCTTGGCGTGAACGAATTTCTCGCTGTCAGAGGCGATGAAGCGGATCGCTTCGTCGAGCACCCGGTTTAGGGCGCGCGCTCGACGCGACAGGCGGAAGGCCATCGGATAAAGGTCGACGAGTTCGTTGAAGGCCTCTGCTACATCGCGTGGCGCTCCTTGCACCATCCGGGCGCGTTGCAGCGCGTCTAGAAGAGTTGAGCGTATGACATCGCTGAGTGAACCCCGAGAGTTCAGCTGGTAGCACCAACATTTTGCAGCCGTCCGCGGCAAAGAAAAGCCCCGGTCGATTATGCTCCGCAAGGAGCCTCATTAGGCGGGTAGATATGGAAACGGCAGCCCCGGTGGCGTGACGTAGTAATGCATGTACGGGTCTGATGATGCAGCGAAACTTGAAGTGCGTCGCCCGTGGCCGCGAGCACGTCGGTTCCCGCGAACGAATCCTCGCATGGTAGGCTCATGGCCCGGGGCCGAAAGTCGCAGAGTTTGCATTAGCAAGCTCTGCGACTCGGTACCACCGATGAGCCCCTTCGCCAGTTATCGATGCGTGCGAAGAGACCCGGCTGGATCATATGAGAAGAGTTGATCGAACGTGAGGTTGTGCGAAGGCGTGGCGGTGCACGCCGTATCCTCGCTATTATCGACGGAGTACGAGAAACCCATATTGTACGTCGTGACAAACGTGCAAATAGCATCAGCACCCGACACCGGAGCATACGAGATATCGATGAAGTTTGGTCCAGCACATTCCGTATTGTACGACAACGTAACCACGCCACTGTCGGTATCTGGGGATACCGAAGGCAAGGGGGTTGGTGAGATCGTCCAACAGGCGCTTGACCCCGAGCCAGAAATAGTGGCGCTTCCTGAATTGTAGATCTTAACGCGAGTCGGCACAATGTCTAGAGAGTGAGCGCGTGATGCGCTTGGGCCCGTCGGCGACGAACCTAACGGTGACCCGGCTTGACTGCTGCATCCTGTGACTATAGCGATAGCCCCCACGATCAGAGCAACGAATTCCAACGGTTTGTGAGCTTGCATAATCGGAACTCCTAACTTTGCTGTGCCTGATCAACTTTTCGCCAGGCTAGCCTGATAAGGCTAGCACACAGCGTTCGCACGAAGCAATAGCAAGAGAGAAGAGTTGAGGTTGGTCGCATAGAGAGCGAGGCGGCACTAGTTTGGAGCATCTGGCGTCGCGGTTGGGCGCTGCGTGATCGATTCGGACCGATAGCGTCGTTTGGCGGGACCCGCGGGAAGTTCCGGCAGTCTGCGGATTGATGAGTCGCCGGTGCCTGCGGTGGTGCGCTGGCAGAGGCGCAGGATAGCGATGTCAATAACCTTCATTGTCCTGTTTGACTTCGTTTAAGTTTGACCCCCGGGAGAGCCTAAAGATGGACGGTTCAGAGAACGACAAAAACTTGTGATCATCGGGCCGGGAGCCTGTGAAATTGCTGATGGCGGGGAATTAGGATCTATGGTGCGCGCCATATTTTAATCGAAGGTTGCACCATTACTCCGGCGCCAGATGCGCAGATTGCGATCAAGCTAATGCACGCGCCGGCCCGATCAGCGCCTAAGCGAGAGCCACCGTCGGCGGATGAGGTCTCCCCTACTAGAAGCCCACAGAAGTTCGCAAAAACGCTCTCATTTCGCCATGCGGCTGCATGCTTATTTCCCTTCGGACGGCGATTCCAGGTCAAACGACTTTGTTTTCGCAGGGAGGATGGTCGCTCTAGTCCGAGCGCCCTTCGGTACCTCATCACGTTTCATCTCATTGTCGGATCACCGAACGAATCGCGGGCACTGGGAAGCGAAACGGACGACAAACGCGAATCGGGCGACGCATTGAACCAAGCGCTGCTGACTCTTAAGTCACATGCCGGCAGCATCGACATCGCGACACTGCTGCCAAGCGCGCTGTGGCTAGCTGACGAGATTACGCTTCATTGCCTCGAGAACAAGCCCTTGTCGCGAGTTTACGCCGATTTTTCGATAGACAACCTTTAGATGGTTCAGCACAGTGTTTCGGCTTAGTCCGAGTCTCTCAGCCATTTCATCCGTGGAAAGACCCTCGCACACGAGCTTCATGACCGTGCCTTGCATCTTAGACAGGGCGACCCGATCCGGCTCTGCCGCCGGCGCGACGGCCCCAAGATTTCTGGCTAACCACGATCGTGGATAACGCTCGAGTTTCTCTTCCGCAAGGTGCAACCATCGTGCCTTTTTGGTCGCTCGGGACAAGGCCATTGCGGCCTGTGTTGCGCGTACATCGTAACCGATTCGGTCAAAAGTCCCCCACGCGAGGCGCAGTTGCTCCTCAGCCGCCGCGTCGTCTCCTGAGGCAAGCCTGACGATGCCCGCGGCGTATGCCTCCATGGCTTGCAATCGATCGTCAAAGGCAAAGTGCTGCACGTTACTTCGAAGCTTTCCAAGTTGACTGAAGCGGGCAATATAAAACGGCGCCCGCTTGGGAGCATGGAGTGTGGCAAGCTCCGCAAGCAGTAACAATGCGACACGTTCCTCGCCAGACGTCTCGTCCCACGCGATCCCTTCTGCGAGGTCTTCGGCTGCGGAGAATTCATTCGCCGCCCACTGCCGCTCGCCGACGATTGACGCGAAGTACGACCGATCGAGGTAAAGAATCGCCCGCCAGATCGGACCCGCGTCGATATGTTGCGCCAAGCGCAGGTAACGCAAGCAGCTCAGTTCGTCACCGCTCAGCGCCTGAGACCAGGCGACCCCTTTGAGGGCTTGGAAATGACTCACCGCAAAATCACCGGACCATTGGAAGTCTAAGTCGACCTCCGCTTTGGCCCGCTTCGCGGCTTCAGGAAAAGGCAGTTCCCGCGCTAGACCCGCCAACGTATGAACGGCGGCATACCAGTCCTCGGCGAACTGTTCGCGCTTGTTCCCAATCAAGTTGAGAACCTTCATGACTTTCTCGGCTTGTTCCCGATACCGTTCGCGACGCGCGCAGATGTAGGAAGCCAGGTGTTCGCTACGGATCCTTCCGCCGAGACTGTCATCCGCAAGGCTCTTTCTCTGCCACTCTTCCGCCGCATCAAGATTCCGCTGCTCCAGGTAGTGGCGCGTCATGTGGGCGGCGAGTTCACCCGTCGCGGATCCTACGCGAAATACGTCCTTCGCCTTCACAAAATACTGATCGGCTTCAGCGAAGTCACCAAGTCTCGAGTATCCGGTTCCGAGGTACATAGCTCGGCGGCCCGTTTCGGCCGCCGTCGGCTTTTGGAGTTCGTTTGTCAGAAGAAAAGGAACGACCCGCTTGCTGTCTGTCTTTAATAGGATTCGCGCGCGCAACAACACACCGTCGTTTGCGGGTCGCGCTCCGCCCTCGACCGCCGCATCGTATACTTTTGCGGCGCTGCCGTAATGCGCCGATTGAAAGAGCTGCTGCATCTCCGAAAACCAGTCGCGCGCAGCTCGAGCGTTGCTTCTTGCCATGGTTAAGGAGTATTAGGGTGGCGGGTCCACAGTCCCCGCCACCCCAGGCACTAGGCTTCAACGTCTAGAGGCGGCGATTAATCTGCACGCAGTTCGAATCGTCGCCGGTCATGATTCCACCGGTATCGTCGGTGCAGTCATTGCGGCTCACTCCCTTCGAATGAGCCGCAAGCTTGGCCGCTGGCGACGAAACGGCGGGTAGCGGGCTACCGCCGCCGGCGCAAGCGGAGCAACACAGGACAAACAGAGCACCCAGTAGCGCCATGGAAAGCGTTCTCACAGTTGAACCGTCCTTCTGGGCCAGAAAAGGCCCTAGCTTTTTGAGGCCTGACCGGTTCGAACCATATACTCAAAAAGCCCTGCTCAAGCTGCGGCGCTCGCAGGCGAGTCCGCCTGGGACCGGACTAGTGGGCCTGGGAAGGGTATTTTGCCTGGGCTGCCGCCGGAGCGACCTGCTGCTTGGAACAGCAGCCACCTGGGGGCTCAGTATGTCAAACTAGCTAATTATAGCTACTAGCCAGCGAGCTACAAAATGGACGCGGCCCGCATTAAGAAGAGGGCCGATAAGGCAAAAGCATCCGCGCCCCGGGCCTTACCTCGATGTGTTTAGGTTTTCTTAAAAAAGTGCGTGGAAATGGGCCAGCACGGTTAGCCTTTTTATTCTAGTCTAGCGATGTAGCTCCAGCAGCGGGCCAATTCCGTTCCAGTCTCAGATGGAGACACAAATCAGGAACTCGACAATAAACACAATTTTTTGGAGGACCAAGATGAGCGTAGTTCAGCGAGGCTTTTGTGGTCTAACAATCTGCGCAATTGCTAGCCTACTTGTGGCTTGCGCCACGCCAATGACTTCGACCGCCCCGGGACAACCGGTTCCCGACCAGCGCCTACTTGCCCGGCACGGTTCCCCTAACAGCCCCGAGGCAACGATCGTCGTCAACAACGAAGGGTCGGCCACTACATACCGCGGGCTCTTCACTCAGCCGCCAGCCAGATAGCGACGCCCCGTGCCCGTGAGTGCTCTCGGCGCCGCCCCCTGGCAGCGTTGGCGCAACTTCTGACGGCTACAGCGGCGGTATAGCCACGGATTGCAGCGTATCGTTCGATACGAGCAGTGGGGATGAATTCAACTATAAGCCGAGCGGTGGACTCAAGCGACACCATGGCCGATAGTGCCGTGTAGGGTTCGCCAGGCTACCGTCCCCTGTGCATGATCGCATTTGGGATGATTTGAGCGGGACTCACCCTAGCAGCGACGCAGGCCTTGCGGGGCAGGCGCGGCGACGTCGGACCTTCAAGCGTGCGGCCACGGCACCTGAGGCATGCGATCCGGCGATAGACCTCCGAACGTAATTTGGAACTGTAGAGCGAGGCGGACGTCCAGGGGGCATCGGAACATATACGCGCGCGACGTTCTTGTGACCGCAAGACCTCGCCGATCTGATCTATTCGGGTGGTCGGTCTTCCGGTGCGAGTCTGTCTGCTAAATACTGCGCATGGCTTTGTGGGCGAAGCCGTAGCAACTCTCCGCTGAACCGCTCTGTCCCCTCGCTGCTACTGATTCTAACCTTGCGGCGACGACCTTGCGGCATTTGCGATCGAGAAGGTCGAATTGCGCTCCGCAAATCCGAATGGTGAGCTCACAGAGGCGTGATTGACCCGTGCCAGCCAGGCGGTCCAAGCAACCTTTTACGGGTCCTCCTGGCGCAGGTTTTTGGAGCGGGTGAGGGCCGCTTTTGGGGGGTCACGGCAAATGAACTCTCGCGCGCTGTAGCCAGCACAGGTCGGGCTTAAAATCGTCGGTGTCGGAAGGAAGCAGAGAGGGCACTGAGCAAGCCCCCCCCCCAGCCCTACTTGCCTTCCACGGTGGTTAGCGCGGAAATTGCGGACGTTCGGAATCGTTGTACTACTCATTCTGGCCGCATGGCTAACTCCGGCAAGGCATCCAATTCTAGTCGCAGCGACAACAACTGCAGCCGCGCGGAAGGTCCAAGACCACAAAACGCGCCCGGCGCCTCACCCAACCAAAAGTAAAGCCGACAGGGCAAAGACGGCGTCGCCGAAGTCGAAGCCAAAGCCAAAACCTTCGGCTAGCAACACTGAACGCATGCATCCCATTACCACCCCAGAGCGCTTCGCGCAGGGCTACCTGTTTATAGTGGTGCTGGCATTGATAATCGGGGGCCTTCTGGGTCAGGCTCTACGGTTCGAACTGCAGCGCTTTCCTTCCGATCGCTTTCGACCCGAATGGTTATGGGTTGCCTTCGCGTTGGCCGGCGCGGTTGGGCACGCCGTGTTCGTGGACACAAAATCAGGCGATCTTTGGGAGCCCCTGTTTGACACAACAACCATGTTTTGGCTCGCATTCGCCGCCGCAGCTTTGCTTTATCCAAAGATCAGCGAAGTGACCTTCGGAACATTTGGAATCAAGCTGGGAGCAGCCGTAAGCTCCTTGAGTGATGTCGTAACCGAAGCTCTAACGATCACCGATAAGTGGGCTGGCCTGTTGAACCGAGCGCTTCGGACGTTTCCGGCAAAAGACCCCGACGATCTCGTGCTTGCAGTTTCGGAGTTTCTACGCCTCGCGGCTAAAGATGCGCTAGACTGGTTAGGAAAAGATGGTGAGTTCCGGCGCCTAGCTTATTGGATATTAGACAAAGATACAAAAGAACTTGGTCTTTTCGTCAGCAATGAGATTACTCAGGACAGCGATCCCGCGGTTTACAAATATCGGTTTAAGACTGGAGAGGGGCTCGCCAGCCAAGGCCTTCACTCGGCCCAGCCAATCAATGTCCCGAACGCTTCAAAGGTGCCGGGGTTTGCGGGCATTCCGGACGCCAAGTTTCGCTATATGGGAATGCTTGTGGTGGCGATTCGATTCGGTGACGAGCCTCTAGGAGTCGTGACAGTGGATCGGTTTCTCCAACAAAAATTTCCCGATTCAGGCGTAAAACTCATCGAAGCCCTGGCGGCAATGACGGGTATGCTTCTAGGGGAGCCCACGATAAGA
>Ga0265760_10000356_pt1 | contig 12810 bp, 9 predicted proteins | sample NZIome_2_FD_200831 | JGI IMG/M metagenome (GOLD analysis project Ga0265760, IMG submission 200831) | Metatranscriptome of rhizosphere microbial communities from Maridalen valley, Oslo, Norway - NZI1 (Metagenome Metatranscriptome) | ecosystem: Host-associated > Plants > Roots > Rhizosphere > Soil...
CCGAGATGCTGTAATGCCATTCGGTGCCGGGTTGTGCATTCAAAGGCAGCTTGGCGACGCGCTTGATGAACTCGTCCAGCGTATTGTTGGGATTCAGAAGGTCGGCTTCCATCTGCAATTTATCGACCGCCGTTTGACTGAAAAAACCATACGTAAAGCCGCCGGAGTGCGACATGAGCTCACGCATCGTCACGGGATGGTTTTGATCCTTCATGACCACGTTGCCGTTGGCCTCGGTCGAGTAGACCTTCAATTTGGCGAACTCCGGGATGTATTTCGCCACCGGATCGTTCAACTGCCACTTGCCTTCCTCGAACAGCATCATCATCGCGACGCCGGTGATCGGCTTGCTCATCGAGTAGATGCGGAAAATGCTGTCCTTTTGCATCGGCGCATTGGCCGCGAGGTCGCGTTTGCCCACCGCATCGAATTCCACCACTTTGCCGTGTCGCGAAACCATGGTGACCACGCCGGCCAGACGGCCGTTGTCGACGAGTTCTTTCATGCCGGCGCTCAAGCGAGCGAGGCGCTCCGCCGACATGCCTTCGCTCTCGGCGCTGGCCGTGGGCAGATCATGTACCGCCGCCATTGCCGGCGACACGGAGAGGACGGCCAAAGAGGCGATGGCCAATAGACGCGGAAGATGCATGCGAGGACTCCCTGTTGGATGTTATTCGGCAAACCCGGCGCACAGTGTATTCCAACACGGAATACTCGCACAGGCTCCTAGGCGCGCTCCAGCATCCAGTTCGACATGAGGTCGAACAGCGCGGCGCGCGAGGCCTCGTCCTCGTTATGGACTTCGTGAAGAAGGTTTGGGTAGGTTACGAGCTGCTTGTCGCGGGAACCGAGAGTGTCGATAAGCGCTCGTGAACCGCTGATCGGGCAAACCTTGTCCGCTTCGCCGTGTACCGCCAGCCAGGGCAAGGTGATCTTGGGGGCGTTTGCGCGGCTGGCGCGGCAGGCCCGCGCGAAACCATAGAGCAGCCTTAAGCTCGCGGTGCGCGGCACCAGCGGATCGTTCATGTGCCGGCGTTGTTCCTCCACGACTTGCGTGAGCGCGGCACCATCTATTCCTAAACTGATTCGCAGACGCGGCGCGAGCGCGGCCGCCATCCGCAGAAGGGCGCCTGCGGCACCGTCCAATTTCGGCATGGCATCGAGCGCGCAACCGGTTGTAATGAATCCCCGAGCCCACTCAAGGTCCCCGGCGGCCAGCAGGACCACGACCGATCCCATGCTGTGCCCCCAAACAAACAGCGGCAGCTCCGGGAATCGTTGCCGCACGTTCGCACCGATCAACTTCAAGTCGGCGGCGAAGTCTGCGAAATCGCCTATGTGCGTGCGCGTGCCGGGGCTTTGCCCGTGACCACGCTGGTCATAGACGAAGCAGCCAATATTCTTGCGCGCCAGCGCCTCGGCCGCGTGCCGGTAGCGGGCGCCATGTTCGGCGATTCCATGCACGATGATAAGACCGGCCTTCGCGCCGCGCGGCACCACCTCAAAGCCGGGGAAGCGCGTCCCGATCATGGACTGATTTCCCCCACGGCATTGGCTTGCGCCTGGGTGAGCAGCCAGATCCCCGCTAAAACCAGAACAGTTCCCGCCACAATCCACGCCGTAAACGGCTCACCGAGCAGGATGACCGCCATCAGGATGGTCGATACCGGGCCAATGGTACCGGCCTGCGCCGTCAGCGCGGCGCCGATCCGCTCGATGGCCATCATGACCATCACCACGGGCGCAAAGGTACAGAGCGTTGCGTTGAGAACGGAGAGCCATAACACGGCGGCGGGCACTGACATGCTGCTGATCGGCCGCAGCAACAGGAATTGAACGATACAAATCAGGCAGGCCACCGTGGTAGCCAATCCGGTCAGCCGCAGCGCGCCAAGCCTCTTAACTTCCTCGCCGCTGTACGATAGATAGATGGCGTAGCTCACGGCACTGCCGAAAACCAGCGCTGCACCCAGCGGCACGTCCGTACCCTGCAGAGACATCTCGCGGCCGAATACGCACAGCACGCCGCAATAGCTGACGGCCAGCGCGAGAATCTGCGGGCGCGTCACTTTCTTGTGCAGCAAGAAGGCGCCCAAGGCCAGTACCAATGTAGGGTTGAGATACAAAATCAGCCGTTCCAAACTCGCACTGATATAGCGCAAGCCGACGAAATCGAGAAAACTCGACAGATAGTAGCCGCAAAATCCCAGGCCAAGCACGGTCCGCGCATCGCGCCACGTCAGCGCGGGCTTGCCTCGTCCAGCCCACCATGCCAGCAATACGAACATGGGCAGCGCGAACAGCATTCTGTACATGATGAGCGTGACCGCGTCGACGCCGTAGCGATAGGCCAATTTGACGATGATGGCCTTGCCGGAAAAGCCGATCGCGCCGAGACCGGCCAGCATCAGGCCGCGCCGTCGCGTACTGGCGAGGATCTCGGTGGTGGGGGACAGCGCGCTCACGAAGCCGATTCTACGGAGTCGCAGACACGCGGTTAGGCTTTTATCGGGCTTCGCGCAGTTATCAAGCCTCGCGCAGCCGAAACAGCTTGCTTTGCGTGCGATCGATGTCCGCTTCGCCTTGATTCTGCATGCGCTCGTTGTCATCGCGCACGAACTTCTCGATGTCGGCGGCCGGTACCGCGGCGCTGCGAAAGAAGCCTTGGTACTGATCGCAGCCCATGCGCCGCAGGATGCCCAGCTGTTCCTCTGACTCCACGCCTTCCGCGATTACCTTCAAGCGCAGTCCGTGGGCCAGCGATATGATTGCACGCACGATGGAGGCGTCAGCGGCGTTCGATGCCACATCGCTGATGAAACTTCGATCGATCTTGAGCTTGTCGATGGGAAAACGTTGCAGGTAGCTCATGGATGAATATCCCGTGCCGAAGTCGTCGATTGCAACCACCACACCGAGCTCGCTAAGCTCCTCGAGCAATGCCACCGAGGTCTCTGCATTGCTCATCAAGGTGGCTTCGGTCAATTCAATTTCCAAGTAGGTCGCATCCAGGGAGTGCTCCTGAAGCGCCGTGTGGATCTTCTTGACGAAATTAGCCTGCCGGAACTGCAGCGGCGAAACATTGACCGCGACCCGCAGAAATGGCATCTGCCGCTGCTGCCAAGCGCGCGCCTGCCGGCATGCCTCGCGTATTACCCAGTCGCCGATCTCGAGAATGAGGCCGCTTTCCTCGGCGATGGGAATGAATTCGCCGGGCAAAATCGCCCCGCGTGTCGGATGCTGCCAGCGGATCAATGCCTCCACGCTGCGCATCTCACCGGTGGCAATGTCGATCTTGGGCTGATAGTGCAAGGAAAGCTGGCCCAGCGCGAGCGCGCCGCGAAGTTCAGCCTCGATTTCCAAGCGCTCGCGTGAGAAGCCCATGACGCTGGCGTCGAAGAATCGGAAGGTCTTGCGGCCGCTGCGTTTGGCGAAGTACATCGCTTCATCGGCGCGTGCCAACAGCTCCTCGGCGCCGGTGCCGTCGTTCGGGTAGCGGGCGATCCCAATGCTGGGACTGACATGCAGCTCCATGCCCGTGAGTTGATAGGGCTGCGACAGGGCCGACATCCATCGCGCGATGAGTCCTTCTATTTCCTCCACCGAACTCACGTTTCGCAGCAGCAACAGGAATTCATCGCCGCCCGCACGAGCGACCGTATCGCTCGAGCGCACCATCGACAGCAGCCGTGCGGTAACTTGCTTGAGCAGCGCATCGCCCGCGCCGTGACCCAGCGAATCGTTGATGATTTTGAAGCGGTCTAAATCGAATACGCATACCGCGAAGGACTGGCGGTCGTAGACAGCATGATTGAGACGCTCGACGAACAGCACCCGATTGGCAATTCCCGTCAGCGCATCGTGCGTCGCCTGGCGCTTCAGTTCGAGATTCGCATTGGCGAGCGACCGGTCCCGTTCCTTGAGCATGTGAACCGAGTCGCGAAGCTGTTGGCGCCTGTCATGCAGCCGAAGGCGCAGCACCCGGCCGAGTACTCCCAGCAATATGCATCGGCCCAGCGTGGCCACAAAGCATAACCAGACCAGGCCGCGCACTAGGGGGGTGTCTTGAGGGATGGATATCCTTGCATCGATCGACGACATCACCAGCGCCGCCGCGACGGCCACGCTGAGCCAAGCGATGGCAGATTGCTTCTTCGAGAGGCCCAGGCTGGCGCAGCCGAACACGATGAACAGAACCGTGAAGAAGTAAAACGCCATCTGCGGCACCAGCGCGGCGAATGCCAGCTGAATGGAACTCGCAGCGATGGCCTCTGCCAGGGCAAAATCGCCGGTGTCGCGCCGCCGTTTGCCGCTCCGCGCCCGCAGCAGCAGAACTATCGAACTGTCGATGAGCCCGATCGCGGTATAGGCCAAAGGAATGGTGGAGCCGATGGTGCCGGCGACCGCGAATCCGGCCAGCAAGAGGCCATCGATGAGATAGCTGGCTGCGACAGCCAGGATCATTTTAGTGCCGAGGCTGCTTTCCGACACTAGCTTGGCGGGTCTCATGGCCCGCGATAATCCCGCGCCGCTTAGAGTTTTACCGCGACATAGTTCAATAAATTCAAGCCCTAAGGCTCAATTTGGGTCGGAAAATTCAGGATTCTCGACGAACTCGCGGTCAGTCAGGCTCTTTAGAAACTCCAACAGATCCGCGCGCTCCGTCGGCAAGAGCGTAAAAGGGCGGACGCGGGAATCCTGCAGCGGGCTCTTGTGACCGCCGCGCGCGTAGTGATCCAGCACCGCATCCAGGTCAGGCAAACTGCCGTCGTGCATGTAGGGCGCCGTGAGTGCCACATTGCGCAAGGTGGGAACCTTGAATTTGCCCATGTCGGCGGCGCGATGCGTGACCTCAATCAAGCCGCGGTCGCTCGAGGGGTAAGCACCGCGCCCGTCGAGATCATAAAGGCCGGTGTTGGCGTAGAGCGCGCGCGCGCGGGTGTGGTCCTCGTAGACAATCGCCCCGGTGAAATTGATGCCCGAATGGCACTGGGCACAGCCGACTCGAGTGGAGTAAAAAAGCGCCATGCCGCGTTTCGCGGACGGTGACAGAGCGCTTTGGTCATCGTCAAAGACGTAGCGGTCGAACGGCGAGCGGCCGGAAATGAGGGTTCGCTCAAATGAAGCGATCGCCGCGATGATGTGATCCATCGAGAGCGGCCTCGGCTGGCCCGGAAACGCCGCCGCAAATTGTGCGCGGTAGTTTGCGTCGGCAGACAAGGCAGTCACGGCGGCAGCTCCGTCTCGCTTGAGACCCATCTCCACGGGATGCTCATTGAACAGCGGCTGGCGCATCTGCGATTCGAGTGAGCGGACTTTGTCGCTGCCCCAGGTAAAGGCGGGATTGTAGGCGACGTTGGTGAGACTCAAAGCGCTGCGCCTCACGCTCTGGCCGGTGGCGCCCTGGGCGTGCGCTCGGCCGTCGGTGAAGGCTATTTCAGGCCGATGACAGCTCGCGCACGAATATCGGCCGGATGACGAGAGGCGGGTTTCGAAGAACAGCCGCCGACCTAACGCGACCTTCGCGGCCGACAGTGGGTTGTCGAGAGGAACCGCGGGTCGCGGGAATCCCCGGGGCAATTGCCACTCGTAGTTTGCCGCGGAAATGCCCTCGGCGGTGTCGGCGGCGGCGGCATTGATCGCCGCACACGCCGCCAGAGCAAGGAAGAAATCGCGAATTAATGCAGTCCCGGTCTCCAGCCTTGAGCTGCGCCGATGGCCAGCGAGGCGGTTTGCGCGGCTACACTCGAGCGCTCATTCATCCACTTGGTAAAGGCCTCGACGTCCGCCGATGACAAGCCTTGAGAGTCTTGCCGGCGCGCGTCGGCCCAGTGGTGCATGGCGACCATCAACTCGTCGGCAAGCGGCCGTGAAGTGCCGAACAAGGCCATGTAGGCACCCTTTGCCTCCTCGATCTGATTCAAACCCAAATACGCTTCGCCGCGATACTCGATCGCGTCGGGATAATTGGGATTGATTTCAAGCGCCTTGGCATAGGAGGACAGGGCATCCTCGTAATTGCCCAAATGACGGTTGGCAAAACCTAAGTAGTTCCAGGCCTCGTACATCTTCGGATCGGCGCCGACGGCGTCAATGAAAGAGGTCAGCGCATCATGGTAGGCCTTCTGCGCCTTGTCGTGTGCTTTCGCGACCTTTTCCGGCGTCGATGCTTTGGCTGCATCCGCGTCACACTCTTGCGCTTTCTTGATATTGCGGACGCCGGTGCTGTAGGCGTTTTTGGCGGCGTCCACTCCGCTGCGCGGCGTGGCCGTTACCATTCCCGAGGACCCCGAGGAACTGCCGTGCGCAAGTGCCGCGCCGGCGGTTGCTACGTTTAAGGCGGCGATGAATCCCAACATACCGAGAAAGCTTCGCATAACGACCTCCAGTTTCCTTGGGCTCAAATTGCCCTTTACCGGTTGAGTACCTGTGCGCTGTGAGTACCTGTGCGCTCCGAGTAAGTTTAACGATATTTCTATTCTGTGCTATTGCGGCCCCATAAGTTCAGCAGCGGGATGGGGCAGGGCCTGTATTTTTTCGGGGGTGACATCGGCCTTGTAGGCATTGCCAAAATGGCTGCGCACATAGTTGACCACATCCGCGATCTGCGCATCGCTCAGGTGCGGTGGCCCTGCATTCATTCCATGGCCGGCCGGGTATCCAAATGGCGGCATGCCGTTGCGCCCATCCAGCACGGTCAAAGCCACATACGCCCACGACGCAAGTTTTTTATTCGCGGCGAGTTTGGGATAAGAGCCGGCTCCCACAGCGCCCTGGCCCCCCGGCATGTGGCATCCCTGGCAGATGTGCTCATAGATCTGTTCGCCGTTGAGCGAGCCTATGGTCGCTCGCGAGGTAAACATGGGGCTGTCGGCATAAGCGCCCAACATCAGGAGCAGCAAGGCTGCGCCCAGTGCGACGCTCCTCATGCGCTTTCTCCTTGCGCGACCGCACGCTGGTGGAGCCGGCCGATGGCATCGAGCGCCGAGGTGACGGCTCCTTCCTGCCATCCGCCAATAAACGAGGCGTGTTCTCCCGCGAGCGCTATGCGCCCATCGATCTGGCACAAGTCGTCGTAGTGTTTGGCCCGCGTCGCGGTGGTCCACTGGCCGAAACACCCCATCGTAAAGGGGACGCGATGCCAAGCCACGGCAACCCCGTTCTCGAATTCCTGGTGGTATTGCGGGTGGATTTGGCTGCCGTAGTCGACCACTTTTTGCACGCGCTCCGGCGGGGTCATCGCCGTAAATTCCATCGCCCGCAATCCCCAAACATAGGCTCCCAGCAGCACGCCCTTGCCGCCGCTTTGAAAACCCGTGTTGGGGTAGCCGATATTCATGATCGGCAAGTCGGTATAGGTAATGCCGCCAAAGATATTTTCGTCCTGCTCCCAGAAGCGGCGCTTGAATTGCAACCCCGCCTTGATTGCCGGGGCATAGGGAACCGCGGAAATCGCGGCTCCCATGCTTTGGCCGACATTCATGGGGATCTGCGCCAGAATCGGCAGGGGAATGGTGCACAAGCACCAGTCGGCCCGAGCGGTCTGCGGGGCTCCGGGATTTTGTACGTCGATGAACGTGACGCTGACGCCGCGATCATCCTGGCGGATGTCGGTTACCTTGGCGTTATAGCGAATCAGCGGCCCTAACTCTTTGCCGAACGCCTCGCCGATGCGGCCCATGCCGCCCGCGGGTTGAAACAGCGCCGTCTGCATATCAAAGGTATCGCCGTTGGCCACGCCCGACCACAGGCCCGAATCGAGGATGTCGTGCAGCGCGATGGGCCTTGAAGGAATAGGCCTGGCGCTCAAGCCGCCGCCGGGTTTTTTTTCATAACCGCGCCGATCGCTGCTCGCGTCGCTTGATACGTAGCTGTAATCGCTGTCGAGCGCTCCCCAGTGGCGCAGCGACTCGAGCAGCATTTCCTGGTCTTGCTTGGTGACCGAGGCATCCAGCGAGTTCTGCCGCGTCGCTTTGGCCAGGAGCTCGGCGACGTGTCCCTGATAATCGGCTTTGACCTCGCGGAAGCGCTGCGGCTTGCCGCCAAATGCGCCGCTGCTGTGCAAATACGCGTTGTAGTTGACCTGGAAGAACGGCTCCAGGGGAATCTTCAGGAGCTTGGTGTAATGCATCATGCCGTGATGATGATACGGAATTCGCCACGGGCCGGGATTGATGTACAAATCCTTGTCGAATTCGCACTGCTGGGTGTGGCCGCCAAGCTCCGTGTAGCGGTCGCCGCCGCGCAGGGTCCAGTTGCGACCGCCCGCTCTGGCGTTGTATTCGAGCACTTGAACCTTGTAGCCCGCGTTGCGCAGCTCGTACGCGGCGGTCAGGCCCGCCATGCCGGCGCCAAGAATCAGCACCGAGGCGCCGCGCGGCGCGCCCTGTAAATCGATTGGACCCTGATAGGGCGACTCGGCCGCGAACCCGAGGCTGCTCATCGCCTGGTACATCGCGGTGGCGCCTGCGGTGGCGCCGATCATGCGCAACAGTTGGCGCCGGCTTAGTGAACCCGAACCTTCCCCATTTTCCATAGCGTCCCCGTCAAGGCGCCGTTTCCCCGCGCTCAATAGTACATGAGCGCGCATGCCGCGCATCAATCGTGACCCGGTTCTTAAATGGATCGGTTGAACTGCCGCCGATATTGCGAGTCTTATATAATGGCGACGTCACTTTATTATCGGCCTGGAAACCACGGGTGCTCTCATGCAAAAGCTCAACAAGATCCGTTCATTCTCCCTCGCACTGTGCGCGAGCGTTGCGATTGTCGCGAGCGCTCCCGCATCCGCGCAGCATTTCGGCGGCGGCCACTTTGGCGGCTGGCACGGCGGCTACGGTGGATGGCATGGCGGCTATGGCTGGCGAGGCGGCTTTTGGGGGCCGTGGGGCTGGGGCTGGGGCGGCTTGGGGTTAGGTCTTTATTTCGCAACGCTGCCTTATTATTACTCGACCTATTGGTGGGACGGCGTTCCTTACTATTACGCCGATAACACCTATTACCGCTGGAATGCCGGTGTGGGTCAGTATGAAACGGTCGCCCCGCCTGCAGGCCTGCAGAATCAGGGTGGTGCACAAGGGGCAGCCCCGTCGGAACTCATTGCCTACCCGAAGAATGGTCAGACCCAGGAACAGTCGGGCAAGGACAAATTCGAGTGTCATCAGTGGGCGGTTGGCCAAACCGGCTTTGATCCCACGCAGCCCGGGGGCGGGACGGCACCCGGCAATCGATCCAACTACCTTCGGGCTCAAGCTGCGTGCCTAGAAGGACGCGGCTACAGCGTCAAATAAGCCCTCAAATAACCCGTTTGCCTTCATTGGCGACCCTTGAGGCCTGATCCAAGGCCTTGAGGGGTTGACGCGCGCCTTTTCGCACGCCTTTTTTCGACAGACGGCCCACTGTCGTGGCAAAATGCCCGGCTTTTGACCCGGCCCCTTGAGGCCTCCTTTTAAGCAACCTTTACGGAATTTTCGCTATGGCCCGCACTACCCCCCTTTCCGATATCCGCAATATCGGCATCATCGCCCACGTCGACGCAGGCAAGACCACGACGACGGAGCGCATCCTGTATTACACGGGGCGTAAGCACACCATCATCGACATTCACGATACGAAGGATCTGAAAACCTCGACGACCACCGATTATTTGGAGCAGGAACAGAAGCGCGGCATCACCATTCAAAGCGCCGCCGTGTCGGCCTTCTGGCGCGACAAGAAAATCAATTTGATCGACACGCCGGGACACGTCGATTTCACGATTGAAGTAAATCGATCGCTGCGCGTGCTTGACGGGGCGGTGGTGGTGTTTGACGGCGTCGCGGGCGTCGAACCGCAATCGGAAACCAATTGGCGTCTCGCCGACAACTACGACGTGCCGCGTATTTGTTACGTGAACAAAATGGATCGCAGCGGCGCCAACTTTTTGCGCTGCGTCGACATGATCAAAAAGCGTCTGGGCGCAAGGCCGCTGCCGGTGCAGCTCCCGATCGGATCGGAAGACAACTTCAAGGGCATGATCGACCTGGTGGAAATGAAGGCGCTGGTGTGGGATTCCGACGACAAGGATGCCCAGTGGCAGGTGCTGGAGGTGACCGCGGACCTGGCCGATAAATTGCACATCACTGTGCCGAGCGACCGGCAGCTGCTGGCGGACGTCAACAAATATCGCACTGAATTGGTCGATACCTGTCTCGAGCAGGACGATGAGGCGATGGAAGCCTTTCTCACGCACGGAACCGTGCCGTCCGGCGACACTCTGCGCGCCTGTTTGCGCAAGGGAACGCTGAATTCGGCCTTTACGCCCGTGCTCTGCGGCTCTTCATACAAGAATAAGGGCGTGCAGCAGGTGCTGGACGCGGTGGTGGATTACCTGCCGGCCCCGACCGACGTGGCGTCGATCAAGACCGTCGATGCGGATGGTCATCCGATCGGCGAGCGCAAGACCTCGGACGATGAGCCGTTCTCGGCGTTGGCTTTTAAAGTCATCAACGATATTTACGGGGCGCTCACCTTTATCCGCGTTTACTCGGGCGTTCTGACGAAGGGCGCCTCGGTCATGAACTCGACCCGCGGCAAGCGCGAGAAAATCGGACGCATGGTTGAAATGTTCGCCAAGGAAGCCAATCCGGTTGAAGAAGCGCGTGCCGGCGACATCATCGCCTTGGTCTCGTTGGCGGATACGGAGACCGGCGACACGCTGTGTGACGCGGCGAATGAGGTAGTGCTCGAGCGCATGCGGTTCCCAGAACCGGTCATCAGCGTGTCGGTCAAGGCCAAGGTGAAAGCGGAACAGGAAAAGTTCGGCAGCGCCTTGGGGAAGATGGTGCGCGCCGATCCTTCGCTGCATCTGGAAACTGACCGTGAAACCGGGCAAACCATTTTGCGCGGCATGGGTGAGTTGCACCTGGAGGTTACGCTCGATCGCATGCGCACCGAGTTTGGCGTCGAAGGGGTCATGGGCGAACCGCAGGTTGCATACCGCGAAACCATTACCAAGAAGATCACCGAACAATATATTCACAAGAAGCAGACCGGCGGTTCCGGCCAGTTCGCCGAGGTGTGGATCGTTTTCGAGCCGCTGGAACGCAGCACCGGCTTCCAATTCGTCGACGAGACCGTCGGCGGTTCGGTACCGCGCGAGTTCGTGCCCTCGGTTGAGAAGGGTCTGAAGGTACAAAAGGAAGATGGCGTCCTCGCACATTATCCAACGGTGGATTTCAAGGCGACCCTGATCGATGGCAGCTTCCACGACGTCGACTCGAATGCGATGACCTTTGAAATCGCGGCCAAGGCTGCGTTCCGCGAAGGAATCCGCAAAGCGGCTACCATACTGCTCGAGCCGGTCATGAAGGTGGAAACCGTGACGCCCGGAGATTATCTCGGCGATGTCATCGGCGACATCAATCGCCGGCGCGGCTCCGTGCAGGACCAGTTGGAACGCGGCACCAATATCGCCGTGGTTGCGATCGTGCCGCTCTCGGAGATGTTCGGCTACATCGGACAGTTGCGCGGCATGACCAGCGGCCGCGCGTCGTACACGATGGAGTTCTCGCACTACGAGCCGGTTCCCCGCAACGTCGCGGACGAAGTCATCGCCGAGGTGGCGAAGGCCAAGGCAGCCTTGACCGCCTAAGCGTGCTGGAGCGCGGATGGCCGGTACCACGGACCCTGTAGACTAGGGTCCGTGAGCGGTCCAAAAGCTACCGACAAGTCAGGTTTAACCACAGCGGCTGCGATGGCAAGCGATGAAGGCAGCAACCGCCTGAATACCAAGGCGGCGGGCATCATTGGTCTCGCGGTCATGTGCAGCCGGCTGCTCGGACTGCTGCGCGAGCAGATTTTCGCGGCGCTGTTTGGCGGCGGCATGGCGATGGACGCCTTCACCGCGGCATTCCGCATTCCCAACCTCCTGCGCGATTTGTTTGCCGAGGGCGCGCTGTCCATGGCCTTCGTGACGACCTTCAGCAAGACCATCGCGCGCGGCGGCGATGAGGATGCGTGGCGGCTCGCGAACAAAGTGGCGACGATGACGGCCTCGCTCCTCGGTGTGCTATGCGTCGTCGGCATGGTGTTTTCCGCTCAGTTGGTGGCGCTGCTCGCACCCGGGTTCGATCCCGAAAAAGCTGCGTTGACCGCACATCTGACGCGCATCATGTTCCCTTTCATTCTGCTGGTGTCGCTCGCGGCATTGGTGATGGGAATGCTGAACGCCAAGAATCGGTTCGGCATGCCGGCCATGGCGTCGAGTTTTTTCAACATCGGGTCCATCGTCGGCGGCGTCGCCTTGGGATTTTGGATTGATCCGCACTTCGGTCCCCGCGCGCTGGTCGGGCTGGCCTTTGCCACCCTCATCGGCGGCGGCCTGCAGCTGGCCGTGCAGTTGCCTTCGCTCGCGCGGCTCGGCTATCGCTTCCGTCCGGATATCCATTGGCGCGATCCGGGAATAAGAGCCATATTGTTGCTGATGGGGCCGGCCGTGATTGCGGCCAGCACCACCCAGATCAATGTCCTGGTCAATTCCATGTTCGCATCGACGTTGGGCGATGGCGCAATTTTTTGGTTGGCCATTGCGTTCCGATTGATGCAGCTGCCTCTGGGCCTGTTTGGCGTCGCCTTGGGAACGGTGACGCTGCCGCTGCTATCGCGCCTGGTGGTAGCCGGCAAAACGCAGGAATTTCGCAGTGAATTGGCGCGTGCGATCCGCTGGGGGCTGCTGCTCACGCTGCCCTCGATGCTGGGACTCATGCTGCTGGCGGAGCCGATTATTTCGGTGCTGTATCAGCATGGGAAATTCAATGCTGAGCAAGCGGC
>Ga0265760_10000357_pt1 | contig 12802 bp, 14 predicted proteins | sample NZIome_2_FD_200831 | JGI IMG/M metagenome (GOLD analysis project Ga0265760, IMG submission 200831) | Metatranscriptome of rhizosphere microbial communities from Maridalen valley, Oslo, Norway - NZI1 (Metagenome Metatranscriptome) | ecosystem: Host-associated > Plants > Roots > Rhizosphere >...
CGCGCTGCAAAAGCCGCTCCGCATCAGAAAAGCGGCCCTGTATTTCGAGATTGAACGCCGCCAGATTCAAGAGCAGCGGATGCTCGAGGCCGTCTGCCAGCGCCTGCTCCGCCAAGGCCGCGGCTTCCGCATGCGCGCCGCGCGTTGCGGCCGCGTGGATTGCGGTCAAGGTTGTCTGATCGGCCTCGGGATTGCGTGTCATCGCGCGGCTCACGAGCCGGCCAGCCACCCGCTCAAGCCGACATCTGGGCGCTGGTAACTAGTGCCGGGCTGGTAATTAGTGCACGCCTTGTGAATTGATAGTGCCGTGCTGCATCTGGTTCACGAGTTCCTGATTGGCGGTAATCGAACGCAGAATGTCCTCGGGCGTGCCGCACGACTTCTGCTCGAAGCGGCTTCCAATTGCGGTTTGGTAGCGGCAGTAAACCGTTACACCGCCTCTTCTTCCCTCCGCCTTGTAGCCCGCCGATCGAAGCGTTTTCGCTTGGTCGGGCGTTAATCCTTCCGGGGAGGTAGCCGTTTTCGCCGTTGCGGCGGCATCTTTTGCTTTATCGGCTGCTGCGGCCTTATCCGCTGCCGCTTTATCCGCCGTCGCGGCGGGCGGTGTCGGGTCGGTCGGAGTCGGGTCGGTCGCTAAGGCCAGCGATCCCACACCCATGGACAAGGAGACCAATAATACTTTTGTAAGACTCATTTAATTACCTCGGATCTATTGGCGAAGGTTTTAGGGCACCGCATCGGAGAAGTCAATGCTGGCCAAAATGGCAAAATTGAGCGGGCGCCAGGGCCGCCACTTGCAGATAGGGGTCCGGTTGCCCCGGACGCACGCAAGTCACGATCGAAAAAAGTAAGGACTACAAACTATCGACTTGCCGGTCGGGAATGAGCCCCGCATGGAATGCTCATTCGAGCTGCCGGCGCGATCGGATGCACCCGACTGCAACATTAAGAAACCGTCATTTAAGGGCCTTCTGTTGGCGGCCGCCGGCGCCCGCTGTCGCCTCATTGAAACAGGCATCAGCTTAGATATTTGGGTAATAATGAGCCCGTTGGCCGGGTCTTTTACATGAGCAGCAATTCCGCTGCGTTCCAAAATCCGAGGAATCAAAAAATGCAGATCAATAAAATGTCGAGCGCCGCCATGGCTGCTGCCGCTGCCATGCTGTTCACTTCCGCAATCAGCACCACTGCATTTGCAGCGGATGCCGCCACCGTGAAGTGTCAGGGCGTCAATTCCTGTAAGGGCACCTCCGAGTGCAAGTCCGCGAAGAACAGCTGCAAGGGTATGAACAGCTGCAAGGGTCAGGGCTTCGTGTCCATGACGAAGGATGCCTGCGCCGCTGCCAAGGCAAAGGCGAAGAGCTAAGAGCTGAAGCATTTTGATTTGGGGGCCGGGCTTCACCGCCCGGCCCTATTCTGATGAAACTTTCCGGCTTCGGCCTTGGCCTGCGAACCCCCCACTATGAGGCCATTCTAAACGAGCCTCATGCGATCGATTGGCTCGAAGTCATCACTGAAAACTATCTGATCCCGGGCGGCAAGCCGCTAAACTTTCTCGATCGCATCCGCGAACGATTTCCGTTGGTAATGCATGGCGTCTCGCTCTCGATCGGGAGTACTGACCCGATCGATTTCGAATACTTGCGCGCGGTGCGCAGCTTGGCTGCGCGAATCGAACCGCATTGGATTTCCGATCATCTGTGCTGGACCGGCGTCGAAGGACGCAATTTGCACGATTTGCTGCCGCTGCCCTACACCGAAGAAGCGTTGGCCTCGGTGGTTGCGCGCGTGAGTCAGGTGCAGGATGCCTTGGGCAGGCAGATCTTGTTGGAGAATGTCTCCAGCTATCTCAGCTTTCACGCGGACGAGATGAGCGAGTGGGAGTTCTTGCGCGAGGTTGCCGCGCGCGCCGACTGCAACATCCTGCTCGACATCAACAATATCTTCGTCAGCAGCGTCAATCACGGCTTCGATCCGGTGAAATACCTGCAGGCCATGTCGAAATCGCGCGTGCGTCAGTTTCATCTTGCCGGGCACAGCAATATGGGCGGCCACTTGATCGATACACATGACCATCCCATCGTCGAACCGGTTTGGGATTTATACCGCCAAGCGCTCACGATCTTTGGCGAGGTACCGACCATGATCGAGCGCGACGACAACATTCCGGAATTGGGCGAGCTGGTCGCGGAACTTGACGTGGCGCGAACCATAGCTGCCCGGCACTCGCGGCAGGCGGCCTGACTTGAATATTCCACTGCGCAAGCTGCAGGTGGATATGCAGCGGCATCTTTTGGGCGAGGAAAGCGCCGTGACGGCCGCCATCGTGGATGCGCCGCCCCTGGCTGCGGCGGATCGATTGGCGATTTATCGCAATGCCTACCAGGTGCGCCTCGTGGATGCCTTGCACGAAACCTATCCGGTTCTGCATGGACTGCTCGGCGATGAGGCCTGGGTTGAATTAGGTTATGCCTACGTTGCGGCGCACCCTTCTCTGTTCCGCTCGATTCGCTGGTACGGACGCGAACTGGCGGAGCATCTCGCGACCTTCACCCCTTATAGCGAGGCGCCGATTCTCTCCGAGGTCGCGCTGCTCGAATGGACATTGGCGGAGGTTTTCGACGCAAGCGATGCCTTATCCTTGCCGCGCAGCGCGCTATCCGCCGTTGAACCTGCGGCGTGGGCCTCCCTCAGGCTCGAGTTTCATCCCTCGCTGCGCCGCTTGGCTTTCAGCTGGAACACTGCGGCCGTTTGGAAGGCGATGAACCAAGATGAAACGCCGCCGCGACCGGAATCGGCGCCTGCGCCGGTCCCGTGGCTGCTGTGGCGGCAAAATTTGCAAAACTATTTTCGCTCGATGACTGCGGTGGAGTCTGCGGCCCTCGATTCGGCGCTGCGCGGCCGCAATTTCGCGCAACTTTGCGAGGACATAAGCACCTTGCTCGCGCCAGAAGAAGTTCCCGCCACCGCCGCAAGCCTGTTGGGCGCTTGGGCGGACAGCGGAATTGTCGTCAAGGTCAGCAGCTTGGGTCCCGAAGCCTCACAGTAGACTCCCGCCCTCCCCGAGCATTTCCTTGCGCAATAGCGGGATGGGCGGCCCCCCATAGGACAGGAATTTGTCGTGAAATTCGTGCCAGTGGGTGTGATCTTCCGGGCTGGCCGGCGCGGCGCCGCTTGCGCCCTTGGCAAGCCAGTCAGCGCGCAGCTTGCGGATCATCAATTTGCCCAGCGTGTAGTTCAGATACGCCGGATCGTAGGTGCCGCGTGCCGCCTGCTGCCGTGCGTTGCCAGGATCCTGAAAGGCTTGCTCGCGGAACATCTTTTCCGACTGCGCGACGGTCATGCCGTGCGTATGCAATCCGATCGCCGACAGTAGGCGCACATCGCGCAGCAGCGCCTCGCTCAGCTGACCGATATGCCTTTCCGGATCGCCTTTGGCCAGGCCCATTTCAACCATCATTTCTTCGCAGTAATGTGCCCAACCTTCGGCGAAGGCATAACCCACCCACAGCCCTTCGAGCTTGTCGGGGTTTGTGTTCGAATGCAGGAATTGCAGAAAGTGCCCCGGCCAGACCTCGTGTACCGAGGTAAATAGCAACGTGGCTTCACCGGGAATATAGGCGGCCTGCTCTGCCTTGCTCCACTTCGGATCCGGCGGCGCGATGTTATAGACGGACACCACGCCCTTGTCGTAGGGACCGGCGGTATTGATGAAGGCGGCGTTGGATCGATTATACGGCGGCGCTTCCGCCACCAAGGCTTCGTCATTGGTGGGTATTGACACTACGTTGTTCTGGACGATGAACTCCTTGAGCATCTTGAGTTGACTGCGCGCTTCCTCGACGGGTCCGCCTTTCGGTTTGTTCGCCGCCATCTTTGCCACGCATTGCGCCAGAGACGCCTTCGGCGCGTAGCTGCTGCACTCTGATTTCAGGGCCGCCGTGTTGCGGTCGAGATCGGCGCGGCCCGCGGCCTCGATCTCCTCGACCGGTAGATCCACTTGCTCGGTCTGCTTTACCATTTGCGCAAACAATTCCGGACCCAAGGCATACCTGTCGCTGGCGTTCTTGCGCTCGCCCACGAGGTAGTCCTTGAGGCCGGTCATCGCCTGCGCCGCCGCCGCATCTGCGTCTTTCAGCTGTTTTTGCAGATCGGCGTCGGACACCGCGGCGAACACGGCCGCAACATTTTTCGTATAGAAATCGGCGAGACCGCCGAATTCATCGATCCCCAGCTCGACGTAAGTCTTAGGTATGGGCGATTTGAGATTTTCCTTGATCGAGGCGGCGATCTTCGGGATTCCCTGCGCGTACTTGATGTACGCCTTCATGCGCACTTCGAGCGGCGCGTAGTTTCGGCTCAAATAGATATCGGGGTCGATCTGATCCAGATACCAGCCCGGGTTGGTGAAGGGGAACTGAGTCTTTTCAATCCAGAAAAGGTCCTTGTCGACCACGGCCAGCAAGTATTCGCGGTCGAAGCGCTCGCGCGGCTGCAAGGTGCCGGCGTCGACCGCCGCGATCTGGTCGCGCGCATCATGCAGGCGCGCGATCTCGCGTTTGAGACCGTGCGCGCTCATATCCGGCAGCTGACCGTCGAATTCATGGCGCCCTGAATGCACGGCAAACGCGGGTTGCGCCAGCATGTAATTCTCGACGAATGCGTTTGCAAGCTTGAGCCACGCTTGGCTCGCCGGCGAGGGTCCCTTGGGCGCAGGTTGAGGCGGCACCGATTGTCCGCAGCCGGACACAACTAACAACAGGGCGCCCGACAATGCGGCTCCCATGGCGAGAGACTTCCACATGACAGCTACCCCTTTGATTTTTGGTCTAGAAAGCAAAACTTAGGGCGATGGGCTAGTAGTCGTACTTTCCGCCCCGTTCCAGCGCGCGTTTATAGGCGTCGCGCGCGTGAATCCGCTCGAGAAAGGCGCTCGATTTCGCGCGGCTGCTATTCAGTCCGGCCCGTTGCACGGCGATTTCCAAAGGAAAACTCATTTGCACGTCGGCGGCCGTGAATTGCTCTCCGGCAAACCAGGTGTGCGAATTCAGCTCGGCCTCGATGAAGTCAAAATGGCGCTTCAAGTTCGGCGCAATAAAGGCATTGGTCACGGTCCCGGCGATGCGCCGAGAGATCGCACTGACGGGCCAAGGCGCGGGATTCGCGGCAACACGATCGAACACGAGTTTGAGAAGCAGCGGCGTCATCGCAGAGCCTTCCGCGTAGTGCAGCCAGTAGGTATAGCGCAGACGCTGCGCCGTGCCGGCAGGAGGCATCAGGCGTCCATCACCGTATTTTCCCACCAGGTATTCGATGATGGCGCCGGACTCGGCGACGGTAATATCGCCATCGACAATCACCGGCGACTTTCCCAGCGGGTGAACCGCCAGCAACGCGGGCGGCGCCAGCATGGTCTTGGCGTCGCGTTCGTAGCGCTTCACCTCATAGGGTACACCCAGTTCTTCGAGCAGCCACAACACGCGCTGCGACCGGGAGTTGTTAAGATGATGAACCACGACCATCCGGCAATTGTATCCCCTGAGAGCCTGTCCGAATACTCGGACAGGCTCCTAAGGATTACCCGGCGCGAACCAATCAGCCTTGGACAAGAGAAACTCAGGCATGGCTTCGCATCGCGCCGCCACGGCGCCCAACGCGGGGTACACCACGGTATCCCGGTTGATCCCCAACGCATCGCTCAAATAAGTGTAAACGCAGGTGGCGGTGATATCGGCCTGAGTGATTCGATTGCCGATCAGCCACTCGTCACCGCGCACCTGGCAGAGCCGGTCGAGTTCCCCCAGTGCTGCATGCGTTTGGGCATGGCAGCGCTCGACCCAGGGCCGATAGCGTTTCTCAGGCGGGCGAAATGCCGTTTCGTAGACTTGCGTCACCCCCTTCTCCGCGCCGCCAATGGCTATAGCGATAATGCGCAACGCTTCGCGCCGAAGCTCGCCCGAGCTGGGCAGCAACCGACGATCCGGACCCGCCGCTTCATCGAGGAAATCCAATATTGCCGCTGATTCGATCAGCGTGTCGCCGTCCGGCTGCACCAGGACGGGAACTCGTCCCAGGGGATTGAACTGACGAATCAGCTCGAAATCCTTGCCCACCGACCAGTTGCGATGCTCAAAAGGCACGCTTAGCAAATTCATACTGACGGCGACACGCCGCACGAACGGCGAATCGAACATGCCGATGAGTATCATTAGTGACCGCCCTTAACCCGCAAACCGACCGCGGCGAGAGCCTCCGCCAGTTCAGCTTCGATGCGCGCAGCTTCGCTGCGCTTGATGTATTGCAAATGCATAGTCGGTCCCGTGAGCACTTCGATGCCTCGTTTCAACACGCTCCCCGCTGCGCGAATACCTGCCTTGTGCTGATCGAAACGCTGCGCCGGGCTGTACTTGCTCATGCCGACGTAAACGCCATACGATCCATCGCGATCGCTGAAATCCAACAGCACCAAGTAGACATTCGATCGCCCCTTGGCCGAGGATTCGAACTTCAGCGAGGTTTCGTAGACCGCGGGCAGCCAGTCGATATAGCGCATCGGCAGCCACTCCGGAATGGAGGCCGCCGCGCTTGCCCATAGCTCATCGAGCGCGCCTTCAATGTTAATCGACCCTGCTCCGCGCATCCATAGCTCATGAATGCAATGAGCGCCGTTCAGGCCGTCGGCAGCGGCGAACGCGCGCTTCAGCCGCAGGGTGATGTCGGGCTGCGCCAGTTCCTTGAGCGGACGGCTGGCAGGCGGAGTTTTAGCGTCGATGCGCAATCTTTACGCATTATAGGCAGGCTGGGACGGCCTAGGCTTCATGGAATTCGATGCGCGTCAGCGTTCATCCAGCGAATCTCTCCTCTGCACGGTTCGAGCAGGCGCCTTATGCCGCCCGAGGCGAGCGCCATAGTCCGCAGCAGCGCAAATGCCCGTATTTGCGCATCGGGGAATGCTTCCTGCAGGCGCACAGCGGCGGCGAGCAGAGTTCGCCCTTTGCTGATCACATCGTCCACAATAACGACGCCCAGTGGAGGAAAATTGAGAGGCTGCAGTCGAAACGAATCGTAGTGCCGTGCGACGCTGGGCCGACAACCTTTCGCGGCCGTCGCCGATTTGCACACCGTGGAGATTCTCTGCAGTCCGGGCCATGTCGAGCTGCCGACGCCTTCCTGAACGAGGGCGCGCGCAAGCTCCGCCGCAACCCAGGTGCCTCCCACCTTGGGCGCGCTGCGGGGCACGGGGACGAGCACGTCACCGGAGCGGAAAAAGCCGGCGAGCACAGAGGCCGGTTCGATCTGTTGGCGTACACGCGCGGCGTACTTCCTCAAAAAGCGCGCATCGCCCTCCTTCAGCAATGCCCGCAGCAGCCGAGATCGGCCGCACATCGCGCTGTCGCCGGTGGGTGAATAGACGTAGCAAGAGGCGAAGCAGATGCGCTCGATCATAGTGAAAGATCGAGGCCTTTCTCTGGTGTGCGCTTGGTCGAAGTGGGAGCCGGGTCGGATTGCTCCCGCTCCCGCCCTCTCCCCCGCGCCTCCTGATACCGGCGCCCCGGTGCAGACTCCTTGGCCGTGGCTTCGGGACTTTCTTGCGCGCCCTGCCCGTAGCGTTCCTTCCACCTCAAGGCAGACTCCATTGCGATGTCTCGCGAGCTTCCCGAGTCAACCTTGTCGTAGCGTTCCTTCCACCTCAAGGCAGATTCCATTGCGATGTCTCGCGAGCTTCCCGAGTCAACCTTGTCGTAGCGCTCCTTCCACCTCAAGGCAGACTCCATTGCGATGTCGCGCGAGCTCCCCGAGTCAACCTTGTCGTAGCGTTCCTTCCACCTCAAGGCAGATTCCATTGCGATGTCTCGCGAGCTCTTCGCCTCCTGCCCGTACTTAGCCGCCCACCTGAGCGCAGACTCCTTCGCCAGGTCTTGGGGCCTTTTTGACCGGGCCTCCTCCTGCGGCCGTCGAGACCGAACCCGCCTCTGCGCGGACTCATTTTGCAGCGCTTCGCGGCTCTTTGGCTGTACCTCCCTCGCCCGTCGGTGCTCAAACCCCTTCTGAATGGACTCCTTTGCGGGCCGTTCGGGGCTTTTTGGCTCCGCTTGCTCCTGCGCCTGCCAATACCGAAACCAGCGCAGGGCAAACTCCTTTGCCTTGTCTGCGAGGCCTTTTGGCGCGGCAACGGATTGCTCGCGTTGTGCCGCATGCTGAATCCTTGCCTCGAGCCTCGCCTGGTACTGCGCACGGATGCGTTCCGCGACCACGCTGTGATATCCGTGCCGTTCCATTTCGAATGCGGCATGCGGAATGTGCGGGTTAGGTTCGCGGTCGATGCCCTGGGCCTTGAGCGTGCGATGGTCGATGCGTGCGTTGATATGCTCTTGTTCCAGCGCGGTATTAGCGGCCATCGCCCACTGTTCGCGTACACGGAGCAACTCGCCGACGGCCGGCCCGAGGCCGGCCTGCCGCCGGTGTGTATCGCTCCATTCGAGGGAGGTCTTGGCGCCCAATCCCGTGGGCGTCACCTCGCGTGTGGTTGCGAGCAGATGCGCGTGGAAATTGCGGGGATCGCTGCCAGGATAATCTCGCGGCGCATGAATGGCGATGTCCAGCGCGAATCGATAGCGCTCGACCAGCTCGCGGGAAAATCCTGCGACTAAATTGATGCGCGCTTGCGGCGACAGTTCCGCCGGCAAGGCGACCAGATACTCGCGCGCGACGCGGGCACCGCTTCGCACCTCGGCGTTCTCTGCGGAATTCCACAAAGTGTTGCGGTCCTTCGCCCACGACATCTCTGCGGCCGCGAATTCATTTGGCAGCATGATTTCTTTATGCAGGACACCCTGACGGCCGGAATGATCGTAGGTTCTCCCGCTCCTCTCGTCGTGGATGCGCTCACCTGCGCGGTACGCGGCCAAGCTCACGGCGCTGCTGCCGTTCGCGCGCCCAAAGTTCTTCAGGTTGAGAAAATAGATCGCCACTTGCTAGAGCACGCGCATCAAGGCGAAGAATTCCGGCTCCAGCGCGTAGCCGGCGGCGAAGGCGCTGAAAGCCTGCCGTACGAGCGTCAGCGAAATGGCTTGCGCTTCGAGGGCATCGCTCGGCATGAAGCCGCCCGGCTCGCAGTGCAACTCCTCGTCGCTGAATACCGCTGCGCAGCGCGGACAGTGATTGGCCCAACGGGACTCGGACGAAACATCGCCGCAGATTTGACGAAAATCCGAGGAACGATCGAGCAGAAGCCGGCATACCGCGTGCGGTAGTCCGGCGACATGAAAAATGAAGGCATTTGCGTCCACCTTCTGCCACTCACCGTCATCCAAGATTTCATGATTTGGCGGCAGGCTTAAGGCAAGAACGCGGCAGGGCTCGCCGCACTGCGTGCATCGCACCTGCATCTCTGCGATGAAATAGCTCGATGAGCGGAGGTTGGCATCGGATAGCTGCATCGCTAGTGCCTCATGAGATTGACCTTCCACCAGGTAGCGGAAGATGCGGTTTTCAGATACCCGCTTAAATCAGGCAGCTGCTCGAGCTCAGATGCCAGGACCGCGGTTTCGGTGACATGATGATCGGAGACGCTGCGCGAGCGGCGTGCGCCGCGGCTAAAGAAGGCGGATTCGCGATCCCTGCCGCGCGAAATTTGTCTTCTCACCACCTCCCGCTCGCCGATCAGTCGCGAGGCAAATTGAGATGTACCGCCATTTTCGCTGGCTGAACAGCGGAGAATTAGCGTATTCCCGCAATTCTCGATGATTGCCTGGGCGTCGCCCGCGTACGTGCTGGATACTTGTGCGAGCGTCTGAAATCCTACGACACATCGGCCGCCAAATTTCCGCAGCCGTGCCAGCGCGTCTTTCAAGCCGTGAATCTCGCCCAACGCATCGAGTTCATCGACGACAAACCACAACCGCTGATCCTGCCCCTCGGGCTGGCTCATGGCCTCGAAGATGGCGAGGTGCATCCAGGTGGCGATCATCGAGCGTAGTGCGGCGATTTGGCCGGCGCGGTAGGGAATGAACAGCATGCTCGAATGAGCGGGATTCTTGACCCATTGGCGCACGGAAAAGAGCGTCGCGCGTTGGTTCTGCACGTATTCGTATGCGGCCATCGCGGAGCCCGCGACCGAACGAATCGAGCCAAACATCCTGGCATTGTCAGGATCAAGAAAGGGTTGCGCGGGAGTCCCCGCGACGACCGGACGAAGTTCCTCCGCCGAGGCAACCATGAGCAGGCGCCACAAATCGTCGGCGTTGGCGTTGCCGCTAAAACGGCAGCGGCGAATGATCGCGGCCAGAAAGGTGCGGGCGTAGCCGCGCCACTCCTGCGCGGAAGCATCGTCGCAATTCGGGATCAATCCGTTCGCCAACTGATCGACATCGAAACTGTTTTCAATTTCCGCAAACAGATCCCACTTTACCGACTGCACTTCGAACGGGTTGAGAACGATGTCCCCGCGGTAGCGATTGTAGAAGCGCTCCAGATATCCTGCGTCAGGATCAGCAAATACCGCCCGATCGCCGCGCGCAATTGCGGACCCCAGCAATTCCCGAATCGCGGTGCTCTTACCGGTGCCAGTGGAGCCGACCAGCTTGAAATGCTTGCATTCATCCCCCGGCGGAATTGCGACGCCCGCCAGCGTGACCAATTCCGAGCGCGACCTCCTGCCGCGCGCACTGCGGCGTTGCAGCGGCGACCCATCGGCGATCAACACGCCGCGCTTGTGAAACTCGCGGCCGCTCCGGTGGACGCCGCGCGTAAAGAGCCGCAGCCCCAACGCGACACTCAAGGTGAGCACGGCGGTCAGCACCACGGGATTCATAAAATCAATACCCTTCGATCACGAAGTAGTCGGCCTTGTCGCCATAAGTAGGCGCCTGGCGATCCACGCGGACACAAAGGCGCCGAGCATCGCCGCAGCGGCGCCAATCGATGCGACCGCCTTGCTGCTCGAGCCTAGCGATATTTGCCGCAAGCTCGTCGCGTCGCGCGCGCAAAGTGGCAATTTCGGCGGCTGATGGCAGCACACAACGTGCAATTCCGATAGGAACCAGAGTGCAGAGGAGTGCGGCCGCGAGACTCCAGGCCGCGCCGCCCAGCGCAGCGGCACCCCTGATCTTTTCGAGCGCGCGGGTGGCGCGCGTCGCTTCCGCGGTCAACGCCTGCAATTCCTCCACGAGCGTCCGCCGGATCTCGTCGCGAACCACGCCGTCGAGGTCTTGCGTGTGGGCGCGCAACCTCTCCAACTGACCTTCGGCTAATTTCTGGTGGGCTTGCGCGCTCTCCATGAGCAGGCCCACTTTCATCGTCGCATCGTCGAGGGTGGCGGTGCGGTCAGTCATGCGTTGTCCTTCATGCTCTTTTGCGCTCCGGTTGATACCAGATTTCCTTGATGAATCGCTCGTGACGCTCGACGCCGAATTGAATGACGATATCGACCAGCAGATAGAGCAGGCTCTTGATGTCGCTGCGCGCCAGCTCACGGCCGCCTTGATTCTGTTTGACCAACAACATCAATTGTTCGAACGCCAGTTCGGCGCTGGTAGCGTGCACGCTGGTGATCGATCCGGGATGGCCGGAATTTACATTGCGTAGGTAGTCGAACGCTTCTTCGGCGCGCAATTCTGCCAATAGAATCCGATCGGGCTTCATCCGCAGGCAGGATTCCAAGAGTTGCTTGGGCGTGACACGTGCCGTGCCTTGATCATCCTTTGAATAAAACAGGCGCACATGGTTAGGATGCCGATCCAGCACCAGTTCCTTCGCGTCCTCGATGGTTACGAGCCTCTCGTCGCTCGGGATCTCGCGAATCAAGGCTTTGGTCCATGTGGTCTTGCCGGAGCCGGTCGGCCCGGAGACCACGATGTTCTTGCGGCTGCACACCGCAAGGCGCATGAACGCCTCGAAATCGCCACCTTGCAGCAGCACAAGGAGTTCCTGTTCGACGGCGTCGAGCGTTTTCCCCGCAGGCGTGGCACGCCGGAAAATCCCGCGGCTTGCCAACTCCTCGATGCTCCAGACCTTTTCCGCAGGCCGGCGGATGGCAATGGCCACACAGCCCGCTGTAGTTGCAGGCGGCATGACGATCTGCACTCGTTCTCCCGTGGGGAGCGACGCCGACAGCAGCGGCGAGGTCGAATCGATCCGCTGCTGGGTGGAATTGGCAATCAACTTTGCCAACCGGCTGCACCAGTCAAAGTCGGCAAACCCCAATGCTTCGCGGCGCCAGCCGGCCGATGTCTCCAAAAATGCTTCGTGCGGCTGATTAATGCACAGCTCCATCACATCGTCGCGCAGATACGGCCGCAATGCGCGCAGCGTCAATCCGAGCGCGGACGAGTCGACATGCTCACTAGTGGCCGGCGGCGAGGGACTTGAGTTCATAAACGGACCTGAAATCCAAGTCGCGGGCGACAAGCACCTGTATTCGATCGCCTTGATGCTTCACAACGGTCGGCGGGATGTTGATCGTGCCTTTCAATACCTCCGTCATGACATCCTGCGTCGCGGACGGGTTGACAATAACCGTGCCGCTGCTACCGCGGCTGGACTGAACGGCCGCTTGTATGGCTCCGTCGATCACCGAGACCAATATGGCGGCGCCAAAGCGCTCCCAGAAATGGCGATCGACGTTCCCGGGAAGACCCGCGCGGCCCAGCTCGTCCGCTCCCGGCGATGCCAGCGGCACGATGACACCCGTGGGGGTGCGTGCCTCGTTCCACAGGACGAAGACTCGCGCCGCGCCTTGTTGTACCTGGCCGCGAGTCTCGCCGACGAGCTTGGTGCCGCGCTCCAACAGCACAACTTCGCC
>Ga0265760_10000358_pt1 | contig 12795 bp, 12 predicted proteins | sample NZIome_2_FD_200831 | JGI IMG/M metagenome (GOLD analysis project Ga0265760, IMG submission 200831) | Metatranscriptome of rhizosphere microbial communities from Maridalen valley, Oslo, Norway - NZI1 (Metagenome Metatranscriptome) | ecosystem: Host-associated > Plants > Roots > Rhizosphere >...
GAATGTCTCCGCCCTTCTGCTCATTCGCACCTCGTCTCAAGCGCTGGTTATGCGCCGCCGTTCACTTGCGGGCATGATACTTGTTTATGGCGTGATAGCGCTGCGCGCTCGGAAACTGGACCGCGCCGCGCAGACTGCGGCAGGGACAACCAGATAACCCGCCGCAACGGTCAAAACAAGCGGTGGCCCCAGCCCCGCCTTCGCAGCGAATATATGCGCACGGCAACAGCCACCGCGGTCGGACCTAAGCCCGCCCCAAGCGCCACATTCAGAAAAGCTCATCGACATCGCAAGCCCCCGTCGATTCTTTTTGCCTATCACAGCGATCTAATAAATCAATTAGCCGTGTCGTGGGGTGGCCATAGAATCACCGCGCCATCTATCGTTGCCTTCGTTCGAGGAGAACCACGTGAAGAAGAAGTTTTTGGCGGTGTCGCTGGTCGCGTGTGCCGTCGCTGCGTCACCTTTGATATCAACAGTTGCTGTCAGTGCTCAGGGCGAACCGAGGCCAAACCAATTCTGGTGGCCTGAGCAACTCGACCTGTCCCCGCTTCGACAGCACGCGGCCGAGTCCAATCCGCTGGGCGAAAACTTCGACTACGCGAAGGCATTTTTGAGTCTTGACCTCAAAGCCGTGAAACAGGACATCGCGAAGATCCTAACCACTTCGCAGGATTGGTGGCCGGCTGACTATGGCAATTACGGGCCGTTCTTTATCCGCATGGCATGGCACGGTGCCGGAACTTACCGTACCGGCGACGGTCGCGGCGGCGCAAGCGGCGCTCAGCAGCGATTCGAGCCGCTCAACAGCTGGCCGGACAATGGCAATCTCGATAAGGCGCGCCGTTTGGTGTGGCCGATCAAGCAGAAATACGGAGAAAAGCTCTCCTGGGGCGACCTGATGGTCCTGACCGGGAATGTCGCGCTGGAGCAAATGGGATTTCAGACCTTTGGCTTTGGTGGCGGACGCGCCGATGACTGGGAGCCGGACCTGGTCTACTGGGGTCCCGAGAAGAAGTTTCTCGACGGCGCCGAGCGCTACAGCGGCGACCGGCAACTGGAAAAGCCTCTCGGGGCGGTGCAGATGGGCTTGATTTACGTGAATCCCGAGGGTCCGAACGGTAATCCGGATCCGCTGGCCGCCGCGAAGGACATCCGCGAAACCTTTGGCCGCATGGCGATGAACGACGAGGAGACGGTTGCGCTGATCGCAGGCGGTCACACTTTCGGCAAGGCACATGGTGCGCATGATCCTGCCAAGTGCGTTGGACCCGCGCCCGCCGCCGCCGGCGTCGAGCAGCAGGGATTGGGTTGGCAGAACTCATGCGGCACAGGTAAGGGTGACGATACGGTCACCAGCGGCCTGGAAGGCGCGTGGTCAGCCAGTCCGACCACCTTTACGCTGCAATACCTGAACAACCTGTATAACTTCGACTGGGTGCAAACCAAGAGTCCCGCCGGAGCGATTCAGTGGACTCCTGCTGACGGCAAGGGCGCGAACCTCGTGCCCGACGCGCAAGATCCAACCAAGCGACACGCGCCGATCATGTTCACGACGGACCTGGCGCTCAAGTTCGACCCCAGCTACCGGGCGATCACGACGCGCTGGCGGCAGCATCCGGAGGAATTCAAGGTCGCGTTTGCCAAGGCGTGGTTCAAGCTGACTCACCGCGATATGGGTCCGCGCGCCCGCTACCTCGGCGCGGAAGTTCCGAGCGTGGACCTGATCTGGCAGGATCCGCTTCCCAAGGCTGACTATGCGATGGTCGACGCTCGGGATATTGCGGAGCTGAAATCCAAGATCCTCGCGTCGGGGTTGAGCGGCCCTGAACTCATCAGGACGGCTTGGGCCTCGGCCGCAACGTTCCGCGGCACCGACGAGCGCGGTGGCGCGAATGGGGCGCGAATTCGCCTCGCGCCGCAGAAGGATTGGGACGTCAACAACCCGCGGGAACTGGCCAAAGTGTTGCAGCGTCTGGAGGGCATCCAGAAAGACTTCAATCGCGCACAGTCCGGCGGAAAGAAGGTGTCGCTCGCTGATCTGATCGTCCTTGGCGGCGGCGGGGCGGTCGAGCAGGCTGCAAAGAAAGCAGGCTACGATGTGAGCGTTCCCTTCACACCAGGACGCACGGATGCATCGCAAGAGCAAACGGACCCAGTGTCCTTTGCCGTGCTCGAACCCACCGCGGACGGATTTCGGAACTATTTCGGCAAAGGCGTAGATCGCTCGCCGGCGGTAATGCTGGTCGATCGGGCGAGCAATCTGATGTTGACCGTTCCTGAAATGACCGTTCTGGTCGGCGGTATGCGGGTTCTCAACGCGAATGCGGGACAAACGCAATACGGGATATTCACAGATCGGCCTGGAACGTTGACGAACGATTTCTTCGTGAATCTGCTCAACATGTCCTATACGTGGAACAAGTCCGCCGCTTCCGACGGCATCTTCGAAGGACACGATCGCAAGACTGGCGCGCTTAAGTGGAGGGCGACCCCGGTTGACTTGGTGTTCGGTTCGAATTCCGAACTGCGCGCAGTGGCTGAGGTCTACGCTTCGTCCGACGGACAGGCGAAGTTTGTACGCGACTTCGTGAAAGCGTGGACCAAGGTGATGACCCTCGACCGCTTTGACTTGACTTGATTCGATTGTCTGGCGGGACGCGCTTCAAACCTGAAGCGCGTCCCCGCGTTTTTAAATCACCTGGTCGAAGCTGCGCAGTGCAAGGGCGGCGCCGTGCTGGCGCTAGCTTTGCGAGTGAACTGCGTCGGGTCGCTGCAAAACGGATCTTGTGCCCGCCGGCGGGTTGTCGATGATCAGATCACCGAGCAATGCCAGCTCCTGCGCTTTGGGATAGCCCCGGCGCCATACGAGTCCAATACGTCGGCTGTCGTTGGGAGATTGCAGAGGTCGGATTGCGAATGCTGGGTGCGGGCGTTGTGGCGGAAGCGCGGCCATCGCAGGTAAGAGTGTGCAGCCAAATCCCGCTGCGACCAGATGGCAGATGGTTTCGAGGCTGACCGCGCGAAAATCATCGATACCCTCATCAAAGTCTCCTTGGCCGCCAAATCGACCGCAGGCGGCCAGCGCCTGACCACGCAGACAATGCCCATCGGCGAGCAAGAGCAAAGGGACGCCGCGCAGATCCGTCTGAGTAACAGTCTTCAACTCGGCTAAGGAATGTCCCGTGGGGCATGCGAGCCAAAATGGCTCGTCAAACAGCGGCAACTCCTCGAAATCTTCGCCTTCTAGGGGAAGAGCCAACAAGGCCGCATCAATTTCGAAATTGCGCAGCCGTTGCACCAAATGCTGGGTCAGATCCTCGTGGACGACCAGCTGCAGGCGCTGATAGTGCCCCTTGGCAAGCGGAACCAACCAGGGAAGAAAATAAGGCGCCAGCGTGGGTATCACACCCAAGCGCAGCGGCCCCACCAAGGGTCCGAGTGCAGTCCTTGCCGTGATCAGCAAGTCATCGACCTGTCTCACGATACGGCGCGCCTTTGCGACGATGTCCTGCCCAATGGGCGTCAGCGCGAAAGACCTTGCGTTGCGCTCAATCAAGGTGGCGCCCAAATAGCCTTCCAGCTTTTTAATTTGGGTGCTCAAAGTCGACTGCGAAACACAACACTCCTCTGCCGCGCGGCCAAAGTGCTCGTGCTCCGCCAGCGCGACCAGATACTTGAATTCCCTTAGTGTCATTCGAATACTTCCAAAGCACCGCACAGCATGTGCCCCGTCAGGTGCCCGCTTCTGGAGGACCTCAAGCGGTGATCATAGGCACGGCATCTTCTATTTCTCAAATCAATAGACTTCATAGAAACGATAGATACGCTCTATAATGACAAACGAAGCTCCTCGTCAGAGGCGCGCGCAGCCCTCGAGCATAACCACCGCGTGCACCGCCCCAGCTCGAATTCGATACCCGGAAACGCGGCGGGCGCCCGATCGGGCAGCGATTCGTTGATGGGCGATGCGCCGTAGAGAATCTGTTTCAGGCTGGACAGATCATGCCGAAGCAATCTGGGGAAGTGAGTGCATCCCATAGCATGCGCTCACCTTCAGGCTAATACAGAGAACGCGCCATTGCGCGCAACTTGTAGCTTCCCTGGGTTGAGTTATCCCAAGCCCATTGCCCGTGTGATTCGGACCGAGACAACAATCGCTTGACCTTCGCAGCCGAGAGCATACCCCTCAGACGTTGCTCGCCGCCTTCGCCCGTCTCAACGACCGGCACGTGGGTCAATTTATTCTTGGCGAACATATCCGAGACGGCCGCAACGGTTGCACATTCTATTTGCTTGATGTCCACAACGCGGCATTCCGAGATCTCCTGCATGATGTCACGGACCACCACTTCGCGACGTGGTATTGCCGCGGACTGCATAAACTGCATCGGCTTCTCTCCGGTAATATCGTAGGCGGTGATCAATCCGACAACAATGCGCCTTCGGTCATCGATCGCGAATGCGCAACGAACCCCGGTGTGTCTCATATGCTCCAGAGCCTCATCGATCGCTGCGGTGTCCGGGACCGTCACGGAGGCTCGCTCGCGAAAGTCGGTCATTACCGTCAAGGCTGGATCCTTCGGATCGGCGTGCCAGGGATCAAGGCCTGGTATCTGAAGGCTGGTGTTCGTGACTAGGGCGAGTGAAAGATTGCTCATTGCTGCCTCCATTGCGACCCTTGTTGCGTTGATCGAACTGTCCGGCCATGCATGCGAGCCGGCACTAACCAATTAGACGGCTCGAGAGGGCCATTTATTCCCGCAGATTTGACACGCATGTGCCGGTCAGAGTGACTGACCAAGAAACGATGGAATAAGAGTAGCTCGTCGAGAGTCTACTCATCGAAGCGAGTCATTTCTATAGTCGCGATGCGCATCCCGTGCTCAGGGATTGCAACACGCGAATTAAGGAGTCAAAACGATGCGCGCGGTCGGCAATTCCACACGAGGTGTCTTTGATCAGACTACGCGACTGATGCATTGGTTGACTGCCGGCCTCATGCTGTGCGTATTTGTATTCGCGTTTTCCATCGATCTCGCCACGTCGCGCGCCTCGCACACTGCGTTTCTTCAACTTCATCGATCGGTCGGCTTCACCATCTGGGTTGTCACCCTGTTCCGCTTGGCATGGCGACAGTTTGCCAAATATCCCGACTGGCCGAGCGATATGTCCCAGACGATGCGAGTCGCGGCAACGGCAAGCGAATACGCGCTCTACCTCCTCCTCCTAGCGCAGCCAATTCTGGGAATCCTGCAGACCAACGCTCATGGTGATTACGTGAACCTGTTCTTCATCGGACAATTGCCAGCGGTGATTGAGAAGAATCGACCGCTCGCGCACCAGCTGTTGAGCCTGCACAAGATTGTCGGCTTTTCCTTGCTTGGCCTCATTGTCCTTCATGTGTCAGCCGCGCTTTATCATCACTTCTGGCGGCGTGACGATACCCTTACGGCAATGCTTCCGGCGGCAGCGGCGTGGCACACTCTTGAGCCACTCGCCGGTCAATCTCGCGATCCCGACGCCGCCCTGAACCGGGGTGTTGGCGCCGGGACAGCCAATTCAGCGCATTCTTCACATTGAATCTCTCCCACGCCCCGCCTGCATGCACCTGTTGCCGGTGGAGAGGTACGCGTTATGTGCCGCGTCGAGCTATATTTTTGGAATAAATGACACATACCCGCAGTCTTATTGTTCGAGAGAACCAATGAAGATGAGCCAAAGGAGAGACTGCGATGAGAGAGTATGTTGGTGGAAAAGCGTCTAGGAATGTACCTCGCCTGGCGCTCGCGATCTCTCTAGGGAGTATGTTGGTGGCGGCCCTTGCTGACGCCATTCCCTCCAACCCAATTGTTCTCGTACCCCCGACGCAGCTGCCAACCCTTGCCCGGCAAGGCGGCGACGCGATGTTCCTGCATGACACCAGCGATGGACGAATCTTTTTGTATGTCGAACAGCGTAATGGTGCTCAGCTAGCGATCTTTGATGTAACCGATCCGGCGCACGTGAGGGGCGAGGGTTCGGTGCAACTTGACGCTTCAGGACCATTCGATTTTGTCGCCAATCTCGGAAAGCGCGGCGAACTCGTCAGATTTCGGGGAGGTCAAGGAGATGCGGTGTTGGATCTGCGTAATACTCCGAGGTTGATGCGGGTGCCGGGTCTGGACACACAGAATTCGACGCTACTTCTAGCCGATGATGGCACAAGGCTCACCGGCCAGGCGGTCAACGCCGTCATTGGCCAGAGCACCCGGGACTACAAGGTCTTTCAAAGCGGCGAATCGCCCAGCGATGACCGCGTGGTTGAGGTAAAGCAAGTGCGCCAAGAGGTGACAAATTCAGATACGGGCACCACTTTCCTGCTAGCGGCGAATGGCCTATATCTGATTCGGCGGCCGGCGCTCGAGGAAGCGCCTGAGGTCTTCCCAGACTCGGGCGATTAACTGATTCCCGAGGGAACCTCATGCAATGCGCTGAATCCCTGCGAGCGCAAGCTTACTTCGACCGCGAGCTTAAATCATTCGGCGCTGTGGAGATCGAGCGCCACGCGCAGCACTGCAGAAGGTGCTACCTATTACTTCAGGGCTTGAAGCAGTTGCGCACCGCCCTGCGACGGGAGCTAAGCTATGTGCGCGTATCTCCCGCCTTGCAAGCTCGGCTAGCCCGCGCGCTCAATCGGGAGTCCACCGGTGGACTTGCGCCGGTCAATCGACAGCGGGCCTGGTCCCTGCGGGCCTTTTGGCGAGGCGCCTTCGCGGGTATCGGCGGCACTGCGATCGCCGCTGGCCTTGCACTATTTGCGCTTGCGAAACCCGTGAATTCTCCCCTGTCCGGGGACTTGTTAGCCGCGCATGTGCGATCCCTGATGCCTGAACATCTGATCGATGTCGTATCTAGCGACCAGCACACCGTCAAGCCTTGGTTTGCGGGTCACGCTGACGTGTCGCCGGCGGTCGCCGATTTTGACTCGCAAGGCTATAAGCTCATAGGCGGCCGCGCAGACTATTTCGACCATCAACGCGCGGCCGTCGTCGTGTATCGACGCGGTTCGCACATCATCAATGTATTCAGCTGGGGCAGCAATCGGCGAGCGCTCCCCAAAAACACGACTCGCGATGGCTATCATCTGGCTTACTGGGAGTTGGGCGATTTAGCGTACTGCGCGGTATCCGATGCGGGATGGGACGAACTGCGTGGACTCGCCAAGCTGATTCAAAACTTATCCCTGCGCGATAGTTAGCAAACAATGGAATAAATCGCCTTCATCCACAGTCTTCTCTCCTGAACTGATACTTTCCTGGAGACGAACATGTCGGATGAATTGCGGTTGTCGCGTCGTAACGCCTTAAAATGTATGGCCTTTGGCGGGGCCGGGACTCTTTTCGCACTTTCGGGCGGCGTGCTCGCGCCTTTCGATTTGGTTATGGCCGCCGGCGACACCAAGGGCGCAGCCAAATTGGGCAAGCCCTTATTCGTTCAAATCAGCGACACCCACATCGGCTTCAACAAAGACGCGAATCCCGACGTCAATGCGACTTTGACCCAGACTATCGATCTTGTGAACGGCATGGCTGAGCAGCCGGCGCTCATTATCCATACGGGCGATATCACACACCTGTCGAAGCCCGCGGAATTTGATCTGGCGCAGCAACTTTTCTCGCGCCTGCGCACCGGCGAGATGCACACCGTGCCCGGCGAGCACGACACGACCGATGCGACCGTCACCGAATATTTCAACCGCTTTGGTAAAGCCTCCGGCAACAAGGGCTACTACAGCTTCGATCACGCTGGCGTGCATTTCGTGGCGCTCATCAATGTGTTGCAGTTCAAGCCGGGCGGACTCGGGACCTTGGGCGCAGAGCAGCTCGCCTGGGTTGAGGCGGATTTAAAGGGACGATCGTCCAGCACACCTATCGTCGTGTTTGCCCACATGCCGCTGTGGACCATCTACGAACCCTGGGGCTGGGGAACCGGGGACGCGGATCAGCTAATGACCCACTTGCGCCGCTTCGGCTCCGTGACAGTGCTCAACGGCCACATCCATCAGATCGTGCAGAAGGTCGAAGGCAACATGACCTTCCATACGGCGCGCGCCACCTCGTATCCGCAACCAGTCGCCGGCGTGGGATCGGGACCCGGCCCGCTCAAAGTTCCGTCGGATCAACTGGCTTCGATGCTGGGAATAACCAGCGTTTCGGTGGTCAAGCATCCGAGCTCACTGGCGCTCACTGACACGGCGCTCGCTTGAGCATGTCAACTTTGGAGAGAGCCAACATGAAACCCGCTCGATATCAATTCTGGACCCTGACGCAGGGTAAACGGCTGCTGTGCTTCACCGCGCTGATGGGATTCCTCGCTGTCTGCGGCCCTTCGGCCGCAGACCCCGCGGACGCGACAAAGATTGTGGTCAAGGACTTTATGTTTGCGCCGACGCCTTTGACAATCAAAGCCGGCTCTACGGTGACTTGGACCAACATGGACGATGAGCCGCACACCGCGGTCAGCGATACGGGGTTGTTCAAGTCGGGCGGCATGGATACGAACGACAGCTTCTCGTTCAAGTTCGACAAGCCGGGCACCTATCATTACACCTGTTCGATTCATCCCCGCATGGTCGGAACAATCATCGTTCAATGATTCATGACCAGCAGCAAGAAAACCGCTTTGCTTCTGATCGGCGCACTCGCGGCGCTCTCATTGGGCGGCGTTGTATTTGTCGGCTCCGGGGTTTACAACATCGGCGCCGATGACCACCACACCAAACTCGTGTTGGCCATCATCGAGCAGCTGCGCGATCATTCGATTGCAGCCCGGTCCCGCTCGATCGACGCGCAATACACAGAGGATCCCCATCGCATTGCGATCGGCGCACAACGCTACGCGGCGCTCTGTGTGGGTTGTCACCTGGCCCCGGGGGTAACGAAGTCGGACATTCGTCAAGGCCTTTATCCTCATCCTCCAAACCTTGCGCAGGAAGAACCGCAGCAAGCGCAGCGCGCATTCTGGATTGTCAAACACGGCATCAAAATGAGTGCGATGCCGGCGTGGGGAAAGACGCTGGATGACGACACTATTTGGGACGTGATCGCCTTCGTGCGCAAGATGCCGGATATGACTCGAGAGACTTATCAGCAGCTCTCGCAGCTGTCCCAATAGCCCTCAAAACCGGAGAAAACGGATCGCGGCTATGCGCCGTTCCTATGGAAAACCAATGACTGATTCAAAGAGATTCGATTTTGCCCCGCTTTCATTGGTCATGTCGCTGTCCTCTGTCACCATGCTTTGGTTGCTTTGGCGCTTCCCGATACCAACCTGCATTGGCAGCGTTGTCTTGCTAGGGTTCTTGCTTCACTGTGTCCGCTTTGCAAGATTGATAGATATTGCTGTCAGGTCCGATTGATACTCCTGACAAGGGCCAGCCTGCGCCATCGACGCCCGTCACGGTTCCAAGCTGAAGGATATTGATCAATCCGAGGACCCGTGCGGTATGAAAGCCTGACAGTTCGTGCCGCTTGATATTACATAACGCGGCGTACTGCGGCTGATTGACTGTCTTCTATCGCCCCGCCGCCTTATCATCGTCCACAGGGCGGAGATCGATTAAAACCAACTAACAGGGGATTCTAATGAGGAGAATTAATTCGGCCGGCGTCGGCATAATGCTGACGCTGGCATTGGTTTCGTATGCTGCGCTGTCGGCACCGAACATGGAAGGTGTGCAGGCTGCACCGGCGGTGATGCAAACCGCTTCGCCGGCAGCGACGGTCGCATTCAGTGTTTATCTGCCGTTACGGAATCAAGCGGAACTCGAAAGTCTGCTGGCACAGCTTCACGATCAGAACTCATCTAAATATCAGCAGTGGCTACAGCCGTCTGACTTCCTGCAGCGTTTCGGTCCTACTGCGGCAGACCTTGCAGCATTACGCACTTCTCTCACATCCCATGGCTTCACGGTAATACAAAGCAACGCGCATGGCCTGCGTGTGCAGGGTCCCGTCAGCGCCGTGTCGAGCACATTCGGCGTAGCCGTCCAAACGCGCAGTCAGAATGGCCGGACGCGTTTCATGGCGAGAGGTGGACTGCAGATTCCTAACGAACTTGCGGCGCTGAACGCGCGGGTCGTGGGACTTGACGCGCTTCCGGAACACCATGTGCACTCGCGTGCAACGAAACGTCTCGTCGGCCCTATCGTGGACAATCGTTACACTGATACTGGATCCTATTGGTTCGACGATTTGAAGCAAGCCTACGACTATCCGGCGTACAGCGCCAAAACCGACGGCACCGGCGTAAATGTGGGCATTTTAATGTCCGACCTGCTTTATCCGGACGATCTCGCCGCAGCCTTCAACCACGAGAAATTTACCGCAATAACCGGCAAACCAGCGCCCACCGTAACCACCGTGACGGTCGATGGCGGCGGAGTGGTAAATGGCGGCGGCTCATTCGAGGCCAGCCTCGACGTGCAGCAGGTGCTTGGCGGTGCTCCGGGAGCGAATGTCACGCTGGTCAGTATTCCTGACCTGTCGAATCAAAGCATCCTCGACGGCTACACCTATATCGTCGACAACAATACCTTCGATATCGTCAACTCATCCTTCGGCGGTTGCGAGCTCGAGTACTTCCCGGTCGATAACGCAGGAGAAGATTTCCGATACGTTCTCCAAGCACTTCACGAAGTTTTCCAGCAGGGAAATGCACAGGGCATCACCTTTGTAGCCAGCACCGGTGATCAGGGTGGCCCCGCCTGTCCCAGCGCGGAATACGGTTTCCCGGCCGGCGCGGCCGGCAACACCTTCGGCCCTGGCATCAGCAGCCCATCGGATGATCCGGATGTGACCGCTGTCGGTGGCGGCAATTTGATCACCGCCTCGGACGGCACGCTCAACTCTGCCTATGTGAGAGAGAGCGCTTTCGCGGACCCCTTGTTTCCGTACGATATCTACGGCGTTGGACAGCTCGTTTCCGGCGGCTTCTGGGGCGCGGGCGGCGGCGTCAGCTCGTACTTCAAAAAGCCCTTGTACCAACTCCTTGCCAATACGGGCACGTTCGCATGGCGTACCAACCCCGATGTGGGCATGCAAGTTGGCGGAGAAGGCTTCAGCGGTCTTGCTGGCGAAGCTCCCGGGTTTTGCGACGGCGCTGCCATCAGCTGCAGCCCGGACGATAGCTCGGTGCTCACGGCTTATGATGTCGACGACCCCCTCAACGGCGGATTTTTCTTCACAATCGGCACCTCGGTGTCCTCGCCGGAGTTTGTCGGCGCGCTGGCTATTTTCGAGCAGCAGTTCGGGAAGCATCATCGGCAGGGGAACGTGAACTACTTCCTCTATGCGCAAGGTGCTATTCAAAGCCTGTTCGGCGGGGTCCATGCTCCGGCCGAGTTCCAGTTCTACCATCGGAACATTCCTGGCTATGATGGTTTCTGGAATGCAGGCTTCCCGAGCTACAACTATGACTACATTTACGGAAATGGTAGTCCCGATGTGCGCAAGCTCTTCGGTCTGAAAAATTATCCGGCGGCCGGGTTGCCGCAGACGCCCAGCAATCCGTAAGACTTCTTACTAAGGGCAATGGGAGGCGTTCGCTCAAAATGCGAACGCCTCCTTATTTCGCCACCGCGAGTTCCCGCTCGAAAAGGCGCAAATCCTCTGCAGGCGTGTGGGCCTTGTGCATTTCCGCGACTGCCGGCTCGAGCAGCGCAAGCGCTTCGGTTTTGCGACCCTGCCCGAGAAGAATCGTCCCCTTAAGCGCCGTTACCCGTGCCTGCCAGTCGTCCCGGGGCTCCGCATCTGCAAGCTGAGCGGGCGCAGGTAGCGATTCGTCCTAACGGCTCGGTAACGAATCGATAACGATACTGGAATAACGGAGCCAACCACCTTTCCATGGTCGTCACTGGAAGTCGTCGCATATGGGGAAATGGTGGGACGGCTGGCCACCGAGCTCCTGGTCTAAGTATCTGTTTTCACGGGGATTCGATTTGCAGTTTCTGCAGATGCCCCCAGTACCGCCCCCTCAAAGTATTGGCTGCCAGAGAACGAGTGGACCAGCAACCTCTGGCGATCAACGGAGCGGCCGCTCGTGTGTGGCGGCTCCGAGGCAAATCAAAAGATGAGGGTTAGTTGACCGCGGCGGCACAGCTATACGATGACGCATGCCCTTCTGACGAACCCTGAGAACAAAGATAGATCTTGCCTTTGCACGTGGCATTCCACGTCCCGCTGCCGTCAGGGCGTGGATTGACGTTTGATATTTCATTTTCTTCGGTGGTGCATCCCGTGTACCCAGCACTTCGAATCTTCAATTGATTGATGACCACTGGTGAATTTGCCAGTGAGCCCATTGAGACACAACCGGTTATGAACAAGACTGCCGCCAAGACGCCGATCCGCACCATGTATGCCTTCCTTGATTGCCAGTAAAATTGCGAAACGATAGCGTGGCGAATTATAGCGACGCAGCTGGCGACATATAGCCCCACTTGCGTGCGGCACCCGATCAGTCTACCGCGCGCCGTGAATGACAGCTTACAGGTGTGCATCGTTAGCGGTCGGATGACTCAAGGTGGCCGACTGCGGCCTCAACGCGAGGCTCGAAAGTATTCAGAGCCCCGCACAATGAATTTTTGGTATCTCAATTGTATCGACCAACATGTTGGGTCCTGCAAAACTTACGTTCACTCGTTCGATGCAACTGTATGGTTGCAAGCCTTGCCGCACGCGAGCACAGCTGGCAGGGTGTTCCCCCGTGCATGTCATGCCTTTGGTTCCGAGGATGGATATTGCCAATGAGAAC
>Ga0265760_10000359_pt1 | contig 12721 bp, 8 predicted proteins | sample NZIome_2_FD_200831 | JGI IMG/M metagenome (GOLD analysis project Ga0265760, IMG submission 200831) | Metatranscriptome of rhizosphere microbial communities from Maridalen valley, Oslo, Norway - NZI1 (Metagenome Metatranscriptome) | ecosystem: Host-associated > Plants > Roots > Rhizosphere > Soil...
ACCAAAGTGCCATGTCTGTTGACTTGCTTGTAAGTTGTTTACTTTGCGTGGTTTACAGCGAAGTGGCGGCGTAGCTCAGGTGGCTAGAGCGACGGTCTCATAATCCGTAGGTCCGTGGTTCGAGTCCACGCGCCGCCACCAATCCCTTCAACAACTTGCACGAGGCCCGGGGGGATCTCCGTTTCGCCCGGTTGCGCGGGAGTTGCGGATTGTTGCGGACGTGTTTTTCCCTCTTGGCTCTGAACCCCGTCCAGCCGGTGTACGAAACACACATTGGCACCCGGAATCAGATGGCCGTAGATGTCGACGGTGACCTGAATCGAGCTGTGCCCCATCTGCTCTTTCACGTAGACAATCGAGGCTCCGTTTTGCAGCAGGAGTGACCGAAGGTATGACGGAGGTCGTGCAGGCGAATCTTGCGAATGCCAGCCTTGGCCAGCACGGGAAGGAATAGGCGATGGTAGAGGTTATCTGGATCGAGAATCGCCCCCTCCGGAGACCGAAAAACGAGTTCGTCTGAGATGTCGTTCTTGCCCTTTAGGTAAGCCTCCAACAGACGTTTGTCTCGAAGTTCAACCAGGATTCCTCGAAGCTCGCGCGACAGATCCACTCTTCTCACTTTCTTGCCTTTGGTCGTTGTGTGCTCACGGCGCACGTAGTTGTGCTGTACCAGAATGAAACGTTCAGAATCATGATCATCGCCACCGAGTTGGACGTCGCCCCACTGGACGGCCACGAGTTCCCCGCGGCGCAGCCCGGCGCGCACCGCCATCAGGAACAGGGGATAGTAGTCCGGGTAAATCTCCTGAGCAGCCTTTAGGAATTGCTGAACTTCCGCCAAGGATGAACAGTTAATACGCCACGGACGGGGGTTAACAGAAACTATCAGAGACTCCGATCCGATGGAGTTCTGAATGGAGTGGCTCGATACGTTAATAAATCAAAAACTGTTCGTCATAATGTTATTGTATTCGATCTGGCCATTCACCCATTGTTGAGCGGCCTGGAACGCGCTATCAAGCCAAGAATGGGTAGTCGTTGTGGGGTGGCCTGCGCTATAGCCGCCGCCAATGCCGTAGCTTGCTGACAAACCTACGCCTGACAAACTTCCGTCGTCAGAACGATTCCATGAAGGGCTAAGACTCCAGGGTGTATCCGGGATACTGCCATTTACCGCCGTTGAGGTCCCACCAAAGCCTGAACTAAGGTCACCTAAGTTAACGCCCCCAGTTAACCCGACGCTGCTGTTAACTCCCCCTGCCGGACCAGTTTGGGTGTAATCTCCAACATCCCATAAAAAGGGTACATCGTTACCAAAATGCAGGTAAGTACCGGTTCCAGCGGTAAATCCTTCTAGACCAACGAATGCAAGATCAAGACCTAAGTTAAGAGTAAGGCCGCACAAGCCACGCGGATCAATGTAATTGAGCGGATTGCCAAGAGTATATGCGTATGTGTTCATTCCTCCGCCCAGCCCAATGGGATCGGTCTGGAGGTAGCGCGTCAACATTGGCGCGTAATCTCGGAACCCATTGTGATCAAATCCGCTCTCGGGATCAAACTGCTGACCCGGTAAACGCAGACTTTGAACGAGTAACGGCCCCATGATAGCGTTTGTCGCGCCGAACGGTTGATAGGTCGTATACCACGCGACCGCCTGGGTGCTGTCGGTCAGGGCTTGCGGTGTGCCAAGCCTGTCCGTGTGCGTGAAGTAAAGCTTGCCATTGGTCGGATTCACTTCGGCGATGGGCCTGCCATTCAGGTAGATGTAATCCGCGGTTGTGCCGCTGTGCAGGTCGTTCTCCGACAAAAGCTCGCCGCTCGTGCGACTGTACTGATACAGAATCGGATACGTGCCAGGAAGCGATTTTTCAATGCGCTGGCCCGCAAGATCATACTCATAGCTGGCCGTTTGCGAGGTGCTAGTCGAGGAAGCAAGATGATTCGCCTTGTTGTAGATCAAGGTTTCTACGGCTTTAGTGCCGATTTTGAATGTGCCGACATTTCCTGCCGAAGTCGTGCTAACGGTCTCCTTGGTCGTGCCCGTCTTGAAGCTAGCGAGGCGATTGGTGTGCGCGGTGTATGTGTAGGCCGTCTCAGTGCCGCTCACCGTTTCGGTCTTGACATTGCCCACTTTGTCCCAGGTAAAGGCGAAAGTTCCGTCGCCCCCATTGCCGCTAGTGGCGGTTTGGAGCCAGTTGGTCGCGTCATAGGTCAGCGTTTGGCTGTTAGCCGCATTCACGGCGTCAGTGATCGTCTGCACGCTGTCATTGGCAAAGTAGCCGTAGGCGAGGTTCTGAACCGATGCCTTGCCCGCATCGACGCGCGTCGTCGGGCGGTAGGCGAGGTCGTAGCCGTAGGCGCCCGTTACTCCGTTGCCGAAACTGAGTCCGGTAACCGGGGCTGTACCTGTCGCCGCAAACTCAGGCAGCGGCTCATACGTAATGCCCGTGGCCACATTGCTTGACGCGGTTGCACCATCGGGTTTGGCGGTGACGGCAGTGACTCGACCCATGCTGTCGCGCGCGTAGGTCACAAGCGTGCTGGATGGATACGTGATCGACGCCACGTTACTCGCAGCATCGAAAGTGGTCGCGGTTGTCAAGGTCCCGGCCCCCGTGACTTTGCGGACTTCCTTCGTGATGTTTCCGCGCTCGTCATAGGTCAGGCTGAGTGTGCCCGGCTGGTCCGTGGAACTGGTCAGCCGCCCAATGCCGAACCCATGGCCAGCCTGGTCGTACGTGTTCGTCACGTTCAGCGTCGAATCGCCGGTCCAGGCGACGGTGAGGTTGCGCTCGAGCGCGTCAAACGTTGCGTTCATCGTCAGAGGACCAGGCAAGACCTTTTTCGTCAGATTGCGGTCGGGATCGTAGTAAAACACGGACGTGCCGCTGTCGGGGCTCACTGTCTGTGTCCTGTCGCCGAAGCCGTCATAGACATAGGACGTAGTATTGCCGTTGGCGTCCTTCACGCTTAGCAGCCGGTTATGCGCATCATAAGTGTATGTCGTCGTGCCGCTGGGCGCTGGGTCGATATGGGTCGCCAGCCGGTTGAGCGCGTCGAACTTCTGCGTCATCTTGCCAGAAGGCGAAGGCGGCGTGATCGTCAGTACGTTGCCCATTGGGTCGTAGGTGGTCTTGGTCGTCTGGCCCATGCCGCCGATATCCCTTGTCATGCGTCCAAGTGCATCAAAGACGCCGGAATGTTTCCAGCTCACGGTATTTGAGGAGTTGGTGACCTCTGTGAGCGTTCTGTCCCCGAGTGCATCGAGCGTGTAGGTTGTCGTATTGCCCAAGAGGTCGGCGATGCTCGTCAAACGGTGCGCTGTATCGTAGCCATAGGTCAACTGCGAGCCATCGGGCAATTGCATGCTTTGCAGGTTATTGGCGGGATTGTAATTCCAGGTGGTCACGAGATTGCCCGCTGCCGTTTGCAGCGTGCTGGTGTGCTTGTTAAGCCGCCCGTCATAGGTGATCGTCGTGGTGACGCCGTTGGGATCGATGACGGTTTCCGGCAACCCACCACCCGTGTACTTCGTAATTTGCGTCTGGTGACCGAGTGCGTCGGTGATGCTGACCAAGGTTCCGCCGGTGTAGCCGAATTTGACTATGGCAGTCACGTCCGTGCGGGGCAGTTGTGCAGAGAGTTCCTGTCCCGTGCTCGACCACGTGTATTGGTATTCACGGCTCTGCCCGCTGGTGCTATAGGGCACGGTATTTGTCGTGGTGTCGAGATCGGTCCGGGACAAGGTATTGCCATTGCCGTCATAGACGAAGGTACTGGTCAGGCCAGGCGTGATGATCTGATGCGGCAAGTGGATAAAGACCGGGTCGTAGCTGATGGTGACGCTATAAGCATCCGTAGAGCCCACCGCGTAGTTGATCGTCGTTGGGTCGCCGTTGCTGTTGTTGATATAAGTCGTCTGATTGCCGTTCCAATCCGTTTCGGAGTTGAGATAGCCGCTTGCATCGTAACCAAACTGGCGGGTAGCGGCGGCAGTGGTATTGGTCTTGGCGCGGCTTATCTCCGTGACCTTTGGCACGCTTTGCAGCGTTGAAAATGTGTAGGTGTCGGCCACGCCGAAGGCATTCGTCACCGTCGTCGTGCCATTGCTGTTATAGGTCAGCGTTGTGAGATCGGCAGTGGAAGAGCCCGTGCCGTGCCGGCTCGTCAATCCCTGGCCCGAACTGTTATAGGTCCAGGTTGCGAATCGATTGTTGTTTTCGTCGATGATACCGGTCAGCGCAAAGGGGAAGGCGGAGTCTCCGTAAACATAAGTCTGGCTGGTCACTGGGTTGGTGTTGTACGACAGGGAGGTCAGTTGATTGCCGCTCGTAGCTGCGGTGAAACCGTAAGTGAGAACAAGGGAGTCGGGTGTCGTTACGGTCTCCAGCATCCCATTGCTGTAATAAGTGAAGCTGAGCTGGCGGTTGTAACTATCAGTGACGGTCTGAAGCTGAGTGCTGCTATAGGTGAGATTCTGCGTATAGCCGTTCCGCAGCGTGATCGACTTCAACAATCCCTCGCCGGTGCTGAGGCCGGTGTAAGAAAAGACCGTATCGTTGTGGTCCTTCAACGTCCACGTCGATCCCGATTGCGTCAGAGTAGCATCGACATCGGTGTCGGTCGTCCAGGTGCTGCCGTTGAAGGTGAACATTATGGCCTGTCCGTCCGGCCGCTCGGCAATGACGGACGTGGCCTGCCCAGTGGCTGGTGTGATGAGCAGATAACGGTCATAGGTTCCACGCCAGTTCACGCCGAGCGTAGTCGCAAACGTGTTGGGGTAGATGGCGCTGCCGAGACTGTTGTAATAGCGCGTAAAGCTCAGCGGGTTTGGCCCGGCTGTACTGTAATCCGCGACGCTTTCGAAGAGGTTGCCGGTGCCGACGGAAATCGGGTCGCCGCCGCTGGCTTGACCTGTCGCACAACCGCAATCGCCGAGCGTTTTCCCAAGCGGATTCCAGGATCTCCCAACGCAAGTGGGCGAGCACGTCCACGTCCCCGGCGTGCTCGCGTTTTGGTCAGCCGCCCCATCACCATCGGCAGGTGCCAGGTAATCGACGTTATCTACAAAATTTCCTCCGCCAAGCTCTGTAAGCAAACTCAGTTGGGTCGCAGTAAAGCTGCATTGGGGTATGCCTGAACAATACGCAGGATTCCACGTCACAGCGACGTCCACACTTTCCGTAGCAATAACGCCCCAGGCAGTTATTTGCCCCTGAGCATTCGTTTCTACCCCCAGCGTCGTAGGTGTAAATGTGTTAACGCAGTCTGAGATAGCAGAACTGGTGGGAGTTGGAGCGCCGGAGAAATTTGGTCCAAGAGGCTGGGCCATTGTAAACGAGACAGTTATTGGGCATATACCACTTGGAGTCCCAATCTCGACGGGAGCAGTGTAGGCGTTACCGGTGTACTTATACGTAGTCTGAGCGTTGGCCGCCATTGCTAGAATAATCTGAAACACGGCAACAACCGGAGCGGTGCGGAAAGAAAAGCCGTACGAGTTCGGATGTATCTTGTCGTTGCTATGGTTATTCCGTGACATTTCTTCTCCCACTTAAAGTATTCAACCGGAATTTTCTTTTTGACCCCAAGAGCGGCAGCTATTGTCCCCCCAACCCCTGCTCGCGTCAATGTGAAAGAACTTTCATCCGGATCGCTCCCCCTACGGTACGAGATTCCGCACCAGCACAGCCGAAATTGCCTCATTTGCGGCCCACTTTTGGGACACCTCTCCTTACTCCAACTCGTTGTAGACCGACTTCGCTGCCGACCTGACCACCATGCGCCCGACCAGGCGAAGATTATGGTGAGTGCCGCGTCATGGTGAGAGACATACTGGAAGGTAGGTCCGATCTACAGCAGGTTGGTGGTTAGGGCCGTCAGCGCTTTTCATAACGCCAACGCCGACAATATTGTCGTTCCACCATTCTCACTGAGCGAAAGGAATGACAATGTTCTCACAATGGTTTTCTGGTGAAGACCGCGAGCGCTATCTCGCATCTCCACACAAGTGCCGCATCGATCACATTGGAAGAAGCCTGCTGGAATTGCGCTATGCGAGCGAAGTTGTGCGTCAGCATCTCCACGAGTGGTTGCGTTTCTCTGCACATCTGGAGCGGGACGGAAGCGCGCCCTTACCAACCGTAGCCGACAGTTCGATACGGCGTTATCTTGCCAAGCGGTTGAAAGGTTTGAGTGCCAGCCGATCGCGCGTTTTGCGCGCCTCTGTCAGGATCTTCCTGCAGGCGGACGAGAGGGGGCGGTTTCGTCGGCGTATCGGATCTCCACCTTCTACCCCGACCTGGTTCAATCCGATCCTGACACCGTATCTGCAGTTTGTTCGAGCGCATCGCGGACTTTCGCAGAAGACGACAAGGAAGTACGTTCAAAAGCTATCAGCGTTCGCCCACTACCTGGACCGCGCTGGGATCCGCGATCTCAGCGGGATTACCCCGCTGCACGTGCGTGAGTTCTACGAGAACGCAGAAAACGGCCGGCCGAGACGGTCGTACGGTTCCGCCCTGCGAGTCTTCTTTCGTTGGGCTGCAACGCAAGGTAGTCTTTCCAGTTCCCTTGCTGATGCGATCCCACGACCGCGACAGTATCGATTCGTCAACCTACCTGACGTGCTGAGCCACTCAGATGTGGATGGCATCTTGACGTCGGTGGATCGATCGACGCCGCTTGGCCGCCGGGATTACGCGATCCTCTTGCTGGCTGCACGTTACGGCTTGCGCCCGTGCGATATTCGAGACCTGACTCTGGACGAGATTAATTGGCGCGGCGAACGCATTGACATCGGCAAGTGAAGACCGGCAGATCGCTGGCACTCCCACTTCTGCCTGATGTCGCAGAGGCCCTTAGCGCATATTTGCGGGACGGGCGTCCAGTTTCAGCGCACCGCACTGTCTTTCTTCGCCACCGCGCCCCTTTCGAACCCTTTGCTGCTGAAAACAATCTGATGGCAATCATGCGGATAGCGCTTCAGCGTGCCGGCCTCGCCAACCGAGCAGGGCGACGAGGACTTTACCTATTTCGCCATACTCTCGCGACACGCATGCTTGCTGCTGAGAGCCCCCTCAAAGCGATTGCCGATGTGCTGGGCCACGCATCCACTCAAACTACGTTTGGATATGCTCGAGTCGACTTGGTCGGATTGCGCACGGTGGCCATCTCCGAAGAGGAGGCGAGCCGATGAGCACCGAATTTATCTCACCACTGGCCCTACGACTATCCCAGTTCCTCGCATTAAAGCACGCGATGGGCTACCGCTACAGAGAAGGTGCCGCGCACTACAGGATCTGGATCGTTTTCTGAACTCTCGACTTTCCGCAGACGATCCCCTCATTACCTCGGCGATTGTGCACGACTACGTTGCTCGAAGGGGAACCGAATCGGAGACTACGCGTGCGCATCGATTAACTCTGATCCGGGAGGTGTGCCGATTCCTGCGGCTTGACGACGCCCGCGTCGTTGTACCGGATCGCAGGTCCTTACGGATTGCGCGGCATAAGTTCGTTCCGCGTGTGTTTAGCCGTGACGAGGGCCGGCGTTTCCTGAACGCGTGCGCTGAACTTCCGCCCGGGCGGACGTCTCCGATACACCCCGCCGTCCTTGGTACGGCGTTACGCATGCTGTATCTCGCTGGACTGCGCGCAGGGGAACTGCTGAGACTCACACAAGCCGACGTCGATCTCGACGTCGGTACACTAACCATCCGCCACACGAAGTTTGACAAGTCGCGACTCGTCCCGCTAGCTCCGGACATGATCAGCCGGCTCGTTCACTGCCGCTCTCTCACCGTCAAACACATAGGATCCATCCTTCCACAAACGCCGCTTTTCCCCAGTCCCAGCGGGGAACGATACTCGATCTCTGCTCTTCGCGGCGCGTTTCACCAGGCGTTGGAGATCGCCGGCATCAAGCGAACCACAGCGGGCCGCATTCGGCTCCATGACCTGAGGCACTCGTTCGCAGTCCTTCGTCTTCTACTGTGGTGCGAACAGAACTTGGACCTCGGAGCGAAGTTGCCGCTACTGGCTACGTACCTTGGGCATGTCGGTCTGGCCAGCTCCCAATCTCCAGTTGACTCAAGATCTCATGGGAGAAATCACACGGCGGCATCAGGCCCGCTTCGGCTACCTGATCCAGGAAGGCGGTTGCTCATGAACTGCCCGACGCTTGCTAATTTACTTTCCGGTTTCTTTCTCCGGTATCTCGCGGACGAGCGTGGCGTCAGCCCGAATACAACCGCGTCATACAGGGACTCAGTGAAACTGTTGCTGCAATATACGGGTAAGCGGCTCAGCCGTTCCGTTGATCGACTTGCCATCAAGGACCTCACGAGTCCATTGGTGCTGGACTTCCTCGCTGATTTGGAAACCAATCGCGGCAACACCACACGTACACGCAATGCACGCCTGGCGGGAATTCAAACGTTCTTCCGCTATGTTGCAGGGCGAGAGCCGGCGCTGGCGGCTTGCTGCAGCCCGGTTTTGGCCATCCCCGCCAAGAAAGCTCTCCACCCCGTTCTGGGCTACTTAAGCGAGCAGGAACTCGGTCACCTGCTGTCACAAGTTGATCGTCTGGCCAAGAATGGAGAACGCGACTACGTTCTTCTCAGTGTGCTCTATGACACTGGCGCTCGCATTCAAGAACTGCTTGACCTAACGGCCCGGGACTTTCACCTCGAAACGCCCCCATTCGTTCGAGTCCGCGGCAAGGGGCGGCGAGAACGCTTATGCCCTTTGCTCCCGCAATCGGCAAGTCTCATCCGCACATTCCTGTCTGCCCATGGGCGGCGATTCGATGAACAAGAGCCGCTACTTCGAAACGGGCAAGGAACCCGACTGACTCGTCACGGCGCCCGATACATCTTGCTCAAGTACCTACATCGGGCAGCAAACTCAATGCCCACCCTAACGCGTGCACGAATCAGCCCGCATACCATGAGACACACGAAGGCAATGCATTTGCTCCAGTCTGGTGTGCCCCTCGTCATGGTCAAAGACTTCCTTGGGCATGTGGACTTGAAGTCCACCGAAGTCTATGTCCAAGCGGATCTCGAGATGAAGCGCAAAGCCCTCGACCTGACTAGCGGACTGCTGACAACCCAACCGCCGCACCCGCGGCTTTCTGCGAGTCTCATCGACTGGCTGGAGTCTTTGTGAGGAGAATTATGTAGCGAGCCACCATCAACCGGCGGAGGTTTTCTGTCCAAAAGGCCGAGCCTTCGCCGTTTCTCACCATGACGCGGCACTCACCATAATCTTCTCCGGGTGCGGTAATGATCACGGCTCGCGGCTGCGGGGGTTGGTTTCCGCGAAGCTTGACAATCTCAAAGAAACGACCTCGAGCAGCGGTGCCTTCTACGCTCCCATGAATCCTTGGTCCAGATGCTGCAAAGCATTGCACATATCAATCCACCATTGAGCAGTGTATGATTCCGTCGGCCACGAGGTGATGAATGAAGATTTGCTCTTACCTACGCTGCGTGTCCGTCGTTGGGATGTCCCTTCTGACCGTTGGTTCTGCTGCCGCCGCAACCGTCATCAATGTTCCTGCAGACCAACCCACGATTCAGGCGGCGATCAATGCGGCGGTGAACGGCGATACAGTCCTGGTCGCTCCCGGAACCTACCTTGAGAACATCAATTTTCTGGGAAAGGCGATCACCGTTGCGAGCGCGAAAGGACCCAAAGTTACGATCATTGATGGGCAACAAATGAATTCAGTCGTCGTATTTGTGAATCAAGAAACGATCACATCGGTTCTAAACGGATTCACGATCCAAAATGGCAACGCGACAACGTTTGGAAGCGGCGGCGGCATCAGCATGCCATTCACTGCATCTGCCACCATAACTGGGAACATCATTACTGGCAATCAGGGCTGCACCGGCGGCGGCATATATGCAGACGGCGGGTCTCCTGTGGTTAAGGATAATGTGATCGAAAACAACGTGGCCAACTGTGGAGGTGGAAGGGGAGGAGGTATCGATTTCGATGCAGCGTATGGTCCACAGATCATCGGCAATGTGATCCAAGGCAACACATCTCCCGGTGGTGGAGGAGGAGGTATCGCTCTGGAAGGGCTATTCCAGCCGGCCGTCATACAGAACAACATAATTCGGAACAACCAAGCTCATATGCAGGGTGGAGGCCTATATGCATTTAACAGCGATTACGCGTTTGTTATCCAGAATCTAGTTATCGATAATAGCGCGGTCGAAGGGGCAGGTGCGGACTGGCAGGTCGTCGAGAATGAACAGGGGCCTACAATGGTTAACAATACTTTTTCTGGCAACAAGATCATTCCGAATGATGGTAACTGCAGCACTTGCTTATCACAGGGTTCAGCGGTGTTCTTGAATGGCTTTTACAGCAACAGCATTCTTGACAACAATTTATTCATCGCAGAACCCGGCCAGAGTGCCCTCTACTGCTCAAGCGAATATTCCTCAACTCCGCCAGTTACTATGAACAACGATGCTTATAGTTTAGGAGGTACCGGGTTCGGACTGGTGTGCTCAGGGTTGACTGGTACGAACGGCAATATCTCCGCCAATCCGCAATTCGTCGGCACTTCTAACTTTCGTTTAAAGGGTGGATCACCAGCCGTCGATGCGGGAGACAATTCGGCACCTGACTTGCCGAGCAAAGATTTGGCGGGCAATCCACGAATCATTAACGGAAACGACCTTCCCACGGCAATCGTCGACATGGGTGCATATGAGTTCGTCCCGGTCACCCTGTTGCCGAAGAACCTAAGTTTTGGGTCACAGGCTGTGGGGAGCATCACTACAAAGACTGTCACGCTGACGAACGCGCAAGACAGGTCCCTCAGTATCTCTTCAAAGACGGTTCCTACCGGATTTAAGGTGAGCGGGTGCGCAACGAGCGTGGCGGCGTTTAGCAGTTGCTCATTGACTGTGACCTTCCAACCACTCACGACTGGATCGTTCAAAGGGACGTTGACGGTGAAAGACCATGCAGGAAATAGTCCTCAGACAGTAGGACTGTCCGGCGCTACTAATTGAAGGTGGCGCAGCGCTCCGCCAGTGCCTGCCAGTGCCTCGGATGCGGTCGGCGTCGGTCCGCGCCAAACCGAATTGCCCATTCGTGCCAGCCGAATCCTACCCACAACCTACCCCGAAAACCGCTTGCGGGCCACGCAGCATTCTCCATAACAGAAGCCCAAACCCAAAATGGCTCTGCATGACTCCTCCAAGAACCGTGTGGATCACGTAGACGTAGCCAACTCACGGTATTGTACCGCCGCCCAATGAACCCATGATGGGAGAGTGAAGCACGCCCATTAAACTGATCGAAAGGCCACGCTATTGCAGCAACTGTCGCTCACCTGTTGCCGTGCCTTCTTCAAGGGCATCCGTGTCTGATTCCAGCCTCCTCACTTCGATCGTTGTGCAGATGCCCAGCCACGATCCGACGGGGTACCTGTCTCGGAATTGTTCTCTTGAATAGTCAGTATCGCAGCGGTGCACCTGGATAGTCTCCAAGAGCAGGTCCTTTTCAATTCCTTCGATGCCCATGGTCTGAATCTCGGCAGACTCTCCGTCGTTATGTTCAACTTCTCCATGCACTCGCTTACGAGAAATGGATCTTTCATTCATGGTAGCTGCGACGGTAGCGACCCAATCTTTCTGCTCCCCCTTACTCCGAGCGCTCATAGCGTAACTCAGTAATGTCGCGGCACTGTGCCCTGCACACGCGCAGAAACTGCTGGAGCTGCTTCGCCTCCAGTTTTGCCTTTGCAGAATACCGACCGTGTTTCCGATTGGCCCGTCAAAGGCAACGTCTGCGTTGGCGAGTGCGCCCGTCTCATAGAGTTGAACTTTGCCATCCACGCCGATTACGACTGTGGTCGGAAATGATTCGACCCCATATTTTTGTCGAATCGGACCGTCATCAACTCCTGCCGGGAAATCGACTTTAAGCTCATTGAGAAATGCGTCCACTCGGTCGCCTTTCTCTTCGGCGTCAATACCTAGCAAAATAAAGGGCTGCAACTTGTGCTCGTTAAAGTAGCGGTTCAGTTCAGGCATCTCGGCGCGACAAGGGCCGCACCATGTCGCGAAGAAATTCAGGACAACAATCTTCTTGCCAACGTTCTCCGACAGCCGAAAATGCTCGCCCCGAGTAGTCGTGAGTTCAAAGTCTGGGGCAGTGTGATTGCGCCAATCGACACCACCGCTCATACTCGAACTTTGATCGTGGATTTCCTTCTCGGTTGGCGCAGGCTTTAGTTCATAGTGTAGGCCGGTGAGTAGTACGCCTGTCAGCAGGATCGCTATATTGAGAACCGATTTGGTCACATTTCCTCAGAAGCCAAAAGCTTAGTCTGCCGATTCCCAGTGGGCGGCAGAGCCGTGCTGGTATACGAACGATCCATTTTCGCAGCTTGCAGCACTCCTAAGCCAATTACGGAAGTCTTCCGACAGGTAACTGAAAATAGGAAAACTCTGAGAGGACTCGTTGGTAGGCGCGTGCACTGAAGGACCGAAGGGTTTGGCATCCCGACAGGGCAAAACTCCAAGCCCTATAGAATCACCGCTGGTCAGAAAGGGCCCCTGCATTATGTCGGCCTCTTGATACACGATCTCCGAGGAACTGGGTGTCGGAATTTGCGCCGTTTGGGTGTTCACGAAAAAACGATCATGAAGATTGGGGGCTGGAAAACAAGATCGGTGTTTGACCGC
>Ga0265760_10000360_pt1 | contig 12697 bp, 10 predicted proteins | sample NZIome_2_FD_200831 | JGI IMG/M metagenome (GOLD analysis project Ga0265760, IMG submission 200831) | Metatranscriptome of rhizosphere microbial communities from Maridalen valley, Oslo, Norway - NZI1 (Metagenome Metatranscriptome) | ecosystem: Host-associated > Plants > Roots > Rhizosphere >...
CCCAACTGCAAAAAGTTGAGGTCGTGGCCGATCCGGAGATCGAGAAAGTTTTCCCAGCGTTGCAGCGGGTGATCGTAAACATCACGACCACGGATGGTCGCACGTTTACCAAGCAACTGGACTATCCCAAGGGCGACCCGCGCAACCCACTGACCGATCAAGAGGTCGAGGAAAAATTCGCGGCATTGGCGGAAGGAGTATTGTCAGAGCGCGCCCGGCAAAAACTGAAAGACGCCATCTGGAACCTGGAGAAGATGGGGTCAGTCAGCAAACTAATGGCCCTGATGAAAGCCGACGTGCGAGCGAAAAAGCTAGCCCCGAGGAAGTCGACGAGCAAGAAAAAGCGATCGTAGAAACGTTACTTGCAACGTTTTCTTGTTAGAACTGTCATTCCGAGCGAAGCGAGGAATCTGCTTCTTGTTCGAACCGGGAGTATCTCATGCCCCAGACCATCGTTGAAAAAATCGCGCAAGCCCACCTCGCCGAAGGCCCCAAGCGCCCGCTGCGCACTGGCGACTTCCTCTCCATCCGTCCGCATCACGTAATGACTCACGACAACACCTCAGCAGTGATGAGCAAGTTCAAAGGCATCGGCGCGAAAAAGATTCATGATCCCAAGCAACTCGTCTTCGCCCTCGATCACGATATTCAAAACAAAGACGAAGCCAACCAGAAAAAGTATCGGGCCATCGAGGCATTCGCCAAGGAACACGGCGTCGACTTTTACCCGGCGGGCTCAGGCATCGGCCATCAAATTATGGTGGAGCGCGGATATGTCGTCCCTGGTTCGTTCGTGGTAGCCTCCGACTCGCACTCGAACATGTACGGCGCGCTGGGCGCGATCGGAACGCCCATCGTGAGGACCGACGCCGCCGCAGTCTGGGCCACCGGAGAATTCTGGTGGCAGATTCCGCGTTCGGTCGAGGTGGTGCTCGAAGGCAAGTTGCCCGACGGCGCGACCGGCAAAGACATAATCATCACGTTGTGCGGGCTCTACAACCACGATGAAGTTTTAAACGCCGCCATCGAATTCAGCGGCCCCGGAGTGGCTGGCCTTTCCATTGACGCGCGCCTTTCCATCTCCAACATGACCACCGAATGGGGACCGCTGGTGGGCTGGTTCCCGGTGGATGAAGTAACGGTCAGATATCTGAAGAGCGTGCATCAGCGTCTGAAAACCACGGGTGTGGAACGATTTTCGGAGAAAGACATCGAAAATTGGACGAAGAATCCGCCACGATCCGATGCCGATGCTGTCTACGCGGCTCGAATCGTCCTTGATCTCGGCCAGGTCACGCCACACGTATCGGGTCCCGATACAGTGCAGACCATGGCTTCTCTCGCTGAGATGGAAAAGAACAAGGTCACGATTCAGAAGGCCTACCTGCTCTCGTGCGTGAACTCGCGTCTCGAAGATCTGGATGCCGCAGCGAAAGTTTTGCGAGGCAAGAAAGTTGCGCCAGGGGTGAAATTCTATCTAGGCGCAGCCAGTAAGTGGGTTCAGGAAGAAGCCGAAAAGCGCGGCATTTGGCAAACGCTGCTTGATGCCGGAGCGAATCCTTTGCCGGCAGGCTGCGGACCATGCATCGGTCTAGGAATTGGACTGCTCGAGCCCGGCGAAGTCGGAATCTCCGCCACCAACCGCAATTTCAAAGGTCGAATGGGATCGCGTGATGCCAAGTGTTATCTCGCGAGCCCCGAGGTAGTCGCTGCTTCCGCAATAGCGGGCTACATTCGCGGACCGCACGAAATGAGCGGTCGCGAGCCCGCGCGCAGCTACACGGCATTTGCAACAGTCGCAGCAGCAGAGAAGGTTGACATCCTTCCAGGCTTTCCAGAAAGAGTCCACGGCCGACTCGTCTTCCTCCCACAAAACAACGTGAACACCGACGCGATCTATGGAAAGGACTACACTTACCGCGACGATGTCACGAAAGAATTGATGGCGCAGGTCGTAATGGAGAACTACGATCCGCAGTTCGCGTCTCGCACTCGCGCGGGCGACGTGGTCGTCAGCGGATTCAATTTTGGAACTGGATCGAGCCGCGAGCAAGCAGTGACTTGTCTCAAGGCAAAGGGAATTCCACTGGTGATCGCAGCCAGTTTTTCACAGACCTATTTGCGCAACGCGTACAACAATGGGTTCCTGTGCGTCGAAGTACCGGGCCTTGTGAAGCGCTTGCGCGAGCAGTTCGCAAAGGAAATCGCGGAAAAAGAAAAGACAATCGTTCCCGGCGAGGAAATCGATATCGACTTCACTTCCGGCTTGATCCACTGGCGCGGTGAAAAGTTCGCGTTCCCGCCGCTGGGAAGTGTTCCGCAATCGCTCGTAATCGCCGAGGGAGTGGAGAACCTGGTAGCAAAGCGCCTAGGCCTGAACTGAAGTCGGCTGTAGAGACGTTGCATGCAACGTCTCGGAGGCAGCCAAAAACTCTCTGTGCCTCTGTGTCTCTGTGGTGAAAAGTTCTTAGGAGAAACGCATTCATGGCAAAACATACAGTAGTCACAATGCCCGGCGACGGAATCGGAAACCAAGTACTGCCCGAGGCATTGCGGGTTTTGAAAGCCGTCAGCTTCGATGCCGAATACATCCACGCCGACATCGGCTGGGAATGCTGGAGAAACGAGGGCAATGCACTTCCTCAACGGACGATCGATCTCTTGGCCAAGCACAAGCTGGGTCTTTTCGGAGCCATCACATCGAAACCAAACAAAGAAGCACAAGCGGAGCTGGACCCCGAGTTGCAAGGCAAAGGTTTGGTGTACTACAGCCCGATCGTGACCATGCGCCAGAAGTTCAACCTCGATATCTGCATGCGTCCCTGCATCGGGTTCACGGGCAATCCGCTGAACTACATTCGCAAACGCACAGACGACGACTACGACGAGCCGCAAATCGACACCACGGTGTTTCGTCAGAATACGGAAGGCATGTACGCCGGCATCGAGTGGACCAACCCGCCGGAGATTGTGCGCGCCGCGCTGAACTCGCATCCCAAGTTCAAAGCCTTCGCCCACGTGCCGGGTCCGGACATCGCCGTTAGCGTGCGCATCATCACTCGACCCGCCGCGCGCCGCATCGTCACTGCAGCGTTTGAGTACGCGAAAAAGCGCGGTTTCAAGGGCGTTACCATCTGCGAAAAGCCTAACGTGGTTCGCGAAACCTCGGGCATGATGGAAGAAACTGCCAAAGAAGTGGCAAAGAACTATCCGGGCATCGCGCTGTGGTCGACCAACATCGACGCGCAACTAATGTGGCTGAATAAGAATCCTGAAGACTACAACGTGATCGTAGCCTCGAACCTGTTCGGCGATATTCTCTCCGACGCTTTCGCCGGGTTGGTCGGCGGCCTGGGATTCGCAGCCTCAGGCAATATCGGAGACGAAGTCGCAGTATTCGAGCCGACGCACGGATCCGCCCCGAAGTACGCCGAACTAAATCCCCCGATCGTGAATCCGATCGCCATGATCCTCTCCGCCGTAATGATGCTCGAACACGTAGGCGAGAACGACGGAGCAAAGAGAATTAAGCACGCCGTCTCCACTGTGGTGAAAGAGGGCAAAGTGCGAACCTACGACATGATGCGAATTTCGGGCGGGGCAAAGGCGATCAGCCAGGGCGCCGCCTCGACCATCCAGATGACAGACGCGATCCTGGCACAGCTAAAGTGACGGTTGGAAGAATACAGCAGGGGCTGCTTTGTGAACCTTTAGTGTCCTTTGTGGTTAATGATCTTCCATGATTAACAACAACACAGCAACGACGAGCGCACATCCAGCCGAAGCCGGCCACTGGGGCAAGGACGTACGCTCCGATTTGCACGTCGCCATTGAACCGCGCGACAGCGGCGGCCTTGAGACCACGCTCGAGTCCCGCGTTGGGCTCTACTATGGCAGTTCAATCCTGAGCCAGACCCGGCAAGTGCTCGAATCCCTCAGCGTAAAGCACGCGCGCATTTCAATTCACGATGAGGGCGCGTTGCCGTTCGTCATCTCCGCGCGAATTGAAGCGGCGGCAAAACGCGCCGGCCTCGGTGGCGGGCAGAAGGCGTTGCCCGAGAAAATCACGCTCAGGGAACCGACGACTCGCGATCGGCTGCGGCGGTCGCGGCTATATCTCCCCGGAAGCGAGCCTAAATATTTCATCAACGCCGCATTGCATGGGCCCGACGCCATCATTTTGGATCTGGAGGACTCCGTTCACCAAAATGAAAAAGATGCCGCACGAATTCTCGTGCGAAATACGCTGCGCGCTGTGGATTTCGGTAGCTGTGAGCGCATGGTGCGCATCAACCAGTTGCCGCTGGGGCTGGAAGATCTGGCAGAGATTGTTCCCGAAGCTCCCGACCTGGTGCTGATTCCGAAGGTGGAAACGCCCGATCAAGTCGGCGAAGCAGATCGCCTGATACGTGAACTGAAAGTCAGCAACGGCATTGACCGCGCAATCTGGCTGATGCCCATTCTCGAATCCGCCCTCGGAATAGAGAACGCATTCGCCATTGCGACGGTGACTACGAATGTTTGCGCCATCACCATCGGACTGGAAGACTACACCGCCGACTTGGGAGTGGTGAAAACTGTGGAGGGCCGCGAGTCGCAATACGCCCGCACGCGTGTGGTCAACGCAGCAAAAGCCGCTGGCGTCCAGGCGATCGACTCGGTGTTTAGCGATGTCGGTGACTTGGCCGGGCTGCGACAGTGGGGAGAAGGTTCTCGCGCGCTTGGGTTCGAAGGCATGGGATGCATCCATCCCTCGCAGATTCCGGTCGTTCATGAAGCCTTCGCGCCAACGCAGGCAGAAATCGATAAGGCGCTGAAGATCGTCGCCGCCTTCGAAGATGCGCAGCTGCGTGGACTCGCGGTGGTGAGCTTGGGCTCGAAGATGATCGATCCGCCCGTAGTAGAGCGCGCCCGAAGGCTGGTAGCCAGAGCAGAGGCGATGGGCAAAGCCTAGCAGATGGAATGTGGTGATGGGCGATTCGCCCGTCTGCGCCGATCGAAGCCCAGCGGTTAATACAGTAAAAGGAACGGAATGAGCGAACGCACCGAACTTGCCCAGAATGCCGCCGGACGCAGCGTGCCCACGATGGTCAACGGCAAGCCGCAGATTCCATTCCTGGGCGTGGCGCAGTATCAACCGCGCGGACGAAAGGCTGCCCCACCCATCTGCTCCAGCAAGGATTATCCCGAGAACGGCGACAAGCGCGTGGCCAGCATTGAAACCGCTCTGCGCAATTGCGGCCTGCGAAACGGCATGGTGATTTCGAATCATCATCATCTGCGCGACGGCGACCGCGTCGCGCTGATGGCGCTCGAAGCGGCAGCAAAGATCGGCGTCAAAGATCTGATGTGGTTTCCGAGCGCCTCTTTTCCGTCGCAAAAATCTGCGATCGACCTCATGCAGTCCAGCGTCATCCATCACATCGAAGGCAGCATGAATGGGCCGCTCGGCGACTACTGCACTCAGGGCAAGATGCGCGGGATGGGCGTGTTGCGCTCCCATGGCGGGCGCTGGCAGGCCATTCAAGATGGCGAAGTCCACATCGACGTCGCGGTGATTGCCGCGCCGACCGCCGATGCGTTCGGAAACGCCGACGGGTCGCATGGGAAATCGGCTTGCGGATCACTTGGATTTGCCCTCGCGGATTCGATGTACGCTGATCGCGTCATCGTGGTCACCGACAATCTCGTTCCGTTCCCCTGCATTCCCTGGCAGATTCAGGGCAACAATGTGGACTTCGTGGTCGAGGTCGATTCGATTGGCGATCCGGCCAAGATCGTCTCGGGCACGACCCAGATCACGCGCTCGCCTGACCGCTTGCGCATCGCCGAATTTGTCGCTCGTTTCCTGCGCGACGCCGGAATCATGCGCAACGGCTTCTCGTTCCAGGCAGGAGCGGGTGGAATCGCGCTTGCTTTTGTGGACTACCTGCGCCGCATGATGAAAGAAGACGGCGTGAAAGCCCGCTTTGTCCGCGGCGGTTCTACGAAATACCTGGTCGAACTTCTACAAGAAGGCCTGACCGACTACATTCTCGACGGACAAACGTTTGATCTTGACGGGGTGAAGTCGATCGCCAGCGATCCGCGTCACGTCGCTACGTCTCCGTTTACTTCTTACAACTATCACGGCAAAGGAAATTTCGCTTCTCTGGTTGATGCTGTCGTGTTGGGTGCGACCGAAGTCGACGTGAATTTCAATGCGAACGTTGTGACGCACTCCGATGGACGGCTGCTGCATGGAATTGGTGGATGGCAAAATTGTTTGGCGGCGGGGTGCACCATCCTTGCGGTGCCGTCGTTCCGCGACCGCATTCCTGTGATCATCGATGAAGTCACCACTCTCACCGGGCCGGGCGATTTGATCGACGTCGTGGTCACCGAGCGCGGTATCGCGATCAATCCACGGCGCCAGGATCTACTCGATGCGGTGAAGGGTTCGAGCCTGCCCATCCGTCCCATTCAGGACATCAAGGCTGAAGTCGAGCGCATCTGCGGCGGCAAGCCCGCACGGCCGAAGCTGGGAGATCGCCCTGTCGCCGTGGTGAAATGGGTCGATGGCACCGTGCTCGACACCATCTGGCAAGTGAGCTAGTGGGCTTCTGGTTGCTGGCTTCTAACTCTCGATCTTGGCCTGTTGGCGACGACCACTAAAATTCCCGTTTCGGGACGGAGTTTACTGTTTAGTACCGGGTACCCCCCCCTCCCCCCTTTGTCTGCAAAATCTAGAAAATAGAAGAGTTAAATTTCGACTATGTGCTAGATCTTTGAGTTTACAGGAGTTACGCGCAAAATCTAGAGAACATGGGAGTTAGGGCGGAGATGACGGGTCTCAGCGTCCCATTTTGGAACCCGGATGGTTAGGCATTTTGGACCGCGGCCAGGCAGTCACCGTCGCCTGGGGTCAGATTGTCAAAGATCGAGCATTATCTTCCAGATAATGCATATTGTAGCAGGTTATCCTATTTGAGGTGGGCAGTCAATGATGAAACGCGCTGCGAGAGCTGGTCTTTGAAAACAGTCCCGGGAGAGTTCCCCAGCCCAGGTCACGTCCTCCTCGCGCTCGGTCTTCAGCAAATCGCTAAACAATTCTTCGTATGCCATAGTTTTTCTCGGCTGTGATCATCTAAGCCACTGAACTTTGATTTCCTTTTCGAGCGGCTTGAATTCCAGATCGCCGGTGACGAGTTCCGCCCTTCTTTCCTTTGCCAGCGCGGCGGCAAAGGCGTCCGCCAAACTCAATTTGAAACGCGCCTTGAAATCGGCAGCGGTGTCGGCCAGCGCGCGGGTCGTGGAATGAAAATCAATCGGCAGGCCCTGAAGGACCTTCGCGGCCTCCGCCCACGCCCCCGCGCCGTTTTTCTTCACAATGGAGTACTTCACCTCGGCGTAGTTCACATCGGTCATGAGGAGCGGGCTGTCCTTCTTACCGGCGGAGACGAGCATATCTTCCATCGCCTCCGCGCCCGGCTCGTCGCGGAAATAGGCGATAAGTGCGAAGCTGTCGAGCACCTTAGCCGGCATGGCGCTCCTCGAGTGCCCGTTCCTGCTTCTTGTGCTCGGCCCAGTCCTCCGTTAACGGCTTGCCTCCGTGCGTGCGTTTCAGGATGCCGCGCCCACGCCTAATGAGTGCCGCGGTGACGGGTTTGAGAAGGATGCCCTCCGGTGTGGCTTGGACCACGGCCTTTGTACCGTCCTCGATGTCGAATTGTTTGCGCAGGCGAAGAGGGATGACGACTTGCCCCTTCGTCGTGAACCACACGGTTTCGAGTTTCTCAGTCATATTAATAGTTATAAGTATGATGCAGTATGTATGGTCTGTCAAGATCTAAGAAGTAGGAAATCTTGGCACAGGCGGAATATTCCGTATTTCTCCGACTTCTGAGCCACGGCCCCGTTCGCGTCGCTTTTTGACGCTAAACCTAGGGCCGGTGACCCACTCAAGCCATTCTTTTGTCCAGTCCCAAGACATCCCTGTAAAGGATGTCATGGGCCTGAACACCTCGCAAGCCGGGAACTTCAAAGGGCAGCCGCTTACGCCCGCGATAACTTCTACCGACACCTTCATCAGACAAAATGGAAAGTGGAAGGCGGCTGCGTCGCATAGCTCTGTGGTGTGAGGCAAGGTGGCCGCGGAGTCCAGAGATCCTTCGTTGGGAGTCCCCGGCTTTGCCGGGGACTCCGCTGCCTCAGGATGACATCGGAGGGAGAAGGTGGGGACGGCGAGGTCGGCGGTCTCAGCTTTCAGGGCGTGATCTCGGTGCGATCGCGAGGGCTACCTGCTCCTGTCAGTCAATGGAATAATGGAACTGATGCATGGAAATCGTTGGGGCGCTGAGGGTCCGCCTTTAGACGCTTATTCGCGAGTCACAGACACGGAGCGATTCGGGTCCCTGCACCAGGTTGCGGCAGAGTTGCTGGACCAATTGGGACGGGAGTTCGACGCCGAGCGTGCCGAGGGGTATGGTCTTGACCCGGAGCTGGAGCAAAGCATCAAACTGGCGCGTCCGAGCGTTACCCTCGCGCCGAGAGACGCCGGTGCCGCGCCCATCGTGGTTGCGTTCTCCGACTTCCCCGGGATCGCCGTCCGCTTCGGTCGCTGGTGCACCGCCGCTTTCCCCACCTGCGGATGCGATGCGTGCGATGAAACGGCGGAAAGCGAAATCGAACGTTTGGAGTCGATGATCGATGACCTGACCGCAGGCCGCTTCCGAGAAGCAATCCGGATCTCCGCGGAAGGAACCGCATGGCAAGAGTGGGAGCTCGGGTCCGAGGGCGAGCGCTGCGCAAAGTTGCGGCTCGATCCAAATCGCGCTCGCGAGCTGGTTGCCGCAGGAGATCGGTCCTTATACGAGTGGAGGCCGTGGCCCAAACGGGGTTGAGCTGGGCGGATGCGGTCCATCGGAAAACATCCCAGGTCTCTGGTTTGACCTATCGCTCCGGAACTTCCACACGGGGTTCGCTGAGAGATTTCGCTTTGTGCGTTGCTAGTTTTGGACCTGCCCAGACTGCGATCCGGTATCCGAGCAGTATCGTTAGGACACCAGCGTACTCCAGCGGCAGGTGGATGTCGGCCTTCACCAGCCACCAGTAATGAATCACTCCAGCAATGGCGCTGAAATAGATCAGGCGATGCAAGGCTTGCCAGCGCTTGCCGCCGAGACGCCGGATCCATCCCTTGGTCGAAGTGAGCGCCAGCGGGATGAGGAGGACGAATCCGGTGAATCCGACGGTGATGAATTTTCGTTTGGCGATGTCGTGCAGCATCTCGTGCAGGTCGAAGAATTTGTCCAGCCAGATGTAAGTCAGGAAATGCAGCGTGGCGTAGAAGAAGGCGAATAGGCCAAACATGCGGCGATAGCGGATCAGCCAAAGCTGGCCGGTCAGCTTTCTTATAGGTGTTACGGAGAGGGTGATGAGCAGGAAACGCAGAGTCCAGTCACCGGTCGCGTGGGTGATTACTTCGATGGGGTTCGCGCCCAGCGCGTGGTTGTAGGCTTTCCATCCCAGGAGCGCCAGCGGGATTAGGCACGCAAGAAAAACTACGGGTTTGAAACGGCGAATCAAACGTTCGGGCTCAGAAATTCTTTTTCAAATCCATGCCGGTGTACAGACTTGCTACCTGGTCGTAGCCGTTGAACATCAGCGTGGGACGCTTTAGAAATTCGCCCAGACGGCGTTCTTTTGCCTGACTCCATCGCGGATGATCCACATTCGGATTCACATTCGCATAGAAGCCGTATTCATTCGGAGCCATCTCGGCCCACGTGGTCCGCGGCTGGCTGTCGGTGAAGCGAATCCGCACAATCGCTTTGCCGCTTTTGAATCCGTACTTCCACGGCACCACGACGCGTAGCGGCGCGCCATCCTGGTTGGGCAGCGCGTCGCCGTACATGCCGAAGCAGAGGAGAGCCAGCGGGTGCATGGCTTCGTCCATGCGCAGGCCTTCGACGTAGGGCCAATCAAGCACCCGGCCTCGCTGGCCCGGCATTTGTTTGGGATCCTCGATGGTCGTGAACTCCACAAATTTTGCTTTGCTGGTTGGCTTCGCTTTGTTGATCAGTTCGCTCAGCGAGAAGCCAACCCACGGCACCACAATCGACCAGCCTTCCACACAGCGATGCCGGTAAATCCGCTCTTCGGGCGTGGCCATTTTGATAATTGTGTCTACGTCGAGGACCTGCTTCTTGTCCACTGCTCCGTCGATGGTTACGGTCCACGGACGCGTTTTGAAATTCTTGGCCAGATCTGCAGGTTCATACTTGTCCGTCGAAAACTCGTAATAGTTGTTGTAATTGGTAACGTCTTTGAATGGCGTGATGGTTTCTTTGGTCGAGAATGAGCTTGGCTTGATGCCTTCAATTTTGGCGTTGGCCTGCGCTGTTATTGAAGGGGATACGATCTCGCGAATGCCCACGCTCGCGGCAGCGGTGGCCAGCGCAGCGCCCGTGAGAAACTTGCGACGATTCAAGTACAAACTCTTCGGAGTAATTTCAGACGAAGGAATATCAGTGGACTTCTTAATAAGCATGAGAACGTCCTTACCTTAAGTGTACGGGAACCAACCCTCCGCGGATTGGTGGCCAGACACCCTACCGATAGGACGCACGGTAGCTGGAAAAGTTGCACGGGTTCGCGGAACACACCTTATGGGCGCGATATGGTCGAAGAAAGCGCCTAATGGAGTAACGGGTGAAACCCTATCATGCCCCCGCCGCGCTCAGAAATACTGCGGAGCTGGTAGTCGGCGAGCCGTAGGCGATCAATGTTGAGTTCACCACGGGTGCGACTTTTTTCCCCAGGGAGGCTGAACGTAAGAGGAGTCCCTGGACACAAGCGAGCGTGAGAATCATCTCTGGTCCTAGACCAGCGGAATAGTTCAAGAGAGAACACCTTGACCGGACTGATTCCAAATTCCGCTGGAGCCGACTCCCAATTCCTGTTCACGGCGGAGAAGACCGTTCCAGGTGGTGCCGCTTTCTCATCCTCTCCTGGAGGGCACGTTGTCTCGTCCGCGAGCGTGCTCACCACCAAGAACGGCCTCGTCAGCGGCGATCGGCACTGGAGGGCGCTAAAGCCATCCCGATCGATCGCGCACAAAGCTTCGCCGGGAACAGCAAATTCACCGGTTGCAGCGGTGGTCCGGCGTGTTTCTTTCGCCTGGAGTGCGGCCAGCGCAAATGAAATGTGCACCCTGGCCGGACTCGACGTTGTCTGCTCGAAGAAGACGCTATCGACAGAAAAGCGCAGATCAGTAAATGGCCGATCAGGGAGCAGGAAGTCGCTTGATCTAAACCAACCTGAGTTCCAGCGCAACCCTCCCGGGGCCTCGATTTCCACCAGGGTTCCCTCAATGTTGACGGCCGAGTTCTGCGCTATTCCGGAAACTAGAAGAGGTATTCTGATGCTCACCTTGTTCTTCTGCGGCAGAGTATCTTCCATCTTCGGCCTGGCAGGATCGAACGCGAATTGCACTGGCGGCTGTTGTTCGGCGGAAGGTTGCGCGTATTCGCTCGCGGGAAACGTATTCGGTGGCGATGGGACAACCAGCACCGCCGCTGCGGCAGCGATCAGCAGGAGGCGCGATTGCCGGGTCCGGCGGCGTACATATTGCCATACTAAAACGAACACAACGACCGCATAGGCGCAGGCTTTAATTGTCGACGGGAGCCACGCCGGAATCCAACTGGCGACGGTTAGCCTCCGAATCGTCTCCATCGAGAAGAGTGCGGCAACCCCGATCATACCGAGCAGAATTCCGAGCGCGACCAAAACAGCCTGCCCAAAGCTCGACGTGACCGTAGCCAGTGTGATCAGCGGCAAAATGAGAGTCAGAATCCACAGAAGTTGAAGATAGAGTAGACCGGTCAGATACTCGGTTAACCTGAACCCTGCTCTCGAGAGCAGGACCATCTGAACAATGAGCAGTGGAAGATTGACGAAAACCACGAGAAACAAAGCTTTGGCAGTCAGCAGTTTTTTCCAATCGTAGGGCCGAGTTACCCAGAACTGGCGGTCGCCCGCCAGGACCTCCTCGTGAACGACGCGTACGATAAGCAGGAACCAGCCGATGAGAACCATAGGGGTAAGCCACCCTGAGAAGATTAAGCGCAAGGGATGTTCGTCTAGGCGTGGCGGGATCCACTGGCTGGGCTCATTCCAGGCAAAGGCGGCGAGGATTGCGAGCGACAATGCAATCTCACGCCAGTGCCGCCGAACGTCTTTCCGAAAAATATGAATGATCTGATCCACAGGCATGCCCTTTCTTAGGCTGAGTCGCGCCCCGTCTTTGCCATCGCGAGGAAAATCGAACGCAAGGACATCGGTGTGAAGGTGACATTGCGCACGTCTCCGAACGATCTGCGAATGTCAGCTGTCGTCCGTTCTTCGTTGAAACGACTCTCGATAAATCTGAGGACCGATGCTGAGGTGCTGACCTGCATCCAGGTGTCCGGCAGGGGCTCTGGCGACAGTGGAGGCTGATCGAACGTAAGCTCCACTTCGCGAAAGCGCTCGGTCAGTGTGGTCATTTCCTCTGAGAGCCGCAGGGAACCCTGATCAAGGTAGCCGATATGGCTCGCCAGGTTTTCGATCTCTGCCAAATCATGCGACGAGACCAGGATGGTTGCTTCCGATGCACGCTCAAGCAGTCCTTCAATTACCTCGTCGCGTACCAAAGGATCCAGCCCACCGAACG
>Ga0265760_10000361_pt1 | contig 12690 bp, 8 predicted proteins | sample NZIome_2_FD_200831 | JGI IMG/M metagenome (GOLD analysis project Ga0265760, IMG submission 200831) | Metatranscriptome of rhizosphere microbial communities from Maridalen valley, Oslo, Norway - NZI1 (Metagenome Metatranscriptome) | ecosystem: Host-associated > Plants > Roots > Rhizosphere > Soil...
GCTGAACATTCTCGAAGAAAAGGGCCTCGACGCGGACGAGTTACAGCGATTACGTCAGCTGCTCGATGGAAAGAGCGCAAGATGACGGCCGCGATCAATCTCAGTCTCAGTCTCAACCTGCATGCGATGGCCCAGATCTCAGCGGCGCGCATCGTCGACTGTCTGCTCGAAGGCACGCTGGTCGCTGCCTTTGCCGGCTTGGTCTTGCGCATGGCCCGCCGCTGGAATTCAGGCGCGCGGTTTGCGGTCTGGTTCTCAGCCTTGCTGGCGATGGCGGCGTTGCCGCTGTTCGCAGGCACATGGTGGAACGGCGCTGCTACGTCGCTGACGACTCTTCCGCAGCGGCCGGAGATTACTTTGCCAGGTTCTTGGGCGCTTTGGCTGTTCGGAGCATGGGCGGGAATTGCAGCGTTTGGCTTGGCGCGGGTGGGTGTGGGTTTGTGGCGTCTGCGCGGGTTGCGCAGCAGCTGTGTCGAGATCGATGCCGCATCGCTGGACTCGGAGTTGCGGCAAGCCTTGGTACGCAAGTCCTGGGATCGGAGTCAGACCAGACGTGCCAGACTCTGCGTTTCCGATCAGGTGAGCGTCCCTACCGTGATTGGTTTCGTGAATCCCGCCGTCCTAATTCCGCGATGGCTGCTGCACGAGCTCTCTCCGTCAGAACTCCAGCAAATTCTTTTGCACGAGCTCGCGCACCTGCAGCGTTGGGATGACTGGACCAACCTGGCACAGAAAATTCTGAAGGCGCTGCTGTTTTTCCATCCCGCAGCGTGGTGGATCGAGAAGCAGTTGTCGCTGGAGCGCGAAATGGCGTGCGACGACGCCGTCGTGGCGGAGACCGCCAACCCCCGCGCGTATGCGGAGTGCCTGACGCACCTCGCCGAGAAAAGTTTCGTGCGGCGCAGCCTGGCGCTGGCGCAAGCCGCGTTGGGCCGCATTCGGCAGACTTCGTTGCGAGTCGCGCAGATTCTTGACGCGGACCGTCCGAGCGTTCCCACCCATAGCTGTAAGCCTGCGGTGTTGCTGGTGGCGGGGTTTGCGATGGCCTGTGCGACGGGGATTTCAAGAGCGCCGAGGCTGGTGGGATTCGAAGACAGTTTTCCAAAAGCGGCGCAGATTGCGAACCTATCGAGCGCGCCGAGTGCCGCTTCGCCTTCGCCTGCGTTTTTGGCGTTGCCCCCAGCCACAAGTCAGCGAGCCAACGAATCAACCAGCACTCCTCGCCCGGTGAAAGCAAAGTTTACTACTCGGCAACCCGTGATTCCGGCCGCGCAACCGAACTCTGACTTGGCCCAGGATGTTTATTGGAACGTAGCAGTCTTCGACGCAAACGACAGTGCAGACGACAGCAGCAACGATGCGAGCATTCCGTCGGCGCGGCCTTTAACTTCCGATTTGTTTTACCTGACGGATTTCTCGAAAGATCCGGCTCCAGTCACGGAAGCCGTATTCGTAATTGTTGAAGGCCGAGGGCCAAATTTCTCAGGTGCAGGTTCAACCCCTACCGGCTCTACGTTGCCGGCCGTGTATCGCATCAGCATCTGGCGGGTTGTGGTGCATGCGCCGGCCGACAATCTCAACAGCAACACAATTCCACACAAGGAAACTTAGAAATTTGAGAACCAAAAAGCGGGGCATTGTTCGACTCTCGGAAACTAACGAATTAGTTGTTGACTCATTTCAAGCAAACGAAAGGAAGTTTCAGTTATGAACCTACACGAATACTCCACCACGAAATGGACGAGGCGGCTGCTGGCTTCTGCGCTGGCGCTGGCACTTGCCTCGTTCGCAACCTATGAATGGGCCAAGCCGGCCGCGGCCAGTGCGGCCGTTGCCACTCCCGCAGCGGGACCGCTGAGCGACGACAGCGTCGGCGCGCTGCTTGCCGTCGACCGCGCCATGGAAACGCTGGCAGCCCGCGTAACTCCGGCGGTGGTAAACGTCGCGGTGACCGCGCGCAACAAACCGGATGCCGATGGCCAGCGACTGCCGCATGACATGCAGCGATTCTTCGGACAGTCCGATCCGTTCGGCCAGTTCTTCGGGCAGGGCATGGCGCCACAGCGTCCGGAAATTGAGCACGGCATCGGCAGCGGCGTTGTGATTTCTCCCGACGGATACATTGTCACCAACAACCACGTGGTGGAAGGCGCGGTCGACATTCGCGTGACCACCACCAACCGCAGAGTTTTGAAGGCGAAGCTGGTGGGAACCGATCCGCTGACCGATCTGGCGGTACTCAAGGTTGACGCCAAGGATCTGGCCAGCGTTCCGTGGGGAGACTCCACCGAAGTGCGCCCTGGCCAAACGGTGCTGGCGTTCGGCAATCCGTTCGGGCAACGCTTTACCGTGACTCGCGGAATCGTGAGCGCGGTCAAGCGCGCGAACCCGGACCCGAGCGATCGGCGCAAGCCCGGCGAGTTCATCCAGACCGATGCGGCCATCAACCCGGGAAATTCCGGCGGTCCGCTGGTCGATGCGCGCGGCGAAGTGATTGGGATCAACACCTTTCTGATCTCGGCTTCGGGATCGTTCTCGGGGATGGGATTTGCTATCCCCTCGCAGATAGTTCGGCCTACGGTCGAGACGCTGATTCGTGATGGCAAAGTCACTCACGCCCACATCGGCGTGCAAATCTCCGACGTGACGCCGGAGAACGCCAAGTTCTTTGGTGACTCGAACGCTGCAGGAGCCGTGGTGACCGAAGTGGAAGCAGATTCTCCGGGAGCCAAGGCTGGCTTGAAGATTGGCGATGTCATCACCAAAATCGACAATCAAAAACTAACCGACGCAGGAGAACTCCAGGCAACGGTGTCGCAGAAAGGTCCGGGCGCCAAGATCACCCTCGAAGTTCTGCGCGACGGCAAAAGCATGAGCGTTCCGGTCACGCTGGAAGCCGTGAGCGACCGCGCCGCCGAAGGCAGCGGGAGGTCTGAGGATGGCCAGGGCAAGATGCGCTGGGGCATCGGGCTCAACGATCTCACTCCCGACTTGCGAGAGCAGATTGAGGCGCCCCGCGACGTGCACGGAGCGTTGGTGGAACAGGTGCAGCCGGGAAGCTCCGCCGATAACGCCGGGCTGCAGCGTGGAGACGTGATCCTCGAAGTAAACCGTCACAAGGTCGAAACCGCGGCCGATGTTCAGCAGGAGCTGGGCAAAGTGCCGAACGGTCAGGATGCGCTGATCTTGGTTTGGTCTAACGGCGGCAACACGTTCCGCGTGCTGCATTCGCCCGAAGGCGCTTAGGTCTGAGGGAGGTGAGGTGGTCTGCGTTCGCACCCGTTTCTGTGACAGCAGAGGCGGGTGCGAACGTAGGCCGCCGCGTTTCTAGTTCAGGATTTTTTTCCAAACCGTCTTCTAGGCGATCCCCGCAGTCTTCACGCGCGCGCGACGACGCGGCGCGGACTCCGTCTCCACACGGTTTCGTCCATTGCCCTTGGCGCGGTATAGAGCTTTGTCAGCGGCCTCCATGATCCGGTTGGGGTCCGGTTTTTCCTGCGTCCATGCGGCGACTCCAATACTCACGGTCACCGAGAGGGCGGCTGGGCCATCCATCTGAGCCAGCCGACGGACGGCTGGTCCAGCCCGTGCGCGACCGCGTTGGCGCACCGTGCGCCGATCCGGCCCACGCGGCGTCTGCCGGCGGTCGATTCCCCTGGGACGGAAGCGGGCAGCCTCGATCGCACGGCGCAGTTGTTCGAGATGCTCCACAACCTCATCGGTGGTCTTGCCCGCGAACAGAATCGTGAATTCTTCTCCGCCGCAGCGGTAGGCCTGTCCGCCTCCGCTCACGCGCGCCAGCTTCCCAGCCACCAGGCGCAGAACCTGGTCTCCGGTGTCGTGACCGTGCTGGTCGTTGAACTGCTTGAAATGATCAATATCCACCATGGCAATCGAATACGGGGCCTGAAGACTCAGCAGCGCGTCGTTGAGAGCGCGTCGGGAAGGCAGCGTCGTGAGCTCGTCATGATAGGCCAGAAGATAAGACGTTTCGATGATGGAGACGGCCAGGATCAATGCCGCAGTCGCGTTGTAGGCTAGGGCGAAGCGTCCTTGTCCTCCGAAATACACGGCCAGGAAGAACGCCAACAGCGACCAGAGCAGGGCACTCTCCACCGGCTTGCGCAGGAGCAGGAAACGCACCAGCAGGGTGACGACGGCGGCGGCGAAGATCCACAGAATGTAGTTCGGTAGAGGTAGAGATGATGCCAACGACGCCGCAGCGTGATGCGAGCCGTGCGCGGGCAGCGCGGCTGGGATGGGCAGTGCACGGCAGATCGCGAAGACCGCCGTCGCCTGAACCAACCAAAGCAGAAACAGCGGTCCGGTGTAGGGAAAAGCAAACCCGCGCTCGCGCAGCAGCGAAAGCAACACGAAGTTCAGCGGGACCAGCAGCGCAACCGCCTCCAGAGCCGAGCCTGCAGAACCTGTAAGAGGAAGCCGTCCCGCCGAAAACACAGTTGTCGCTTCTTGCGCCAGCAGCAGCAACAGCAACGCGAAGAAAACGCGGCTCGAGTGGAAGCGCCACGCCAGCAGCAGGCCAGCCGTGACTGCTCCATAGAACACAAACATCAGCCCGGGCACGGTCAGTGTGAGCAGGCCGGTTTGCAGCAAGACCACCGCGGCCAGCAACAGGCCGCCGGGCAGCAGCAGAGACTTCACCGTAGCTTTGCCGAACATGTCCAAACGCGGGGCCTCGGGGACAAGAGTCCAGTAGAAATTATCGCTGTGCTGGCGTGCCGCGGGGATTGGCGGCTCAGGTTCGGGGGCGAAGTGTCGTCGGGAAGAAAATCCGTGGCAGGCATTTCTCTTTTTGGACATGTGCCCCATTCTGGGAAACACAGACCTTTGGATCATCACCCTTTCGGTTTCACTTGAGTGTTTTCTCACTAGGATCAGGCTGCGGGATTAAGGGTCACTCATGCGACGCATTCTGATAGCGGAAGACGGCCAAGTTTTTCAGCCAGGGTCTCGAAGCTGAACACTACGCAGTGGACGTATTTTCGGACGGCGAGCTGGCACGCGCTCGGACCGACGAAGCCGAATACGACGGGGTGATTCTGGATCTGAACCTGCCCAAACTCGATGGCGTGAACGTGTTGCGCTACCTGCGGCTGAAACCGCCCAGCTTGCCGGTCTTGGTGTTGACCGAGCGCAGGCGCGTCGAAGACCGGGTGAAACGCAGACCGACGAGGTGAGTTGCCCTACTTCGGACTCGTCAGGATCGTCTCATTCGGATCGAGCACAATCTTGCTGATTCCCGGAGGCGCTGACAAATGGAAAGAGGACTCCTGCCCGTCGGCGAAGACGCGTCCAATCAGCACGGGTCGCCTGCCCGGGCCCGAGCCGTAAACCGGCACGGAGGTCACGAGATCGGCGGGAGCGTCCTTTTGAAGTATGGTTCCGCTCACCAGGGTGCGCCCATTCTTGGGCAAGAACTTCGCTGCCCGCAACTCCAGCTTCGGCAGCGACGTACCATTCACCCAACCTTCGAGAAACCAGTCGAGCGAACTGTTGCCCTCGTAACGCAATCCTGGCGGAAGCTCTTCGGCGAACACGGCGAGCAATTCGCGTGTGCTGATGGACTTCCCCTCATAACGCTCCCTTACCTTTCGCAGTGCGCGCGCGAATGGTTCATCTTTCCCGCTCCCGCTTCGGCCGGCACCTTCCGACTGCAATGCCGCGCCATCCTGCATCATGGTGCGCAGCATGTGAAACAGCCATGTGCTGCGGCCATAACTGATGGCGTCGTAGCCCCCGGGAGAACGCGACGATTGCAGGCGGCCTCCTAACGTCACTGGCCCGGCATCCTTCGGCGCCGATCCGTCCTTGTCTTTCTCCGCCAATTCGCGGCGATATCTCTCCATGATTTCACGAAAGTCCGCCGGGTCTTTCTCTTGCAGCATCATCAGCGCCGAGTAATTCGCCAGCCCTTCCGAGAGCCACTGATCGTGGTAGGTTGTCCAGGTAATCAGATCTCCCCACCACTGGTGCGCCGTTTCGTGCGCAGTAATCTGTTCCTGCATCAGCGCCCGCAAAGGCGAGAATCGCAGTTCCTTGCGCTCCTCGTCGTCGAGAAACGCGTAGGACGACAAAAACACCAGTCCGGGCCAGCCCTGGCTACTTGCTCCCGGCATCTGTGTGAGGGCGAGACGGCTGTAAGGGAAGGGACCAAAGCGATCGCCGTAGAATTGAATGGCTCGGGCAGCTGTCTCGGCCACGGACAACGCGTTGCGAGCCGGCGAAGGGCGCTGCGGAGTCATGACCCGAGGTGTCCTTTGCGGCAACGGCGTATCCTGCGTGGGCGGCGAGATTACTTGCGGCGGCGCGCTGGGAAAATCGCGTTCCACGCCGACGCTTGCGTAAGTCTCCACCGTCACGGGGCCAGCGTTCACCGTAGCCGCACTGTACTTGCCCAGGTTGAATCCCGCCACGGGGATGGGCCGTTCGGAAATCCACCGCGAAACCTGCTCACCCGGAACGACAGCATCTCCTCCCATCGCTAGTCCGCCTGTGGTCGAAATGGGCTCTGGCTTGCCGGTCGCCACCAGCGTCCAGGGTGCCGGATAGTGGAACTCGAGATCGAAATCGGCCATCACTAAGCCGCGGTTGGGGTACCACGTCCCGTGCTCTCCCACATAGAGCAATCCCGACCCGGCCTCCGCCAGAACCTCTCCGCCGTAGACGAAACGCAGCTCATGTTTTTGTCCGGTTCGTGCGGGTTCCGGCAAGATCACCGCGACCAGGTCGTTTCCCCGCCGCGCCAGCTGCGTCCCCTCGATGGCGGGATTGTGCAGGAACTCCACCGGCTGCCCGTCCATCTCCACGCTATCCACCTGCAGGAATCTCGACAATTCGAACAGCAGTGTGCGGGCGCCATCGTGCTTCACCTCGACCTGCAATCGGGCTTCGGCATGAATTTGTTTCGGCGGAGTCACTTTGCATGTGATCGCAAAGTGGCGAATGGCAACGGGACTCTCGCGCGCGCCATCGCGGTTTACCTGCGGCGTGGGTTTAGTCTTGCCCGACAAAGGCGCACCGGCTGAGGGCGCGAATGAAGTCCAAACGTCGTAATACGTGACCCCGTTCTCCGCCTTTCTGGCTTGCCCTGCCTGAATTGACTCTCCGGCCAGGGAATCGAAATAGATATCGAAGACCCCCAATTTTGTTCCCTGCACCCGGGCATGCAGCATGCGATCATTCGATGCGCCCGACGGACCGGCTTCCGTGCTCGCCCCGCCGCCGTCGCCGTTGGTCGCGGGGAGCAGTCGGCTAAAGCTCGTGAGCAACCGCAATGCATCCGGCTGCGCCAGGTTTCGAGCGGTGTCTCCCCATCTGGTTACAAACTCTTGCGCGTTCTCGGGCGCGCGAAGGCCCGGACGCAACTCCGTCATCACATCGTCGTTGAATCGGAAATAGGCAGTTTCAAAATGCTCCTCCAGAATCGCCATCCCGGTAAACAGGCTCATGGATTTTCGTTCGACTTCATTGGGAGGCGCGAGCAGCACTTCACCGTCCCCCTCGAAAAACGCTCCCGTCACTCGGCCCATGACGTCCTGGCTAAAGGCGATGGTGCCGTCCTCTAACGTAATGTGGATTGCCGACCGGTCGAGCGAAGCCTCCCGGACGCGGTACACGCGCGCGGGATCAAGCGTAACCTGGCTCAGTTCCAGATAGAGCGCCTCAGCTGGCTTTACCGGTTGGGCCGCCTGCGCAGGGGGTGCTGCCCAGGCTGCCGGCGCGCTACTGATTTTCGCGACGCTGATTTGCGCGACGCTGATCTGCGCCACACTCATCTGCGCCACACCGATCGTCAAAGTGACGATCGCCAGCCCGATCCCGACTTCTGTTAGCTTCGCTAGTACCTTCGTCACGTAGGTGGACTCAGTCTCAGTTGCTAGAATGCGCCAGGATGCCGCTGCGTGTCACTATTGTCGCTGTCGCTGGCTTACTCGCGGTCGCCGTTTCTGTCGCCGGCGCGGACACCATCTGCCTGAAGAACGGCCGCAAGATCCTGGTGGACCACGTCCGTGAAAACGGAAACCGTTACGAATACGAGATTGGCGACAACTCCTTCGCGATTCCCAAGTCCTCGGTCGATCATGTGGAATCAGGCGGAATGCCTGCCAGCGCCGCAGCCTCGGGCGGGGCCAGCCTCGCCGATCTGCCGTCTTTCACTCCGGCCAACAGTCTCGCCAATGAAGGCGACCTGGTCGCCAAGATCATTCGCGAAGGCAAAGTTGACACCGATGCGCTTTCGGCGCTCGAAGGCAAAGGCAACGCCGAACTGAGCGCCACCGCCAACTTCATCGCTGGAAAATTTGAATTCGAGCGCGGCAACTCGAACCAGTCCAAGCGCTACTTCGAAAACGCGTTACGCTTCCAACCCGAAAACTCTACCATCCTCATTTACTACGCGGCGCTGCTGGTCCGCGCGGGAAACGCCGCGCAGGCCATGCCTTATGCTGAGCGCGCGGTGCGATCCGCTCCCGATTCGCCGGACGCTTACACCATGCTCGGCTATGCCCAGTTCGCATCCGACCACACCAAAGAGGCCGTCGCTTCGTGGAAGCATTCTCTGGCGTTACGCCCGGATGCAACCGTGCAGCAGTTTCTGGCAAAAGCAACGCGTGAACAAACCGCGGAGACCGACTTCGCCCAGCGCGAAAGCAGCCACTTTGTCCTGAAATACGAAGGCAAGCAGACTTCCGAAGGTTTTCGCGGACAAATTCTTGCCGCTCTCGAATCCGATTACGACGATCTTTCTCGCGACCTGGGCACGCCGCCCCATGACAACATTCTGGTAACGCTTTACACCGAGCAGGCATTCTTCGATGTCACGCAGGCGCCATCGTGGTCCGGCGCCATCAACGATGGCAAGCTGCGTATTCCGGTCAGCGGCCTCAATTCGCTAACGCCGGAACTGGCCCGGGTTCTGAAGCACGAACTGGCACACTCGTTCATCAACCAGCTTTCCGCCGGTCGCTGTCCCCCCTGGCTGCACGAAGGCATCGCGCAGCTGCTCGAACCCAAAAGCCTGGGCGGAAGCGGACATCAGCTGGCCCAGTTGTTCAAGGCGCAACGAAACATTCCGCTGAATAGGCTCGAAGCAAGCTTCCAGAGCCTCTCCGGCAGTCAAGCCTATCTTGCCTACGCCGAGTCCCTGGCCGCCGTCTCTTATATCAACGACACCAACGGCATGAGCGATATCCAACGCATCCTGCAGGCTCTGAGTCAGGGCAGTTCTACGGAAGCCGCGCTGCGGTCCACCATCCACTCCGACTACGGCCAACTGGAAGCCGACCTCACCAAGTACCTGGCCGACAAATACGGCGACTAAGACCTCCGATCCGAGGACCACACAAACTCTCAAAACCCCTGTCATCCCGACCGTCGGCGTTTTTCGTCGCGGCGGAGGGATCTCGGTCTTACTGCTTTGGAGCGCCAGCCCAAGGGCCACTCTTTGGGTGCTTCCCGGTCGGCTGTCAACACCCTAACACCCCGTTTGCTCAGTCCCCGCCGTCGTGCTAGCCTCTGCTCTACGACGGCAGCTCCATCACCTGCTATGCATTCCCTGTTTCACTCTAACGCTCACGAGACGGTTCCGGCGGTGGAGCCTGTCCTCAGCGAGTTTCCCGTCATCGATGGCGCAGAGATCGCTGCCGTCACCTACGGAGCCCGGGTGGCCGGGGATTTCTATGACTCCCTGCGCGTGAGCTCCGAGCGCATCCTGTTTGGACTGCTCGATGTCGCCGGCCGCCGTGAGAACAACCAGCCGGTCCTCACCGCCGCGCAGGAAATTTTTCGCAGGCTGGCCAGCGACCTGTTTGGCAAAGAGGATCTCAACGAGTCTGAGGCTATGACCGAACTCTGCCTCCGGCTCAACCGCGGCATCATGGAAGTTGCGGGCGGCGTCCGTTCCTGCCCCGCGTTTATCGGCTGCTATCACGAGCGCTTTGGCACCCTCTGCTACACCAACGCCGGACACAGCCCCGGGCTGCTCGGCGACCACACCGGCATCGCTGAATTGGGCGCGACTGGCCTGCCGCTCGGCCTTTTTTCTCACGCCACCTGCGACGCGCCCACCGTAGGTCTTGAAAAAGGCGCAGCCCTTCTGCTGGTTTCACGAGGCGTGGTCGAAGGGAAGTGCAAAGACGACACCAAGGAAGACCTCGAATTCGGCCTGGAGGGTGTGAAAAATCAGATGCGCAACACTGCTCCGGACACCCCGCGGGAGCTTTGCGCGTCCATTCTGAATGCCGTCGGCGAGTTCACCTGCGCTCCCCTCATTGTGGACGACATGACCGCCCTGGCCTTGATCCGGTCGGCCTGACCGTCCGAAGCGACCCTCGCCACCGAGCCAACCTCGCCGACCGACTCGGCATCGACATTAGAGGGTGCATCCAAAATTGCCCCCGTTTCGGGCGATTCCGGTTTTGCCCTGTGTGTCCTCGGTGGCAAGGAATTTAGTTTCTCTGCCACCCGGCAAGGTCCGCGTTTCGGCTGGTTCCAGAGCTGGTTTCAGGAGTAAAATATCGAGAGTCCCGTAGCCCCTTTGCCATCACGTCGGCAGCGGCTCCACATACAAATTATGAAGAAACTGTGTCTGCTCATTATCGCTTTGTCGTGCTTGACTGCTCTCGCCGCGGCTCAGGGCGGACAGGTCGTTGAGGAGATTGTCACCCGGGTAAACGGCCAGATTATTACCCGTTCGGAATTCGATCGCAGCAAGGACACGCTCAAAGACGAATGTAAGACTCAGGATGCGGCGAACCCCGATAAGTGCTTCACCGAGAAGGAAAAAGACATCCTCCGCGATCTTATCGACCAGCAGCTTCTCATCGAGAAGGGCAAGGACCTCAGCATCAACGGGGACACCGATTTGATCAAGCGCCTCGACCAGATGCGTAAAGAGATGAAGCTTGACAGTATGGAAGAACTGGAGAAGGCTGCGGCTTCGCAGGGAATTTCCTACGAAGATTTCAAGCAGAACATGCGGAACCAGATCATCACGCAGAAGGTAATCGGGGAAGAAGTTGGCGGCCATCTCAGCATCACCAAAGATGAGATACAGCAGTTCTACGACGAGCACAAAGCCGAAATGCAAATGCCGGAGGAGATCCGGCTGAGTGAGATCATGGTCTCTCCCGCGAAGCTACCTGACCAGGCCGCCGCAACCCAGGCGCCGGCACCCGCCGACCCAGGCGCTGCTCCTGCTGACCCCGCGGCCCGGAAAGCTGCCGATGACGCCGCCCACCAGGCCGCCGACAGTGCCGCTCTTGCGACAGCCGAAGCCAAGGCCAACGACCTGCTCGCACAGATTCAGAAAGGCGCCTCCTTTGAAGACATCGCGAAGAAATATTCCGACGGCGCATCGGCTGCCGACGGGGGCGCGCTCGGCGTCTTCAAACGTGGCCAGCTGGCCAAAGAATTGGAAGACAAAACCTTCGCCATGAAACCGGGTGAGGTTTCCGGCGTCATCCGCACCAAGCAGGGTTACGTGATCCTGAAAGTCATGGAACATCAGGAAGCCGGAATCCCTCCGTTGAAAACGGCCGAGCCGCACATCCAGGACGCCCTCTATTACCAGAAGCTGCAGCCCGCGCTCCGCGCCTATCTCACCAAGCTGCGCGAAGAGGCCTACCTCAAGTATTCACCGGGTTTCGTGGACACTGGCGCCAGCGCCAACCAGACCCAACCCGTCGAAACTGCCGCCCCCAAGGATCCCGACTCCAAGAAGCTCGACAAGACGAACAGGAAGAAAAAGAAAAAGCTGGGCATACTGTGACGGTTTCGCGCTGAACCCCGGCAGCGGTCGCTTATACTCGTGGAATACACTCCATGAAAGATTTCTATATCAGCGACTGCGCCCGCCAGGAAAACAAGATCGTCACTGCCAGCTTCGTCGTCGTCTCCAAGCAGATCAAGCCCAAGAAAACCGGCGAGCCCTACCTCGCGCTGACTCTCGGCGACCGCACCGGGCAGCTCGAAGCCAAAATGTGGGACAACGTCGAGGAGGTTCTCGAGGACTTCGAGCAAGACGATTTCCTCAAGATCAAGGGTCTCGTCAACAAATATAAGAACCGCTTCCAGCTCACCATCCACAAGCTGCGCAAGCTGGGCGAATCGGAAATCGACTTTTCGGACTACCTTCCAAAAACCGCAAAAAACGTCGATGAGCTCTGGCAGACCCTGGCCGGCTTCGTCGCGTCGATTCAAAACCCTCATCTGCAGTCATTGCTCGAAGCTTTCATGGCCGATCCTGAAATTGCCGCCGCCTATCGCAACGCTCCCGCCGCCAAAACCCTGCACCACGCCTTCATTGGCGGCCTGCTCGATCACGTGGTCTCGCTTTGCCGCTCCTGCGATCTGGTGTGCCGGAATTATCCGCAAGTCAATCGCGACCTTCTCCTCGCCGGCGCATTTCTGCACGACATTGGCAAGATTCATGAGTTGGCGTACAACCGCTCCTTCTCCTACACCACGCGAGGCCAGCTTCTCGGCCACATGGTGATCGAACTTGAGATGCTGCAAGCCAAGCTCGCCCTCGTCTCCGGCTTTCCGCCCGAACTCAAGTCCATGCTCGAACATCTCATCATCAGCCACCACGGCCAATACGAATTCGGCTCGCCCAAGCTGCCCATGTTTCCCGAAGCGCTGGTGCTGCATTACATGGACGACCTGGACTCA
>Ga0265760_10000363_pt1 | contig 12649 bp, 10 predicted proteins | sample NZIome_2_FD_200831 | JGI IMG/M metagenome (GOLD analysis project Ga0265760, IMG submission 200831) | Metatranscriptome of rhizosphere microbial communities from Maridalen valley, Oslo, Norway - NZI1 (Metagenome Metatranscriptome) | ecosystem: Host-associated > Plants > Roots > Rhizosphere >...
GGAGATGGCGATCCGGATTGCCTTGGGCTCTGGGCGGTCAGGGATTCTGCGCCTGGTTTTTATCTCAGCAGCCAAACTTGCAATCATCGGCTGCGCCGTGGGATTGCTGGGCGCCTCGGCAGTTTCACATCTGTTGGACTCGTTTCTGTTCGGCGTGAGCCCGTTTGATCCGCTGGTGCTGACGGTGGCCGCGGTCTTCGTCCTCATGCTGGCTTTGGTGGCTTCGTTGCTGCCCGCGCGGCGTGCTGCTTCCGTAGACCCCATGCAGGCTCTACGCGCGGATTGACTCTAGGCGCGTTTGGTTGCCGTCTCGACAGAACAGGTAGCCGACCGGAAAGCGAGATCCGTCCGCTCCCGAATTGTCGACTATCCGGAAGTTATATGGAGTGGCCTTGTGTAAGGACGATCCGCATCCGGCTCGGGCACGAGTCGCTGGACGTGACGCTCGCCTACCTCAAGGGCAAGGACGCTGAGTCGGAAGAAGCGCAGGAACATGCCAACAGCAGCAGCCTAGCTGCTATATGCATAACCAGCGGCTCAAATCAAGACATCACACCGGGAGAATTTCCGGCCAAATCATCCCGGGGGTCTCTCGTCCTTGCCTTCTGACCGATGGTTTCCGAGTTGCCAGTCACCCGACCACAATCACCAAAATGGCGATTTGGGAATATCTAATCACCACTTTTTCAGGCAAGCCGGAAGATTTGAGTACCTGGTTGAACGAACAAGGCAAACAGGGATGGGAACTCGTCCACGTAGAAAGGCCGGCTTACTGGTTCAAGAGACAGGAAGGGATGATGGAGGCGAACTACGGGAAGATTGCGAGCTAAACCCTAGCGCACCCGCCGGCCGATGAGAGTGCAAAGCACAATGACGCACACCAGCACCAATAGCATAAGCGCCATAGGCCAGAATGATGCCAGCAGCGTGCGCCACCTACAATGGCTACTTAGTACCCTGTGACACGTTACTCTCCATCAACTGCATCATGCGGATCCAATTTGTAGGCAAGACGCCATCCCTGGCGGGTTGTGCTAAATGCCACCTGAAATTTCTCACTTTTCAGCCACTCATGAAGCAGCCGGAAGCTGCCGCTCAATATTTACGGGAAAAGTTCGCGCGGCATACCTGTAGGTGGGGATTTTCGAGGAGACACCATCGGGCGCTCTGCAAACGCGCCGGCTTCGGCTCATAAAGCCTGTAGAGGATATGCCATCAGTAGGAATCTGCGAAGTTTGTGGCATGCGATTTCCGGCTCCGGTGTATCTTCGCGGCCATTCCGAGCAGGCCGAGAACGAGATTCGGCAACAATTTGGCCGACACCAATGCAGGCGTCGGGACACCAGCTAATGAGGGATTCGGCTGGGTTGGGTTCTACCCTAGCGCTCAGAGCGTTAAGTCAAATCACTGCGGAGCTATTTCCATCTGATCGACAACGTGATCCTCGCCAACCACAGCAGCTGCTTTTGCTGCTATCGCCGTTTTTTCCTGCTCTGTTCGCACCGGTCCTTTGAGAGTAGCCACGCCATTCGCCACAACGATCTTGACGTTGTGCGCGTAGGTTGAGAGCGAGCCATCGTCGACGATACTGCGTCGAATGCTTACCGTCAGTTCGAGGTCGCTCTTACCATTTCCTTGTTGTTCTGCTGTAGTCGGGGGCGTGGGCTGGTCGGACTGATTGTTCGTTGCATTGTCAGCGTCCGGCGCGGGATTGCTCGAATTATTCTGGGAAGTTGAGGTCTTGGTCTGGTCATTCTTTGGGACCATCTGCTGGTGGCTTTTAGCAGGAATAACAGCGGGCGGCTTTCCTTTGCCCGAGAAACGTTGAAGTTGCGCCAAGAACGAACCTGCCGCTGTCGGCCGCTTCACCGTGCGGGTTAGGATTTCTTTGTTGGTCAGCGGTTTGCCGTAGAGCTTCGCATTCTCGTCCTCGTCCTGACGCAGAGTAGCGCCCTCCAGGGAAAGCCCGGCGAAGACGCCATGCGACCTGGACCAAGACAGGATTTCTGCCTTCATCAAAACATCGGTGTTGGCACTAGTGTTGCGTCCCACAGGCCCAGCGGCAGCCGCTGCTTCACCGCCAAGAGTAAATTTATCGGACAAGAGTTTCTGCATGCCGCCGTCGTTGAGTATCAGCATGATCACATCGGTGGAAGACGCGCCCAGTTGAAGGCCAAAGCTTCCCCCCTCGATTCTCACGGCAGCCGGTCCGCTCCATTCTTTCTTCGTCAGGCAAGAAGCGTAACCACGGCCGTATTTAGCGCCGCCGACAAACGCGACCTTCTTCAGGCCCGGGACAACAACCACGCACTGGGCCTTCTGAAGCAAATCCTGCGGAATCCCTTTGTCCGACGCCTGGGCCATCTCGTGCAGGACTGTCGTGGAGTCGGCCAAGCGCTGCTGATAGGTTTCTGTCGATGCCATTACTGACGTGGCGATCAAGAACGTAACGATTTTCATTTTCATATTGAGCCTCATTGGGATTCGTTTCTCATAATCCGGGCGAACGTGCGGTCATTATGTTGGCCCTTCCCGGACTGCTCCGCCATACGGCATAGCCTGTAACAATCAAGGTTATAATCTGCCCTTCGCCCCAATCTGGCCTTATTGACGATCCCTGTGGCGCTCTTGGATGAATCGGGCCGCGGAACTGCGGAACATCTCCGCTGCAGACACGTAAGCACTCAAGTTTCGATTACCGCCCTCTAACAGAGTCTGGGAAGGAGTTTCGTCGCAGGACTCGTTCAGTAGAATCCGGTTGGTAAGATTCATATACGGTGCATCTGGCAGGGCCTGCGAAATCGGGGAAAGTCTGTAAAGTAATGCGCGTATGCCGGGGCGCAGAACGGTAAGGTTGCGCCAAAATCAGGCTAAAGAGTATGTTCGATAGCGAACGGTAATTTTCTTACTATGTTGGCATTTTAGCCGCACGAGTTTTTAAGTAAGGTTACTCCCGTCATCTTCCGCAGTTCTCGAAATCACCTTACCCTCGCTTCATGACTTCTGGACGGAGGCGGACTCTGGTATTGACCGCTTTTCTCAGTTGTTGGCTTTTTGCGTTTCGGGGCAGGGCACAAGAGACCTCAGAAGGAAACCGCCAAGTTGTAAGCCGCGTCAGTCCTCAGTATCCCAGCCTCGCCCGTGGTATGAGGCTCCAGGGAAGCGTCAAAGTAGAAGCAGTGGTCGCGCCGGACGGCTCCGCAAAGACGGTGGCAATCAAGGGCGGACATCCGTTACTCGCACAGGCGGCTCATGATGCGGTTCAAAAATGGAAATGGGTAGCCGCGCCTAAAGAAACCCATGAGTTGATCGAGGTCAAGTTCAACCCTTAAATTCGCTCAAGGACAAAAAAGGCCGAACCGAAGTCCGGCCTCAAACGTGCGGCCTTGGATAGGTCGAGAGTCGGTGCGGCTGTTAACCCACGACCGCTCCAGGTTCGTCACGTAACAGGGTGAGCCCAGAAAATAGCGCAGACCGAAACAAAGAACAGTTCGCCATCAAACAGAAGGCAGAGACTGATACTTTTACGATACGGCCTTGAACGAAACCTTAGGCATGCATGATGGCATCCGAGAACGAGTCGAAGCGCTGAGGCGAGAAATTGCCGAACTTCAGAGGCTCAATCTAGCATACTTGTAAATGCCCAGACCGCACCCTGTGGCAATGCAAGATTATGAGAGACGGGCGCTGAGGTTGAGGGGAGATCATGGACGAAAGATCGATGACTGAAGGGAAGAAACCCTAGCGTGGTAACGCCGTCTAACAGACTTTTGCTGCCGGTTGTGGTATACATTCTGCCGTGAATAACGAGCCAGCAGAAGTCCTCTGTAGCATCTGCCACCAATCGATAGACCTCACGAATACCGCTACCGATGAGAACGGGCAAGCCGTGCATGAGACTTGTTATGCGAAGAGAGTAGCCCAGAAAAAAGAATCTCAGGGAGATAAGTAGATACACCGACAGTCGGGAGTACTAGCCGATTACCCTTGAGGCCGAAATTTAATCGTGGTCAGACAACGATGATCGTTCGTCGTTCTTCTTCCGTTCCGCAAGTGCCTTGATTTCTTCCCCTATCTCTTGATGCCTTTGTTGGCGTTGTCGATGAGCGTCTTGCTAAAATTGGGTTTTGAGCCCGGCCTCGTATTCACTATCGAGTTCCTTTAGCACTGATATCTCTTTCAAAAGAGTAAGCATCTGAACGGATTCGTCGCTGCCCATGCTGATCCTCAGTCGAAAACTAGTTTACCCGCAACTCCTCAAGGAGTGGGTAAACCCTCAATTCAGTCCCCAGTGCGTTCTCCTGACGGCGAATTGTCTCGGCCTGCAGTTTTATAACCCGGTACTGGTAACGGATCGTCCTCGCCGCTGCGGCGAGGCTTTCGCGGGTTGGCTCTTTCTTAGACTTCATCACGCCCATTCGCCTTTGATACGTGGGCGCGTGCCGCCGACACCTTCGCTAGACCTATGAATGGCACAGGCGAGGTAAAGGCGTGGCACGAGGGGTAGGGCAATGATGGCAGGTGGATTAAGGGCCGAAGATTGTGGATGCGTCTGGCACCTTTCCCGATGGCAGATCGCGATCCTCTCCGGCCCGCCGTGCCTGATCGCATTACATCAGGGCTCACCGAAGAACGATACTGTCAGAAGTATCAGGGATGGCGGGAATATCTGGCAGTCCTGCGCGAGCTGAAAAAGAAAGTGGCCGAACGGGTGAGAATCGTTCGGCCTGAAACGAGTGGGTTTGTGGTAGGGCAGTCGTGAGGGTCCAATGTCAAGGGCAAATAAAGGTGAAGTCCCGTGACTCTAGCCCATGACCGCAGCCGAAGGGTGCACTATCAAGCTAACGCGCACACGTGTTGGAGGCAATACGGCGGATACCGTAGGTATGTTTAGGCCGGAGATTGGGGAGGGCAAACTGGCATCTCGCGCCAGACTCCGGCCCCCATGCCCCTACAATTACATCAGAAACTCGCCCGAGAATGAGACTGGCAGAAGTATCAGAGATGGGGAAAATATTTGGCAGTCTTGTGCGGCCAACTCGGCAAATATCCTCACCATCTCAACTCTGTGCCGTTCGTCCAGGAGGGTGCGTGATGAACCGTGATCCCGAAGAACTCCGCCGCGAACTGATTCATCTTGTGAAGGACCAAGCCGATACGGCGGAGATGAGGAGGTTGACCAATGCAGAATGTCGCGGATTCGACGAGAGACAGGAGCGGATTAACGAATTGTGTGACGAACTACATCGTATCGCGGCCCGCAGTCACGCTGACGCAGCGGTAGGCACGCGTTGATGAATTGTACCGTGAACTCCAGCGCTTAAACTCCGCCGCATAGGTTGGCCTAGCGAGCAGAGAAGAAACTATCCGCATTGGGATGTTTCCAAGAAAGACGGACTGAACCTACAGCACATTTTACCGAAGTCCGTTAAGACCACAAACCAAGCATTGGGCGAATGGGTGTTCCGTCTCCGAAATATAGTCCTCATGCAAGCGAAATAAGAATGCTGCCATGGGATCAGAAGACTACCTGAAGGTCAAAAGTCCGTTCCCATTTCCCGGAAACCCGCCGCTTTTTCCTGGCCCTGTCCCCTCTTTATTGCCACGGCCTTCATCTATTGAACTTCTCCGGATTCCGCTCAATTAGGATTGCTTCCACTGTCGCCCAGCGCCGTCCCTGCGGGGCTTCGCGAGCCACGGTCGCGCCGAACGACGTCCAACTTATCTTATGAGGAACACCAAACAAGACTCGCGCCGACCGCAATCGCCACCACAATGATGGCGTCTTCTTTGTCGCCCTAGTTAACATCATGGTTTCAGATTTTCCTTCACCCAACGAGACCCAGGGAGCCCGCTTATCAAGCCACACGCAAACGTGCGAGCGATGCGCGAGCCGTTCCGCCACTCTGGTCAGGCAAAATCCTCAATTCAAGCACTGTCACGTCGGAGAGCTCCACGGTGTAGTCCTCAGTCTCCCGCACCGTCAACGGTGGGCTGAAATTCCATTGCTGGCGAACAATTTCTCGGAAGGAACGCCCGTGATCCGGTGACCATCTCAGGACGAACTCTTGTGTGCGCTGGGTTTCGGTTTCCTCGAAAACCAGCCAGATACGTTTGAGCTTTTGTGGCTGGTCGAACAGGAGTCGGAGGATTTGGGGTCCGGCCTCAGCAGCGCGCCAGCCCCGTCTCTCTCCGAGTTGCAGCGCACATTCAATGGAATAGGCTTCGTCTTCCGATGTAATCTCGACCATTCCCAAGTTGGCCAGATCGAGCCCGCTCCCATCAAAAGGTACGCGGTCGTGCGGAATCGAAGAAATCAAGCGTTTGCGCATACCCGACCGTCACGCTTTCGTTCGCAGTCTGACCACAGGGTTGAACGAGAGCTAAAAGGACTGATTTTTTTCCTCGCCCACCGGGTCGAGGCTTCCGAAGAGGTCGCTTTACCCTCACAACCGCATGAATACTGGCGTTGGCTTGATCATACGACCACTTCTATTGTGGCACAACTCCACGCGGGCGTCTCGGCTACACGCTGGCCGACAGCGAAAGGGTCATTGAGGGTGATGACCGCCGCTCGACCGTGCAAAAAAAAACGGGTCGAGAGTGGTGCCTGGCGCTTCTTCGAGCCGAACCGTTGGCGTTAGGTGCGAAACCCTGCATCCAACGCGGCCTACAGTGTTTCCTTTAGATCATCCCGCGAGAAGTTTTGTCGTTTAAAGCGGTCGAAATTTCCTGCTTGTAAGCCTGTCGGTCATGCATCAGCAGCAAAACAAGGTCTTTGGTAAAGTGGCACGGTTTTTGCGGTCGATACGAGTAGTACGCTGCTTTGTGTTTTTTTAGGAATCTTCGTAAGAACCCATGGAGGGTACCTATGAAACGTGAAATGATGAAAAGTGAAAAAAGTGGATACGACCCATGTTCTGCGGTCACGTTCCTCTTAATTGGCCTGGGTCTCGGGACAGTTTTCGCTATGGTTTTCAATCCAAACACGAAACAAAGAGTCAGGCTAGAGGGGATCAACAGTCGTCGCCCTCCGAGTGTGCAACCACAAGAAGAAGCAAAGGAGCGAGTCGCGTGACAGACTTGGTGGTGCAGACGTGACCACAGTTCGTGGTCTGGAGGAAGTGACCCGGACATTCTTCGGTGCTCTACCCTAAGGGACGCGATGATATTCTTGCAATTTAAGGCGCACGAAAACAGGACAAATGAGAAGTTGGATTCGCCAGGCCCGAGGCTTGACATTTTTACCGCAGGTAGAACATTCTTCCCACCCGTGAGTCCGGTTTGGAAACGGGTCCTTCCGGTCGACCTCTTTGATTCAACGATTTGCGAAGTTTGGCACGTGTACTGCTCTACCCCACCTTGAAGTGTAAGGAGGCTAGTATGAGAAAAATACTCCGAAGAGTAGATCTTTTGCTCTGGATATTGCTTATGGTTTCCGCTTTACTTCTAAGCCCCGCGATGTACGCGGAAAACGATGTGATGGGAGAGATTCAATTTGAAGGAAAATCCCATGTCGAAAAGACTTCCGGGGTCTGGGTTGACGGGGAGTACGTAGGCTACCTGAAAGAACTCAAGGGATCGAAGAAGGTTCTGCTTTTACCTGGTGAACATGTAATAATCATGCGCCAGGACGGCTACCAAGATTTTACTCAGCGAGTTGTTATCCAGCCCGGACAGAAGGAGATCGTTCGCGTGGCCATGGAGAGAGCCCTGACGGGACCGCTCCCTAGCGTGACGGCGACAGTCAAGATCGCGGTCAACCCCTCGAGAGCGGCGGTGTTTTTGGACGACCTTTTCGTGGGACATGTCGGGGAGTTTGAGGGCGCGGGTCGAGGGATGCTAGTTGCGCCGGGAACACATCAGATCAAGATCGCGCTTCCCGGCTACCAAACTTTTGAGACGGCTATTAATCCGATCGCTAATCAGAAGGTTGAAATTAAGACTGATTTAGTCAAGAATGGCGCTCCTCTGACAGGGCCCCTAGTCAAGACGGAAATAGGAGACGCCACGCCGCCGTCTGTCGCGCATGAGGCAGCGGCTCCAGCGCGCTGAAGTGCACGCGGAGAAGCAGAGAGTCGTCAGAGGCGCAAAACTTATTCGACACGAGACAAGAGGTAAAGGAGGGAGGGAGCCATTCCTTGATCGGGTGGCTGAACAGCATTTGGGGAAATCTACAAGCCAGCTCAGAAAAGCGGAGACAGCAGCGCAAGGTAGGCAGAACGGGCAGAGGTCCACGCGCCCGACGGCGCAGTGCATGACGTAGAACAATAAGGTGTACGTTCCTGGGCAGCGAAAGTGCATGAGACCCGCAAGTGTAAAATACGCACTGATGCGCACCTATGCTGATGTGGTTCAGAACCATACGCTGCAGATGGCAGCCGCGCTTGCGTACTATTTTGTTTTATCCCTCTTCCCAGCTTTGATTTTTCTATCCGCGGTGGTCGCCTACCTACCTGTCCCTGATCTGTTCAACCAGGCTTTAGCTTTAATGGCAAGTTTTCTGCCCGCTGATAGCATGGGCCTCGTTCGTCGAGTCCTAGGCGATGTAGTCACTCCGAATAGAGGGACATTTCTCTCTTTCGGAATCCTGGGGACCCTCTGGGCCGCGTCAGGTGGTTTTGCTGCAATCATTGAAGCGTTAGATACTGCCTATCAGGTCAAAGACGACCGCCCATTCTGGAAAACGCGACCTTTGGCTGTCGGTTTGGCCTTCATAATCGGAACCTTAGTGCTGATTTCCTTATCCGTAATGGTTGTGGGACCAAGATTTGGAGAATGGCTCGCTGGTAGGGTTCACCTTTCTGGACTGTTTGTTCTGCTCTGGCCTTACATCCACTGGACTATTGCGGTGGGATTCACCGTCCTTGCGATTGAAGCTCTCTATTTCCTCGCTCCAAACGTCAAGCAGCGTTTCCTCGCCACGCTGCCCGGAGCGGTTCTTTCTGTGGGCTGGATCGGCTTGTCTTATCTGCTCGGCACTTATTTTCGTCACTTCGGTGCTCTCAACAAAACCTATGGAACGCTCGGTGCCGCCATTGCGCTGATGGTCTGGTTATACTGGACAGGCTTTGCCATGCTGGTAGGTGCGGAACTCAATGCAGAACTGGCGAAGATAAGCAACGAAGGTAAGCTGCCAGAGAAGCATGAGCCTCCCCCGGTTCCAAGAATTGACCGCGCGGCTTGAACTTCCCGTTCTGTAGCGCTTTGCTGTCTTACGCAGTGTGTTCTTGTCGCGCACCAGTCAAATCAGCGAAAGGGGTAAAAAGAAAACGCAGATCGAGCAAAAGTTCGACGATCTGTAACAGGTGCGCGGGGGACGAGCTCTTGGACACGAACACATCTACCGACTCCAACACGCTCTCTGGTAGTTCGGCGGCGGCGGACAAGAGCACGATTGGAATCTCGGAGTGGCTAGCTTTCATGCGTGCTGCCACCACATCGCCGCGCATCTCCGGCATGTGATAGTCGAGAAGCACTAAGTCAATGGTATGGTTAGCAAGGAGCTGGAGAGCTTCCTCTCCGCTTGTGCTGGCTAGAACTTTGCAGCCGCTTTCTTCAAGCAGCATCTTTCGCCCTTCAAGTTGGTTCCACTCGTCATCAACGCACAGGATTAGAGGTTTTTTTGGCATAGCAATCCTCGGATTTGTCGGCAGACAAGCACGAAAAAACTTGCCTTTGCGCCGTTCCCGAGAGCAGCGCACTTCGCGAACAGCGGCACGAATCGTGCCAAACTCACAAAGGACAGCGGAGCAGAACTTAAGTCCGACCGGAGTCTAGCAATGTAAAGACTACCTAGTAACCGCGAACACCAGGGGTGTAAAAATAGCGCGGTAGTGAAGTTTGATCTTCACGATCAGTATCGAGAAGAACGGCGTCGGACGCGGCGGCGGCTGGAGACCCATAGGCTGAACACACAGTTTCTGAATACGCCCCGTCTCTGCTCGCATTCGGCCGCCCGCCGCTGGCAGAGTCAGTGGAACTGAGAGTAAAGTTAGATCGTGTACGTTGAAATGCACGTCTTTTTCGGACCGACAACTCCTGCGCACTCAAGCGCATCACACATCAGCCTCTTGTGATCGGTAGGCCTCTCGAAGCCGCGCTACTTCGCTCGCGGTAAGGCCGACAGGTCGATACTTGCTGAACTTAAGTCAATTGTCTTCTCAATTGTTATGCGTTTGTCAGCACTGCTTTTCCTACTGTTCAGCGCGGCCGTCACTTGGGCTCAACTCCCATCCCAAGGTCCCCAAGCCGTCTATGAAGGCCAAGCCGTAAGCACGGTCGACCTGATTGCGAACCCCCATCGGGATGTGGAGCCCCTGCGCTCCTTTGTGGCTCAGAAAGCAGGACAGGCTTATTCAGCGGCAAACGTGCAAGCGAGTATTGCCGCGCTTGAAAAGAATGGGGGCTTCAACAAAGTCGAAGCCAACGTGATCCAAGACCCCTTTGGACTGCGGCTCAATTTTATCCTCGAGCCCCCCTATTACCTTGGCATGATCGAATTTCCGGGCGTTGACAAATACTTTCCCTACACGCGTCTTTTGCAGGTGGTGAATCTTCCGGATGAAGACCCCTACGACAAGGCTCGCATTCCGGGCTCTGAAGCAGAGTTCCTGAACTTCCTTCAGAAAAACGGATACTTCCAGGCGCAAGTGCGCGCTGAGTCTCAGATCGACGACGCGAATCAGTTGGTGAATATCAGCTTTCCCGCGCAACTCGGAAAGCAAGCCCACATCGGAAAAGTTGAGGTGCAGGGTCCCGCCGACCCCGAGGACGCCCGCTTACTTACCGCGCTGCGTTCACTCCGCGCCAGATTTACCGGAGCACTCCTGAAGCCAGGAAAGCCCTACACTCCAGAGCGCATCAAGGCTGCGACAGCACTGATCAAAAAAACGCTGGCCCAACAGCATCGTCTAGCCAGCACCGTTCGCGAAGATCCGCCGCAATATCATGCGGACACGAATCTCGTGGATGTATCCTTCGAGGTTGAACTGGGTCCCCTGGTAACCGTTCGCACCACGGGTGCCCGCCTTTCGGCAATTTCTTTCATGTCCAAGCGGCAAATGAAGAAACTCATTCCCATATATTCCGAGGGCACCATCGATCGCGACCTGGTGGAAGAAGGTCAGCAGAATCTCGTCGACTATTTTCAGAAGAAAGGCTTCTTCGACGTCGAGGTAAATACCGATTTTCAGCAACAGCCAGGCCAGATCTTGCTCGTGTACGAAATCGATCGCGGGAAGAAGCACAAAGTCGATCGCATCTCCTTCCGTGGAAACAACCAGATTCCCGAAAAGGACTTGCTCGCCCAGGTCGCGGTAAAGAAGTCTCACATCTGGTCGCATGGCAGTATCAGCCAGAAACTGCTGAAGCAGAGCGTGAATAATCTGCAAGCCCTTTATCGGGACAGGGGATACGAAGAGGTCAAGATCACTTCCCAAGTTACTGACCGCGAACCCAAAATCGAGGTAGCATTTGAAATCAAAGAAGGCCCGCAAACGCTGGTCGACGACGTTCGAGTTACCGGAAACGGCAGCGTTCCCTACGATCAGCTCACCGCTCCTAAAGGCTTCGAGCTACGATCCGGTGCGCCGTTCTCTCCACGGCGCCTGTCCGAAGACCGCAACCGAATCTCAGCCACATATCTGAACCGTGGATATCTCAACGCCGAGGTAAAGACAGTGGTGAGCCGCCACCAAGACGATCCCCATCGCGTGGACGTCACATACGCCGTCACGGAACGGCAGATGGTGCGCGTCAACCAGGTGGCGTACCTGGGACAAAAGCAAACGCGGCTTTCGCTGATCGGGGAAACGGCGAAGATCCCCCTCGAATCTCCGATGAGAAGAGGTCAGTTGCTGGAAGCGGAAACCCGCCTCTATGACCTCAACATCTTCGACTGGTCTAGCGTCGGCCCGAGAAAACCGATTACTGATCAGACCGAGGAAGAAGCGCTGGTCAAAGTGCACGAAGCCAAGCGCAATGAGATCATCTATGGATTCGGTTTTGAGGTCTCGCATCGTGGCGGGAATATCCCCTCGGGCTCCGTGGCGGTGCCGGGGCTTCCGACGATTGGCATAGGCAACAATCAGATCGCACCCAGCCAGTCCACTTTCGCCAGCCCGCGTGGCTCGATTGAGTTCGCGCGCCGAAATATGCGGGGGCTGGCAGAGACGGCGAGCGCCTCTCTTCTGCTCTCACGCCTCGACCAACTGGCGGTCGCTGCCTACGCACAACCGCACTTCCTGGCTTCGCAATGGAGTTCTCTGACCAGTTTCTCGGTGGAGCACACGACGGAGAATCCGCTCTTCGCAGCTGGCCTCGGCGATTTATCGTTCCAGGTCGAACGGCTCGTGAGCCGAAAGACCAACACCCGGCTCCAGCTTCGCTACGATTTCAACAAGACCATCCTGTCGCATTTGCTCGTTCCAGAGCTCGTACCGCCGCAAGACCGCAACATACACCTCTCCACACTCTCTGGCACGCTTATTCGGGACACCCGCGACAAGCCACTCGACGCGCACCATGGCGTTTACACGACCGTCGATCTGGGAATCACCCCCGTGGCACTTGGCTCCAGCGCAAGTTTCGCCAGGCTCTTCGGACAATACGCCTTCTACAAACCATTTCACTCGATAGTATTTGCCAA
>Ga0265760_10000364_pt1 | contig 12644 bp, 21 predicted proteins | sample NZIome_2_FD_200831 | JGI IMG/M metagenome (GOLD analysis project Ga0265760, IMG submission 200831) | Metatranscriptome of rhizosphere microbial communities from Maridalen valley, Oslo, Norway - NZI1 (Metagenome Metatranscriptome) | ecosystem: Host-associated > Plants > Roots > Rhizosphere >...
CCGCGACCTCCTGCGTGACAGTTGGTAGCAATAGTTTGTGCTCCTCGGGTGCGACCGTCTGCGATGCCGCGCTATCTCCTTTATTTTTCCAGCGGTTATCCTCGAATCTGGCATCGCACTCGACTGCTATGGTCACTGATATTTGGTGCTTGTTTCCAGTTGCGGTAGGGCACAAAATTGGGCACAGTTTTTTCACCCTTTCGGAGTGTTCATCTGTAGCCAGAACGCTTGAGCGTGATCCTCTCCCAGCGCCTCACTCTCTGCGCCGACACGCCCATCCTCGGTCGTCCTGCCGCCTGTCGTCAGCCCTTGCGCATGCGCCGAAGACCCCTTGCGCCCTCGCCAACCGCCACGGACGAATGGGTTTGTTTTGTCATTATCACCGGAGGGTTTTTCATAGCGAGTAGTCATATTGGCAGGAGAGGTGAGTGCTGAGACACCGCACAGCCGGTTGAGATTTCCAACTGCCGAGACGACGACGCTTCCGGACAAAGCAGAGGTTGGCCTAGCGCCTTCGCGGTGCAGGAGAAATGTCCGCAGGACCACGTCGCCCGGCGCCTGGTTCCGGCGCGTCTAGCGGATGCGGTCCCGGCCCAGGCCAGCCTATCCCCAGAGTGAGCGGAAGCCCGCCAATCCTGGTAGCATGCGCATTCCACTCTTTGTACTGCACTGTCACAGTCCGCGCTTCGCTAGGGCTTGCTCCTTTCGTATTCTTCGTCCCGCGGCGTCTCCTGCGGTTTGTTGCACTCACAAGCCATGCTTTTCGCGCCGGGTGCGGTCTCATACGCCTCTCAAGCACGTACGAATCCTGGACTGCATAGCCGCCACGCTTGGCCAGCATACTCCGGCCCCAAGAACTAAGCTCCGCCGCGGATTGCTTCCCCAGCCGTCGCGCCTGAGCAGCCAGAATGCCTATATGCCAAGGGGGAACGGGACCGAGTCTGCGCGCGCGGGCGACAAGCTCCTTGAAGCGGCGCCAAGCACGCGATCGGGCATCCGGGGGCAGGTCCGACCAATCCGGTGGCGGCCGTTTTCTGGGCGCCCTGAGGCCTTCAATCTTCATGTTGTTTACTCTACCACTCCGCCAAGCGTCTGCAGCCTCTGAATTCCGTCCATGCGCCCGCGAAACTAGTTCCGAGTATGCCCACGGTCGATCCCAGCGGCGGGAATTGTTCTCACAAACTGGCCGAGGCCGACCGACAAGCTGAAGACCGTGCCACAGTCGGAATAACATTCGCGATTCGCTAATGTCTTTAGAATCAGAGGTTCTAGCTGAACCTGTTTAGAGGGTATTATGTCCTGTAAAGAAACGTCACACTTGGAGGGTCCAATGTATCGCGAGGCAACGGGCAGTCGAGGCATACCGGAGGGTTCGGGCATGGTCCGAACGGCAGTCGGAGAGGCGACGCCTTGTCCCGTAGAAGTCCCCGTCGGCGCCCTGGACGAGACCATTGGGCGTCGAGCCGTCCGCGCCATCAAAGCTGTTCAGCGTGGCGAAGGTCTGAGCGGGCAGGGCGACGGCCCCCCGCTGCCCATATCGAAAAGATGCCGCACCCTATCGTCAAAGAGTTAAGTTTGCCTATGTTCGCCTCTTCGCCGATTCGTATTCTTGCATTCGGTTCACGGCAGCACGATGAAGGGCACGTTGCTGGAAAGCGTGCCGCCGGGCAATTGCACCGTCACCTGGCCGCTGGTCGCGCCCGAGGGTACCTTGGCTTCGATGAACGTGCTCGAAACCACCCGGAAGGCAGTCTCCGTGCCATTGAACTTGACGCCGGTCGCGCCGGTTAGATCGGTCCCCAGAATTCCGATGGCCGCTCCCGCCTTGCCGGCCGCAGGATTTGCTTTCACGAATGGTCCGAGACCCACCGACAGGCTGAAGACTGTCCCACAGCCGTTGTTACCGCAGTTGCTGCCGTCACCGCCATCCAATGTCGTCCCATAGAAATTCCCATCGGTGTCCTGAAGGAGCTCGCCGTAGGGTCCGTAACCGTCCGTACCGGCGAAGTTATGCAGCGTCGTTAGCGTCCCGCTCGGTGTGATTTGGAAGATCGTGCCACAGCCCTGCGGGCCGTTTGTATAGCAGTTGTCGTAAGCCCCGCCAAACGCCGTGGTTCCGTAAAAGTCTCCATCGGTGCCTTGTACCAGTCCTGCGTAGGGCCCCTCGCCGTCCGTGAAGTCAAAGATGTGCAGCGTGGTCAGCGTGCCACTCAGCGAAAGCTGGAAGACCGTGCCACAGCCCCCTCCGAAACAGCCGGTGTTCCCGCCTGTGGCCGCTGTTCCATAAAGGTTTCCATCGGCGCCCTGCACCAACCCCGCAGCGGGCTGGGCGCCGCCGGGGCAGCCGCCGCCTTGTGGGCAGAAATTGTACAGCGTCGTCAGCTTGCCGCGCGGCGTGATTTTGAAGATGGCACCACAGCCGTTGTACTGACCGAGATTGCAATTCTGGTTTTTGGTCCCCCCAAAGTATGTTGTCCCGTAGAAGTTCCCATTAGTGGCCTGGACTAGCCCCGCGTAAGGGTTTATGCCGTCCGGACAACTGATTCGGGAGCAAGAAAATCTATAGAGGGTCGTTGGTTCGCCACTTGGGGTAATATCGAAAACCGTACCACAGCCGTCGGTGCCACAGGCGCTGCTGCCGCCTCCGACCGTTGTCCCGTACAAGTTCCCGTTAGTGGACTGGACCAACCCCGCTTCGGGGTTGGCGCCGTCCGCCCCGTCGAAGCTGTGCAGCGTCGTGAACGTCTGCGCAGGCAGGGCAACCCCCGCCACAGCCCACGCTAGAAAGACACCGCACGCTTTCGTCACCAAGTTCAGTTTGCCCATGTTGTCTGCTCCCCTTGCCGCTTGCCGCGGTTTTCGGTTGCTATTGCAGGTCCCTGCTGTCCGGGGAAAAGTGGGTGAGGTCCGCGTAAGCATCTGATTGCCAGCGGTATACGCGGACCTGCGCGCCGGGAACGATTTGAAATGCCAATCGGAATCGGAGCTTGGAACTGGAACTGTGGGCACTGCAACGTGTACGGCGAGCGTGATTCGGGCGCAGCAGACCTTTGGGTAATCTCCTGGGCAGGTCGGCATCTAGGCAGACTCGAAGTAAACGCATCTTGCAATGAATATGTGTTGACTAATATTCAGCAATATGGCTGAATATTGTTGATGCCTAAGCTTACTTCGTGGATGCGGCGAGACGCATATGAGGCTGTATTCGGGGCGTTGGCACACCCCGCTCGGCGCCGCGTCCTACTCGCCGTCTATTTCAATGGAGGCGCGATGACTGCCGGAGAGATCGCGGCGATGTTTGCGCACGCATGGCAGACCACGACCCGGCACCTTCAGGTTCTTGAGGCCGCTGGTCTGCTCACGCACGAGAGGCAGGGCAGAGTGCGTATTTATCGCATCGAGCGAAAGCGATTGGCGCTGGTAAGCGATTGGCTGGCGCACTTTCAAGACCCGGTTAGACACCGCACAGGAGGAAAACTAGATGTCCGCAGCAAAAAAACCTACAGTCGTCAAGGCGAAGCCGCCAAAGCCCGAAGCGCCTGATGTACCGCAGTTCTTCAGGCTCAACGTCGAGGTCGGTGATCTCGACGCGGCGACCTCGTTCTATACGAAGCTACTCGGCGTACAAGGGCGGAAACAGCCGGGGCACCGATGCTATTTCGATTGTGGCCCGGTTACCCTGCAAGTGCTGGACGTGTCCTCGAACAGCCAGCCGCACCCGGCGGCAAAGGCTTTGTACTTTACTGTAAAAAATCTGGAGGCAGCATTCGACCGCGCCAAGGCGCTGAGATGTCTGTCGCGCGAGGATGTTCACGATGCACCCGGAGGTGGCATCGTCGTGCGCCCGTGGGGCGAGCGATCGTTCTATGCCGAGGACCCATGGGGGAATCCCCTTTGTTTCGTCGAAGAGGGAACCGTTTACGCGTGGTAGCGTTCCACCACACCTGTTGGTCCCTACGACCTTCAGCAGGCATTTCTAAGGAGCAGGCAAATGATTTCTGGTGCTCACGTAATTGTCTACAGTAAAAACGCCGAGGCGGACCGAGCATTTTTCCGCGACGTTCTCCAATTCGCATCTGTGGATGCGGGTCACGGCTGGCTGATCTTCGCATTACCGCCAGCAGAAGCCGCAGTCCACCCGTCCGATGAGAGTGGCACCCAGGAAATCTATTTCATGTGCGACGATCTGGAAGCCGAAATAGCTTCCCTCGCGAAAAAGAACGTTGAGTGCTCTGAGGTTCAGGAAGCGCGATGGGGTTCCATTACGAAGATGCGGCTTCCCGGCGGAGGCGAGGTCGGTCTTTATCAACCGAGGCATCCGACGGCCCTAGGCCTTAGATAAAGCGCCTCGGGGGATCGTCCCCACCTGTAACCGGGCCATAGTCAAAGTAGCACTGACGCCCGTCGCGTGAGGAAGTTTACGATGCGCCGGGAGTGCTCGGCTAATCAGGGATCTACGGGAACAAGGAACCAGCTTCAGCGCTGTCTGGATGGGTAATCTGAGCAGCGACGGGAGCCCAAGGAAGCATTGAAGCAGAACTGAAATGGCTGATTTTGTGCATCACCCACTGGGTTTTCACCTCCGGAATGTCGTCATCGCTTTCGCACCCGCATGAATATTGATGATGACAAACATCAGAAGGTTCACTCTCAGCGTTCAAATCGGAAATGCGGGCTAAATGGACAACGATAATTTGCGGATTGTCGCGCTGGTGGTATTCCCTCGCGAAATCAAAGAATTCGAAGGTCTTCGCAGTCTCCGGTTCGATCTTCCAAAATAGGAAGGACCCGACCGGAAACCCTTGCATAAGACTATCGAAGAGTCGGTAGATTTGCTCCGGCTTCCAGACGAATTCCCGTTGGATCGCAGGCAGCACGTAATCGTGTTTCCAGATACGATCGAGCGCGATCTTGACGGTGATTGGAGCTTGACACGGCATGTGGTCGATCCTTTTTTCTCTCTGGGCAGTGTCCACCACCTTACACCCCAACGGTAAGGCGAAGGCAGGCTAGCAGTCCCCCAATAACGCTTCGACGGCCGCTGCGAACCATTGTCTAGCCCGCTCCACCGTATTCAGCTCTGAGTCCACGATATTGAAGCTCCCCGCGTTCCTCGGATGAGTGATGCGATTGCGCAGGTCAATTGCAACACCAAAATCGACCCAACCTCCTGAACTCTTATCCAGGCGGAAGTCCTTTCCGAGAAGTCTTGAGAACATTTCAAAGACCGGAGCTATACGGTCTCGAATAGGCACAAATTTAAGACGTACCACACTCATGCCACTGTCGTTGGTCACAGTTCGTTCTTGGCGTAATATCTCAATTTCTTTCGGGAGAAGACGAATTTCCTGGCGCTCTCGGGCTTCGAGAATCACGTCAGCCATCAGATTCAGATTGCCCTCGATCAGTGCGCATGCGGCCCGAACGTAAGCTCTGCGGGTGAACTGTGAGTCTCCGCCTCAGAAAGTCTTGAAGCGAATTGGACGTCTGAGGCAAGGACCTGCACAGCTTGAACCAAGAGGTCGATGTGTTGATCTAGAGCGTCCGTCGTCATTCAGATGAACCTTCCATCCAGAATATACTCGAAAGCAATTCGTCCATTTCAGCGCCTATGATGGTCGCCTGAGCCGAATAAAGAATCAATTGGCTCCGAAGTGGAAATAGGCTCGTACCGAAGCGCATTTTAGTTCCGATCCTGACTCTTATGAGTTGCTGTCGCGACAAGAACTCGACCGAATCTGGCTGGAAGGTCTGACGATTTTGGCGGCCCCCGTAGGCGTCGGCTCAAGAGACGGACGCGATATTCGGCTCTTTGTACCAAAGCGCCTCCTTACTTCTACCTCGATATCTGGTGAGACAGTTACGGGCAGCGCTCGCACCCCATGATCGCGAAGCCAGGCGAAGCGATGCCGACCGTCGCTGAAGACGATGTAACCCTCATCGGCGAGTGCGACATGGGGCATCCATATCTGGTGCCCCTCGACAATCCATTTGCCGAATTTCTTATACCTTGATGGGGAACCGTTTCCCGGCCCAATTGCGTGCTTCCCGACATAGTAGTGAACATCGTGCTGCCAAGAGATGATAAATGCATATCGCCGAGCCGGACTTCACGATGACTTGCTGCGGTTGCGACCCAAAACCGTCCCCGTTACCCGATCCGCCCGTCGCCGGGGTAGCCACCAGCTGGAGCAGCGGGCCAGTGTGCTGAAAAACGGTGGCATTGTTTGCGCCATTGTTATTGTTGTTGGTTACCGCATATTGGGGAGACGAGGCGCGCGGCACGCCGGGGTCCACGACAACGGCAAGAACGGCAATTCCCACCGTAGCAGCAAGCGATCTCCAAGTCTTCATGCGGGTCTCCTTTCAGGTCCAAGATGCTGACTCAGGACTGCGAAGTTCGCATCCCGGCAGGGGAGATTATATGCCCACTTGGTTTTCTGGCAAGCAGATCTTTATACCAGGGCCCATGACCCGCCTTCCGCACAGCTTGTCCGTCCGGTTTCCATGAAAGGCTCAGAATCACGATTTTCAAGGGTGCGCACAATCCTGGCGCTAATTATTTGGCCATCGATGCCAGATGGCTTTCCGCTTTGTCCTAGCAAGGCCGAAAAGTTGAAAAATTTAGAAGTGGCGCTGAACGCCAATTTCCACGACCACATCGCCGTCCAGACAATTCCGTTTATCCAAAGTTAAGAATTTTCTCGCCTTTTTTCTTAACACACTGATCAACCTTGCACGATGCCCGGTGAATTGTGCGCGGAAGATGGCCGGAAGATGCCCGTAAAATGCCCGGAAGATGCGGTGAAAATCGGCGTAAATTGTGGCGCATATTTGGCCGCGTGTCCCGTGTGGATCAATTATTTTCGGCGCTAGTGCGTTTTTCTCTTGACAGGTTTAGGCATTCTGGCATATACTGGGCAAGTAATATAACGGCCCTACCGACTGCTATCAACAGACGGTAGAGCCTAACTCCCAAAGTGAGGTGAGTCACATGGAAGCTAGTCACACCGTATCGCAATCCAAAAAGTCTGTCTATGAGATCGTTACCAGCCGCATCATCGCGGAACTGGAAGCGGGGGTCATTCCGTGGCACAAGCCGTGGCAGACGGAAGCGCCCAAGAATCTGTCATCCGGGAAAGCCTATCGCGGGATCAATGTCTTTTTGCTTGGTCTGCGCGGGTGCGCTTCGCCGTGGTGGTTAACCTATCAGCAAGCCTTGCATCGTGGCGGACACGTCCGCAAGGGCGAGAAGGGCAGCACCGTTGTTTTCTGGAAGTGGAATGCGCGGGAAGTGGAAGATGCGGACGGCGAGAAGCGCAAGGAATCCTCGCCGATTCTGCGTTACTACACCGTGTTTAATGTCGAACAGTGTGAAGGCATCGCAGCACCCGTGGCCAGCCGTCCGCCGGTGAACCCTATCGAAGCGGCGGATGCACTCTGCGCCAGGATGCCGAACCCGCCCAGCCGTGAGCAATCCGATCTTGCGGCTTATTCACCGTCTAGGGATGCCGTGCTAATGCCCGCGATGCAGTCGTTTGAGTCTGCCGAATCGTTCTATTCGACGCTGTTCCATGAATTGACGCATTCGACCGGCCATGCTTCGCGCCTTGCCCGTCCGCACATTATGGAAGTGGCCCACTTCGGAAGCGAGGATTATTCCCGCGAGGAACTGGTTGCGGAAATGGGCGCTTCGATGCTGTGCGGTGTGGCCGGGATCGAATCCCGCACGGTGAGCAATTCCGCCGCCTATATTCAAAGCTGGTTGCGAGTGCTCAAAGGCGATTCCCGGTTAGTGGTGGTGGCCGCAGCGCAAGCGCAGAAGGCCGCGGACTACATTCTGGGAACTGCGCCAACCGAGCAAGCGGCGGATTCGGAAGGGGGTGCGCTGTGATCTCCAACGCTCCCTTCCGCGTCACCGAATATACCAACGGCGAAAAGCCGGATGCCATCCACCGCGTTTCCGGCCCTATGGTCTTGCGGGATGCGTCGCGCTTTGCGGCAGCCTTGTCCTACGCGCAAGGCGTGTTCTGCGCTGTCAGTTCCGACGCGGATACCTACCGCGAATTGTGGCACGCTGGCGCTATCGCCCAGATAACGCCACGGGAGGTGCAATCGTGAATGAGACCTTTGCATTTCCCGTTCGCCTGAGTGAAAAGTACCGTCCGCGCAAGGTGGCGGAGTTTGTCGGGCTGCCCAAAGCCAAGCGCGTGCTGGCGAAGTTTGCAGCGAATCCCTATCCGTGCTCATTCCTGTTCTTCGGGCCGCCGGGTGTCGGAAAGACTTCGATGGCGCTTGCGATGGCCGAGGAAATGGGCGCGGAACTATTGCACGTTGGATCACAACACTGCACCGTGTCGGAATTGGAAGAGACACTGGCGCGATGCGCTTATATTCCGATGGCCGGGCCGGGCGGATTTTGGCTAATCCTGGTGGACGAAGCGGATCGCATGACTGACAAGGCGCAGCTATTGCTTCTGTCCAAGCTGGATTCCACCGAGTTTCCGAAGAACACCATATTTATCTTCACCTGCAACAGCACGGACGGGCTGGAACCGCGATTCCTGTCGCGGTGTCTGCCGATAGATTTCAGTTCCTACGGGATGGCCGGTGATCTGGCCGAATATCTCGATAAGGTCTGGCACGCGGAAGGCGGCAACGGCAACGGGCCGGATTTCACCCGGCTGAGCAAGGAATGCCGCAACAACGTCCGCGATTGTCTGGGACGGCTGGAAGTAGAATTGATGGCTCTATGAGGCCGAAAAGGGGAACGCAATGACGAAGGGCTTTTACAACACGGAAACAGCCGCAAAGAAAATGGGCGTGGGATTCAGGACGCTAGGCCGTTGGCTGGAGCTGGGCAAGATCAAATCATCAAAATCAGTGACCATGCCCGGAGGCCGTACATTGTGGTTTTGGACGGATGCCGACATTGCCCGAGGCCGCAAGGTGAAGGCTGCGCAGCGTCGCGGGCCGAAACCGAAGGCAGCCAAGCGATGACCACCACTAGACTAGCAATCTATGCGAGAGTCTCCACCACCAATCACGGCCAGGACGTGAACGTTCAACTCCGGGAACTGCGCCAGTTTGCCGAAGCACGCGGATGGCAGATTGCCGGCGAATATGTGGACGCGGGAGTCAGCGGATCGAAAGACTCCCGGCCCGAACTTAACAGGCTCATGGCCGATGCTCACCAGCGGCGCTTTGAAGTGGTCTGCGTCTGGCGCTTTGACAGATTCGCTCGTTCCGTCTCGCATTTGCTGCGGGCACTGGAAACTTTCAAGGCATTAGGCATTGATTTTGTTTCCTTTTCCGAGCAGATGGACACCTCGACGCCAGCAGGGAAAATGGTCTTCACGGTGTTGGGTGCGGTCGCCGAACTGGAACGCAGCCTAATTGTTGAACGTGTCCGGGCCGGGTTGCGCAATGCCCGTGCGAAAGGCAAGCGGCTGGGAAGGCCGCGTAAAGTGCTGGACACTTCCAGAATCGCATTGTTGCGTGAAGAAGGGCGCTCCTGGCGCGAGATCGGCGAAACGCTGGGAACCAGCGCCGCGACTGTGTTTCAGGTTGGTCGCTGCCATTGAAAAATCGGTTGCGGGTTAACTTGAATCTCTTGGGAAGCGGATCAACAGCAAGCGCAAGCCTGACCTTGCCAGGCTGCACGACCTTCTTTGATTAGCAATGGTATGGCTACCAGAGCGGCAACGGGATCAAACCAGGCGACGTGGAAGAGCGCATTTATCGCCAGACCAGCCAAGGCAACCACGGCCAAATAAGCACATGTCGCCGATTGCACGGCATCGGCTGCGAGCGCCGCGTTATTCGTGCGGCGAGCTTCCTGACGCTTTAGCCCGGCCAGTATTGGCATCACAATCAGGGCAGCCAGGGTAATCCCTATTCCAAGCCAACTCGTCTCGGGGCGTCGTCGCCAAACCAAGGAAACCATGGCTGTGATGCAGACAATGAAGGCAAGAATGAACAACAACGCCCCCGCGACACGACTCGCCTTTCGTTCAGGGATGGAAACTCGCGGCGTAAACTGAAGAAGAACGATTCCTGCGGATAATAGCTCCACGAAACTGTCGGAACCGAATGCAAGCATCGCGGGACTATGTGCTGCCGCTGCCGCATAGAGCGACAAGCCACACTCGGCCAGCATCCATACAATGGTAATTCCCTGAAGCCAAAATATCCTTGTGCGGCGCGCTGGTGCGTCAGCCAAGGTGCTGGATTTTGAAGGTGGTTCGATCTGGATGAGTTCAGACACTTTGCTTATTGCAGGCATAATCATAGTCGCTAAGGGGGCGTTCAAAAAACCCCTTTCGTATCCTGCTAACAAGTGCTTTGTTTCCATCATGCCGTGGCGCAAATTTCAGCGTTCAAAAATCAAGTGTTTTTTGTATGCTCCCGATACAGACAGAGCGCGTGGTGACCTTGTAGCAGACCTTCGCCCAGTCGTGCGGTTCTGCCATCCGTCCCGCTATTCATTGCCAGTATTGGCTTAGGGAGCCACGCGCGCCAACACTGATGCTGCACCGAATATCCTTGCTATTCGTTTTCGCGGGGAGTACCTTAAGGGCCTGTTTTCAGACCCTGAATTGCCATTTCATTCTTCGCGGAGGACCCATGCGGAATCAGTTCCAGCAAGTCTTCAAGCTTTCCTTTGTACGAATCGTCGTCGCGGCACTTCTTGTTCTTGCCGCGTATCCGGGCGGTTTGATGGCGCAGCAGAACAACGCGGCCGCTTTGTCGGCCGTACCCCCAATCATCCAATTCAATGGGCAGTTCAACGGCCAGTCGGGCGGAGCCAGCGGCGCGGAGGCGGTTCCCGCCGGGACCGTGAGCATCACGTTCACGCTTTATGAAGATGAGCAGGGCGGCACGGCGCTGTGGTCGGAAACGGATAATGTGCAGGTAGATGCGCAGGGACATTACACGGCGCTGCTCGGCTCGACTTCGCCCGAAGGCTTGCCGATCAGTCTTTTTACCGGGGGACAGGCGCATTGGCTGGCGGTTCAGCCGCTCTTGCAGGGCTCCGCCGAGCAACTGCGCGTGATGCTGGTGGGTGTGCCCTACGCCATGAAAGCTGCGGATGCGGACACGCTGGGCGGTCTGCCGGCTTCCGCCTTTCTGCAACGGCCGACTGCCAATCCACCAGGAGTTTCCAACAACGGGCTAGACTTGACAGACACTCCCACGGGTAGTCCAAGCCTGCCAAATGTCAATTATCCCGGCACTCGTCAACCAACATGCGCGCTAGCTAACTATTACATACCAGTTGTGTTCTCGCCGGGATATTGCGAATCTACAATTTACGAAGCTCCAAGTGGGGCCACCAAGGGCTACATCGGTATCGGGACAATCACTCCCACCGCCATGCTCGAAGTTAACGGCACGGCGAAATTCGATAACCTCATCACCTTCACCAACGGACAGACGTTTCCCGGCACGGCCACGCTTGGGATGAACATGTTCACTGGGGACCAGACCATCAACGGCAATCTCACCGCCAGCCAGACGGTAGCAGGCGGGGTGGTAAACGCTACTACCACCTACAATCTGGGAGGATTCCCGTTCGCATTTGGCTCTAACTCCCAAAACAATGCATTCCTCGGATTTGCGGGCAATGCAAATTCCAAGATCACTGGGGGCGGCAACACGGCCATCGGTTCCGGTGCACTCGGTGGACCCGACGTCGGGTCTAATAACATCGCCATTGGATACAATGCTGGAGAGTCTGTTTCGCAAAACGGTAATATTGACATAGGGAACGTGGGATCCTCCCAGGACAATGGAGTCATCCGCATCGGATCCCAAGCAATGAATGGGCAGAATTTTGCCTTCATCGCGGGCATCTTTAACACAATGGTTGGAAGCACCAACTCTGCGGTTTGCATCGACAACACGGGGTTGCTCGGAACAGTTAACTGCCCCGTTATGACAAACGGCACGATCACCGGCGTCACAGCGGGAACGGGGCTTACAGGAGGCGGAAATTCGGGTAATGTGACACTTAGCCTCGCGTCCGCTGCCTGCGGTGCCGGTAGTGCGCTCACGGCCCTCCCCTATACCTGTTTCCCGTTTGCTACGCTTCAGGGGAACACGTTCAACGGGGACCAGATCATCAACGGCAATCTCACCGCCGGGCAGACGGTAGATGCTACTACCACCTACAATTTGGGAGGAGTTCCCTTCGCATTTGGCTCTGGCTCCCAAAACAATGCATTCCTCGGATTTGCGGGCAATCCAAGTATCAAGATCACTGGGGGTGGCAACACGGCCATCGGTTCCCGCGCACTCTCCAGCAACCCCATCTCAGGGAGCAGCAACACGGCCATGGGTAACTTCGCCCTCCAGGAAGACACCTCAGGGAACTTCAACACGGCCATCGGTTCCGGTGCGCTCGGCGGAAACTCCGCCGGGTCCAGTAACATCGCCATTGGATACAATGCTGGAGAGTCTGTTTCGCAAAACGGTAATATTGACATAGGGAACGTGGGAACTTCCCAGGACAATGGAGTCATCCGCATTGGAACCCAAGGACAGAATGGGCTGACCTTCATCGCGGGCATCTTTAGCACAATGGTTGGAAGCACCAACTCTGCGGTTTGCATCGACAACACGGGATTGCTCGGAACAATGAA
>Ga0265760_10000366_pt1 | contig 12614 bp, 14 predicted proteins | sample NZIome_2_FD_200831 | JGI IMG/M metagenome (GOLD analysis project Ga0265760, IMG submission 200831) | Metatranscriptome of rhizosphere microbial communities from Maridalen valley, Oslo, Norway - NZI1 (Metagenome Metatranscriptome) | ecosystem: Host-associated > Plants > Roots > Rhizosphere >...
CGAAAGGGGCCCCATATGGCACAAGTAGTAGTGGAACAACCCGCAGTTTCGCGCCCGAGCTTAGAGCAACGATCCTTTGTGGCCGAGGTTCCCGGCAAGAACGAATCCTACTCATCCGGCGTTTCCTGGGCAGCAGTGATTGGCGGCGCTTTCGTGTCAGCTTCCTTGGCGTTAATCTTGCTATCGCTGGGCACCGGCCTTGGACTCTCCTCGGTCTCGCCGTGGTCAAATGCTGGCGCATCGGCTACCACTATCGGCAAGGCCGCGATTGTATGGCTGATTCTGACACAAATCTTAGCTTCCGCCATGGGCGGTTATTTGGCGGGCCGCCTGCGTACGAAGTGGACCAATGTCCATACCGATGAAGTGTATTTTCGCGATACGGCGCATGGGTTTCTGGTTTGGGCCGTGGGACTCGTTCTGACCGCGGCTTTCTTGGCGTCAGCCGCCACTTCCCTCGCAGGTGGGCCCGTACAACGCGGCACCAACGGGGCGACAGTTGCTGATGCAGAATCGGGGACGCTCAATCCCAACGCCTACTTTGTAGACACTTTGTTGCGGTCGAACAACTCAACCCAGGACCGAAGCGACCTGTCGGTGCGCGGAGATGTCGAGCACATATTCTCTCATGCCATGTCTCAGGGAATGATGCTTCCTAGTGATAAGACGTATCTCGGGCAACTTGTTTCGGCGAGAACGGGTCTCACCCAAGCCGATGCTGAGAACCGGGTATCCGACGTATTCGGGGAGGCCCAGCAATCAGCAGATCGCACTCGGAAAGCGCTCGCTCATTTCTCCTTGTGGATATTCATAGCCCTGTTGAGCGGAGCGTTCTGCGCGAGCTTTGCCGGGACCATCGGAGGCAGGCAACGCGATTATGTAAGGGCATAGGAGGTTATGCAGATGTTCGGCATATTTGAAGGCTGTGTGTCCAAACTAGAGGAGGCATCACCATGCGTTCAATCTTACTGTTGCTACTCGGCGTGCCCATCCCGATCGTTATATTAATCGCTTTGTTTAGCCATTGAGGCTCCGTTGTGAGGTTCGTGAAATGAGAATCAATGTGCCACCGATGGGGTTTAAGCATTCCTTAACTCAAGATTCTTGCGAGGTGCAAGTCGTCGCCTTGCGCTTAACCAAGTGCACGGTCAACCGATTAATGAGGCTCAATATGAAAATGAAGATCATTACATTTCTCGTCGCCGCGGCAGTGATGTCGTCAATCGCGTCAGCGGAAAGCTATGAAGAGCGACTGACCGACTCGACAACGGTGCTGCGCGAGATGTCCCACGCTTCGGACAAGGGGATACCACAGGACTTGCTTGAGAAAGCTAGGTGCGTAGTTGTGGTACCTGGCCTGAAGAAGGTCGCCTTTATTGGCGGGGGCAAGTATGGCCGTGGTTACGCTGCTTGCATGACCCGGCAGGGCTGGAGCCCACCCGCGGCAGTCAGAATCGAAGGTGGGAGTTTTGGCCTCCAACTGGGCGGGTCTTCCACTGATGTCATCATGCTAGTGCTTAACGAGGGCGGCATGAAGAAACTTTTGTCCGATAAATTTACGTTGGGCGGAGAAGCCGCAGCCGCGGCCGGGCCTGTGGGACGGAACACTAGCGCGAACACGGACGTTCTAATGAAGGCAGAGATCTTGTCCTGGTCGAGATCGCATGGTGTCTTCGCTGGATTATCTCTAGAGGGAGCTACTCTCCGTCAGGACCAGGACGAAAACGCGAAGCTTTACGGAAAGCCGTTGACCAACGAGGAAATCCTCACCGGCACGGTGAAACGGCCTGCAACTGCTGCCACCTTTCTCGCGCAGCTCCAACGATTCTCTGGCAAAGGTACACCGCCCGCGGTTGTTGCTGCTAAGAGCCAGCAGCAGCAGCCCGTCCAAACTAACTCAAGTGAGACGGCTTCCGTATCTGCCCAGAACCGTTCGAGCCAAACAGCGTCGGACGCCGACAATACGGTCAACAACAAACCCGACCATGCCGGGTCCGGAACTACGGCCGACCAGCAGAAAAATGGCAATAGCGACCTTCAACTAACCGCAAGTATTCGGCAGAGCATTGTTGCCGACAGCTCGCTTTCAACCTATGCCCACAACGTAAAGATCGTTGTGGAGAATGGAGAGGCTACGCTTAAAGGGCCCGTCCGAACACAAGAGGAAAAGTCCACAGTCGCGGCGAAAGCCGCCACCATCGTGGGGCAGGATAACGTAGTGGACGAGATGAGCGTAGTCCCGCAGTGATTTGACGCTGCGCCTGGGCGAGATCAATCGAGGCTTAGATTGGTGTCGGCCGTAGCCCACCTCGTCCCTCTCGATTTGTTCTTAACCGCCGAAGACGCCGCACGTATAGCCCAACTCGAACAGGCCTATCGTGCAACTAACGAACGCAAGACTAGAACGCAGTCGCACTTTTAAGCGCGATGCTCACAAGGAGAACCAAATGACAGATGATATGAAGAAGGATCAGGGTCAGAATCCGGGGCAATCCGGGCAGCCACAACAGAAACAAGATGATCCTTCAAAGAAGAATCCTACGCAAGACACCAATCAGCAGGATGACAAACAGAAGCAACAGGACCAGGGCGGCCAGCGTCGCGCTTCCTAACGGTCGCATCTGGGTCCCGGCCTCGGAGGGCGGGACCCCGCTTTGTGCCGCCTCGACTCTCATCACGAAATCTCGACCTGAATATTTTCACGTCAACGCAGAATTCTTAACCCCATTCACCCCAGAAAAGAGGAATTATGTACCACCATATTAAAAAACTGATGTACACCGTCAACGTGGGAACACCCGATCCGCGATTCGGGAACATGCTTCTGGAGCAATTCGGCGGCGCAAACGGAGAGCTCGCGGCAGCAATGCAATACTCGATTCAGGGCCTCAACTGCGATGACCCCGATCGCAAAGACATGCTGATGGATATTGGCACGGAAGAACTCAGTCATTTGGAGATCGTCGGCACACTCGCGCGGATGCATCTGAAGCCCATGAAGAAAGATCGCGATTCAGCGAAAGTCGACCCGCTTATCGCCATCGCCGGCGGCGGCGGCGTCGGCCTGTTTAACTCAATGGGCGACGCATGGACGGCTGACTACCTGAAGATTACGGGCGAACTTGATGTCGATCTCCGCAGCAACATCGCGGCTGAGGCGCGCGCCAAGATCGTCTACGAGCGTCTGATCGACTTCTGTGAGGATCCGGGATCGAAGGATGCTCTGCAATTTCTGATGACGCGCGAGATTACCCACATGAAGGCCTTCACCGCGGCTCTCGAAAGCATGGGAAAAGCACCGTTTTCGATCGGCAAGATTCCACCCACGCCAGTCCTGGTCGATCAATATTTTAACGACTCCACAGGCACCGGCGAGGAAGGTGAAACGGACGCGCGCGGTCCATGGAACGAGGGCGGAGACTGGGAGATCGTCGAAGCTCCCGAGCTCGAGCGAGGCGTCGAGAATCTGGAAGGATCAAACGCAGGAGGTGTCAACAAGCGCTCGGAGAAGCGTTTATCTCAAAAGGAAGCGCTCAAAGCACGAAAGCGAGCTTAGCCAGTTCAGGTCGTGCAAACTTCAGTCGAGCCACAGGATTTACTCGGACCTGCGGTCTATGAGTCTATTTGATTCAAGGAAACGGAGCCACTCAGCCCGTTTCCTTAACCTTTACTCAAACATATCGCCGAGGCTTGATCTGCGCGGCAGCCGGTACCGGTTGATCGTCAGAGCATTGAGAACCTGCATTCATGACAGTCAAGTCGCGACGCCCTGCCGAGGTGCGCAAGAAAATTCCTGAAATCGCTTCCGCTGGTGGAACCGGATCGCTTGAGGCGGCGATGCCGGGCTCCTCTGGCGGCTTGAAGAGATTCATGAACGTGCTCGCCCGGGACTGATAACCTGAGCCTGATAAGTTAGTCGTTGACAGCCCCCAGGGCGGAGCGTGCACGCGCCAGTCGTCGCTCATCTACCTTGGCATGCTGACTCTCCGCGCGCGCTGCGAGCTGATCACAGTCCATGCCCCGCAACCGGGAATCGTCAGGAGCAACAACGGACACTGCGCGCCAGAGCGCCGATTTGCCGTGAATCCCAAGCACCAGAAATTCCAGTGCCTCGAATGTTCCGAGACCATCGCCGGCGCCGTGTTTGAGTTTCAGCCGACTCACTTTTTCCGCCACCCATGCACCCCACTCTTTCAATCCGCCAGGAGTGCCCCCCACTCGCTCGGTCAGCCGCTCAAGCACATCGCGGTCCGCCTCGATCTCGACCAGCCGTTCTGCCGTAAACTCACCGAGCGGCTTACCGACATGATGGTCGCGTATCGCTTTCAGAAGCTCAATCGCTTGAAGCGCACCGGCAAGATGATCCTGCAGATAGGTCGACAGCGGGTCGGTCATAGAGAATCTCCCGAAAGCACGATGCAATGTTCGGTCATTCGGACTGTTCAGTCGATACAAGTGACGGGGTGCGAAGCGCCATGTGCGTTACGCCGCAAATTCCTGGTTCACTCGTGACACCCCGGCATGGAGTGGAATGCTAGCCATTAGGACAGTGCCCTTGTCGTTCGATCGGACCTGAAATTCCCCGCCCATGTCAGCGATACGCTCTCGCATTCCTGACAGGCCAATCCCTCCACCGCCGGTCTCGTGAAAATGTTCCAGGACTTGCTGTGAGATGCCCCTTCCGGCATCCCTTATGGCCAGAGTTACCATTTCGGCGTCTGCCTCTACTTCAATCTCGACCGTCGGACTTCCGGAGTGGCGGTGCACATTCGTGAGGCTCTCCTGCAGGATTCGGAAAAGTGCGAGTTCCACAGACCTGGGTAGTCGGTCCATCTTGTCGGGAAAGTTCAGCTTCGCTTCAATTCCGCCGCGTTCAGCAAATCCTTCGACATACCATCGGGCGGCAGACTCAAAACCAGCTTCATCGAGCAATGGGGGATGTAGTAAATAGGAGATAGTTCGAGTCTCCTTCAGGCATTCGCCGACCGTACCCAAGCATTCGGCAATAAGATCGGGTCGTCCGAACCCACTCATCCGCTCCAGATTCATCTTCAAGACGGTTAGGTGCTGACCGATGCTGTCGTGAAGATTGCGTGCAAATCTGCGCCGCTCTTCATCTTGGGCTTGCAACAATTTAATTGTGAGCCGCCGTAAAGCACCCGTACGTTTCTCGATCAGGTCTTCGAGCTTAGCATTGCTCAGTCGCAGCGCCACTTCGGCTTTTTCACGTTGAGCCATCGTAAAATTTAGGGCGTTGAGCGACATTAATATTTGATAGGCAGAAGAGGCGAATTTTCCCAGAGAAATCATTACCCGTTCATCTTCCGCGTCGAACTTTCGCCGTGCATCGTGGGCCACGGCCCAGATGGTTCCGACAGCTTTGCTTCCCACGTAAAAAGGCACCAGCAAAGCCTCTTCGACCGCTGGTTTTACAGGGTCGAAATACGTGTAGCGGCGGGCGAGATGCCCAAACAACAACGGCGTGTTGCGATCGAGCACGTCACCACAGGGGCCGAAATTGCGAGGCGTACCGCCTCCAATGTGACTTTTCCAGCTTCCGGCTATTGCAGGCCAATAGAACCGCTTTTCACCATCGTCCGGGGTTAGTAGACTCACGCTGGCCGAGCCACATTGGCAGATCTCAAGAATCGTGTCGGCGAGTATCTGGAGGATAGTACGTGGCGAGTCGGCAAGCGCGGCGGACAGCGCCACCAGTGCGGCGTTCTCCGTCTGGTAATTGGGCGGCCGCGACGGGCGACGCCGCAACTCCTCAGTGCAGAGGACAGACTCTAGAGATACTTCCCTATCGGGGACAGGAGGAGAGGGGTTTTTATCGTTTCGAAATACCGTAGGCTCGGTCACGTTCTCACCTCGAAATCTGGCATGGTCGTTCCTTGTGTAAAGGGACACATCCGCTTGGTTGAAAGCCTACGAAGTTATCTTCCGAGTGTATGGTCAATATTGACCACCCCGGAAACGATGATGTTTGGACCGCGGCGGTCGCTTATGTTGCGAGAGAAATGGCCCGGCCACGCAAGACTGAATCTGTCCGGCAGGAAGAGATGAAAGAACGGAAACTGGAGAGAGAACGAGGAATCCCGAGCCTAGTCGTGAAGAACCACATTCAAAAGCGAGCTGTGAACTTGAAGCGTGCCGTTGTAATCGATCAAACCCAGTCTTCTGAACTTGTTCATGAAATAGCTAACCCGAGGCCGGGTGGTGCCGACCGTCTCCGCAAGCGTTTCTTGGCTGATTTCCCGGATCTCGGTCGTCTGGGCCAAGCCATCTTTGCCGAATCGAGCCAATAACAATAAGATTCGCGCTAATCGTTTTTCGCTCGAATTGAATAGCTGATCAACCAAATCCTCTTCATAACGGATGTTTCTGGTCAATAAATGTGCCACGAACATGTCCGAAAGTCGCTGTCCGCGATGAAGCGCCTGTCTCATGGCCTTGTTTCCAACCCGCATTAGCTTGCATTCAGTCATAGCAGATGCCGAGCCCATCCGTTTTGACTGACCTACGAGACAGCCTTCTCCGAAGAAATCGCCCTCGTTCCATGTTCCGACGATGGCTTCTTTTCCGGATTTTGAGACGACGTTTAATTTGACCTTTCCCTTCTGGATGTAAAAGACTGCATCGCATGCATCGCCCTGGGCGAAGATCGTTTGATCCTTCCGAAAGGATAGAATCGTCCGACCCTCACCAATAATGGCAAGAAAGGTCCTCGGATCGAACTGGGATCGCTTGGCCTTCAAGGTTGAACAGTTCAAAAACGCCACATTCTACACTGCCGCACATAAAGAAAACAGTTCGTTTCCGAACGTTGCCCGCGAATGTGATATATTCGCCAGCGAGGCGCGACTCCCCTCTTTCAGGTTCTCTGAGCTAAGTCAGTCCATCTGAAGTTCTTTCCTCTTAGCGGTTCTCCGAAAGAGGTACGCTCATGCCTGCAAGCGCACTGCTAAGCGAAGTTGCGCACCTGAATGCGGTCAGCGAACGCCTTGATTTGCTGGCAGACCGGCATCCCCCCGTCACCGAGGCCCTGTTGACGATCTCTGAGACGATTCGCAGCGCTGCCACGCTGTTGGAAGTGCTGGTGGCCACAAAACTGGATGGATACATCCCAACTTAAGCGTTGAAGATTGAAAGTGACATCCTTACTCTGTTTGTCGTCCAGAGATCAACGATCTACAGCTCACACCCTATTTCCCAGCTCGATGAAAAAGCGGACTGTATGGAGTAGGGACGTCCAGTGAGAAGTCTTGAGATGGTCGTTGACGATCAAGCGATCATCCGGCGTATGGTGCGCGCCGTTCTTGAAGCAGAAGACTTGGAAGTGTGCGATGCAACGAACGGTGCTGAAGCTGTCCAACGAGCACAAGAACTCAACCCCGCTTTGATAATACTCGATATGTCCATGCCTGTGACGAACGGGCTCGAGGCGGCGCGCGTCTTAAAACAGCTCATGCCGCAAATCCCTTTGTTGATGTTCACGAACCACGTCGGGACGATCATAGAGGCAGAGGCTCGGTCAGCAGGGATTCTTGCGTTAGTTTGCAAGTCCGATTCGAACTCTTGTAATCAATTGCTCTAGCACGCCAAGGCGCTCCTGGACTAGATCGGTCGGACGCGCCGCAAAAAAGGCCGTTTAACCAGTTTCAGTCGGTTTGGCCTCGCCTTGAGAGAAGCGCCGATTGTGCCACGCGGCGTCTGTCTGCAAAACCTCATACTCTTCAAAGCGTCGGCGATAGCTGTAGTGCGCGATACGCAGCGGTCATTGATTCTCGGCATGCGATTCCTCGCTTCGACTATAACGGCCGCGACTACCTTGGAGTGTCTGTAGAGCGGGAACGCGTCATGTCATCTCGTGACGCAGGGAGTCACGGAGTTGCCGTCTGATCTGTTCGAGTTTCATGCGCCTTACAGAGTGAGCTGCCCGATCTTGAGGACTGTGATTCCTCAGCAAGCGGTAGGAATGATTTAGCTCCTGAACGCCCTCGATCTCGCGGTAGCACCGCTATCTGTTTACCGTTGACCATCGACGTGCGACCTGAAAAGCCGCCAGCGAGTCAATCCGTTGCGTTCATCCCAAGTGCCGCCGCAAGTTAGCTTGGCGGCTTCTCCTCTTGCTTCCTCTCTTCTTCCTCGCGCTTTTGCTGTTCGGGCGTCTGCGGCTGAGCGGCAGGGGCATGCGGTTCCGGTTGCGCCTTCGGATTTGCGCTAGGCGGATTTTGCGGTCGTGCCTCATTGTGAGGCGGGGTTTCTGGCTTTTGCTCTGGTCGATTGCTCTGTTGCGGCGCGGTGGTGGGCGGAGCAGGTTTAGCTGGCTCCGGCCGGTTGCTCGGTTCAGCTCTAGGCGGTTCTGCAGTTTTCGGCTCAGGCCGGTTCGGTTCAGGCTTCGCCGGTTCTGCTGCTTTGGGTTCCGGTCGGTTCGGTTCCGCAGCTTTTGGCTCGGGCCGTGATTCAGTTGACGGCGGCCGGTTGTTGGGTGCTGGCTCTGGCGGTGGCGCCGGTGCCGGACGATTATTAGCCGTTGGGCTACTCGGATGCGGTGCAGGCTGACTCGGCGGCGCAGTGACCGCTTTATTTGTGGGCTGACCACCCGGCCGATTCGTCGTAGGCGTCGCGGGTTTGCCAGGAGGCGCGAGCTTCACCATCGGGTGCAGCGCGGACGTCGTGGTTGGACGCAAACTCTGAACCTGGCTCTTCGCCAAAGGTACCCCGGGATGCCCTGCCATGGCCTGCTGCCGTTTTGCGAACGGAACCGGGGGCGGCGGAGGCGTGGCTTTCGCAACCACCTGACGGTTCATTACCGCAGCTGGTGGCGCGGTGACATGATTTGCTGTCGCGGCCTTTGCACCCAGCACTGCTTGTTGCGTTGGAGCGACCGCAACCCTGCCGCTGACCGGCGCGGCTGCCAGCTGCTGCGGGGTCACCTTGACCGCCGCTTTCGCTACCGGCTGCGCGCTGGCGAAGGCATTCTGCGGAACTACCGTTACCGCGTTCGGGACGTTCCGGTTCGCGTAAGTAATATTCGTGATACTCGTCGTCTTGTTATTAATGATGGTTGTGTTGTAAACATTGGTGACGGTCGTGGTGCTGACCGTCGTATTGCTGACGTTGACCTGATTCATATATCCCGCACTGACCGGATATGAGGGCACAAATACTTCTCGCGGGCCTAACGGGAACCAACCGACATTTCCGCCGAAACCTCCGCCACCGCCGATGAAGACAACCAGCGCTGGTGCGTAAACTGGCGGTTGCGCGGGCGGCCCAGGAACCCAACCCCACTGGTCGCCCACAAAAACCCAGCGTCCGTAGTGAAATGGGGCGTATCCCCACGCAGAGTCGTCGACCCATGTATAGCCCCAAGGATCGATCCAATCCCAATGACCTTCGTGATACGGGGCCCAGCCGGACGATGCCTTGTTCGGTACCCATACAGGTCCGTAGCTTGGATCGTTACGCCAACTACCATTGTCGTCGAGATCCTCATAGCCGACCACGTCCCGAGACAGATACTGCGCCGAGCGCGAGTCATCATAGCGGTGATCGCGGCTGTCTGCCCAGCTATCGAATTGGTCATGAGGAGCTAGCTGTTCGACGTCGGCGTTGAGTTGGTTAGTCCCGCTGAACGTAACTCTCTGTCCCGCGTGCAACGTATAGGTCTGGCCATTACCGGTAGCCTCGCCCTCGCCTGCCCGTATGCTGGCGATTGTAGTGGTTCCATCTTCACTGGCTTCCAGCCTGTAACTTCCAGGCTGATAAATCGAGAACGCCAGGTTCGGAGTGTCAATCTCAAACACATCGTTGTTGTTCAGCCGCCGTACTCGAACATTAATCGCACCTGAACTCAACTGAAGCTGCACTGTGTGGTCGTCCAAGTTCAGAAAGGAGACACCAGTATTAGCCGACAGGCGGATCACCGCCGATCCCAATTGCAGCTCGGCGCGCGAATCTTTGTCCGCCCAGAGCTTATCGCCTGTAGTCATGGGCCTATTGTCGACCGCTCCAACCCAGTCTGTTTCGCCCGCTGGCAGGAATGAAACCGAACCCTCCATGTAGCCGAGTCGAGCTACTCGGGTGGGCGGGTCGTCCTGCTGATCTTGGCCTTGAGCTACAGCTCGCGTAGGAAGGGTAACGCTCACGAGCGCAACAGCAAGCAGTGCGCTCCAACATTTTATATTTTTCATAATAGGTTTCCCATTTTCAACTTGCGAGTCAGGCTCGCACAATGCGATACCGACGCAGGCTCTTCGACTGATTTGCTCGGGTCAAGGTTGTGTTGGACGCCGAGGTATACACCTTAGGGAAGAGCTTCAGATGCCGTAACTGCGTGACCGCTCCCGGTGACCTGTCTCTGCTTTCTTTTCGTGAACGTTGTCCGGCGTACGCTCAGGTAGATTATCCACCAGATAAAGGCTGGTGCTAAGCAGAACGTCAAGAACCGCTCGTTTCTTAGATTTCATGCGTTACATCCAGGGCGACAGTATCGCCAACAAGCAGATGCAGAAACGAGGTTAGAGGTTGGAAGAGATTCGAACTGAAGGGAGTTGGGTTGTGTGTTGGTATCATAACCAACAGACCGTACTAAAGTTTCCGCATACGATTGCCCAATGATTTCTGACTACTAGGGGACCTGCGGGGCGCGATCCCTATTTAACAATAGGACGCGACAAGGTCTTGGCACCTGCTTCCGCTCGTATCTGTCGGCGTCCATCGCCTGCCTGGTGATCGTTGGGACGCTGTGCGTTGCAGGCCACCTGGTCACGATTGCTGCACACCCCGGCGCTCATGACAAGAACGCATTCACCCCGGAAACAATTCTGTGGGGTCCACGACCGCCTTCCATTGCGCCGGGCGCGCAACTCGCCGTAATCGAAGGCAACCCTGCTGCTTTCACCGGAGACTACACCGTGCGCCTGAAAATGCCAGACGGTTACCGCATCGCTCCCCACTGGCATCCTCAGCGCGAAAACGTCACGGTCATCTCCGGGACATTCATGGTCGGTATGGGGGACACCTTCGACAAGGACAAGATGGGATCTTTCCCCGCCGCCAGCTTCGCCTATCTCGATCCCAACATGCTTCACTACGCGATGGCTTCTGGCGAAGTCATCGTGCAGGTCCACGGCAGCGCGCCGTTCCAGATTAACTATGTCAATCCCGCAGACGACCCGAGCAAGAAGTAAATCCCTGGCTCTTTTTACCTGCTGGCGCCGATCCAGTTCGCCCTGGTCGATATCCGCGCTGGCAAGCTGTGCCCGCTAGGAGTGAGTACTAAGAAGCGCTCGTCTTTACTACCGGAAGTACCGACCATTGCAGAAGCTGGCGTGGCCGACTTCGACTATCCGATTTGGTATGGCGTGTGGACGCCCGCGCGCGTACTCCTGCCGGAGTGGCGTTTCCAGAGTTAACACTGTTTGGCTCGGTCTCAGCAACGGGTTCATAACACAGGTAGCTCAATTTCTGTGATTTTCGCGCTTTGTTAGAAAACCCTCTCAAAATCAAGATCCTCGGACCTGGTAGCAAAGATCGCTTGAATCCTTCTTCACGTGCTGCGCGACGAGTACCCCAGGACCATCACTTGCGGCCTCTTCGTGTCATGACCGATAGGCCTTAAGAAAACTGCAGCCACGGTTGCGTAAGCTGTACGCGAAAACCGGGCGGCCGTCGATCGCGCCGGAGAAATTGTTGCGAGCGCTCCTGGTGTGCCACGCTGGTGAGGCTGGAACAGCTTCCGGGGACCAAGCAGGTGACTGTGGGCGGCGACAAGGCCCACGAAACGGCGGATATCGTGGCCGAGTGCCGCAACCTAAAGGTCACGCCGCACGTGGCACAGAGCCTAATGAACGTAATGCGGGTAGAGTTCGTTCACGGCGAGCGCTCCCGAGATCGTCGCGTGGGGGGCGCGCCTTTGCTTTTCTTCTTTGCAGTGGAGTGCGGTCGTGTGGGACGCGGTCTCGTGGAGTGCCGCGTTGAAGTCCGTGCGGGCTTGCGGCGCACCTCGTCCGGTCGCGTCTTCTTCGTCCGAACAAGGGCTACAGCACTCGCCGCTAAGCCTTGCGTCGCTTTCGCAACCGTACCGGCGGTGTGACCTACGGTGCGGGCGAACTTGGTGATCATCGCATCTTTCTTCGCGCTCTTTTTCATTCAACCTCCTCCCATACGGTAGCGCAGCCCCCGCTACAACCGACCGGTCAGAGCCAATATCACCAGTATGATCACTACCAGACCCAATCCGCCGCTCGGGTAATAACCCCAGTTTGCGCTATACGGCCAGGTGGGCAACGCGCCCAGCAATAGCAAAATCAAGACAACGAGTAGTATTGTTCTCATAGCGCCTCCTGTCCTTCGAGCCTAGCGATCCGACTTCTTTTGTTCTTTGTTGATCGACTCCAACAACGTCTTCATTTCTTCGGCGTGCTCTTCTTCGTTGGCAAGGATCTCTTCCATGAGTCTGCGGCTGGTGGGATCGTTGTCGGCGAGATAGCGAATAATCTCCGAATAGGATTCAATCGCAATCCGCTCCGCAATGAGGTCTTCCTTGATCATCTCCACCAGGCTGTCTCCCGCGACATATTGGGAGTGGCTTCGAGTGAGAAGAC
>Ga0265760_10000367_pt1 | contig 12602 bp, 9 predicted proteins | sample NZIome_2_FD_200831 | JGI IMG/M metagenome (GOLD analysis project Ga0265760, IMG submission 200831) | Metatranscriptome of rhizosphere microbial communities from Maridalen valley, Oslo, Norway - NZI1 (Metagenome Metatranscriptome) | ecosystem: Host-associated > Plants > Roots > Rhizosphere > Soil...
AGGGGGAGGAATCGGTAAATGAACTCCTGGTCAACCTTAGCGTTTGTTGCAGTGATCCGGCATACTCGCTGATTAAGTAGAGAGCGACCACCGCGCCACTTAGCGCAGTTGAACTCACCGTCCATCCCAATCAAGATATCTCCTGGTTGGACAATATATTCTTTATCAAACCTTCCATCGTAGAAAGTTTCCGTCGTCCCGCGAAGTACGTCACGAATCCTGATCAGCGGAAGTCCACGACCCTCTGTGTTGAAGTGTTTAGATTTGAAGGCAAAGCCTGACAGAATGCCAATAAGATCACCCAGAGGCTCGGCCCGAAAGCTCATCGTACGAGACTCTCTAAATGTGCCAGCCGCTTCACTAGCGTCGCTCCTATTTTGTTTAGATCCTTCGCTATCTCAGAAGTAGGTCTGTGTCTTGTTTTAACCGATTGGGATAGTTTGTACTCGCTCATTGAAAGTTTGTATGCGCCAGATGCAGCAATCTCCGATTTCGATACGCAGAAACTTTGGTCTCGACGCGAGCGCCTACGCTCGCTGCCCGCTCGTTCCGCCCATCTCAACAGGACGTCAGGTAGATCATTTTTCTTCGCATCGGCTGCTGAGAGCGCTACTGCCGGAATGGGTCCGAGCTTATCATCTGATAGCAACTCTAGGCGCTTATCATCTAACGAATAGCCATCGGCCCTAACGTCATAGAACCAAACGTGGTCAGTACCTCCCACACCAGTCTTCGTGAATACTAGGATACCCGTCGAAACGCCCGCGTATGGTTTAAAAACGCCAGCAGGCAGGGAAATCACGGCCTCAAGTTTGTGCGTTTCAACGAGTAGTTTTCGCAAAGCCTTGTGCGCCTTAGAAGAGTTGAATAGCACTCCGTCGGGAACAATAACCGCGGCCCGACCACCGATCTTCATTAAACGTATAAAAAGCGCGAGGAAGAGAACGTCCGTCTTCTTGGTCTTAACAATCTGCAATAGATCCTTAGCGGTAGACTCGTAGTCGAGTGATCCTGAAAAGGGCGGATTCGCTAGAACGAGACTGTAGCGTCCCGCCTCAGTAGCATGATCCTCTGCAAGGGAATCACGAGCGATGATCGTCGGATTCTCAATGCCGTGCAGGATCATGTTCATTGAACCGATCCGCAGCATCGTTGGATCAAAATCAAACCCGTGAAAGGCGTCCTCGTGAAAATGTTTCCTGAGCTTGTCTACTTTGAAGAGGCCCGGATGTTGTTCTCTTAAGTATTCGGCAGCAGCAATAAGGAAGCCGCACGTGCCAGCAGCCGGGTCGCAGATGGTGTCAGTTGGAGTAGGTTCTGTTAAGGCCACCATAAGTTTAATGATATGACGCGGAGTTCGGAACTGGCCGTTCTGACCAGCCGTCGCGATTTTGCTCAGCATATATTCGTAGACATCGCCTTTGGTATCGCGATCATCCATGCTCACGTCATCGAGCTTCTCGACCGCCTTCGCCAGAAGCCCCGGTGTCGGTATGCCGAAACGGGCGTCGCTCATGTGCTTGGCGAGCATAGTACCGTTGTTTCCCCCGAGTGTCCGAAGAAATGGGAACACGTGCTCGTCTACGAGCTTGTACATTTCGCGAGATTCAAGCGCTTTGAAACGCGACCAGCGCATATCACGATAGGGCGTGCCCCCCTGATCTTTGCCCTTGGGAAAGATTGTTCGCTCCAGCGGTCGATTGAGTGTCTGCGCTTTCCGCTCTTCGAGCGTCTGAAGTTCGTCGAGGCGCTTGATGAACAGCAGATACGTGATCTGCTCCATCACTGAGAGCGGATTCGAAACTCCGCCAGACCAAAAGTCATTCCAGATCAAATCGATCTGGCTCCGAATCTCACCAGTTAGCACGACGTGGAGCAACCTCCCCAAAGCTGACGTTCTGCCTTACTTGGCGAGGGGTCTCCTGGCCTGGTATCGAACGTCTGTTCGCATGAAACCAGCCTCCCCTCCACCACTAAGGGGCGCGTCGAGCCCGGGCCTTCCTCCGGGCCTCGGCAACGCCTGGCGCTCATCTTAACGGAGCAGGCTAGTGTGCGGGACGCATTGAGAGCGAAGAGGCCGTCCTCGACGATTAGCTCCGCCGACCAGAGGACCCGTCAGTGAACTTCGACCCCGACCGTATCATGACGCAGATGGTCAGCGCCGCCCACGATCTGGTCGAGCAGCACATTGTCGAATCGATGAGCTTGCTACAATGCGAGGAGCACGGCAGCCGTGTGACTGTCGCATCTGAAGAAGGCAAGGTACTTCTGAACGGGCAGAGCTGTTGCGAAGCATTTGAAGCGCAGGTAGCTGCTGCTCTTGTTGAAATAGGAGCGAGTCCAAACGTGCAACCAGACGAGCAAGATCAGAAGCCTGGGCCGCCAAAGGCGTTCATCTCACATGCGAGCGCCGACAAAGAAAGAATCGTTAGGCAACTCGACGAGCTGCTACGTGAGCGCGGTTTTGAAACCTGGCTAGATGAACGCGATTTGCTGCCTGGGAAGCAGTTGCTCCAAGAGATTTTTACCCACGGGATCGGGAAGTCCGACGTGTTCATCGTTGTTCTCAGCGCAAACAGCATAGATCGGGCCTGGGTACGCGAAGAGCTTAACAACGCTTTCCTGCGTTATATTGAAGGGTCGATAGACTATGTAATCCCCATCGTGCTCGATAGCGTTACGCCTCCCGACTTCCTGAAGAACACGATCTGGGAAACCGTCAGTGATCTAAACCGACTACCGATGCATGCTGATCGGATCGCCGCAACGGTTTTTGGACAAGGGCCAGCCCCGACCGCTCCTCCTCCAGTGTACGCCGGTATCCCAGTGCATCGGTTGCCGTCGCTTACGAGCGTTGACGAACAACTCTTCGCCGCTGCCTGTCAACAGGTTCTTGACCGTAACTTCTATCATCCCGTCGTCAGCTTCAATGAGCTTTTTCAGTTTGGTAAGAGCAACGGCATGAGCGAAGAGCAAGTCGCCGAGTCACTTGCCGCGCTTGAGCAGCATCACTACTTCGAGGAAGTCATTCACGGGCTTGGAGAACGTTACGCTTGCGCCGGTCGCATTTCACACCATGGTATGGAGCTTTACTTAACAACCTATCGCGCAGAGGAGTACCGATCCGATAAGACGGCGATCCTGTCATTGATTGTCAACCAAAACGCCCGTTCCTCCAGAGGAATAGCGATGACTCTCAAATGCCACGAAGCAATCGTTCAACATGTACTTGTGGAGCTTGAGTATGGCGGTCACGTGATCGCGAGTCATCACAGCGAAGGAATGAGCATTCATCCAAATCAGACTATTGGGCGCGTGCTCCACGACTTGGAAGGTGGTAGATAGCCATGCCCGGTGCTCCTTGGCTCGATCTTCTCGACGCTCCAGGCTACACTGGAGCCGTCGTCCGGTTGGAGTTTGACGTAGCACGTCGCTTCACCGCAGATCGCTCTACATTCGGCGGCGTCCTGAAGTTGCCGGTCGAGATTTCACAAGGTTTTTCTGGATCGCCACTGATGCTAGCGGGTTGGCTACGAATGGCGGGAGAGGCCGAAGGCCTCGCAATACCGGCGCAATCGATCATAATGAACGAGAACACCATTCGGATTCCGATTTCAGATGATCAGATTGCCCGATTTGAAGAAAAGCGAGCTGGCGCAGAGCCGACCTTTGAACTCATGCTGCGTGGGCTCGCTGCAAAAAATGGCTTAGTGAACGTCGTAAGTGCAACGAGTGCGGTGTATCTCGTCGTCCCCCTCCCCGAATGGCTGAAAGTCCTAGATCAGCTTGGCTACGGACGCCGACGGCTTATAGAACTTCCGCCGATACCGATTCGGGATGGTGCGGCTTGGCAAGCCGCATTGAATCAGATTGAAGCAGCAGCCCTGCGCCTGCGGACAGCCGATTCAGGCGCAGCGATTACTGAAGCTCGTACCGCCCTTCAACGAACGGTGGACGCTGCTGGAGGCTCTACTGGACGGCCACCGGTGAAGGGCGAGAGCTTTCGCCCTTTTGCAGAAGAGATCGCAAAGCTTCTTGAAAGCATGCATCAGGATAAGAGCGACGATCCTTATAAAGCCTTGGCAGATGCCGTGCGTCTAGCAATCTCTTCCTTCGGTTTCGCCTCCGAGACACCGCATGTTGGATTTTCGTACGCCGAGATGGTTCACGCGGAACTTGCGCTGTCGCTTGCCACGACGATCTACACCTATTTCGCTCGAACGTTGAAGTGATGACTTCAGCCACAGTCTATGTGGCACGATCATGAGAGCCCACCGGCCCAAGGTGATTCTGGCGATCACTTACACCGACATCTTTGGTGGCGACTCGCCAACGCGCTCTGACCTTACTGAAGTTGTTAGTCGTATGAACTGGTGCGATGCCGTTACAGCATCATCTGGCTTTTCGGCGATCACCTGGCAGCACGGTATAGAAGACCCCGAGCACCAGACCATGATCGAGTCCTTTGTAAGGGACCTTCCGTATGGGCCTGCCCTCGCAATGCGGTTGCGCTCTGATCAGAGCCGCGTCTTGTTCACTCGCGAATCGCTTCTTGCTGTTCTGCGGACCGCTGTGGTTGGGCAGAGCAACGCTACCAACTCGCTCTTGGAACTTATGGACTTCTTCACGAAGGCGAACCTGATTGCGAGCGAGTTAATCCATACTGAGATAGATCCACCAAACCGGACGAACACCTCCGCCGATCTGCTTGGTATCGAGCTGCGTTCCAATATTCAAAAGCTCGAAAACCCACACGACCTGCTGGCCAGGACAAGCGCGTTTTTCCATTGGAGCCGAACCCCAGTAGCCCAAGCCTCCGATAATGCGCTCGCCGTCGAAACCGATCTTGCATCGTTCACCGGCCTTTCGCCAATCGAGTTCGCGGGAGGTGCGTACAGCGTCCTCGCCCGCGCCGCTGCGATGCGTACCCCTAACGAGGTTTCCCAGAGCAAAGTGTTCTTTACACTTAGCGACTGGCAGCGCGGCCTCCGAGAAACCCGAGTCCTGACACAGTGGGCTGAGGCAAACAGCGTCACCATTTCAGCAGCGCGTGATGCTTGGGCAGCAGAGCAATCGCTGTCCTTCGCCGCCGCTGGTCCGCTTTGGCGACGACCGCTCGTTCAGGACGAAGGTGGCCGGTACTTCGCGCCGTGCTTTCAGTTTATCGCCAACTCGATGGGCGACGGAACCTACTTTGCTCTACTTGATGGATATGAAGGCGAGACGAAAGACAAGTTTACGCGCTTCTATGGCGAGTTCTTTGAGGAGTATGTCGTAGAACTCTTGCGAAAGGGCTATGCTGGTCGAACGGACTGTGAGTTACACCGTGAGATCGAGTACGAACGCGACGGTCAGGTTGTGAAGAGTAGCGATCTTATCATTGCCGAGGCTAATCACATTATTTTTGTCGAGGTTGTCGCAAAGCGCCTTAACCTGGTAACCTCAGTGCTGCGGCTCGACGACGAATCCATCCAGCGCGACATTACCAAAGGCGTCTTAGAAAAGGCCTGGCAGCTACATCGAAACCTGGAGGACTACCGCAATGGTGTGCTCTTACCCGACCTCCCTCGACATACGGGCCAGCGGCTTTACCCGCTGCTTGTCGCCCCGCGTGATTGGCCCCGGGTTTGGGTGATTGATAATGTCCTGCCCAAGGAGCAGCGTGAAAAAGGCTTGCTCGCAGAAGCGGAACCACTTGAGATGCTCGATGTAGCCGAAGTGGAGTTTCTCGAACCGGGTCTTTCCGCCGGTCGCCGTCTTGCGGAACTACTGGATCGTAAGAACAGATCGCCAATCGATACCGTACCATATCGAATGCTCTCGTTACACGACTACCTAATCTACGTCGAACCTAGTTTTTCGCCAGAGGTTATGACGCCGACTCGACGACGTGGGGATGAGCTTGCTGCAGAACTCATTCATCTGATGGAGTCGTGGGCGTAGCACTTATCGTCACGATGTGATGCAGAACCCGTGGACGAACTTGCCCAGCGTCGCACCATTTATACTGTCGGAAGACCGCGAGTTCGTTGAAGTATTTAATCCCACCGCGAAGCCTGATCAGCGCGTTCGCGATGATCTTCTTCCCGAGCCGTTCCTGGGGCTACCGAGCGCTGACATCATTCTACTGAATCTTAATCCGGGATTTAGCGAAGATGAGCTAACGTATCACAAACGCGATGATTCATTCCGTCAAGCAGCGCTCGCGAACCTCGCCCATCGAGACCAGCAATATCCTTTCTACTTCTTGGACCCCGCCGTCAGGTCGCCGGGTCATTTGTGGTGGCAGCAGCGCTTAAGGATTCTCACTGAAGCGTTCACCCCAGCGGTCGTCTCGCGACGACTATTCTGCCTAGAGTACTTTCCATACCACTCCCGACGCTTTACCCATAACCTGCCGAAGCTTCCATCGCAAGAATATGCTTTCTACTTACTGCGCCAAGGCGTTGACCGCAATGCTTTAGTCATCGTTATGCGGGCCCGTGATCTCTGGCTCCAGGCCGTTCCGCAACTAACGTCCGCTCACACGTATTACCTTAAGAGCTGGCAGAATGTGTCCATTACCCCGAACAACTGCCCGACGGGTTTCCCCGAGATCGTCAAACGCCTATCATCATAAGGACAATAGCCCATGTGGGATAACGTGCTTGAGCGGCTTAACAGAGCCCGAGCAATATTTTTGGAAAGAGATAGCTACCTACTTGAAGTAAACGCGAACGAACGATCAATGACCCATAAGTTCGCATGCTACCTTCAGGACGAGTTTCCAGACTTCAACGTCGATTGCGAGTTCAATCGCCAGGGGAGTCTGCCCAAGGAACTGTACGTAACCGTCGCGTCAGATATTGCCGAAAATGATGAAGACGCAAAGACAGTCTTTCCCGATATCATCGTTCACCATCGCGGGCTGCGATCAAACCTCCTTGTCATCGAAGCCAAAAAATCAGGCCATGATAACACGAGGGATCGCCAGAAACTTGACGCTTTCAAAGCTGACGAGGATTACCTTTACACATATGCGGTCCTCATGCGGTTCGTGACGGGTAGGCGTCCCGATATCGTGATTGAGCGTTACTAGCCTATCGTCGAGTGCCGCCCTTAGTGTCCCCGATGCCTGCACGGAGCGTCTGCCGACCAGCCACGTCGATGCGATGTTACAGCAGAACAGGTCTTAACGCGCCATGAGCGCATGCGAGGTGCGTGAAGGTCAGCGCTTCTTTTTCATCGTTGGGAGCGAGTTGAGTGCCGAGGTGACTTTGCGTTCCAGACCGCCTAACCCGCGCTGAACGCTTATCAAGTTCGCTTCTACTTCGGCCAGCGGATCGCGACGGACCGAGACCTGCCGCCCAGGCGCAATCTCAAACCCTCCCAATGCGGCAATCTCGTCAAGCGAGACGCCCAGCGCTACTGCAAGCCGGACTACGGTCGAGAACTGCGGGTCTACGCGCTTGCCGGATTCGACTTGGGAGACCTGAGATGCCGTCATGTGAGCGCGGCGAGCCAGAGCGTTTTGTGTCAGCCCCACCTGTTCCCGAGCCGCCTTGAGTCCCTTGCCTATATTCTGCACCACCCAGAACGTAGGCCGACCCGTGCGGCTCCGACCTGTCCTCGCATGACCCTGATGATTTGCAGGGTCGTACGGGTAGGAGACCATCTCGGGGGAAGGAAGTGATTCCCAAGTCGCTTTCGCTCGTTTTCGATTCGAGGAAGATAGTATGGGCACAGGCCGCGCAATCCCCCGCGCACTTTCGCGTTATTGCATCCTGCTCGCCGGTTTTATCCTTGCATCTTCTACGGCAGCAATCGCGGACAAAGATTACCCGACTTCGATTGTCAACGATTCAGATTCGCCTGTCACGTTGACCAAATGCGAAGTTTGGGCTCGCGACGCAAACAAAACAATCCTTTACGCACATGCGTCAATACCGAATGCGTTTATAGACCTGGGAGTGGCCTTTACAAACACTTCGAGCAAGTCTGTGAGCGTGATTCGGGTTAACGTGGCAGCTTACGACGCATTTGATACCCTTCTCAAAGCCGGTGCGGTTGATTCGACCTCGAATCGGTCAGCCGACAAGATGTCGGTCGCTCCCGGATCATCGTTTGACCTGCTAGGCCCACGCAGTTGGAACTTTCGCAACGACGCTCCGTCACTCGACCATGTCTCTTGCGAAATCACCGCTGTTAGGTTTGCGGATGGTACAGCCTGGACAGTGGGTGCTTCGCCGCCATCACAGCAGGTCGCTACGCCAGCGCCGACCAGCTCAACTTCGCCATCAGGATCGACTGTACCGCTGGCCTCGTCATCACCAAGTCCTTGATGATCTCACCGTGCTAAATCTGTACAGGCGTTTCACCAAACAAAGTCACCTCGTCCGTGTGCCGCTTCTCAAAGATTGAGCCAAAGGAGCAGATCAAAACACATTATGAGGACTCGGAATAAAACTGCGTGTACACTTGGCGCTTGCGCAGCTATAGCCACGCTGGCCGGATGTGGAGGATCACAATCCGTCCCGGCCGCTTCGACGGCGTTGCGTGGAGCTGGTCATCTGTTCTCGACGCAGCGCGATGGCGTGAGCTACAAGGTTCTTTTCAACTTCGGGAGAGGCTCCGGCTCCGGCCCCGGGTTGTTTATAGCCGTGAACAGCTTACTTTACGGCGCAACTTCTCGTCCCGGCTACGGAACGATCTTCGTGCTCGACACTGCTGGCCTAGAGAAGGCGCTCTACAGTTTCAAGGGTGGGAGCGACGGCGCGTACCCAGGCTGGCTGACAAAGCAGAACGGTCTGTTCTTTGGCACGACATGGGAAGGTGGCACGTATGACGCGGGAACCGTCTTCAGCTTAACCACTGCCGGAAAGGAGCGCGTGCTCTACAGTTTCCAAGGTGGACGCGACGGCGCTAATCCCGAGCAGTTATTGGACTTGAACGGTACGCTGTACGGCGCAACCTATAGGGGAGGTTACAATGACTACGGAACGGTCTTCAGCCTGACCACTACTGGAAAGGAGCGTGTGCTCTACAGGTTCCGAAGTGGACGTGACGGCGCGAGTCCCGGCGGGTTGACGCTCCAAAACGGTTTGCTTTACGGCTCTACCAGCGGTGGAGGTGGCGCAGGAGATTATGGAACGGTCTTCAGCATCAACACTGCCGGAAAGGAGCGGGTGCTCTATAGGTTCCAAGGGTTCCAAGGTGGACACGACGGCGCGTATCCCGGCGAATTAACTAGACTGAACGGTCTGCTCTTCGGCACGACGGAAGAAGGTGGCTCGGAAGATGTCGGAACCGTCTACAGCGTAACCACTGCCGGAAAGGAGCGCGTGCTCTACAGTTTCGGCCAAGTAGACGATGGCGCGTATCCCGAGGGGAAGTTGACGAACCTAAACGGCGTGCTGTACGGAACCACATCCGGCGGCGGCCTTGACAGATGTGGCTCCAGCACCTCCGGGACACCGTGCGGAACGATATTCGGCGTGACCACCGCTGGAAACGAGGACGTGCTCTACCGGTACAAAGGCGGAAAGAATGGCTCCCTCGCTACCGCTCTAATCCAGCACGATGGCACGCTCTATGGCACCACCCCGGCAGGCGGGCAATACAATCAGGGAACCGTCTTTGCGTTGACTCCATAGCCCCGAAGCAAGTCGCTCGCAGTAACTTGTCGCCTTGCGCAACTGTCGCTCTTATGGCAGTCAACGTTTATCCGATTCCGAAAAGTCTTTAATGGGCCGGAAACGAAGCTAGAACATCGGCGGGATGAACTACCCTAAAACGAACTGATCCGGTCGTCGCATCCAGATGCGGTTACGGAAGCGACAGTTGCACTCATTGCTGGTTTATGTGGCGACTTGTATGCGAAGCTATTGGATGTTCGCGAACAAAGTGCTCTGACTTCATTCACGAATGCGCCGACATGTATGCAACTTAAGCGATGTTCGTGCTAACTTCGCTTACAAATCGCCGTGTGACTCAGGCGGGTCTAAACGGCCACCTTGACCCTTTGCGCGATGTCGCTACAATCGGCTCGCCTCGCCCTTACCGTTAAGTGACCTCTAAGTGACCTCGATTCATGACACTGTGATGATATTGAGAATCGCCAAAGAACCGGACCGGGCCGAGAGTCACGATGCGCCCTGTGCATACCGTCACTGCTTTTTGTTTGCTCTACCGTTAAGTGACCCTCGATTTGTTCGTGACGGTACAGTGACGGTGCCATCTCGGGAGAACCGGACTGGGTCGAGAGTCACGCTGCTTACCACCGTGGATATGGTCACTGCTTTTCGCTCACTCTACCGTCGTACGCCAACGATTTGCTCGTGGCCATGCGATGGCCATATAGGATTTCGGAAGGCCCGCCTGGGCGGAGAGTGCTACCGACTCAACGCACGTACGCCATAGAATGCGATCCCTCGCGAAGCCACCGGCGGGATGGCAACGCCGTGATCACCGCCGCAGACAGCCCGGAGTGGAACAGCACCACTACTGCCGCAAGCCGAGCGAAAGAACCCTACGGGCCGAAGAGCAAGGTCCTTACAATCCATTCCATTGCCCTACATTGGCCCAGGAAGTGCGCGAGGACCACTTGGCGGTAAAGTTGATCGAGCACAATCTGCTAACGGCTAGAGCCCCAAATCCGGCCCTACACGGTACAGCCGCCCAGAACATGAGCAGTCGGACGCTGCGATGATACTGAAGTGAGACCGAACCCGCGGTGAGAATGTCGCTTTCAGCGACGATCTCACGGAGTAGTGCCACCGTTCCAAGCACGTGGCCAGGGCCGCCTTCGCCGGAGTTGCAGTTCTGCAGCCATTTTGTAGCCAAAGCGTGAGATTGGATGAGACGACCTGACATTCTGAGGTCCGGCGAAAACCCGCCAAAATCAGGCTCTGAGACGGAGTGAGACCGAATGAAACCTGGCCGAAACGACTTCGCATGTAAGGAGTCCGGGGTTCGAGTCCCCCCTTCTCCACCAAAAAACGCGCCGCTTTCATAAGGGATTTCTGCGTTTTTGTTTTTGCGGCAAGACGAAGCAGGGTGCGCCTACGGAAGTAGGTCTTGCGTACCGCGTTCTAGTGGCCGAGGCCAAAACTTAATCCGACTACTTGCGCGACGCGTAAGGGGTCGGGGAGTTCGAGCCCCCCGTGCTCCAGCAACGAGGACGCCCGATTCTGTAACTGCAACATCTCGGGGCCGAACGACGAGAACGTAGGCTGTGCTCCTTGTCTTAATTCAGCGTAGCGACCACTGGGCTACTGTCTTGAAGGGCACGCCGCCTACTTTTGGATCGAAGCCGCGGAGCCGCGCGGTCGTTATATCGAATTCCCTGCCTGAGTAAACGGGAATGAATGGCAGGTCGTGCGCCACATATCGCTGCACGAGTCTATAGAGCGCTATGCGTTTTGCTCGATCGAACGTGCGGACGGCGGCCTGCTCCGCCGCGTCTACAGCACGGTTGCAGTAATGCATTACGTTCATCCCACGAGGTGCGCTCTGGGCACACCCCAGCAGCCAGTCATTATCTGGATCGATTGATGGTCCGGTCGTCCAATAGGCAGCCTGTAAGCGACCGCCTTGCAGGGGGCCATCCGCAGCGCTGAATTCCATCGGGCTGAATGCACGTAGTCTCAGGCGCACGCCGATTGACGCCAATGCTGCTTGATACTGCGTGACGATGCGCTCGTCGTCTGATCGACCGGCGGCATAGCCGAGGGTAATCTCGAGCGGCCTGCCTCCCTGATATCGAAAGCCGTCAGTTCCGAGCCGCCAGCCGGCGGCATCAAGCAATGTCCCCGCGGCGCGCGGATCGTATTGCGGAGAAGCAGCATCCGGATCGTCGGCCCAACTGAACAGCGCCCGCGTGGGATCTCGCGCGTCGACCAAGTCTCGCGTAGCTCGTGGGACGATGCTCTTCCAGTCGGCCGCCATTGTGAACGCCCGCCTGATGCGGAGGTCGCGAAGCCATGCGTCGTTCAAATTAAAAGAAAGCATCGAAAAAGAAGCCCCTGGAACCTCGGCGAGACGGTAGCCGCGCAAAATCTTCACTTCGGGGACGACTGCTGCGTCTAATTGCATGGAACCGTCGACTTCGCCGGCGCTGAGTTGCAGCGCAATCGTCTCCTGACTGGGTTCGATCTTGAGAACAAGCTCGTCGATGGCTGGCTTTGCGCCAAAGTAGTACGGATTTGGAACAAAGACTAGACGATCGCCGCGATCCCAGCGCTCGAGTTTATACGGTCCCGATCCGACCGGCTGTGCGTTGTATGTTGCCCGGTTGAGCGAGCGAAGCTTTGCCAGTAAGTGCCGAGGCAGTATCCCATAGTTGTCATCGGGGCCCAGGAAAGTCGTTAAGACGGGCGAGTATGGGCGCTTCATGTGCACGACGACGGTCGAGTCGTCTGGCGCCTCGACCGATGCGATTTGATCGATCCCTTCGGTCGATCCGACGTTGTTGCGCGGATTCATTAGCGCCGAAAACGTGAACGCGACATCATGTGCGGTAAGGGGAACGCCGTCGCTCCAGCGGACGTCGCGGCGCAAGCGATAGCGAATGGTCATCTCGTTGGGCGAGATCCCACCGTTGGCGATCGTTGGAACGACCGCTG
>Ga0265760_10000368_pt1 | contig 12550 bp, 8 predicted proteins | sample NZIome_2_FD_200831 | JGI IMG/M metagenome (GOLD analysis project Ga0265760, IMG submission 200831) | Metatranscriptome of rhizosphere microbial communities from Maridalen valley, Oslo, Norway - NZI1 (Metagenome Metatranscriptome) | ecosystem: Host-associated > Plants > Roots > Rhizosphere > Soil...
ATCCGGGATCATTTTGCAGGATCAGGCGTGGATTGCCGCCGTAGTTATCCGCCACAAATGTCGGGTCACCTGGTTGCCAGGTGTGATAGACAAGCCGACTACGATCCGGAGACCAGGCAACTTCGGCGGCTCTTTCATCTGGAAAATTGCGTGGCGCCCCGCCAATCAGCGGCCACAGCATCAGCCTCTTGCCTTCGGTTCCCGCCCTGCCTTCGGTTCCCGCGCTCCACACTTCTAACCCTTCTCCGGAGAATCCCACTGCCCGGAGCGGCGCACGCGCATCCCCGAGTCGGCCCTGGGTAAGATTTGTCAGGTTGCTCCCGTTCGTTTGCATCAGCCAGATGTCGAAGGCGCCACTCCGATTGGAAATAAACGCAGCGAAGTTTCCATCTGGCGAAACAGCAGGATCGCTTTTGGCTCCATTGAAGTTGGCAAGCCGTGTGAACTGTGCACTGGAAAGTGGATTTCGCACCGCTGCGCGGCCGCGATTGGCGGCAAACCACCCGCCCAATCCCGCTACCAGCAATGCCACAAGAGTCCACAGCATCCAGGAGTAACGCTTCGGCGCGGACACCGGCGACGGAGTTGCTCGCGAAACGCTGGAATTGGTGTCACGTTTCAGCCGCTGCAAGTCGGTGCGAACATCTGAAGCGTTCTGATAACGCAGCTGCCGGTCTTTCTCCAGTGCTTTGTGGATGATCTCTTCGACTTTCGCCGGAAGCTTGCGATTCAACTCTGCTGGTGATACTGGGTCCCGATTCAAGATCGCGTCGTAGATGGTCGCTTCACTTTCCCCCCGAAAAGGCTGCGTTCCCGTCGCCATCTCGTACAGCACCGCCCCGAACGAAAACAAATCCGTCCGACTATCCAACTCCTTGGCCCGCGCCTGCTCCGGAGACATATAGGCCACCGTCCCCATCGCCGTACCCGGCTTGGTCTGCATGGGCCTGTGGGATTCCGCCAGCGTTTCCTGCTCCGGGTGGTGCGTGACTGGCACTTTCGCCAGACCAAAATCTAGGATCTTGGCGTGTCCTTGTTCGGTCACGAAGATATTTGCCGGCTTGATATCGCGATGCACCACTCCTTTCCCATGCGCCACCGCCAGCCCATCAGCAATCTCAATCGCCAGTGTCAGCAGCGTGTCAAGCTCCATGGGCCGACCCGCGATCAGCCAATTCAGCGCCGTGCCTTCCAGGTACTCCAATGCGATATACGCCCGTCCGTCTGCTTCCCCAATGTCGTACAGGGTACAGATATTCGGGTGGTTCAGAGCCGAGACAGCCTGCGCCTCCCGCTGGAACCGGGCGAGTGCCTGCGCATCATCGCTAACGTTTTCGGGAAGAAATTTCAGCGCGACAAAACGGTGCAGACGGGTGTCCTCCGCCTTGTACACCACGCCCATGCCCCCGCTGCCGATTTTTGACACGACACGGTAGTGCGCAATGGTCTTGCCTTCTAAGACCCGATCATCTCTTTCTTCTGGAGCTTGCGCCGGAGAATCCTCCTTCGCCAACGCCTTGGCTGCTACTTGCAAGGCAGATGCGTCCATGAAGCTGTTAGCATCCTTCTCGAACGCCAGCAAGGACTCTACTTCGGCGCGCAGATGCTTGTCCCCAGCACATCGCCGCTCCAGGAACTCGGGCCGCTGCTCCTCCGCAAGCTCTAAAGCCTCCTGTACCAGTTGCTCGACTCGGGATTGATTCTCAGGCTCCAACGCGCTTGCCTCCACTCATTTCCCGCAGCAGCCACAGTTTCGCCAGCTTCCAATCCCGCATCACCGTTTCAGGTGAAACCTTCAGCACTCCAGCCGTTTCTTCTACACTCAGGCCACCGTAAAATCGTAACTCCACAACCTGACTTCTCCTGGAGTTAACCTCGGAAAGAGCCTTTAAGGCCTCGTCCAATGCGACCAGGTCGGGACCGCGCTCAGGGGATACGACCAACGCCTCGTCAAAACAGACATGCTGAGCTCCCTTGCCCCGCTTCAGGTATTGTTGGCTGCGGGCCCAGTCAGTAAGAATGCGACGCATAAGTTGGGCACAGACGGCGAAGAAGTGGGCGCGGTCGGCCCAGCTTACTTCCTTGAAAGCGACCAGCCGCAGGTAAACCTCATTGACTAACGCTGTCGTTTGCAGAGTGTGGTCGGGTTGTTGCCGGGCCATGTAGCGCTGGGCCGCTCGGTGCAACTCCCGGTAGACCAGAGGCGTCAACTGATCCAACGCTTCTTCATCCCCGGCACTCCAGGCCCGCAATAATTGAGTGATCTCGTGAACTGAGGGTGGCCCCATTGACCCCTCGCGTAAGCCGATAGCCCTGACTGGTCCCAAAGAGTAGCACAGCTGGATAGCCCTTTCCACTGAATGAGTTCCCCCGCGTTCGCTCTCCGCCACCAAGTTTTTTCTTGGGAGCATTGCAGTTTTTGTCGCCGGTTCTCGTTATAGGAGGTAGAGCGGGCAAGAGGATGGTAAGCGACTCTCGGACCGCCTGTAAAAGCTCGACAACAAATCAGTGTTCCCAAAATCTCTGGAGGCTACTATGCACAGCAAAACTTTCTTCTGCTCGATACAGGCGTGGGTTCTCGTACTCGCGCTAGCGACAAGTGCGGCGGCGCAAGATTGGCCAGGCAGGCACTACCGTGGCGTGATCAATGACTATCCACTATCAGCCAACCCGACAGCCGGTCCGTGGGAACTCCGCGGCCCGTGGTCCTTAAGCCTGAAACCGTTCGGAAAGGCAGATTTTTCAGCATCCCTGACGATGGAGTTTTCCGACTTAGGATCCGGCATGGGGTTCAGCACCGACTCCCGACACCAGCACACGCACCACATAACGATGAAGGGCGCGACGCTAGTTTGGAACCCGCCTCAAACCGATTGCCCAATCGGCATCACTCCCTTCCCTACCTACACTTGGGTTCTGGAAGTGAACGGAATGGCGGATGTAGCGGGAAATGGAGGATCTCCCTTTACCGGGCCAGTACCGCTCCAGGTCTGCCTCGGCGGCGGCCCGGACCTCGAGATTTCGAACATTACCCTGGTGTTCACGAATCTCTCGACCGGCCCATCCCAGGCAACAAATCATTTCGGACAGCAGCCGATCCACGGGGTCGTTCGCCTTCCCAGGGAACCTGAATAGGATGGCAAGACCCGCACTGAAGTGGACGTCCGGGCACGGGCAGTGATAAAGGCGCAGCGGCGGTGAAGTATCGCGCCTCGAATGGAGCAGATAAAGGTCATGCAAGTGATCCGCCGCAAGACGTTCTTGAGCCCTATTCCGCTCACGGGGTGACGCTTGTCTTTGGCTGCGGCGCGAACAACTCAGTATCACTCGACCGTGATGGAAGTTGCTCCCTCCGGGGGGAGGGAGCTCCCCACCCTTGCGTTCTTTGCAAGGGTGGGTTTCCCTAACGCCGCTGCGAAAGCGCAACATGCATCGCACTGGAAGTAAGAGCGCACCCATCCGTGTTGCTCGCGAGGCCGATGATATCATTGTGGAGATTCACCATCAGGCTTGCGGAATGCCTCCAGAAAAGCTGGCCCAGATTCAGTCCTGCGAAGTGATATATTAGCCATCAAGGCCACGATGTCCAACGCCAAACAACAAGTCGAATCCCTTCTGAATAAACTCCCAGAAAACTGCTCCATTGAGGACATCCAATACCACCTCTACGTCCTCGACAAAGTACGGCACGGCCTCGAAGACGCCAAAGATGGGACACTCACGCAGGACGACGTAGAGAAGCGGCTGAGCCAGTGGCTTACAAAGTAGTCTGGTCGCCACGAGCCCTCGCCGATGTCGAAGCCATTGCCGCTTATATCGCCGTCGATTCTTCTACTTATGCGACGGCCGTCGTTAGAACAATTGTGACCTCGACGAGACAACTGGCTCGCTTCCCCCGATCCGGCCGCAAGGTTCCGGAATTCGACGAAGAAAACATCCGTGAGTTGATTACCTATAGCTACCGCGTTATCTACATCACTGAAGCAGATCAAATCACAATCGCGGCAGTGATCCACGGCAAGAGAATGCTGTAGCACCTTTCGAACCTACCCACTCTCCACCCACCTCATCGTCATCAACCCCCAGGCCTCCCAATACTTCCCCAACCTCCCGCTCCGACGATCCCCATGCAAGCAAAGCTTCGCCGACTGCCGCCCGTGAATCGCTTCCACCGGAATCACAAACCACGCATCGCAAGGCATCACATAAGCCACTACAAAATCAATCTCCGAAGCATCGTAAGGCACCACCTCCCCATTAGCGTTTCTCTGCAAGTTCACCAGGTAGGATCCATACTGCCTGGCGCTGGACGACTTTACCTGCACTCGCCACAACCTCTGTCCCACATCCAAAACAAAGTCATAGCGCCGGCTATCCCCATACGGCTTGGCCGTAGCGAATCCTTTCTGCGCCGCCTTCACCATAAACATCATCTCCGCCAGCTCCCCGCGTTGCTTGCTGGTAAGTTCTGCCGCGGAGCGGGCGCCCTCGCCCGCGGCCTTTGACTTTCGTCTTGACTCCGCGGCACACCCCCGTTTGAGCACACCCATACGCATACCCCGACCCCACTTTTCTCATTGCTCGGATAATCCTGGTTCTTGCGCGTGTGCAACGGACACTCCTGTCCGTCGCCGTTGACCTTGCCTTCTGATTTCGATTCCCGTAATCCGAAGTCACCTCCCAAGTCACAGACTTGCCCCGAAACACGAACGGCGCAGACCGGAAGGCCTGCGCCGTTGTTTCTTGACTCTATATATCCAGAATATCAAATCGGAGGGGGTAAACCCGCCATCTTTCGGCAGTTTATATTGCCCAGCGAATCAATCACTTAAGCTATAAAGCTCGTGTTTCGGGTCTTGACAAGATTTTGGGCGGACTGGCCCATCTTCAATGTTTCTTGCCCCGATCAAAGATGAACAGCCCCCGCTCCCGATTTCACCTTGTGCGCGACAGTTCGAGCGAATTTAACGGATTCGCGTCATCTCAATGAGGTATTCTTCGATACCCTTTAGGTTTTTCGATTTTGCGTTCACGATTCTCTCAAGCCATACGCCATCTGCCGCAAGTCTAACGACACGAAGCTCGATTCTCGAATCAGTTTTCGCGTGTCTCTTTAGGCGTTCGCTCAGCCAGCTATCCCAAACCCTTCCGACCTGATCTTTAGAGGCCATCAGACTCAAAAGCGCACCCCAGACTCTACGTTCAGCTGCACCCTCGGAAAATGCGGCCCTGATGTATGCACGAGTGAAGCATCCGTCGGAATTCTCTTCCTCCGCCATCAGTCGTTCAAACTGCTCGTCCAATCGGGTCAATAGCATCTGCATCAACTCCGTCACTAACCTCTCTTTGCTATCGAAGTGATTAAAGAAAGCCCCTTTGGTAACGTCCGCCAATTCGCTCACTTTGTTGACGGTGACGTGAGCCATGCCCTTGGTCGCAGCGAGTTCGAAGGCGGCATTTAAGAGGGATGCTCTAACGAAGAGAGGGTCCTTCTTTTTCATGTACGCGTTTTTTGCTTTAGTCGCCTTCATTTTCGAAAGTCTCTCCTCGACGTCCCAAAAGTCTATTCCATTGCATGAGCCAGGGGCACAAATAAAATGATTGCTTCGGAAGATACCGTATGGTATCTTCCATAAGAATGCTCCTCGAGGCGAACCGCAACGCTGCCGTATTGCTTCAGGGCAAATTAACAAAACAACTTGTGAGGTAAATTTATGACCGATTTTGCGTTGAGCGAGACGAAGACTGTCGTTGACCCGGAATTAGCGGTGGCTCACCTTGTTTTCAAGGTGGCTGACCTTAAGACCAGTTGCCAATTCTATTCGGATCTCGGCCTTCCTCCATTTTTTATTGAGGACAAGGTCGCAATTATTGAACTACGTGGAGGCACTCATCTTCTACTGTTAGAAGTTGACCAGCTGGCCGAAGAAGGCATAGCGGAAAGTGTGACGGGACAATTCCATAAAAGGTTTTCTGAGCGATTTGACCTCATGATTAAAGGCAAAGGCCTGAATGAATTGAAAGAATATCGGTCGGAGCTAATCAGTCGGGGAATCGCAGCAAAAGAGATCCCTGATGAAGCTTTTTATGGCCATCATCTTTTTTGCATCAAGGACCCCGATGGCAACGGCATAACGATTTACACCAGCCACGCAATATAGTGGTCAGAAAGCTCCGGGGCGGGCCCGTCTTCAATGTTTCCGGCCCGCACATCCACCAAAGAAACTGCCCCAGCTTTGCAGATTTTTTGCAAAGCTGGGCACCACAGACCTCGGGCCCGCTCGGCAAAGATGGCTCAGCACACGAGCAAAACCTAGTCCTCTGCACCAACGCTGGGTCCACTTTAGATTAGAACCAACTAAACATGAGCTATATGAGACATTCATCCGCCTGCCTCTCAGCGCACACTCATGGCTGCCGCGTTCCTGGGCGGCCATTCCGGTCCTTGGAGATCACATGCACCGACCACATCATTACCTCGCTGCGCTATTCCTCACCGCTGCCGTTGCGGCACCGGTATCAATGCTGGCCACGCCCGCTCCTCAAGAGGCCGGCGTTCAGGTCCGGGTCTACGACAAAAACCACAAGGATTATCACAATTGGGACGACAACGAAAATCGCGCTTGGGGCGCATACCTCACCGAGAACCACAGAAGTCCTCACGAATACGCCAGAGCGAACAAGAAAGAGCAATCGCAGTACTGGAACTGGCGCCACTCTCATCCCGATGATCGAGATCACGACAGGCACTAGCGCTCGCTCCGCAGGTGCCGCGAGTCTTCTCATTGCTCGGACGATCCCGGTTTCTGTCTACAAACATGAGCGGCGCAGACCGAAAGGCCCGCGCCGCCGTTTTCTTGACTCAGTGCGAGACAAACCGCACGGGAACCACCGTCGCGTTCGCCTCTGGGTTGTAATAATCGTAGAGCAGAGACGGCGCTGTCAGAGCCTCCATACCGTAACGCAGACGGAACCGGAATTCGAACCCGGATCCCCTCGCCTCGGGCCAGACATAGAAAACAACGCGGTCGGGTTGAACCTCATACCCTTGGATCGAGCCCATCTCTCTTGCCGTCTCCAGCGATTCCCGGTCTACCTCTGAGCCCGGTGGCATTCCTATTTCTGCGATCTTCATCCCATTACCGCGAAACCCTATACGCTCGGTTTCCACGTGGCATTTCACCGCTTCATCCGGCCTCCGATCGGTGTGGTCGTATTCCACTTTCAGGCGGAGGGCGCGGGTATCGCCGGAAATAAAGTTCTCGCCCGCAGTCGAACGAGAGTCCTTCCACGGAATGTAGTGCGACGTGATGACCAACGCGTTCATTGCCGATGAGTTCGCGCCGCGAACCACTTGCACCGTGTTATGGCCGGGGTGCAGGTACTGTGCGAGTTCCAGCGTCGCGGGACCAACGATGGCGCTCGCTTCCCGCAGTTGCATGGTGGAAACGCTGTGCCCGTTCACGACAACGTCGGCTTTCGAGGGACCTGCGGTTTCATCTCCTGGAGGCATGGCGGCGATCATCGCCTCGATCACATTCTCCGTGGCTTGCGTGGAATACCAGACCGAATAACGATCTCGATGGCCAAGCAGATACTGAAGCCCTCGACTGACCTGCTGGGCTGTGTCGGCATCCGGTTGTTTTTCTTCCAGCTTGGCCAGCGCTTCGACCGCGAGAGCAGTGGTCTCAAGCCGGCCAGTGTTTCCCCAGCCATAGAAGGGCGAAGTATTCGCTTCCAAATTCCAATACGTAGCGTTCCCTTCCCGATGCGCCAGGCTGCTCAGCAGCGATCGAGCCCGAGAAACATATTCGCTCTTGTTTGAGGCAGAAGCGGCAATGGCGTAATTTCCCACCAGGTACGGGTCTTTCCACAAATCGATTTGATCTTCGAGATAATTCATCCCTAGCTTGAATGAAGCTTCCACAGCCCGAAGACCCTTGATATCTTGCTGATCCTTGCTTGCGGCTTTGATTGTGCTTTTCGCCCCAACTGCAGGAGCCAGAGTGCGCGTCATATATGCCGTGAGGTTCAAATCTTCAACATCTTTTTCCTGTCCCCCGCGGTGCGTCCACGCTCCTGTCTTGCTTTGATGTCCAACAATGTAAGCCGCCGCCCGGTTGATCACACTGCGATCAACATCGATAAACTCGCTTGCACCTTCCAGGAATCGCAGGACGTATGCGCTGAGCGCCAGATCCGAAACCTTACGCTGCCAGTACGGAAACCCGCCGTCGGATTGCTGAAGATCCACAAGTTGGAGGTAAGCATCCTGCACCGCCTTCTTGGCATTTACGGCCAACTGAGCACGAGGATTGGAAGGATCGTTGCTGCGGTTTGCCTTTGCCAGAACCTGCAGTCCCATCAGGCTCACATAGGCCACAGAAGTAATCTGCTCAGCGCAACCCGCGGGACGTTCTCCAATCCCGTGCATCGCATCGAGAACGTGCGCAATGAGATTGGGGTAAAGGCGCAACTCGGCATCGATCGAACCGGGGATGGCATCGTCCGGAACCTCGATCTCCAGGGAATTGTTTGGCCCCGCCAATACCTGCGCAACGCTGGAGGAAATTTCCTGGCCGTCAGGATGAACCAGCACTTCACGTTCGACCGCGTCTCCAGTTTCAGAGTTGTGTGCGGTCACTCGCTGCTTTCCCTTTCGCACACTGTGATCTGCACGAAAGGAGAAGATCGCGCTGGCGTCGCTGTTGGCGGCCGCCGTCACGCTTTGCCGCGGGGGCGACAGCGCCGAAAACCATGGCTCCGGTGTTAACTCTGTTTCCAGCGATTGGGATTTCGCGGAGTAATTCCGGATGACCACGGGCAAATGGATGCGATCGCCTTCGGTGAGTATCTTTGGTGGGTCGTGCTCCAGGAACAATGGCTGGAACGTTCGCAGTTCCTTTTCCGCTACTCCGATCTGCCCAGCCTCGGTCGAAGCAATCACCGACATTTTCCACGCCGTGATGTTGTCCGCCATCGGGAAGCTGATGCGAGCGTGTCCTTGCTTATCTGTGACCACTTCCGGCAGCCAGAGCAAAGTCTCGGGGAAATACTGGCGCAATCGAGGCGTAAACAGCTGCTTTTCAGGCGGCGCCTTGGCAGGCGGTGCCGCCCCAACTACTTTCTGGCCGACGGATGCTGTGTCTGTTTGCAGCATTGACGCTTCAGCTGTAACCATCACTTCCTCGGAGCTGCCTCCGACGTCGAGACTTACATCGACTTGGGTTGTTCCCGACTGCTGGACAGGAACCCTCATCACCACCCGCGCTCGGAACCCGGTGGCAGCAAACTCCAGGCGATAAATCCCTGTGGGGATATTCGAGAACGTATACCGGCCGCTGCTATCCGTGTATTCGGTGAATTGCATGCCATTGTCCGCCTCCGCAGTCACCGTAGTTTTTGCAATCACCGCGCCGGACGGATCAGTGACCACGCCGCTGATGCCGCCATGCCCTCCGGTCCGCGGAGGTTCCTTCGGAGTGGGCATCACCCTGATATCTTTGCTGCTTTGTTCGGCGATCACGCGGCTGAATTCCGCCACTGGAAAGCCACCATTGGGGTCGTTGTCTGGGCCGTTGCTGACCACCTGAAGGTACGCCAACTGTTGCGTGACCGGAGTTACCTCCGTCGTCCGGCGCGGTTGCTCGCCATACACCGAGATGCTTTGCGTGTTCACGCGGTCCCAATAACGGCTGCGTGTGCTGAACGTAAAGCGGTAGGGATGGCCCCACGGATCGAGCAGGCGCTCAGGAGTCAACTTCGCAGCCTGCAGGACGAGTTTTAGTTCGTCCGCACTCTGGGGAAACTTTCCCGTTTGCGCAAAGTGCTCGCCCAATGCGCGTTGCAGGTCGCTGGTCTCTTGTTGGAAGTAGTGGATCGATGAGCTCCATTCGTGAACGTCATCCAGGGAAGGTTTCGCTTTGGTGTCGAATTCGCCGTCCGGACCGGCGCTCTCAACGCGAATCTCAAAGAACGCGCCCGTAGTTTCGAAATGATAGGCGTAAGCGTGTCCCCAGGGATCGCGGAACGTATTCAGATCGACGTTCTTCTTCTTCATCTCCTCTCGAAGCGTCGTGTAGTCGCGAATATACTTTCCCGTGCTCTCGTAAAATGCATGCACAGCATTGTCGATCGCGACGCCCGTCAGATGAAAGTACGGCCAGCCAAAACTCAAAGCCAGAAAGTCGTCCTTGGTATTGGGAGTCTTGTCGACGCCTGCGCTGAAAAGAGACAGCACGTCGTATTGGCCTGACACGGAAAATACTCTCCGATAAGGAATGCCCCATGGATCCACTACGCGGTCTAGATCAACCCCGCAATCGCCGAGCTCAGACCGAAGTTCGCTCTCGTTCTTCGGATACGACATCCTCGTCTGATAAACCTCATCCAGAGCTCCCTTTAATAGCTGCGTACTGTCCTCAAGCACGGCGCCGAAGTGAGAGGCCGCCTCGCGGCCGTAGTCCGAAGCACCCCCGGCGATCGACAAATCACTTCGCCAGGCTCGATATCCCGAACTCAAGATCTCCTCGGCAACAAGATCGAGTCCTTCAGGAAAAGGTTTACTCGAATCAAGATTGAGCAAGTCGCGATAGGTGATGCCGCCCAAGTTTAAATAGTAATAAGGCGCATAGTCGTAAACCGAGAAGCCATACTCGCGGCCGAATTCTTCATCGGTTCGCACACGCTCAGCTACGGCCTTGTCAAAAACTAATACCCCCAGGGCGCTCTCGGCGGCACTTCCTTCGGGCGTCAGTACGTGCAGGTCCGCATTCGCGGTTTCCCCGGGACGCAAAGTCGTGCGCGCCATGTGCAGTGCCACTTGCAGCTCCTGGCGAGCTGGATAAATGACGTAGGTCGTACCTGAAAGGGCACGATTCTGGTCGCCGGCACCGGTCATCGCATAGGCCACAATGGTTAGCGCGCCGCGGAACCGCGCATCGTACGGCACGGTCAGTTCTGCCTGCCTATGTTTAAGATGCACAACTTCCGAAACGACTAACCCGCTCTCCGCGAAGACGTCGACGATCAGTTCCTTCACGTTGGCGTTTGAACGTACATTGATCAGGATTGGATCGGATGGCCGGTAAAGAACATGGTCCGTCTTTACCCTGACGTAATCAAGGTTGAAGAATATCGTGACTTGTTCGCCGTAGTGGCCCGCATTGCCCGCGGCATCAGCCCCTCGCAAGAGAATAAGCGCATTGCTCTGGCTGCTCTGCTGGTCAGAATTGTCATAGTCGCGATACTCAGACCACGAGCGTGTCCAAGGACGCGAATTCCAATCTTGATAGCCGCGAACGCTAACCGCAGTGAGCAGGTCTTTCGGTAGGGGCTGAAGTTCAACACGTCCTACTCCATAATGATTGGTATGGAACTTACCCAACGGCACGCGGTCGGAAATACTGGGTTCTTCGCCGAATTGGCTGACGCTGTCGGACCGTGCGCCTTCGACCACTCCGTCAACCGAAGCGGGAGTTCCATCGGCGTAAGAACTGGTTACATACAGCACGAACGGAGCATCCGCCGTAATCGTTCCCGCAGTCGAGAGGTAGAGGTGAATCGGTTGCGCGCTCAGCCGCAACTTGAACCGGCGCTGTTCCGTGCGCTTTGTTGAAAGATCGGTGACGTAGGCGGCCAGGTTCAGGTCCTCGAAGCGCTGGTAAGAGTACTCCTTGAAGTCGTGAAAATCCCCGGTAAGGTCCACATGCGCAGTGAACTTGCCATCGGAATCCAGTTCCCCTTCCAGAGCCTGCGACTCGTCGGCCACCCACTCTTGCTTTTCGGAATCCCAGCGCCGGTTTTCCTGGCGAACAACCCTCACCTTGGCGCGCTGGACTGGCTTGCCAAAAAGGTAGTCGGCCCGAACTTCCACATTGGCATTCTGACCGGGAAGGTAGTAGGCGCGGTCAGGAGTAACCTTCACCGTGTAAGTGGGCAGTTCATAACGGCTGATGCGGATCTTCGACTGAAACTCCTGACTCGAGTATCGGTCACTCTGCATTTCGGCTGCGATGGAGATGTCGCCTAGTTGCAGCTTCTGCGGAATTTCCCAGTCGGCCTTCGCCACCCCGAACTTCGAGGTGTTCAACGTATCTTCAAATTGAGTTTGTCCCTGATCGTCTGCAAGCGTGACTTTGACCGGAACGTTCGCGAGCGCCCGATGGTCGGGGCCAAACGCGAGCACGCGCATGTGAACGGTTTGCCCCGGCTGATACAGCGGCTTGTCGGTAGTGACCGTCAGCTGGACAGTGTCGGGGAACTTGATGTCGATCGATTCCTCTTCGCTGAAATCGCCAAGAGTTGCAGTTGCGATCGCTTTCCCATCAAAAGCCGAAGCGGCCTTGGGAAGGTTAAATTCCACGACCGCATACCCCGAGCGGTTGGTGAGCACCTTCTTATGCATCGTTGGTTGATCGTCATCGTCGTCACCGACATCGATCCTGAAGTCGACCGGGACGCCCGCGATCGGCTCACCTGTGTTTGGGTTATCGACCCGTGCTCGCAACGGATACTTTGCTCCGAATCCAACTGTCTCGGCGCCGGTCAG
>Ga0265760_10000369_pt1 | contig 12549 bp, 12 predicted proteins | sample NZIome_2_FD_200831 | JGI IMG/M metagenome (GOLD analysis project Ga0265760, IMG submission 200831) | Metatranscriptome of rhizosphere microbial communities from Maridalen valley, Oslo, Norway - NZI1 (Metagenome Metatranscriptome) | ecosystem: Host-associated > Plants > Roots > Rhizosphere >...
CAAGCTCATCGATTTTCTTGCGCCAGTCGGAAATGTCCATAAAAGCTATTAGCTCTCAGCCGTCAGCTATCAGCTCGATTCGTAAAACCGGAAGTGAAAACATCAGGCCCACAGCGACTCGACTTTGTGAGTCATCGTTCTTGAGCTGCAAGCTGAGAGCTGATGGCTGAGAGCTGCCTTATAAATTCTGCCACAGACGAAGCTTCTTTGCCGGGATTGCGTTCAATAGTCTCAACAATCGCACTTCCGACTACCCCGGCGTCGGCAAATCTTCCCACCGCCGCGAATTGCTCCGCAGTCGAGATACCGAAACCGACGGCGATGGGAAGCTTGGTAAACTTGCGCAGCCGGCGAACAAGTTTTTGCGCATCTCCATGCAACTGTTGGCGGGTTCCAGTCACGCCTGTTCGCGAGACCGCGTAAACAAATCCGCTGGAAGCCTCCGCAATGCGCTTCAGTCGCTCGTCGGTGCTCGTAGGCGCCGCCAGAAATACGGTTGCCAATTGGTTTCGCCGCATTTCGCGCAGGTAATCGCTCGCTTCCTCCACCGGTAAATCCGTCAACAATGCTCCGTCAATTCCTGCATGACGGGCGACCTTGCAGAATTTCTCCAATCCCATGCGCAGGATTGGATTCAAGTACGAAAAAATGATCAGCCCGGTAGACTGTGCATGCTGGCGTACTTCGGCCGCCAGTTTCAACACATCGGCAAGTGTCACACGGTGTCGCAACGCCCGCTGGCTAGCACGCTGGATGACAGGGCCGTCAGCCACGGGATCACTGAACGGCACTCCAAGTTCAATCACAGTCGCGCCCGCGTCAATCGCGGCCAGCACGACCTCTCGCGTAGTCGCCAAATCGGGATCACCGCAGGTGACGTAGGCCACGAGGGAGGGACGAGTTTGAAAAGAAATAGGCATGACTTCAAAGATTGTAGACGTTGCCGGTTTGCGAATTGAACCGTTGGCAATTGACGATCGGAAATCTCGCTAGCCTTCCAGCTTCAGGTTTTCCCTCAGGATCCCGATATCTTTATCTCCCCGCCCGGAGACGTTCACGATCACGATCTCGGACTTCTTCATTGTCGGCGCCCGCTTGATCGCTTCCACCACGGCGTGCGCCGACTCAAGCGCTGGAATAATGCCCTCGGTCCGAGCCAGCAGTGTGCAAGCCTCAAGAGCTTCGGCGTCGGACGCGGAAACATACTCCGCGCGGCCGGAATCATAAAGCGCCGCGTGCTCCGGTCCGATAGAAGGATAGTCCAACCCGGCCGATACGGAATGCGTGTTTGCCACTTGCCCCGCGGCATCCTGCAGCAAGTAGGAAAAGGTTCCTTGCAGCACACCCGGCGAACCACCATGAAAGCGCGCAGCGTGTTCGCCCAAACTCGTGCCGCGCCCTCCGGCTTCGACGCCAATCAGCTTCACTCGCTTGTCCTTGATGAACTCATAAAAGATGCCAATAGAATTCGAGCCGCCGCCGACGCAGGCGATAATCGCGGTGGGCAATTTGCCTTCGACTTTCAAAATCTGCGCGCGAGCCTCACGGCCAATCACTCTGTGAAAATCGCGGACCATTGTCGGATAAGGATGTGCGCCGAGCACGCTTCCCAGAAGATAGTGGGTGGTGCGAACGTTGGTGACCCAATCGCGCATGGCCTCATTGATGGCGTCTTTCAGCGTGCGCGAACCCGACTCCACGCCACGCACTTCAGCCCCGAGCAACCGCATGCGAAAAACGTTGAGTTCCTGACGCCGCATGTCTTCCGTGCCCATATAAACCACGCACTCGAAGCCAAGCAGCGCGCAAACCGTCGCCGTGGCGACGCCGTGCTGGCCCGCACCGGTTTCAGCGATGATGCGGCGCTTGCCCATGCGTTCCGCCAGAAGCCCCTGCCCCAGACAGTTATTGATTTTGTGCGCGCCGGTATGAAGGAGATCTTCGCGTTTGAGATAGATTTTTGCGCCGCGAAGTTTCTCGGTGAGCCGGCGCGCAAAAAACAACGGTGTCGGACGGCCGGCGTAGGTCCGTAGCAGTTCATCGAGACGGCGCTGAAAGCCGCGATCGCGCTTCGCCTTCTCGTATTCGCACTCCAATTCTTCAAGCGCCGCCATCAGCGTTTCAGGCACGTACCGTCCGCCATAGACACCGAAGCGGCCTTTGACGGCAGCTTTGGCCGATTTGTTGTCGTTCGTGACGGTTGCGGTTGCCATCTTCGTTATGCGAGCCTCTCTGCTTTACGAACAGCGCCGACAAACGCCCGTACTTTTTCTGGATCTTTCTTGCCGGGCGTCGATTCGACGCCCGAGGAAACATCTACGCCCCAAGGCTCCAGTATATGGATCGCTTCAGTAACATTCGCGGGGTTCAGGCCGCCAGCGACTACAACCTTCACGACTTGTTTCAGGCGCTCCACTATCGGCGCCGCTTTCTGCCAATCGAATGCCACGCCGGTTCCACCCGGTTGCTGGAGAGTGCCGGAATCGAGAAAAATTGTTTGAAAGCAATTCAGCAATTTATCTCCTCCTGGATGGGATGGCATTCTCTCTGCGGCTCGCGCGGCGCTGGAGATAAAATGGCTCGCGCGATCTTCCGACTCAATAAACCACTGCGCGGGCATCGACGGGTAGATATTGAATCCCGGAGGAAAACATCCTGAACCATACGCTGTGGTTTCATTTACTGAGCCGAGGTGCGGTCCGAAATGAAGTTGCGATCCGGTCAAGCCCAAGTCGTGCACGAGTTCGAGAAAGTTCTTCGGATTATTGCCCACGAAAACCCCGACTTTTTCGATGTGCGCGGGCATCTGGCGCACAATCTCGCGCACAGTTTCCGGCGCCACATTCCGCGGGCTCTTTTCATAAAACACAAATCCCAATGCGTCTGCGCCGGCTTCGACTGCAGTCAGAGCGTCCTCGAGATTCGTAATTCCACAAATCTTCACCCAGGTCATGCAACCCAGCTCTCCGTCCTCATCGGCAGTGACTTATTTTTTCACTAGTCCAAGAGACTCGTGTTGTGCTTCCGCCAGCAGAGCTTTGAAGGCTTCTCCGGGCGACTTCGCCTTCATCAACGACTCGCCGATTAGAAACGCCTGGTAGCCGGCTGCGTGCAAACGGGCGATGTCCGCTCCGCTGTGGATGCCACTCTCTGCCACACGCAACGCATTCTTCGGAATCGAGTCTGCCATCCGAATGGAAGTTTCGAGATCGACCTGGAAGGTTTGCAGGTTGCGGTTGTTTACGCCAATCAGGGTGCACCCTGCGTCCACGGCACGTTGTAATTCGGCTTGCTCGTGTACCTCGCATAAGACATCGAGAGTGTATTCTGCAGCGCCGCGAACGAGCATCTTCAATTCTGCAGGTGACAGCGCCGCCACGATCAACAGGACCGCGTCGGCGTCGTTGGCTCGCGCTTCGAGTAACTGGAATTCATCGACAATGAAATCCTTACGCAGGCAAGGCAGCTTTGTGCTGGCGGATGCGCGGTGCAAATTCTCCAATGATCCTTGAAAAAAGTCTGCGTCGGTTAATACCGATAAAGCCGCCGCGCCCGCACTTTCGAGTTCTAGGGCGAGACTGGCTGGATCGAAATCAGAACGAATCAGTCCGCGCGAAGGCGAAGCCCGTTTGAGTTCCGCGATCACGGCTATGCCATTCGCGCTAGCCGATTCCAGTATGCGCCGGAAGCCACGCGGAACATGGTTCCCAGCCCGCCGATCCAGTTGGCGCAAATCCACGCCGGCTTTGGTTTCGGCAACTCTTCGCCGGGTTGCGGCGACTATTTGATCGAGGTTGGCTGGCATGTCGAACGAAGGCAATTATACGGGATGGCCATTAGACCATTTGTCAACGGCTGGGCAAACAAAAGTCCGAAAACTCGTCGTGGGCTCGTGATTCAGATCACTGTTTCTTGCGAAACACCATCTGGCGGACGTCGGGCCAAAATTCGGTGAATGCGTTCTTGCCCATGAGTCCTGCGAAGCCCCAGATTGTTCGCAATGCGGCGTCTCGATTGGTCGCCTCGCTATCGGCCCGCCAGGTGTTGGAGAGAAAATTGTTCCCCGGGGTGGCAATGTAGCGAGCGTAGGCAGGCATGAGATTGCCATGGCGATTGTGAGCCACGAAGGTCATGACAACCACGCGCCTTATACGGTCTTTGAACGGGTCGTTAGGGTTGCGAAAATTACGATAGCGCGGATCTTCTCCCCAAAGAGCACCGAGTCCTGCCTCAATGACGTTGCCGGTAGAGATCCCCGTAAGCCGCATTCCATACCGGTCTCCGAACCCTCCCCAATGCGGGCCGTATTCTTTAGGAGCGTCCCTCCCGGTGCCGATGCCCGCGCTGAACAGACCTACGGTAAGGGTTTCAGGGCCGATTGTGTTGTCGATAACCCAGGTGAGGCGCTGATGAGCGGTGATCGGTTGGTAGGGCGCGGAGGGAAGCGTGGCGGATGAACTTTGAACGCTCTGTCCGCAAGCCAACACGCTTCCGACTAGGAGGCTGGCGAGTTGCAATTGAATCAGCTTCACGGTGCTCTTGTTGGGATGCTCAGAGCGCATGTTGGGACGCATCTCAATGTTATCGCTATTTTCTCGCCGACCTGCTTGTGGAAAATAGAGACAGAAATGCCAAACGCAACTCTAACGCTTTATCGGCCGCAGATCGTCAAAACGAAGCGACCTTTACCAAGAAAAGGAAAGCCTTGGTGCCATCGAAGGGACTCGAACCCCCACACCCTTGCGGGTACATGGACCTGAACCATGCGCGTCTGCCAATTCCGCCACGATGGCAATAGTGATCCGGTTACGGGCGACCCTCGCGAGCCACCGTTCAGGAGAGAACCACAACAATATTCTACAGGCGCATCGCTGGCTGTCAAACATCGACGGTCAGGCTTCAAGTGTCAGGTCTGGTCTCAAGATTCCAATACGTCAGTTTCAATGTTCGCGTGATCGGGGATTCAATCCTGAAGCCGGCAGCCTGCTTCAACTCATCCTTCCAGTTTCGCTGTCATCGTAATATTGGCTTTGAGCACCTTGGATACCGGACACCCGCTCTTCGCATTCTCCGCGGCTTTCTGGAAAGCCGCCTGATCCGCATTCGGTACCCGGCCAACCACGTCGAGATGAACCGCGGTGATGGTCCACCCGGAATCGAGCTTTTCCATAGTGAGCGTTGCCGTGGTCTCGATGCTGGACGCGGTCAGATTGGCGCCGCCCAACTGCCCCGATAACGCCATGGAGAAGCATCCCGCGTGTGCCGCCGCAATCAATTCTTCAGGATTTGTGCCCGGGGTATTTTCAAATCGCGTGCTAAAGGAATAAGGAGTATTGTTCAGGACGCCGCTCGATGACGAAACCGCACCCTTGCCATCCTTCAGTCCGCCCTTCCACACTGCACTTGCCTTGCGTTGCATTTGGTTCTCCTCAAACTATGAAAGTGTATGCGTAACCATTGTAGATGGAAGTGAAGAAGGTGTCAGGTCTGCCAGGCACTCAGCATTCCGCGCTCCACTCACTCAATAGAAGTCGGAGCAGCTGAGATAAAAGCCGCAGCGCGGGCAACTCAGTTTGCATCGATCCTCTTGCAGCGCCGACGAACAATTCGGGCAGAAGCGCAGCGCCACGCCGGAGTTGAAATCGCGGGCCGCAACGTCATTCCTATCGCGGTTGGGACTTCCGGAAATGATTGCGCCAGATACAGGTAGACTCGGCATTATCGAAACTTATCAGCCCGCATGGCGCCGCGCTATTGCAATCCGCGATTCCTGCCCCAATCGTCCGCGCACAACGGTTTTTCTTATGCGGAATCGAGCTAAGCGACTTTTGTGCCCCCGCCGATCGTGATTTCGTGGCTATCTACGGGCAAAGTGCTGGTCCAGGAATCTCCCACGATTCGCCAGACGCCCAGGCGCCGCCATGCCCGCAGGAACCTTCCGGCATCGCCCACAGCTACATTTCCTGGTTCCATCGAAACCGTATAACGTCCCATTTCAATCGCCATGTCACCAGAATGCTCGACGCGCGTGGTCTCAAAGTGCAGATTCCGCCATCCCGATTCGCGATACTGCCGCAACATGCGCTCGACCGCCTTCGATCCCTGGCAGGATTCGCGATGCGAGAGCGTCAATACGCCATCAGAAGCGAATAAAGCCGCTCCCTGATCGTAGTTCCCAGTGTTGTAGGCCATGCAGAAATCCTGGGTTAGTCCACGAATGGTGGATTCCACATCAAGCAGCGGGTTGGAGCCGCTGAGACTGCCGCTAGTCGGCCGGTACATCCAACTACCTCCTGGGGGGAACAGGATACATTTGCGAATGCCCGCCGTCACGAGGCACTCAGCGCGTTCAATCTGCATTGTAGCGCAAACTTCGGAGTGGAAAAGTATCAAGTTGTTCAGTGGCCACCGTGAACCGGCTTAGGAAGCCTAATCCGTGATATTCGGGGTTATTATGGTTTGACCGATCTGCACTCTCTAGATTTCGGCCTAGGCGGAGATTATGTATTTCGAACAGTTTTACCTGGGTTGTTTGGCGCACGCTTCTTACTTGTTGGCGTCCGAGGGCGAAGCTGTCGTGGTCGATCCGCAGCGAGATGTGGATATCTACTTGAAAGCCGCGGACGAACACGGACTCAAGATTCTTCATATCTTTGAAACTCATCTACACGCCGATTTTGTCTCGGGACACAACGAGCTCGCTGCGCGCACCGGGGCAAAGATCTACATTGGAGCTCGCGCCGGGGCTAGGTTCCCCCACGTCGATGTGCAAGATGGCTTCGAATTGCGAGTGGGAAAGATGGTTCTCCGGGTTCTGGAAACGCCGGGGCACACGCCTGAAAGCATTTGCCTTCTGATCACGAATGAGGAAAAGTCACCTCAGCCGTGGGCAGTTCTGACCGGCGACACGCTGTTCCTCGGCGATGTAGGACGGCCGGACCTCGCGAAAACGCACACTTCCACGGAGCTAGCGGGCATGCTCTATGACAGTTTGCATGCCAAGCTGCTCGCGCTCGCGGATGATGTGCTCGTCTACCCGGCGCACGGTGCCGGTTCGCTCTGCGGCCGCAACATGCGTGCCGAGCGCTCTTCCACCATCGGTACCGAGCGGCTTACCAACTACGCGCTGCAAATCCAGAGCAGGGAAGAGTTCGTGCAACAGTTGACTGCCAACCTGCCGGCGCGTCCCGAGTACTTTCTCCAGGATGCCGAGATTAATCGCGAGGGCGCGTCCGCGCTCGCCGACCTCGTCGAACTGCCCCCAATTTCTGCCGCTGAACTGAAGTTGATGCTGGACGCGGGACTAGTCGCACTCGATGTTCGCCCCGGTGATCAGTTTGCTCACGGCCATGTACCGGGCTCCATCAACATCGCTCTTTCCGGGCAATTTGCCTCATGGGCGGGAACGGTCCTCGGTTTGTCCGCCCGTCCAGTGCTGATCGCCGATTCATCGGAGCAGCTGTCCGAAGCTCGGCTTCGATTGGCGAGAGTGGGAATCGAAGATGCCGTGGGATATTTGAATGGTGGCGTTGCAGCATGGCAACTGGCGGGGTTTGCCCTTGCCGAACTGCCGCAGATCACGGTGCAGGTTTTGCAGGATCGCCTGCAAGCGCACGCCTCGCAGGTGCTCGATGTCCGCCGTGAACCGGAGTGGCAGGCTGGACACATCGAAGGCGCAACCTGGTGGCCTCTGGATAATTTCAAGGTTTCTGCGCCCGAGATTGACCGCGACCGCCCCATCGCCGTCCATTGCAAAGGCGGGTATCGAAGCATGATCGCTTGTAGCCTGCTGCAACGAGCCGGTTTTCGAAACGTCACCAATGTCATCGGCGGCTTCGATGCCTGGCAGCAGGCAAAGCTGCCGCTTCAAAGTGAAACTGCAGTCGAGGCGTAGCACAACTGGATTGCAAGGAAGACTGGTTGCAGAGAAAGAGGCGCTTAGCGGTTACGGTTTGCGATTTAGAGAACGCAGGCTCGTCCTGGTCGACGCAACTTCAGCTGCGCCCTGGTAATCCAAAATGCGTGAGCTCAAAGTCTGAAGGCCAACCAGACGCACATCCGCGACTGCTTCCATGTTTGTCTGTAGCCAGGTTCCGTTGAGATCAGCAAATGTCAGCTTGACGTAAACTTTTCTTAGCCACCAGGAAGGAGTTTTTGCGAGCTCTCCTTCGATCTGGCGTACCAGGAATGAACGCTGGTCTACCCAGACTTTTCCCGAGATCAGGTCTTTCTCTTTTCGACGCGGCGTCAATCCCAGCAGATAACAGGGCTGGCCGTCCAAAACCTCTTGTCCGATGGAGTTGAAATCGTAATTGTTCCGGCTAAGGGCGCTTCGGGCTTGATTCGGGTTGGCCTTCTCTTCGACTTCGTGGTCCAAAACACGCTGTACCACTTGCTGGCCTCGCGCACTGCCCGACGACTTCTGAATGCTGTAATCCTCGCGGCCGGGCGGCCTGAAATGTACTTCTGCAACCACATCGGAATTCGTGCTTGAATTGCTTGCGCCGGAGAGGCGGTACTCGCGAATTACCCGGTAAGAAACCTGTGGACGGATGCCCGCTTGCGATTTCTCCAAGGCCTGGATAATCGAATTGAGAGTCACCGTTTCCTGGCCGGCTGTCTCCTGCGCCATGCCGTAGCCGCAGAACAGTGCGATCGACGCCGCCATCGTTAACCATCGTCTGGTAACCCGCACCCTTATACCTCGCGTCCTTAAGATGCGGAAAGCACGTCCCGGGCCAAAGGAAAATACGGAGCAACAAGGGATGTATGCCCTACGGGAGTTGGGGAATAGTGCAATTTCTGCGGCGGGGCCGCGAGATTTCTGCCTACAGCAAACAAGGTATCCGGAGACAATGGAACACTCTAACGCTAGCTATGACGGTAATCTAAAACGGGGTTACTCTCGGAGTCGACTCGAGCCATCACATGAAATCGGTACGAACGGAATTGCTGCGATTCAACGGCGCTGTCGAGCGGGATCCCGCCATCGACGCCTGGATGAAAGAGCATGCAGGTGGATTGGGAGCCATCGCGCATCAGTGGTTTGAAGTGATGCGAAAATGCGGGGACGAAGTCCGCGAGCTTTTGCATGACGGCTGTCCGGTTGCATGTTTGGGAGATGCGCCCTTCGCCTACGTCAATGTATTCACTGCGCACGTAAATGTGGGGTTCTTTCACGGCGCAGCGCTGCGCGATCCGGCGCGGTTGCTGCAAGGCACCGGCAAGTTCATGCGCCATGTGAAGTTGAGACCGGGAACGGACATAAATGGCGCGGCGCTGAGCAGGCTCATCGATGCAGCGTACGCGGATATAAAGGCGCGCGTCGAACACGGCTAGCTCAGATTAAAGACTGCAACCCACGTCACTCATCCATGCGAAGATAGCGCAGCTTTCACGCGGTCGGGCGTAAATGGAACTTCCCGGATTCGTGCGCCCGTCGCATCGAAGATCGCGTTGCCGATCGCTGCGCCGACCAGTGTGATCGCCGTCTCTCCCGCGCCAGTTGCTTTCGCGGCCGGCCGGTCGATGAGAACGCTTTCGATGACGGGTAGCTCAATTCCAAGCGGCAGCGTGGTGTAACTTTGCCAGTCGGTTGAGGTCACCTTACGATCATCCCAAGTGATTTCCTCCCCGAGCGCGCGGCTCATTCCTTGCAATACACCTCCCTCGATCTGATTGCGCAAGCCTTCGGGGTTGGAAATCGGTCCACAATCGAGAGCGACGACAAACCGCTTGGCCTGGACTTGCCCGCTTGACTGATTCACTTCCACTTCGGCGACAAGCGCAGCGTAGCCATTGTCGCCCTCGTATGCGACGCAGGCAATACCGCGTCCGGTCACGCTACCGCTACGCACAGTGTCGCGTTTGGGTGACGGACGGGTGTCCCAGTTTGCGGTTTTCGCCGCCGCTTTCACGACCTCAATGATTCGCGTCTCCCTCAGGTGCTGCAACCGATAGACGACCGGGTCGGCCTCGGCGTGCGCGCTGATCTCGTCCATAAAGCATTCGTGCGCAAAAGTGTTTTGCAGGCGCAATGGGGATCTCAGCGGTCCGGTGAAGAAAGGCGACTTCACCGCGTGCGTCAGTACTCGTTCGCTGCGGATCGAACCTTCCCCGCCACACTTGCCGTTGACGCATCCCGCCATATACGGCGGAACCGCGTTGCTGCCGTTGCGCTGTTCCTCCGTGGGCGCGACCCATTTCCGCGGTGTAATCGTCTCCGGTTCGAAGCCGGCCAGCATTCCTGTGAGTACGTTTCCAGGTCTTTCATATCCGGGTCTCCCCCCGAACGACACCGACCACGTCGCAGAATCCCAAACGTCAATCCTGCCGTTCGCATCGATTGCCGCCTGCTCTTCGATCACGCAGGCGGAGCCATAGTTCTCAGAAACGAATTCGTCATGTCGCGTGAGTTGCACGCGAACCGGTTTGTGCACGGCCTGGGAAAGCAGCGCCGCATCGTACGAAACCGTGTCCGCGGCATTCAGTCCGTAACAACCCGAGCCGCGAACAAAAATCACGCGCACACTGTCCAGGGGCAAGCCCGTGAGCGCGGATACACCATGCAGCGTCGGATACACGGACTGTGTTGCCGACCAGACCGTAGCATGATGCTCCTGCACGTCGGCTACGGCGCATGATGAACCTATCGAACCGTGTGCCTGATAGGGATGCAAATATGTGGCTTTCAAAACTCGCGAAGCCGACTTCAGTTTGTTATCCACGTCATTCGAATTGACGAGCATTACCTCGCCGGATGGCTGCTTCCGTATGTAGTCGTAGAAATCCTTTTGCGCCGGCAGTCCGGGACCGGGCTTCCAGGTGACCTTAATATCCTTGGCCGCCTGTGCTGCCTGCCACTGCTTCTCCGCGACCACACCGACGAAGTTGTTGCGCACGACCACCTTGATCAGCCCTGGAATATGCTGTACCGACTTCTCGTCCACGTTCGCAAACGTTGACCCGATCTCCGGCGGGCGCACGACTCGGCCGTGAACCATTTCCCGCACGTGCACGTTGTGAACAAATTCGAACGTACCGGTCGCCAGCGCAACCATGTCCATCGACGGGACCGGTTTTCCAAGTACTTTCCACTCGCTCGGCAATCTGCGTTTCGCAGTCGGGCTGACAGTGATATCAAAGTGCTTGTCCCCAATCAGTTCGCCATAGTTGACCCGGCGTCCACTCTTCGCATGGACGACACCATTCTCGATGGTCAGTTGATCCGCGGGCACACCTAGCTTCAGCGCTGCCATTCCGACCAGAGCCTCGCGGGCCGTCGCCGCTGCCTGCGCCAGATTTCGCGTATTGAAATTAGTCGGAGTGGATTGACTTCCGGAGGTCGTGCCCTGGTCTGGAGTCATGGACGTATCGCATTGAATTAGTTTGACCTTATCCAGGGATACGCACAGTTCCTCGGCGACCAACTGGGTTTGCGCGGTGAACATCCCTTGGCCGAAGTCGCATTTCCCGGTGTACGCGGTCACCGTGCCGTCGGATGCGATCGCAAGCCACGAATCCAGTTTCTCGGGATCAATGTGCGACCCATGCGTGTCGAATGGCCCTTGCGCCACGGCGAATGGTTCCAGGAGCGATGCTGCGCTGAAGAAAACGACCAGCGCGCCAGAAGACTTAACGAATTCGCGACGGGAGATTTCTTTTTTCATGCGCGCCCTCTCTGATAGCGCTGAATGGCGCGCATCATCCGGGTGTGCGCAAAACACCGGCACAACACATTCGACAGGGCGTCGCGAATTTGCGCATCGGAGGCTTGCGGATGTTCATCCAACAGCGCCTTTGCCGTGAGCATTACACCGCTGAGGCAGAAGCCGCATTGGGCCGCCCCCTCATCGATAAACGCCTGCTGAATGGCGTGCGGTTTCTCCGGCGTTCCCAAGCCCTCGAGCGTCGTGACTTCCTGCTGTTTTAAAGCACTGACTGGCATCACGCAGGAGCGCACCGCCTGCCCGCGGATGAGGACCGTGCAAGCTCCGCATTGTGCGAGGCCACAGCCGAACTTGGGTCCGCGCAATTGCAACTCGTCGCTGAGCACATACAGCAGCGGAGTTTCCGAATCGACGTCCACCGCGTAAACGCCACCGTTTACCTTCAGAGAAATGGCGGCCATCATTTCCCTCCAACCTTTCAGATGATAAAAGCTTACAATGAGTTCCTATCCGCCAACGCGAAATTGGAGTTTTGGCGGACCCCGTCACTCCACGAGCGGGTGGGCCCGAACTGCTCTCCGATTTCCACCGCCCAAATCAACGATCGGAGCGAACTCTACGCAAAGCGTTACAATGATCGACGATCGACCATGAGGAATCGTCCGTTCCAGCCTCGCGCAGCTTTGATGCCGGACGATCTCGCGGTGCTGGCAATGGCTAGGCAGACAATTCTTGATTAGTGGAGGGCACCATGTCGCCGCGCACGTTTTTTCTTAGCAGGTTGATCGGGCTCTACTGCATTCTGGTCGCGCTATCCATGATGACCCGCAGACAGGCCACTCTGGAATCGATAACAGCGCTTCTTCACAGCCAAGCAATG
>Ga0265760_10000370_pt1 | contig 12538 bp, 11 predicted proteins | sample NZIome_2_FD_200831 | JGI IMG/M metagenome (GOLD analysis project Ga0265760, IMG submission 200831) | Metatranscriptome of rhizosphere microbial communities from Maridalen valley, Oslo, Norway - NZI1 (Metagenome Metatranscriptome) | ecosystem: Host-associated > Plants > Roots > Rhizosphere >...
CGCGACGGGAGTTGGGGAGAATCAAACCGCTTGCTTCGATTTTTGTTTCATGAAAGCGCTACTTATTCTTAAGGTTCGGGTTTACGGCATAGGAATTCACCTGTGCTAGCCTGTGAACAAGTGTCTCCAAAATTTCCGCACTGGAATCTCCTGGGGGGTAGATATGTCATTTCGAAATCGGTTCGTCCTAATGTTTGTTCTGGCCGCGCTGGCGGTGTTAGCAGGTTGCAGCAGTACGAATAAAGCGACGCCTCCTCCGACTGGTGGATTCAGCAATACGAATTTGAGTGGCACCTATGTTTTCTCCACTTCTGGCCAGGACGCTGTCAACGGGGATTTCTTGACCATGGTGGGCACTTTCACCGCCTGCGGTTGCACGGGCGGCACGATCAGCGCCGGCAGCGTCGTGATGAATGATCCAGTCTTCGGCTTGACGGCTGCCGCGCCACAGCTGCCGATCACCGGTGGCAGCTATAGTGTTGGCGTAGACGGGCGTGGGAAAGCTTCCCTAAGTGCCGCCACTCCGTTCGGATCCTCGATTGAACTGGACTTCGTCCTCAGTTCCAGTCAGGGCGGCTTGGTCACCGAGTTCGACGCGAACGGCAGCGGCAGCGGTACGCTCGACCTCCAGAACAGCCCCGCGCAAACCGCTGGCACGTATGTTTTTAATTTGGCGGGTATTGCAGGCGTCAGCCAGACCACCGGATTTGGAATCCCGCTGGCCACGGTGGGTTCGGTTACGCTGGATGGGTCGGGTAACCCCACCGCCGCTGGCGAGCAAGATCTTAACAACAGCGGCACTGACAGTCTCCTGACCATCGCTACGTCTTCTACAATCCCGGTCGGAACATCCCCGACTACGGCAACGCTCGTCACCAGCGGCGGGACCTTCACTTTTGCCGTCTATGCCATCGATTCCACACACTTCAAGCTGATCGAGACAGATCCCGCCCCGATCCTAGTGGGCGAGGTCTTCTCCCAGAGTACTTCCGCGTTTCCCTCCGGAGAATTGGCGTTTGCAATGGCGGGTCTCGACTTTGTGAGCTCGGGTCCGCTGGCCGTGGGCGGGATGATGAACTCGAACGGCACAAGCACAATCACCGCTGGTGTTGAAGATTTCAACGACGTCGTCAACAGCGTCGGAGTGAGCAACATCACGTCAAGTTCAACGACGCCAATCTCATTCACTGGCGGACTCAGCGCTTCCGGGACTGGCCGTTACCTCGTCACGTTCAATGGTGGTTTTGAGAACGGTAACGGCGGCAATGCCACTGTAGCCTACACGTTTGTGGCCTATCCTTCCACCGGCGGCACGCAGTTGCTGGAAATCGACGGTTTGGGAATAACCGGCGGCGTCGCTTACCCTCAGAACAATACTTCCTTCGCTTCCGGGCAGGGCTACGGATTGAATCTGACCGGCAGCGACGGCAGCGAGGTCGACGACATCGCCGAATTCACGAACACCAACAACACCCTCTCTGGCCTGATTGACGTGAATAACGATCAGGCGATAGCGAATAGCACCGGGAACTTCACCGGAACGTACACGCCGGATACCACCAATCTCGGTCGCGGGTTGATTACGACTACGAACGGCGGGGTCAACCTGGTTTCCTACACGGTTGACAGCACGAACAGCATCTTCATTGAATATGACGACTATCAAGTCGCGGTGGGTTCAATCGGACAGCAAGCTTCTGCGTCTCAGGGAGCGATCGCGACCCGCATGGCCGTGCTAAGGCCAAGAGCGCTTGCTCGAGGAGCCTGGAAGAAGAGGCCGGCGGCTGATAGTCAGGGCCGGTAAGGGGGCCGGTAAGGCTCGCGTTGTTTGGAAGCGTTTCAAGGGGTACGGGCTACGCCTGTGCCCCTTGCTATTTGCGTTTGCGTAATCGGTCTCCCGGCAGGTTACTGAAAGACTCTCTGTGCAAAAAGAATGCGACCACGGGACTGAAAGCCCGCGCTGATTTTGGAGGCTCCACGCTGCGCTGAAGCGCCGCTCTTCCGCGGTACTTCCATGGTGCTGCCACGGTGCTCCGCGGCCCTGCTCAGGCAGGTCAGCTTTCGGACACTTCTATCTTTGTTGCGGGGGCGACTCCGGCTCCGGCTTTTGTTCGTGCAGCGATTGACGCGACTATCCGGTAGGTCAGCAGGACCAGCAGTACGAACGCGTAGCGCAGGGGCGAGCGCAAGTCCGCCTTGACCAGCCAGATGTAGTGGACGACTCCGGCGGCGGCGCTGAGGTAGATGAGGCGGTGCAGAGCTTGCCAGCGTTTGCCGCCCAGGCGGCGGATCCAGCCTTTGGTGGAGGTCACGGCGAGGGGAATCATCAGCACGAAGCCGGCGAGGCCGGCGGTGATGAAGCGGCGCTTGGCGATGTCGGCGAGCATTTCGTGCACGTCGAAAAATTTGTCGAGCCAGACGTAGGTGGTGAGGTGCAGGCATCCGTAGAAAAAGGCGAACAGGCCGAACATGCGGCGCAGGTTGATCAGCCAGTATTGCCGCGTGAGCTTGCGCAGAGGAGTGACGGAGAGCGTGATCAGCAGGAAAACGAGCGTACAGGTTCCGGTGGAGTGCGTGATGGCCTCGATGGGATTCGCTCCCAGTTCAGCGTGGAAAGCGCGCCAGGCAAGGCTCGCCAAGGGCGCCAGGCAGGCCAGGAAGATCACGGGTTTGAAGTAGCGAAGCATAAGAACAGTGACCAGGGGGCAGGGCCAGTGAATTTGGGAGGGGCGGCGACTACTCGTTACCAACCCCTGATCCCTAGCCCCTGACCCCTGCCTCAAAAATTCTTCTTCAGGTCCATGCCGCTGTACAAGCTTGCTACCTGATCGGCGTAGCCGTTGAACATCAATGTGGGGCGCTTGAAGAATTCTCCTAGCCGGCGTTCTTTGGCCTGGCTCCAGCGGGGGTGGTCCACGGTTGGATTCACATTGGAATAAAAGCCGTATTCGCTGGGCGCAGAGACGTTCCAGGTATTCAGCGGCTGCCGGTCGGTGAAGCGGATGCGGACGATGGCCTTGGCGCTCTTGAAACCGTATTTCCAGGGCAGGACGATGCGCAGCGGCGCGCCGTCCTGGTTGGGAAGGTCCTCGCCGTACATGCCGAAGCACAGCAAGGCGAGCGGGTGCATGGCTTCATCCATGCGCAGGCCTTCGACGTAAGGCCAGTCGAGTACGGCGCGGCGCTGTCCCGGCATCTGGTTGGGATCGAGCAGAGTGGTGAACTCCACGAACTTTGCTTTGCTCTGCGGGTTAACGCGCTTGATGAGTTCGCTCAGAGAAAAACCTACCCAGGGTACGACAATGGACCAGCCTTCTACGCAGCGGTGCCGGTAAATGCGTTCTTCGGGCGGGGCCATTTTGATGATGGTGTCCACGTCGAGTTCCTGCTTTTTATCGACTAGCCCATCGATCTTTACTTTCCACGGCCGGGTGCGGAAATTCTTGGCCAGGTCCGCCGGTTCTTCTTTTTGCGTGGAAAATTCGTAGTAGTTGTTGTAGTGAGTGACGTCCTTTTCGGGGGTGATCGTCTCCGTGGTGCTGAACGGGCTTTTCTGGATGCCGTCAATCTTGTTGCCGGCTTGCGCCACAGTCGTGGGATCGATGAATTGCCGCAAACCCGCGCCTGCTGCGACTGCGACCCCCGTAATGGCCGCGCCGGCCAGAAATTTGCGCCGGTTCAGGTAAAGACTCCGGGGAGTGATTTCGGACGAGCGAATGTCTGGCGCTTTCTTGAGCAGCATTAGAACCCCTGTCTTGACGTACGTGACTCTGGCCCCAGGCGGATTGCGAACCGGGCAACTAATCTATCTTCCGTTAGATAGGACGCTGAGAGCTACGAAAAGTTGCAAGAACCAGCCACGGATTTCACGGACGAAACCCTCATGCTCTCGGGGTATCTGTGAGAATCGGTGGAAATTCGTGGTTATGAGGCTTACTTCTCGGCTAGCCCAACACTTCCCGCACCTTTCGTGAGAGGCTTTGCAGGGTGAATGGTTTTTGGAGAAATGCTTTGCCGCTCTCGATGGCGCCTTCGCTCACGATGGTGTCTTCGGTGTATCCGGAAAGATAGAGCACTTTAACCTCGGGGCGGGCAACGACAAGCTGGTCGGCAAGTTCGCGCCCGCTCATTCCGGGCATGACCACATCCGTGATGATCAGGTCAATCTTTCCCCGATGGGCCGCTGCAACCGCCAAACCAGACTGCCCGTTTTCCGCTTCGAGAACGTGGTAACCCTTGCTGGCGAGAGTCTCACGCACCAGTTGCCGTACGGATTCTTCGTCCTCGACCAGGAGTACAGTTTCGGAGCCGCCGACGGCGCTGCGCGAAGCCGGCGCGGCTCCGTGGGCTTCGGCAGTCTCCTCACCGCGAGGCAGGTAGATGTTGAAGGTGGATCCCCGGCCGATTTCGCTGTGCACCATCACATAGCCTCCGCTCTGTTTGACGATTCCGTAAACGGTGGAGAGTCCAAGCCCGGTGCCTTTGCCTTTTTCCTTGGTGGTGAAGAACGGTTCGAAAATGCGCGACTGCGTTTCGCGGTCCATGCCCGCTCCATTGTCGCCAACGGAGAGCAGGACGTAGTGGCCGGGATGAATGAAGGTCTGTTCGCCGCGATAAGCGTCGTCGAGCGTGATGTTGCGAGTTTGGATCACGATCTGACCGCCGCCCGGCATGGCGTCCTTGGAATTGACGACCAGGTTCATCAGCACCTGTTCGAGTTGCCCGGCGTCGGCCCGAGTGCAGCCCGCGTCGGGAGCGAGCCGGGTTATGAGCTCGATATTTTCGCCGATCAGGGGCCGGAGCAGACGCTCCATGTCTTGAACCACGGCGTTCACGTCCACGATTTTGAGCTCGAGCATTTGCTTGCGGCTGAATGCCAGCAGTTGCCGGGTCAGCGTGGTGGCTCGGTCGGAGGCCAGCTGAATGGCGCGGGCCTTTTCGTGGAGCGGATGATCGAGATCCAACTGCCCGAGTATCACCTCGGTGTAACCGCTGATGACCATGAGCAGGTTATTGAAATCGTGCGCGACGCCGCCGGCGAGGCGCCCGACGGCCTCCATTTTCTGGGCCTGGCGGAACTGATCTTCGAGGAGACGGCGTTCCGTGACGTCTTCGGCGATAGCTTCGAGCACGTCGGCAGGCTCATCGGCATTGCTGACGGCGCGGCCGCTGATGCGGACCGTGATGGGGCTGGCATTTTTCCGCTTCCACTTAACCTCGATCCCGTCCATCCTGCCGACGCGCCGGAATTCATCGATCAGCCGCGTGTGTTCTTCCGGGTGCATGAACACTTCTTTCTGAGGATCGAGAGCCAGCAATTCTTCTGGAGACTCGTAACCCAGCATGGCGATAAGTGCCGGATTCACATCCAAGAACTTTCCTTCCAGGGTGGCGCGGTAAATGCCGTACACCGAACTCTGCACCAGCGAACGGTAGCGCCACTCCGAGCGACGCAATGCCTGCTCGTTCCGTTTGTGCTCCACGGCGCTGGCTACCTGCTGCGAAACGAAGGTCAGAATTTCCTTGTCCCTTTCCGAGAAGCGAACATTCCTGGAATAGGTTTGCACCACTACCGCGCCGAAGCTGTGTTCCCCCACCTTCAGCGGGACCCCCATCCAATCCAGCGATCGGGCGCCGGTGCGCTCGACTTCTCCTTGTTCCTCCAGTTTTTGGAGGACCTCGGGAGTAGCCAGCAGCGATTCGCCGGTCCGCAGAACGTATTCGGTCAAACCCCTGTTCCGCTTCCGAGATTTGGGCGCGGCGTCGCGCTCGTCGACGAAGTAAGGGAAGCTGAGTACGTCAGTGGACGGATCATAGAGCGCGATGTAGAGGTTGCGGGCGTACATCAATTCACCCACGATGCTGTGCACGGCTGCAAAAAATTGCTGGAGATCGTGCGCAGTGTTGCTGATGTTGGCCACGCGATACAGGGCCGAGTTCAGTGCCTCCGCCTGCTTGCGTCTTGAGATGTCACGGAAAATCGTGTGGACGGCTGTGTTTTTGCCGTTGACAACCGTGGGAGCGCTCGAGACCGCAACGTCGAAAACGGCGCCGTCCTTGGTCCGGCGCTGAGTGTCGATGGTGATTTTCTCGCCGCGTTCCAGGCATTCGGCGATCCAGCGAATTTCCGCTTGGCGCTCCGGGGGTACGATCAGGGGTTGCAGGATGCAGCCGAGCACTTCGTCGACCTGGTACCCAAACATGCGCAGGAAAGCGTCATTGACGCAAAGTACTCCCGCGTCGATGGACTCAATCGCCAGCGCGTCCGGCACATTCTGAAACAGTCGTTCGAGGTGGTCCAGGCGGGCCGGGTCGATCTGGGTGCCGGCCTCGCTCCAGCGGAGCGGGGACAGGGCTGACGTGCGTTCGACTTTGTTTCCCGAGCTTTCCGGAGACAGAAATGCGGGGGCAGCGCCGCTTTCCAGCGCTTTTTTCAAACGCTCGACGCGTGCGAGTTCCTCGGATCGTGATCGGGTGACACGTTCCCCCACGCGGGACTCCCCCTCTTTTCGCTTAATTCCTGGCGTGCTCCTCGGAGATGGTAAAACGCTGGGGCACGGACGAGGAAGTTACGGGAGTAATCCGGAGTTAGCTATTTGGGAAATCGGAAAACCCAGCATCGTGTTACATCTGCGGGGTTTACGCCTTGGTGGCCAGCATCTGGCAGACCCGGCGGATAGTGTCGCGCTGGTTGTCGTTCAAGGTCAGAAACTCGAAGCCGTAATGCAGACCCTGGCCGTAACGCACGATGGCCCGCACCTTGAGAGGATAAGGGCTGAGCGGCAAGGGGATTTCGAGGGTCACGATTTCGCCTGCTTCGAGATTACCGGTGAGAGTTGCGCCGATGCCGTCCTGTCCGAGTTCGGTGGAACGCCCCCAGCAACTGCGGAATTCTCCAGCCTGAAACATTTTTACCTGCATACGCAAATCGATGGCGAACCTGGGATAGCGGCGCGTGTAGCCAGGCGCCTTGGCGCCGGGTGCATCGGTCGTCTTTGTCTTCGCGCGGGCTGTCATGGCATACGCCTGTTTTTCTCTTCCGCCGGACGCGCTCTAAAGTCGTCTAGTTCCCGTGCAGCAAATATCCCGGCTCCAGCGGCAGCTTGCCGGCAATCTTTACCACCGCGACGCCGCTGTTGATCGAATAGACGTCCACCACTCCCACAGCTCCTGGGATGGACGCCACCTTGTTGACCAGTTCTTCGTCGGAGTCGACCATCATAATTGCCGGATGCCCCATGCGCCCGTGATTGGCAGAGGCAATTAATTCCCGCACTCCGCTCTCCGGCATCTCATAAATCTTCTCCAGAAGTATTTTGGTTTCCGGCGCCGAGGTGCTGCGCATGATGAAAGTGACGGGCTTGCCGTCGGGCCAGCGATTGGTTTGTCCCTTGCAAACCTTGACCAGGTCCGCGAGGGTCAGCGTGTTGATTGTGTTCGCTTTGTTGGAGACGAAGGCGAGATCTCGCGCCGCAGCCAGCGAAACGCTGGCTAGCAGAAAAAGTGCGGCGATCATTGCGCGACGATAGAACAATTTCTTCCCCTCACCGGCCACACCTGGCCTTGTCCAGATTCTCCCGCAATTTCTTCAGCGACTCAACGGCAACGAAGGCCATGTACCTTTGGTTGGACTCCGTCTTAGAGGGGAGGGAATCGATTCGCTTAGACTCGCACGCTTTTTCCGTTACGGTTTACTGGGCGCGCGACTTTACGTGCTGGCTTTTCCTTAAAGGCAGCGCCGCTGAAGCACCAGAACCCTGCCGCGGTTCCCCCGGCAAACACAGACCAAAGCGCCGTCTGTGCCCAGCCCGCGTAGTTTTCCAATCCGGTATTTGCCAGATCCCAGAACGTGAGCGGCCACACAATGATCACGTAAACCCCGACCACCCCGAGCACCAGCGTAAAACCCACGAACACGGCCGCCACTCCGGCGGACAGGCTTTCAAAGAGCAGCATCGACCAATGCTGGTCGCTGGAATTGCCCTGCAAATTTTGCGCACGCGGTCTCTGGACGAGCGGCGACATGAGCCTCCTGGCTTGGGCCGGTTGCTTGGGAGAACAGGCAAGGCTCCGGCGTGGTTTTGCCAGAGCGCTGCCTTCCAGGCTAGAGAATAGAATTCGCTGAGGAATGCTCCAAGTTACTTTCGACACTTTCGACGCGCGGGCAGAGCGATGGCAGCGGCGCGGAAGGCAGACAAAGAGCGGCTCAACCGTTGCCCGGATGCAACTTGGCGAGCCGGCGAGCGGCTTCGTCGAGGGTGTCCGGCTTCTTGCAGAATGCGAATCGTACCTGCCGCGCTCCGTCGCGCGGATCGCGATAGAAACTTGAACCGGGCACGGCAGCCACACCGATTTCTTTGACCAGATGCTGCGTAAACGCGATGTCGTCCGCAAATTCGAACGCGCTGATGTCGGTCATCACGTAGTAGGCGCCGCGCGGTTGAAAGCAGCGAAACCCCGCGGCAGCGAGGGCGGGCACAAGGTGATCGCGGCGCTTGCGATATCCCTCAGCCAGCCTGGTGTAGTACTCCGGCGGGAGGCTCAAAGCTGTTGCGCCCGCCTCCTGCAGAGGAGCTGGCGCGCCCACGGTCAGAAAGTCGTGCACCTTGCGGATCGCGTTGGTGATTTTCTCCGGCGCTACCGCCCAGCCCACGCGCCATCCCGTGACGCTGTAAGTCTTCGACATTCCGTTAATAGTGACGGTGCGGTCGCGCATGCCTTCGAGCGACGCCATCGAAATGTGCTCGGTGCCGTCGTAAAGGATGTGCTCGTAGATTTCGTCGGTGATCGCAAGCACGTCGAACTCCACGCACAAGTCGCGAATCAGTTCGAGCTCGGCGCGGGTGAATACTTTCCCCGTGGGATTGTTGGGCGTGTTAAGGATGATCGCTTTGGTATGACGGTGAAATGTCTGGCGCAATTCCTTTTCGTCGAACGTCCACTCGCCGAATGCATCGGCGGGGGGATGCAGCTTCACAAATCTCGGCTTGGCTCCGCTCAGCACCGAATCCGGACCGTAGTTCTCATAGAACGGCTCGAAGATGACGACTTCATCTCCCGCATTGCAAACTGCCAGCAAAGTGGAAATCATCGCCTCGGTCGAGCCGCAGCACACCGTGATGTCTTTTTCCGGATCGACGGAAATGCCCTGCCACACGCCCATCTGCCGCGCAATCGCGTTGCGCAGATTCTTGGCGCCCCAGGTGATGGCATATTGATTGACGTCAGCCGCAACGGCTTGCTGGGCAGCCTGTTTAATTTCTGCCGGCGCGGGGAAATCAGGAAACCCCTGCGCCAGATTGACCGCGCCATAAAGCATGGCTTGCCGGGTCATCTCGCGAATCACCGACTCGGTGAAATGCTCAACTTTGTCGCTGAGAAAATGCTTGGATTGGGTAGAAGTAATCTCCGTCATAAACGCGCCACTCCAAAGTTTACTTCTTCACCTGAATCCCCAACTCTCGCAACTGCTTTTCACCCACGGGCGTGGGCGCATCCACCATCAGATCCACCGCTCGCGCCGTCTTGGGGAAGGGAATTACTTCGCGCAAGCTTTCTGCCCCCGCCAGAATCATCACAATGCGGTCGAGACCCAGCGCGATTCCTCCATGCGGGGGCGTGCCATATTCCAGTGCTTCCAGAAAGAATCCGAAGCGCGCTCGCGCTTCTTCTTCTGTCATGCCCAGGGCGCGGAAGATTCGGCTCTGCACATCCTGGCGGTGAATACGAATCGATCCCGACCCCAACTCCGTGCCGTTGAGCACCACGTCGTAAGCCAGCGCGCGTACCGCGCTCAGCTCCGACTGCGGATCGTGCAACGACTCCACGCCCGCTTCCAGCTTGGGCATGTCCTCTTCATGCGGAGAGGTAAAAGGATGATGCGCCGCCATCCAACTCTTCTCGCCTTCGTCCCACTCGAACATGGGAAAATTCGTGACCCAAAGGAAACGGAAATCCTTCGCCGGATCGCCGGTCTTTTTGAAAATGCCGTGACGCTCGGCATACTTCTGCGCCAGCGCCAGGCGCAACAGGCCAGCCGACGCGTAAATCGCCAGCTCTTGCGGGGTGACTTTGCGATGCGTGGGAAGGGCGGTCTGCTCGCCGGTTTGCGCCGATCCGGCGACGATCGCGATCAGATCGCCGGCCTCGACCGCAGCTTTTGCCGAAATTTTCGCCGCCGCCTCCGGAAAGTTCTTTTCAATTCGCTTGAAATCTTCGAACACTTTCGCGCCGCCTTTGGAAATGAATAGCGGCTTGATGCTGTCGCGTTCGGCGCGCGAAAGCTCGCCCACCTTCGGAATACGAATCGCGACAATAGGCAGATTCGTGTTCAGCGCCAGTTGCTGCAGGTTCTCTGGGGCGAAACATTCCTTCACGTCGACAAACGCCGGCAGCCGCAGATCCGGCTTGTCGATGCCATAGAGCCGGATCGCTTCGTCATAGTCCATCCGCGGAAACGGCGTTTTGATCGTAGATCCCGCCGCGGCGAAGGCTGCCGTCAGAAATCCTTCCACCACTTCCCACACGCGCTCGGGTTGCGGATAGGACATTTCCAAATCGATCTGCGTGAACTCCGGCTGGCGGTCGGCGCGCAGGTCTTCGTCGCGGAAGCAGCGCACGATCTGGAAATATTTATCGAACCCCGAAATCATCAGGATCTGTTTGAAAAGCTGCGGCGACTGCGGCAGAGCATAAAATGTTCCCGGCTGCACGCGGCTCGGAACCAGGTAATCGCGGGCCCCTTCCGGCGTGGACCGCGTCATGAAGGGCGTTTCAATTTCAAAAAAACCTTGCGCGGACAGATAATCGCGGATGGCCTTCGCCACCTTGTGACGCATCTCGATGTTGAACTGCATCACGTCGCGCCGCAGATCGATGTAGCGATATTTCAGGCGGGTTTCTTCATTGGTCAGCGCCGTGTCCGAGGGCAGGAACGGCGGCAGCTTCGATTCATTGAGGATGCGCAACTCTTCTGCCACGAGTTCCACCTCGCCGGTCGCCATATTCTTGTTTACGGTGTTGGCGTCGCGCAGCTTCACCGTGCCGGTAACCGCAATCACGTACTCGTTACGAAGCGCTGCCGCCTTTTCATGGATGGCGGCATCGCGCTCGGCGTTGACCACGACCTGAGTCACGCCGGTGCGGTCGCGCAGATCAATAAAAAGCAGGTTTCCGTGATCGCGCCGCCGGTTCACCCAGCCCATGAGCACGGCCTTCTTGCCAGCGTCGGAAGCGCGCAGCGCTCCGCACATGTGCGTTCGTCGTAGATCGCCTAAATAATCGAGCAAGCTGTGTCCTTACAGTGAAAGTGCGGATGGTCCGCCGAATCCTTGATTATAAACGCAGGCGCCCCGCTCCCGGGATTGCGCGGCGGCGCAGAACTGTTAGCATGATGCACTCGTTCTGACTGGAGCTTCTGCCTTGAATCCGCTGAATATCATTTCGTTGATCGTTCTTAGTCTTCATCCGGTCGCGTTTGGTTTTAATCCGGTCGCGATTTTCACTCCGCTGACAGTCTTCGGCCTGGTCGCGGTGATCGCCATGGTGGTGTGTTATGCCTATGAAAATCGATCGCCGGGATTCATTCTGGCGTTCGCTGTAGCCTGTGTGCTGGGATCGATTTACGGATTCCTGCAGGGTGCGTGGCCGTTTGGTGCGGTGGAACTGGTGTGGTCGGCGATTGCGATCAGCCGCTGGCGCAAAGCGCGACAGTAGGGCTCGGTACGGGCAACCGCACTTGGCCGGCGCCGAGGGGCCGCTTTTACTTTCCTTTAGTGGCTTTTCCGTCCATCACGGTGGTCCACTTGGTTCCGTCCTGCGACATTTCGAACGTAAAATTGTACGACGTAGACGACGTCATCTTCATCGTGAAGCGGCCTTTCATGACCATGCCGCCTTCTTTTTCGTCACCCAGCCAGGTCCAGGTATCAGCGTCCAGCGAACCGCGGGAGTCCTCGAACTCGCCCCAACTGTTGAATTCGCGGTAGGTGTAGGTCTTGTCGTCCTTGGAATAGCCCATCACCGAGATTCCGGTACCGTCACCCATGGAGCTTTTGAACTCGGCATGGCAGACCAGAAAAAATGCGCCATCCATCCACTCGCATTTCTGGATCTCAGTCATCTTTCCGCCCGGTCCCATGGCGCCCGGCTTCATATCGCCATCTAGGGTCCAGGAGCCGGTGAGAACGTCGAGCTTCTTCAGTTCCGGCCCCGGCTTGGGCATTTCCTGCGCCAGCGCAGCCACGGCAACAATCGTGCACACCGCTAAAGTGATCCCCGCTTTTTTCATAACCGCATCTCCCCGAATAAACTTTTCTCGCTCCTAAGTTCGAACACGAGGCAAAAAACTACTGAAGACAATAAACCTGGTCAGAGCATGCTGATCTTAGGCCCGGTTTACGAGCGAGTCAACGCACCTCTCATTGGACGAGCTTTGCGCTACTTTGTGATCACCCCGCAGGCGATACGGTCGCCGGAGTTGCCGGAGGGATCGGTCTTGTAATCGTCCGCCTTGGCATGGATGACGATCGCCGTGCCG